>Ga0326727_10028174_pt1 | contig 10239 bp, 10 predicted proteins | sample MB2enrmetagenome_FD_207643 | JGI IMG/M metagenome (GOLD analysis project Ga0326727, IMG submission 207643) | Lab enriched peat soil microbial communities from McLean, Ithaca, NY, United States - MB29MY | ecosystem: Environmental > Terrestrial > Soil > Wetlands > Peat | place: USA: New York...
CAGTCGCCGAGGGGCCGTCTCGACAAGACGCTCGACGAAGCCGAGGCGACGGGCTCGACCGTCGCGCACATGAAGAGCGACTGGAGAACCATCTTCCCCTTCGGGAACAAGTGACGGCGGAACAACTCGCGCGCAGCGGCATCACTCCACGCTCGCGGCGGCGCCGCCGGGAACCGCCACGCGCCAAGAATGCCCCACACACTAATTGCTCGCCCGATCGAATTCGCGTGGCGACTTTCGAACGCGGATTCGCAATTCGAGCGACCCTTGCGGCCAGTGAGTAGCTGACTTCGCAATGCGACGGTATCAGTCGGGCCAGGCCCGCCAATCGACGGTTCCGGCGTTGGCCTCGCAAACGATGCGCCGTCAAGCGTCCTGTGGCGCCAGTTGGAACGGCCCGCTTAAGCGCGGAATTGCATTCTCTGAGGAGCGCCGAACATGAAATACGCCATCATCGCTTTGTTACTCGCCTTCTCCGTCACAGACGCCAATGCCGTCGTGTATTGCGCAGCCGGAATGTATCATGCCGGCTGTGTCCGTCGACCCGTTGGCGGCGCTGCCGTTGTCGCGCCGAGATGCCACTACGTCTACGTGAACGGCGTACGACGCTGCCGGTAGCCGTGCGCGGCAGGAAGCGGGCCGACGCCCGCTTCCCGCATCTTCCCGCCCGCGCGGTCGCTCGTCAGCGTCGCCATCTCGACATCGATGTCGCCTCGCGCGTTCGACATCGGAGTGGCTTTCGTTCAGGTGGGAGCCTGCGTCGTGCGATGCGGAGGTTCGTCCCGCGCCGCGCCGGCTATTTGTCGATGGCGTCGATTGTCTGCTCGAGCGCCGCTGGCGAAGTTCGGACTAGGCCAGTGTAGGGCTGGCTGAGCTCGAGGATCAGGAATATCGCGCTCGCCACTGCGAATGCGCCGAACGCGAGCGCGGCGACGGTCGTGGCGTTGAATTGGGAAATCAAGCCGAAGCCGCAGAACAGGAACAGCGACCACGCCACCACGACAATCAGGAGCGGCCTGGAAAATGGATTGGCGAGCTGCAGGGACATCATCAACCGGGTCTTCTCAACCTGCTCGAAATTGGCGCCGGCCGCCGAGAGCGCCTTCGTCTGCGTCGGGGTCTTCGGATCGAGCGACGCGAGAAAATCGTCGAATGGCCGCAGACCGGCCATCGCCGCGGCGACGGTGAGTTTTTGCGGATCGGCGTCTCCGCCCTTCCAGAATAGTTCATCGCTTCGAACGAGAGCGTCTTTCACGCGGTCGCGGGCAGACTTTGTCTCCGGGCCGTAACGCGCAAGCGCGTTGTCGAGCAGAAGCGCGTGCGCAGCGAGAGTTTGCAGTTCGGATTGCTGGTTCGAGGAAAAGGCGTAGGTGGTGCCGACGATCGTTCCGAGGACCAGCGCCAGCAGCAGGGTGACTAGGCCAATGACCGATCCGATCATTTCGCGCGACTTCTCCACCGAATGCTGATCCGGCAGCAGCGTATGCAAATACAGCCCGGCGAGACCGCATGAGAACGTCAGGACCGCGACGGCCACGGCGATGAAGGCGGATGCCACCGATTGTCTCCCTAAACCGAACGGAATCTAGTCGAAGCATCGGGCGCCGCTCGATCGGATCCCCCGATACGACGAAGCGTCGCTGAATCAGGGCGTCGCATGCGCTCTCTTGCAATCGTGAAGCGACGCTTGTCGGAAATCGACTCGCACACAGCAAGACGCGCGCCGACGCGATTGCAAAACGTCGAGGCCGAATTAGCTGCTATTTGGCGTCTTTGGCGGCCTTTTCCCGCTTCAGGAGTACGTCCATGGCCTGAGTGATCAGCTTGTCCGGGTTCGCCTGGCAATAGACGATGAGCTGATGAATGCCGTCCTTAACGCGCGGGATATTGAGCGCGCTCTTGTTCCCTAGACCGTTGTAATAGCCGCTGTACCAGACGCCGAGAAAATCGGCGTCTTCCTGAAACGTTCCGGCGAGTTGAGCGCATGTCAGCTTTTTAACGAGAACATAGCCGTCCTTATCGGCATAGGCCGAGAGCGGTGTTTGAGCCTGAGCGGCGAAGGCGAACGCCATGACGGCGCCCGAGAGCAGTAAAGCTTTCAACATTTCGGTTTCCCCTGCTGACGTTACTTGGCGAAGTATTTTAAAGAGACAAAATGGGCGTCGCACCCCCTGGGCATAGGGCGCAGAGGTCGCGGAGTCCGTCGGTTTGCGTCATATTCACACGGCGTTGGAAGTATGCCGCTCCCCGCGGCGGGCCTGCGAACGAGGCCGCCGGCCCCCGTCCCCTTACGAAAGGCGCGAGCGCTGCCGCCTCGATGAAAACGTCCGGCATGACGGCGGCGATTTTCATATGTCGGCCCCATCGAATGCATCGATCGGGACTATTGCCCGTGAATCGGCGGGAGGCTACTCAGCGAGCGCCGGCTTCGCTCGAAATGCGCAATGAGTATTGCGTGCCCGTAAAGAATGGCGACCGCGCGTCGAGCGCGGCGGCGCCAACTGAGGCTCTTGGCTTGGCTCGCGGCGTCGGAAGACAACATCTTCAGGCCCTCGGCGAACCCCATGGCCACGATTTGCCGAGCGACATTGGGACATCGGACGCGTCTCGCGGAGCGGTCCCCTATTGTCTTGCCGAGGCGCCCCCCGACAATGGACCGACGCGCGGCGGGAGACGACGCTCATCGAACGCGCGGCCCATCGAGGTCGTTTCAGAAATGGAAAGTCGCGGCCAACATCGGGCCGCCCATCCTCATGTCCTGCACACGCCGGCTCCCGTTTGCCTCGAAGTCGAGATAACGGTAGCCGAGCGAATAGTCGCCCCATGACGAGTGGTAGGCCAGGCCAGTGAAAGCCTGCCACGTCAGATGAATCGCGCCTGTCCCGACGTCGAGGTAGAACGGCACGTAGAAATTGCTGTTCGGGATGTCGAACCGGCCCCTCGTCCCGACGATTCCATCCCAATAGTCGACGTTCGCATTTAGCGAGCCGCTCCGAGCTAGCGCGGTCGTCGCGGTGTTCGGCCAATTGATCGCGCCGGTGAGGCTGTAATTGCTCGTGAAGTCGATCGCGAAAAGCCGCGCGCCGGCGATCGCGTCGATATTGCCCCATCCGCCCGCCGCAAGGGTATACCCACCAGCCGACGTCCAGACGGTGGCCCCCAGACCCGTGCTGGAGCTCGTCTGAACTCCGACGGGAATGTCGATCCGACCCAACGGGCCAGTCACTGACGTCAAGTGCGCGGCGCCCCGACCCAAACCAAGATTCATATACAAGACGTCGGAGAAAACCGAGAATCGGTCGTAGCGCGCCTCGCCCGCCAACGCCACCACAAAGCGGAGATGGTGAAGCAAGTCCTCAAAGGGAACGTGCACGTCTTCCGTCACGACGTCGCCGCCACGGGTCGGGATATTGATTCTGCTGTTGACGCTGGCCAGCCAGCCATATGGAGCGACAGCGAAGGACCAGCCCGGGACGAGCGACGCGTTGCCGACAAAGAGCGGCACTGCGGGGGCGGAAGTCGAGCCGGGCGGCGTCGAATCCGCTGCCGACGGCGAATTCGATTGCGGCGGCGTCTGCGCCACCTGGGCCAACGCGGGGCTCGCTGCAAACGCTGCGAACGCCACGCAAGCGGCGACCGCCGCTCGAGCCGGAAAGCGCATCGGATGTCTCCTCGCTAATGACGCAAATTCGCCGGAAGAGCGCGAACGCTTTCGGGACGAAGCATATGCCCGCGCCGCTTTGGCGAGGTCCGTTATCAGTGGCTTAGAGTCGAGCGTTTGGTTGGGTTCCGCTCGGCGAGCCGGCTCGGAAAGAATGTTGGCGCGGCGCCGTAGCGCGCGAGCAACCACGGATCGCCGCCAAATGAGCTTGGCGTGAACCCGCCTCACTGCCTGTCGAGCGATCCCGGCCGACATCCCCCAAATGCCTCCGATTCCGTCGTCATCCTGCGTCGGTTTGCAATTGCGCACAAGCGTGGGCCCCGACTTGCGCCTCACTGGAAAGGACAGCGCCCTGGTCCTTCCCCAGCATGTCGATGTCGACGGCCGCGCGGCTCGCCTTGATCACCGTCGCCTCGGAAACCGCATTGCAACTGGCGCTCACCTCATGCTCACCGCCGCCGCTCGGTCACGCTACTCAAAACACGCAGAGATCGCTCGAATTCCGCATGGCCGTTCAACCTCGGGGTCGGCAGAGAACGCGCGGCTCGCAGGACGAGGTTTGGTATTCGGCAAATTGAATCAATCGTTTAAGAAAACTCGCAGGCGATCGTCGTTGCGGCGCTACCGGAGGATCCCGGCGAAGAACCTCTCGCTCTCGAAGTCGATCGCCACGTGATGTTGCAATTTCGCCACGCATGCGGCTAGGCGAATTTCACGCGTCCTCTCTGGGCGACTTGGCCTCGTCGCCGCCAACGCGCGGCGAACGTTCCCCGCGACGTCGGGCGCGCTTCGCTCGCGGCCGCCCACAGCCTCCCTCCTAGCCCAGAATTGCGCCGCCCCGCTGGCCGACCGTCCCGCCGCCCGCGCTAGCCGAGTGGCCAACCTTGAACTAACATTCGGCTCGGACCACTCGACGGTGGCTGATCATAGGCGCCTGGGATGAGAGCCAGCAGATCCATGCCGCTGTGGCTGATCCCGATGTTCTATACAATGGCGAGCATAGTTGCCGGGCTGATCCTGCCGCGTCTCGAGCAAACCTATCTCTCCGGATACACGCACGGGATGTCGGTCGGAGCGGCGCTCGCCTTCTTCTCGGCCGTCAGCACCGGCATGATGGCGCTCACTGGGATCGTCTTTACCGTCGCCTTCGTCGTCGTGCAGTTCAGCGCTGTCGCCTACTCGCCGCGGCTCGCCGTCGAATTCGCCAATAAACCGACCCTTTTTCACACGCTCGGCATATTCGTCGCGACGTTTGTCTATTCGCTGGTGGCCCTGATCTGGACCGATCGCAGCGGCTCAGGGACCGTGCCGCTGTTCTCAAGTCTGTTGGTCGGAGTTCTGGTGGTCGTCAGCATGTTCGGATTCGCCAAGCTGATTCAGAGCGTCAGCGATTTGCAAATCCAGAATGTCCTGCAGACCGTCGGCGCGCGTGGCCGCAGCGTCATTCGCGCGATGTTCCCGCGCATTGCCGATGCCGCGAGCGTCGGCCGCGAAGACCCGCCGGCGCTGAGCGCGCCGACTCAAATTCTAGCCTATTCAGGCGAGCCGTGGGTCATCGCCAGCTTTGACTTCACCGCGCTGGCGCGCCTCGCCCAAAGCGCTGATGCGGTGGTGGCGATCGAGCTGGGCGTCGGCGACACCCTTATAGAAAACGCCGTCCTGCTGCGCGTCCACGGGGCAGGACAGCCGTTGCCCGAACAGGCGCTGTGGCGGGCGGTTCGCCTCGCGGCCTCGCGCACGTTCGAGCAAGACCCAAAATACGCCATCCGGCTGCTGGTGGATATCGCCATCCGGGCATTGTCGCCGGCCGTCAACGACCCGACGACAGCGGTGCAGGCGCTCGACCAGATCGAGGACCTGCTGCGGCGGCTTGGGCGCCGACAGCTCGACGCCGGCTGTGTCCGCGACCCGACCGGCGCGATCAGGGTCACTTTCCCAGTGCCGACATGGCAGGACTACTTGGCCTTGTCATTCGATGAAATTCGCCAGTTCGGGGCGACCTCCCTTCAGGTCGACCGCCGTCTGAGGGCCGCCCTCGTCGGTCTCGCCGAGACGATCGCGGTGGAGGAACGCCGCGCCGCAGTTCGAGAATACCTCGACCATCTGGATCAGGGTATCGGACGCTCCGACTTCGATGAGCGGGACCGGGCGGCGGCGTCGCAGGAAGACCGCCAAGGTTTGGGACTGTCGCGCCTGCGGCCTGCGGTCAAGAACAGCCCGTTGCTGGGCGGTTGAACGACTTTGGAAAAGGCGGAAAAACTGGAGAGAGCGAACACACCCCGTCATTGGCCGCCACCGCCGCCGGAAGCAGTTGCTGTCATAGCCCCTTGTCGGCGATCAGGGCCGAGGCCGGGGCCAAGCGCCGCGCATGAAGCGAGCGCCCTCGGCGCGAGGGGCGGGCAGCGCCAATCGCGCGCTACCGCGCGGTCGATTTGCGCTCATGGGAAAACTTCGAGCTCGCGCAGAGATATTCTGACCTCAGCCCAGAGGTAGACGAGCGCAACCCCGAAGGAGCCCATCGCGAGCATGAACAAAATGGCGGCGCCGTACTCATGTCTGGCGCCGAGAAAAGCGCTGCCGAAGGCGACGAGCACCAGACACGTCGTGAAGACGCCGCTGGTCACGGCGAACTCGATCGCCTTGCTTATGAGCTTCGCGCGACGTTTGAGGAGCGGAATTTCAGCCTTCAGACCCCCTCTCACGGGATCGTCGTCCGCGATCGCGATCAGGGCATTGCCGCGGTCGACAATGCGGTTGAGCCGGCCGACCAAGACGGAAATGAGCCCGGCCATCGCTCCGAGCAGGAAGGCCGGCGCGGTCGCCTGGGAAATGATTCTGGAGAGTTCGTTGCCGAGAAGGCCGCCGGCCGCTATTTCCAAACCTGCGTTTAGCACGATGGAACTCGCCGCGGTGGGACATATGAATCATCTTCCCACCATTCACCGACCGCTGCAACCTGCCGAATTGCGCGTTGTCGCTTCGGCGCGCCAAGTGCGCGCTGCGGCCTCGGCGCCTCGTCGATGGCGGCGCCAAAACCGCCCCTGCGCCGGTCGCGCGCCTGCGCGCGACCGCCTACCGACTTTCGACCGAGATTCGCAATTTGAGCGAACGTTGCGGCCCTTGAGTAGCTGACCTCGTAGCCCGACGATATTCATCGGACCGTTGTCGTTTAGGCTCGCATCTGGCCGAAGGCGGTTGAAGGGACTTGGCGGACGCTTCGAAAACTTGCGCTTGCTCACCGTCTGTCGTGGTGGGCGTGGCGCTGCCGCTGATAAGCTCCGCGGACGCTGCAATAGGGGACAGCCATTCGCCGCGCGCGGCGCTTTGGCGATAAGACAAGCGGATCGGCGCGGTGCGGGAGGGGCCCATGAAACTCGGATTCGGCAAAGCATTTGGCGGCGCGTCGGTGGTCGCGGGTCTGGCGGCGACGCTCGCCAGTTGCTCGTCCGACTTTGAGTCCACGCCGCCGCCCGCGCGTCCATCCGTCACGGTCGACATGCTTGTCGGCAATTGGGGCCTCGCCTCCTATCACAAAGATTCGGATCGCGTTCGCACCGAGGCTGCGGCGCGCGCCCAATGCAACAAGCCCTATGTGATCAGCAAGGGTCCATCGGGCGGGGTCATGATGTATTTGGCCGACGAACCGGAGGCGCAGGAGCTCGTCGTCAAGGCCGCAGACGGCAAGACTTACATCGGCCCTGCCAGCGATCCGCCGGGAGGCCAACTCGATCGTGAGGTCGTTTCATTCGATAACAGCGAGTTCGTCACGCAGTGGGTCGATCCGGAAGTTGTGAGCCGTTACGGCACAATGGTCTTTGCTCGCTGCATGCCGAAATAGAAAAGCGCCGACGCGCCATGTGCGAGGGGCAAGCCGAATGGATCGACACCGCGATGAGCATCGACGGCTGGAGTGGGATTTCGATGCAACGTAGCGCGAGACTCTGGATTGCGGCATTGGGCAGTTGCCTGCTGGCGCTGGCCATGCCCGGCCAACGCGCCGGCGGGTCGGCGATGGCCGGCGAAGATCCCGCGCCGACGGACGTAGTGCCGATCGACGATCAGCCCGGTTACGAACCCACCGCGGACCAAGAGCAACTCGATCCGCAGTATCAGCGTCAGTTCGTGTTTTACCGGACCAGCGAAGCGCCGGGCACCATCATCGTTCAGACCGCCGAACGTTATCTTTATCTCGTGCAGGGCGATAACCGCGCGATACGTTACGGCATCGGCGTCGGTCGAGATGGATTCCAGTGGCGAGGCCTCGTCAAGATTTCGCGCAAGCAGGAATGGCCCGATTGGCGACCGCCGCCGGAGATGATCGAGCGCCAACCCTACCTGCCTCGTTTCATGGCTGGCGGCCCGGGAAACCCGCTCGGCGCGCGCGCGATGTATCTCGGCGCGACCGTCTATCGAATTCACGGAACGAACCAGCCACAGACGATCGGCTCGGCGGTGTCGTCTGGATGTTTCCGCCTGGTCAATCCCGACGTTGTCGACCTCTACGATCGGGTTCCGGTGGGAGCCCGAGTCATCGTGCGTCAAGCCCCCTCGGTCGGGGATTGAAGTCGTGCAGGACGAAGCGAGAAGAATATCTGTTGAGCCATCGACGGCCACCGCAAGCGAGTGAAGCGCCCATGTCCAGCCGAAATCGCAGATTGGCAATATGCGCGAGCGCGGCCACCCTCGCGATCGTCGCCAGCGCGTTGGCAAGCCATATGGCGTCGGCGCAGACGCTCAAGGCGGTCAAGGACCGCGGCGCGGTGATCTGTGGCGTAAGCCACGGGCTCCCAGGTTTCGGCATCGCGGACGCCAATGGCGTCTGGTCCGGGCTCGACGTCGATTATTGCCGCGCTGTCGCGGCGGCGATTTTCAACGACCCGGCGAAAGTGCAATTCACGCCACTGTCAGTCGAAGAGCGTTTCGACGCGCTTCGATCAGGCACGGTCGACGTGTTGGCGCACAACTCGACCTGGACGATGTCGCGCGAAGCCGAGTACGGCCTGGTCTTCGTCGGCGTCAACTATTACGACGGACAGGGATTTCTCGTCCACAAGGTTCCCGAAATCGCCTCCGCGCTGGAACTCGACGGCGCCAAGGTCTGCGTCCAGAGGGGCACGACGACGATCGACAATTTCGAGGATTACTTCAAGAGCAACAACATGAAATTCGAGGCGGTCGAGGAGGCCTCGCAGGACGACGCGCTGAAGGACTACGCCTCGGGCAAATGCGCCGTGCTGACGAGCGACGTATCGCAATTGTACGCTCTACGGCTGCAACTGGCCAAGCCCGGCGACCATGTAATTCTGCCCGACGTCATTTCAAAAGAGCCGCTCGGCCTGGCGGTCCGTCAGGACGATCCGCAGTGGGCGCAGATCGTCAAGTGGGTCGATTTTGCGCTGATCAACGCGGAAGAACTCGGCGTCGGTTCGAAGACCTTGGACGATGCGCTGAAGTCGAAAAAACCCGCCGTCAGGCGGCTCATGGGCGCCGAAGGCAACTTCGGCGAGCAGATCGGTCTTGGTCCTGACTGGGCGGCCGACGCCATCCGCGCGGTCGGCAATTACGGCGAGATTTATGAGCGCAATGTCGGCTCGAAATCCAAGCTCGGCATTCCTCGCGGACTGAACGAGTTGTGGAACATGGGCGGTATTCAATACGCGCCGCCGATCCGTTGACACGATTCCAAGATCGACGCGCCGCAACGGATCGCGATTGAGCGGGCGCTCGCACACCAGGCTCGACGATTTTGTCGCGCTTTCGAACGAAGACGCGACAAGTCTCCGGCGGGTGGCGCGTGGTCTCAATGCCCGCATTGACCGCGCCGGCGCTAGCGTCTTTAATAGTCGTCTTTTGGTGGGGCATTGAACAAAGGGGCGACTCGCATGCCCACCGAAACGACGGCGCCCACCGCATCCCCGCCGGCCGGCTCGCCTCCCGGCTTTCACCTGCTCGCCAAGCCGAGCGGGTCGACTTGCAACATCGACTGCGCCTATTGCTTCTTCCTGTCCAAGGAAGCGCTCTATCCCAACGACAAAAATCGGATGTCGGAGGCGACGCTCGACGCCTACATCCGCCAATTGCTGGAATCGCACCGCACCCCGGAGGTGACGGTCGCCTGGCAGGGCGGCGAACCGACGCTGATGAAGCTCGAATTCTTCGAGCGCGCCGTCGAGTTGGTCGAGAAATATCGGCGCCCCGGCCAGGCGGTGCAGCAGACTTTCCAGACCAACGGGCTGCTGCTCGACGACGCGTGGTGCGCCTTTTTCAAGAAGCACAACTTCCTGGTCGGTCTGAGCGTCGACGGGCCGCGCGAACTGCACGACGTCAATCGGCGCGACCGACGAGGCCAGGGCACCTTCGATCTCGTCATGAAGGGCTGGCGCCATCTGCGCGATCACGGCGTCGAGTTCAACATCCTGTGCACCGTCAACGCCGCCAACCAGGACCATGGCCGCGCGATCTATCGCTTCTTCCGCGACGAGCTGGGCGCGAAGTGGATGCAGTTCATCCCGATCGTCGAGCGCGCCACCGCGGAGACGATCGACATCGCAAATATGGGCTGGAGCGATCGACCCGGT
>Ga0326727_10028175_pt1 | contig 10238 bp, 3 predicted proteins | sample MB2enrmetagenome_FD_207643 | JGI IMG/M metagenome (GOLD analysis project Ga0326727, IMG submission 207643) | Lab enriched peat soil microbial communities from McLean, Ithaca, NY, United States - MB29MY | ecosystem: Environmental > Terrestrial > Soil > Wetlands > Peat | place: USA: New York...
CGCTCCTCCGCTGGGCGCCGCCCCGGTCAGCGTGACGAGTCCCGTCGTGGACTGTCCGCCCGGCACCGTGTTCGTCGAAGGCAGGGTCACGCTGCTCACACCCCCGGAGTTGCCGGCGGTGAAGCTGAGGGTGGTGCTGTAGCCGGTGCCGCCGCTGTTGGAGGCCGCTGCCCGATAGTAGTAGGTGGTGTTGGGCGACAGGCCGCCGAGGTTGGCGCTGAAGGGCGCCGTGCTGGTCCCCGAACCGATGTCCTGCTGCGGCGTGGAGGTTGCGTTAACCATCCCGCCGTTGACCGCGTACTGGAACCACACCTTGGTGTCGCTGCCGCCGGGGTTGATGGTGTCGCTCAGCGTAGCGGTCGTGGCAGTGATGGCCGAAGCCGAAGGCACACCGGGGCTGGGTGGCGAGGGCGGGGTCACGGTCAGCGTCACGCTCTGCGAGCTGTTGTTGTAGGAGGCCGAGATGGTCACTGACGTGCTGCTCGCCACCGGATAGGTGGTGATGGTGAAGCCGACGCTGTTGCTGCCCGCCGCTACCAAAACCGAAGACGCCACCGAAGCCACCGCCGAGTTGCTGCTGCTCAGGGTGACCGTCGCTCCTCCGCTGGGCGCCGCCCCGGTCAGCGTGACGAGTCCCGTCGTGGACTGTCCGCCCGGCACCGTGTTCGTCGAAGGTAGGGTCACGCTGCTCACACCCCCGGAGTTGCCGGCGGTGAAGCTGAGGGTGGTGCTGTAGCCGGTGCCGCCGCTGTTGGAGGCCGCTGCCCGATAGTAGTAGGTGGTGTTGGGCGACAGGCCGCCGAGGTTGGCGCTGAAGGGCGCCGTGCTGGTCCCCGAACCGATGTCCTGCTGCGGCGTGGAGGTTGCGTTAACCATCCCGCCGTTGACCGCGTACTGGAACCACACCTTGGTGTCGCTGCCGCCGGGGTTGATGGTGTCGCTCAGCGTAGCGGTCGTGGCAGTGATGGCCGAAGCCGAAGGCACACCGGGGCTGGGTGGCGAGGGCGGGGTCACGGTCAGCGTCACGCTCTGCGAGCTGTTGTTGTAGGAGGCCGAGATGGTCACTGACGTGCTGCTCGCCACCGGATAGGTGGTGATGGTGAAGCCGACGCTGTTGCTGCCCGCCGCTACCAAAACCGAAGACGCCACCGAAGCCACCGCCGAGTTGCTGCTGCTCAGGGTGACCGTCGCTCCTCCGCTGGGCGCCGCCCCGGTCAGCGTGACGAGTCCCGTCGTGGACTGTCCGCCCGGCACCGTGTTCGTCGAAGGCAGGGTCACGCTGCTCACACCCACGGAACCGCTTCCAGTGCCGGACAGAGGCACGGTTGCTATGGTGGTCCCACCAGACGCATTGTTCACGTTGAGGGTGGCGGTGCGCGATCCGGGAGCGGAAGGTGTAAAGGTCGCATTGACGGTACAAGTGCCAGTGGGCACTAGACTGGCAGTGCAGCCTGTGGCGCTGAAATCTCCTGGATTGGCGCCGGTGATGCTGAGATTCACCGAACCGCCCAGCGAGCCGGTGTCGGTTACAAACATGCTCTGAAATCCGGAGGTACTGCCCACGGTCACTGTGCCGAAAGAGAGCGAGCTCTGCGAAACCGAGAGCGTAAAGCTTCCGCTTCCGGTGATTACCGTAACATCGGCAACTCCCTGAGCCCCGCTCGGGGCCGTCGCCGTAATGGTTGCTGGACCTGCGGAAACGCCCGATACAACGGCACTGCCACCGTTTCCGGTGACTGATACTATTGCCTGGCTGCTCGATGTCCACGTGAAGGAAGAATTGGCAATAGGATTGTTAGAACTGTCATAGGCCGTGGCAGTCAGGGAACTCGACTTGCCTAGGCCAAGAGTCAGACTTGAGGGCGATACCACGACAAGAGATGCCGGTGTAGTTGGCGGCGGAGTAACCTGAATGTATGCAGTGTCAACGGGGCTATCCCTAAATAACAGCTCTTCCATCATCTGGGCCGCGTCGCCGAAAGCGGCGCCTTCAGACGCTGCATCGATAATTTCACCCACACCGGTGGTCGAGGACATGGCATCCAGCTCCATGGCAACTGCGTTCTGTTCTGCCGTGGTCACGATGCAGTAAGGAAGCTCTGTGGCCAATCCAGAGGTAACAGTGGAAGCCACAAGCTCAAGATCGTTCCAATTGGGTTCCGTGGGCGTCGTGATGTCCAACAGCGACTGTGTAACTGTTCCGTTACTTATCAGCTGGCTTGCAAGGCAGTTGCCCGCAGTCGGGTCTTGGCCGGCTAAGGCTATGTTCGCAATGGCCCCTGCGTAATTCGCAATAAGCGCCGAACCCCAAAGTTGCTGCCCTTCGTAAATTCCTCCGGACGACATTGGATTTAATACTAACGGGAGTTCGTAGCTATCAGCAAAACCGCCGGAGAAGAATCGAACGAGGTAAAATGCCGGTTGAGTTTGCGGCAGAGTTATATTCGGCTGCGAATTGACATTTTCCCCAGAGACCGTTCCCAGTGCCCAGGCGCTGATGTCATAAATATCCTGGTACACATCGCCGTACTGGAACACAGAGTTGCCCGGAAGCCAGGTCACAGGTTGGGTAACCAGAACCGGATTGCTTTCACCCACTACCGGGCCCGGACTGTCAGGATTCTCGCTATCGCCATTTACTGGCTGGAGGCTATTGGGATTGAAGTCCGGTGCGAGCGGCACAATTCTCATGATCCAGCCTGCGGCGTTGCCAAGAGGGGCGATGCTGGAGTTCAGCGAGAGATTGACGCCAGTTACCGTAGCTGTTGATGCGTAGTAGTTTCCCGAGCCCGCAAAGGGAGTGGCTACGGCCACGCAGCAAACCGAAATCGCATCATACGTTGCGGGCGTCGCGGGGGTCGTACCTGCGCTGGAGCTTGTCGTGCTTTCCTTGACACCGTTGTGCGTGGAGCGGTTTCCCGCGTTGACGTTTGCCGCGGCGCTGCTGCTAGCGGGTTGTTGTTGGAGCAGTGTGTTAAGAATAGACTGTACGGCTGTCGTATAGGCTGCCGATACCGCTGGATCCTGTAACGGGTGAGGCTCATCCCACGCTTGCTGCAGCGCAGAAGCCAAGGTCTGAGTATTTGGATCGGCCGCAATTGCGGTCATGATTATGGTTGCACCCTGCGGATCTGCCCGATTTAGGGCAGGAGAAAGAGAAAGCGCAGCTTCGGCTGTGGTTTGGAAATCGACTACGATGCCATTAGCCGTCGCAGGGCTGGCTGTAGAGGCGGTGACCTGATACTTCCGCACATGGACCGCTGGTCTCGCGTGGAACGAAAGCGGAGATACATTGGGATGCGCGGTTGTCAGGGCTGTCCGTGCGGTTGTCTGGCTTGAACTATTCGAAGTACCGCTGCTCGTGTCGGAAATACTGATCGCCATGAGACCCGACGCTGTCTGTGGCAGCATGATAGCGATCACTGTCGTGCCGACTGTGCTGGCGTTTGCAGTAAAACTGCCTGCTGAATCCACGGACGATTGCTGCCCCTGGAAGCCAATGGCTGTGAGGCTAGCCGCACTGACACCACTCGGCGGTGTGACCGTTCCTCCGATGCTCAAAGGTGACGCTACGGTAAATGAAGATGTATAGGCCGAAGGGAGCGGATTGCCTCCTAGATCTTTGAGCTGTGTCCCGAGGGTCAACGTGTATGTCGTTTGTGGAGAAAGAAGAAAACTCGGCGTTAGTGTAAGAGTGTTCGACGTGGGATCGTAACTGGACTGCGTTGGAACGCTCGTGCTGCCGCCAGTGAGGCTGATTGAAGTTGAATTGATGGTCGCCGGATTTACTGCTTCGTTAAAGGTAACGGTGATCGAGGTCTGCGACGGCACGCTGGTGGCGCCAGGAGCTGGTGATACGCCGGTAACGCCCAGGGCCGTCGTATCAGCACTAAGCGACACCGTTGCTGATGCGCTTTGGGTAGGTTCTGCCTGACTTGTAGCTGTGACAGTAACTGTGGAAGGCGAAGGAAGTGCCACGGGCGGGACGTAGATCCCGCTCTGTGTGATCTCGCCATCAGTGCTGTTTCCTCCGATTACGCTGTTCACCGCCCAAGTCACACTTGTGTTGCTAACACCTTGAATGGTTGCGGTGAACTGCTGGGCATGAAACAACTGAACAGTAGGATTTATCGGTGACACGCTGATACTCAGCAAAAGGTTCAACGCAGAGGTTCCAGACTTCGTCGAATCGGCGCTACTCGTTGCGCTCAAAGTGACGGTGTTGGAGTTTGGCACCGTGCTTGGGGCAGTGTAGAGACCGGATGTCGATACTGTACCGAGCGTACTGTTCCCGCCGGTGATGCCATTTATGGCCCAGTTCACGGAGGAGCTATAGCTTCCAGTCCCTTGAACGGTAGCGCTGCATTGATCCGTCTGCCCCACTTGAAGACTCGTTGAAGCACAGGTCACCGCGACAGACGTGATCGTCGGGGAAACGGGAGGTGTACCTCCGCCTCTGCCGCCTCCGCCGCAACCGGCAATGACCGTCAAAACTCCCGCTGCCGACAACAGGGTGACAAACCTCCACCCCATTTGCAATGCTCCAAGACACCGTTTAGTCTCAGCCATCTCCGCGACCCATTGGGCAAAGAGCCAAAAGAGAAAGATGATGGATTGTCCCGCAGTTGCCACCATGCTGAACACAAATGCAGCCATGAGTTCCGTGTTAATGGTCTGAAACCTGCCTGAAGTGTCTGTCATTGCGAACTCTTTTCTGGACCTGAATGCCTTCGAGAACACTCAGGTAAGCTACTCTTACGTTTGTGAATGCGAACGTTCCGCGCCTTCTTCAGTTTTCAGCGTGCCTCACCTTACGTTGAGAGTGATGGCATCCGCCGGAACCGCCATTGGCTCATACCCGCGGGCCGTAAGCCATTGGCCCACCGCGCAGCCATCCTGCTGCGCATGTGCAATCTGCATGGGGTTGAATTGTGCGATGTCGTTGCCATCGCCCCAGGTATCGTTATGAATGGCCCAGTTGGTGCCGGAAGCGACGTTGGAGCCGGACAGTTCAAGCTGCATCGCAAACAAAATGTGATATGTTCCTGGGGTGTCCGGTACTGTAATCCGGACCTGGGCATCCAGGCTCTGTTCTCCCGTATGTATCCATGACGCAACCGTCCAGAATGCATGGCTGGGGTCGCCCCAGGAGACCGTGCCGATCAGAGGCGCCACTGCGTCGGGGCTGCCCCCGTTTACAACATGCAGATGTACCGAGCCAACCAGTTGACTCCCAGGATGGACCGTGAGGACTTTGTTGCTGGAAGACATTCCTGCAAATGCCCCCGACCCGCCGAGGATTCGGATTGCACCATGGATATCATTTCTGACTCCGGGATCGCCCGATCCCAAGCAACTCGGCCCGGCTTCCACAGTGCCTCCTTTTCCGGATTGCTGTTCACCGGATGCGACTGCGCCGCCAGAGCCTATCGTCCGGCTCAGGGAGACTTGACGCCAGATCGCCTCGTTTGCACCAACCGAATATGGCAGGCCCTCACGCTGCGCCAGAATAACGTAGAAAGGACCTTTGCCTAAGCCGGCGATTCTGTTGGAAGCCAGCTGTTTTCCATCCGCAGTCAAAAAGGTAACAGACGCGTTCCCGCTGCCGTCGATTGTGATGCCGACGTTGTACCAAATGCCTGTCGTGGGAGTCTCGTAAATCTTTTCGGCCGACTTCGATTGGCCATTGGTCCTCACCGTCTCCCACACTCCCTGGTAGCCAGTGCTGGCATTGAGAGTGCCTGTGATGGAAACAAGTTGACGCAGGTCGCTGCTTACCAGGAAGACCACAAAAGGGTTGCCATGTGAAATCGTGCCTTCAGCCGTGGCCTTGAGTGTAAACGGCGCCTTGAAACTTTTGTTGGATTGAATTCCGGTGATCTGGTAGGTGCCGGTGATGCCGGACATTCGCATACCGGCAGAGGTGAAACTGAGCTTAGGCTCGATCCATGCGGAACCGGGGGAACTGGCGATTCCTGCGACCGATCTGAGCAGCGCAGTATCTGTTCTCCACAACTTGTCGTTGAGCACCGCATCCCGAGAAAAATCATCCTGGAATAGATAAATGGAATCGGCAGGCTCTTGCTTCGCATTTTCGGTCGTCTTGCCAATCCCGATGTCGGTTATATCCCACAGCTTGACGGTATCGTCGTAACTCCCCGATGCCAGAGTGCGGCCATCTGGGCTAAAGGCTACGGAATGGACCCAATTCGCGTGGCCTTGCAGGGTGCGCAATACCTTTCCGCTGGCCACATCCCACAGCTTGATGGTTCTGTCACGGCTCCCCGATGCCAAGGTTCGGCCGTCCGGACTGAAGGCTACGGAATCGACGGCATTTGTATGGCCTTGCAGGGTGCGCAGCACCACTCCGCTGGCTACATCCCACAGCTTGATGGTGGTGTCGTCGCTCCCCGATGCCACGGTACGGCCATCGGGGCTGAAGGCTACGGACCTGAGATAATAAGTAGAGGTGTGGCCGTACAGGGTGCGCAAAAGTTGTCCGCTGGCCACATCCCACAGCTTGACGTCGTGGTGGAAGCTCCCCGATGCCAAGGTCCGGCCGTCCGGACTGAAGGCTACGGAATAGACACTCGTAATGTCGTTTTGCAGATTGTGCAACACCTGTCCGCTGACCACGTCCCACAGCTTGATGGTGCCGTCGAAGTTCCCCGAGGCCACAGTGTGACCGTCAGGGCTGAAGGCTACGGACATGACCCAGTGGGTGTGGCCTTGCAGGGTGTGCAACAGCTTCCCGCTGGCCACATCCAACAACTTGATGGTGTCGTCGTGGCTCCCCAAGGCCAGCGTGCGACCGTCGGGGCTGAAGGCTACGGAATAGGCACTCAGGGTGTTGCCTTGCAGGGTGTGCAAGAGCTGTCCGCTGACCACATCCCACAGCTTGGTAGTGCTGTTGCGGCCCCCCGAAGCGAGGGTGCGGCCGTCGGAGCTGAAGGCTACTGAAATGACCCCGCCGCCGTTGCCTTGCAGGGTGCGCGGTTCGCTGATGTCCTTGGTAAACTCCGAAGGCTGGGCCGTTTCAGTGCCGAGGTCGGTCACTCTACCGTCTGTAAATACGATTTTCCGGCCCTTGGATTCAAATATTCTACCGCTGTGAGAGAAAACCTTCCGGCCCTTGTACACATATATGACCCTTGAGCCTAGATCGACGATCTGATCTGGTTGTCCCAGGATCGCGATGACTTCATCGATGGATTGGCCAAGGGAAACTTGATGGGCATCGCTTGCACCACTCCAAGTCGCCCTTGCGGGCGGAGGCAACGCCATGATCGGTGCATCCACGTTCAACGCCCCAAGCGCAAACAAAATGGCGCACCAGGTAGCGATGCTGTATCCGAGGCAGATTTGCCGATGCTGAAATCCGTGAATCATATTCGCCCTCCATATGCAGTAGCGAATACAGCCCAGGAAAATGCTCATTCATATATAAGTGGAAATCGTCCACATTCTAGCACCACGGCCACGGATGTATCGCGCACCATCCGCAACTCATTGAATAAAGATGCGTTACATAAACTTCAACTGCCGTGGATTCGGATGTATACTGACACACACAAGGAAATGGAGACAAGAGAACAGCCTGAAGTTGATCCATCGCAGCTTACGGCACTGCTGAACCTCATGCAACAGGGGGACGGCGACGCCGCGGAACGGGCCGTGAGATTGGTTTACGGGGAATTGCACCGGATTGCCGCCAATCGTCTGGCGCATGAACGGCCGGGACATGTTCTTCAAACGACAGCGTTGATCAACGAGGCGTATCTGCGCCTGATCGGAGCCGGCCCAATCCAGATCTCCAATCGAAGACACTTCCTTGCTCTTGCAAGCGTGCAGATGCGCCGCATTCTCGTCGAACACGCACGGGCGGTACACGCGGAAAAGCGGGGGGGCGACGCCGTGCTGGTTAACCTCGACGACGTACAGGTTGGCGCACCGGAGCGGAGCGTTGACGCGCTCGCTCTTGACGAAGCCCTCAACGATCTGCAAAAACTCGATCCACGCGCTTCGCAAGTTGTTGTTTTTCGCTATTTTGGAGGCCACACGGAGCAGGAGGTAGCGGAGATACTGGATGTATCACTGATCACGGTTCGCCGTGATTGGGAGTTCGCCCGCTCTTGGTTGTATAGCCGCCTGCGCGGCAGCTCGGAATGAGCGATGCCGCTCATGCTTCAAGAGCCATGAGCCCCAGGGGACGTCGACGACTTTGAGATGGGTTTGCCGCCATGACACCGGAACTGTATCGGCGAGTTCGCCTTCTCTTCGATGAAGCATTGAACCGCCCGGAATCCGCCAGGTTGGCGTTCCTTCAGACGGAGTGCGCCGAAGACGCTGAGACTTTACGGCACGTCGAGCGCCTGCTCCGCGCGCATGGCGACGCCCAATGTTTCCTGCAAGAGAACGAACAGTCTGAGAAGCAGTTCGGCCGTTACCGGATCACGGAAGTCATTGGCCGCGGGGCGATGGGGATTGTCTATGGGGCTCACGATCCCGCCATTCACCGGCAAATTGCGATCAAGGTCATTCAGTTGCATTCCCTTGGCAGCGAAAAGGATGCGGCTTTTTTGCGAGAGCGGCTGTTTCGAGAAGCTCATATGGCCGGCTTGCTGTCGCATCCCGGCATTGTCACCATTTTCGACCTCGGCGAGTACGAAGACCAGACCTATATTGCCATGGAGCGCATCTGGGGACCATCTTTGCAGGCTGTACTCGACTCCGGCGCTCGCTTGACGCACGCACAAAGCCTCGACATCCTGCGCCAGATCGCATCGGCGCTGGATTACGCTCACGCAAATCGCGTGGTGCATCGTGATGTGAAGCCGGCGAACATTCTTCTCCAGGATGGAAAAGTTGTAAAGGTCGTCGACTTCGGCATCGCGAAGATTATGTCCGCGCAGGAGCAGTCACGCACGGGATTCGCAGTGGGTACGCCCAGTTATATGTCTCCCGAGCAGATTGAAGCGGGAGTTATCGACGATCGATCAGACCAGTTTTCCCTCGCAGTAATCGCATTTGAAATGCTTACTGGGACGAGACCCTTCAAGGGCGATTTGCCCGCCTCGCTCTTGCATTCCATAGTGTATGGCGACCGGCCATCGGCATATGCTGAAAACAATTCCCTCCCGTCTCGCGTCGATCAGGTGTTTTTTCGGGCACTGCGAAGGCGTCCGGAGGAACGCTATGCCTCATGCGCTGAATTCGTCGCGGCGCTGGAAGCGTCATTGGGTGATGCTCACTCGACCACGAGCGGTCATGGCTCCAGGAAACGGAGAATCGCCGCAACCCGGTATTCAGTAGCTGCCGGTTTCATGGTTATCGTGCTGTTTCTTGGTGTTTTGTTTCATAAATCGATCAGCTTCTTGGGGGGACAACCTCGGGAGCAGCAGTCAACTCAAGAGCCGAAAGATACTACACGGCAGCAGCAAGACGGTACCACGCAAGGTCCTCACCAGCTTTACGATCAGGCGATTGCAGAACTGAACACAGGCAAATCCGACCAGGCTCTTGTCCTTTTCCGCGAAGCCGCAACTGCGGGCGACGCCAATTCGATGGTCGAACTGGCAGAGATTTACTCGGCTGGGGTAATCGTGAACCGGGATGACACAGAGGCCACACGATGGTACCGAAAGGCAGCGGAGATCGGTGATCCACGAGGTATGCTTCATCTCGGCGGAATGTACTCACTCGGTGCCGGCGTAGGGCAAGATTATCAGGTGGCCGCACACTGGTTTAAGGGAGCTGCCGATGCAGGCAATCCATCTGCAATGTTTGATTTGGGCTGGCTCTACGAGAAGGGCCAGGGGGTTCCGAGGGACCTAAAGCGCGCCACTGAGCTTTATCGTCAGGCTGCCGCGCTTGGCAATGACGAAGCTCGGAGGCGACTCGCCCAAGGAACACGGCAGTAACCGATTCTTGCAGTTGCATCGCCCTGCGTCGGTCTGCTCGATTGCAACGAGGTTTAGAAAGGGCATTAACTTTGTCCCGAAAATTAACTTGTGGCAATGCTGCGTACCCAGCGTTCCTGACTGTTGTCATCGCATCCACTCAGCGGTAATGTGTTTCAATCCACGCGCCCCGCGTGGGGCGCGACGCTCGAGCCAGTTCGAGATCTCCGAGACGGCGGTGTTTCAATCCACGCGCCCCGCGTGGGGCGCGACCGTATCGCGGCCATTATCCCAGAGGATTAACGTGTGTTTCAATCCACGCGCCCCGCGTGGGGCGCG
>Ga0326727_10028176_pt1 | contig 10238 bp, 7 predicted proteins | sample MB2enrmetagenome_FD_207643 | JGI IMG/M metagenome (GOLD analysis project Ga0326727, IMG submission 207643) | Lab enriched peat soil microbial communities from McLean, Ithaca, NY, United States - MB29MY | ecosystem: Environmental > Terrestrial > Soil > Wetlands > Peat | place: USA: New York...
GAATCCCAGCGCAGGAGCGGACGTCGCCGGCCGCCCCCGCCAGTTACAGCTTTTAGAACATATATCGCAGCGCAAGCTGCTGGTCGCGATTGCCCGATTTGGTGGTGATCTTGCCAAACGCGGCCGAGGTCGGAGTGGTGTTGGGGCTGCTCCAGTTGGGATGGTTGAGGGTGTCGTATTGCTCCCAGCGGAGCACGAATCTGTGCCTTTCGGTCACCCGGAACTCCTTGAAGATTGCCGAGTTGAAGTTGTACGAGCCGGGACCATAGAACATGTCGCGGACGCGCTGGGGGTTAATGGTGTTGGCGCGGGTGCGGATCGCTAGCCGCCGAGGATTTTGTGGGCCAGCCCGTTGCCGGTCTTGAAGATCGGCAACGGTCGAGTCATCAACCGCAGGTCACAGACTTTTATAGCGGAGTTTGAACAATGCGCGTGCTTTCTTCCAACGGCCGTCAACGGAAGGGGGCTGCTGCCTGCCCGGCCCGCAGTCTGCCCAACATTTGCCGCACCACGGGATCGGGCCGGATGCGCAGGGCGGTCTCATATTCGGTAATCGCCTGCGTAAGCCTGCCGGGAGTCTGCGCCAGGGCAGTTCCGAGGTTGACGTGCGCTTCTACGAAATCAGGTTTGCTTCGCAGGGCCGCCTCAAATTCAGTGACCGCCTCCGGCAACCGGCCAGGAATGCGTGCCAGTGCCGTCCCCAAGTCATAGTGGGCGTCTGCGTCATCGGGCCGAATCCGCACCGCCTCCTCATATTCGGCAACCGCTTCGGGTAGCTCGCCGGGGATGGCCGATAGTGCGTTTGCCAGGCCAATACGAGCGCCCACGGAATCAGGTTTAAGGCGCAGCGCCGCCCTGTACTCGGCAATCGCCTCCGGCAGCCGGCCAGGCAAGCGCGCCAGTGCGTTTGCGAGATGGAGGTGCGCATCTGCATGGTCGGGGTCAATCCGCAGAGCCGCGTGGTATTCGTCAATCGCTTCCGATAGTCCGCCGGGCAGGCGGAGCAGCGCGTTCGCCAGGTTATGGTGAACTTCCGCGCTAGCGGGTCGAATCCGGAGCGCCGCTTGATACTCGGCGATCGCCTCCGGCAGCCGGCCAGGCAAGCGCGCCAATGCGTCTGCCAGGTTATTGTGCAGTTCGACGCGATCCGGTTCAATCCGTAGTGCCGCCTGGTATTCGCCGATCGCCTCAGGCAGCCGGCCAGGAACGGCCGAGAGCGCGTTTGCCAGATTATAGTGCACATCCGCATGATTAGGGTCAATCCCCAGCGCGGCCCGGTACTCGGCAATCGATTCCGGCAACCGGCCGGGCAAAATCGCTAATGTGTTGGCCAGGTTGTAGTGTGCCTTGGCGCTGCCGGGAGAGACAGTCACGGCACTGGTCCAGAGGCTCAGTTCATCCTTCCAATCCTGGTTGCGTACGTAGGTTCGCGCGGCGAGAGTCAGGCACACCAGCCACAGCGCGGCACAGGCAGCTCGCGCGGTTTGCGGCCGGAGCGGCGTCTGGCCAAGCGCATAGATGGCTGCGACCACGCATCCAGCCAGGCCCACCGAAGGCAAGTAGAGAAACCGCTCTGCCATGATGCTACCGACGAAGACGATCAGATTCGATGTGGGCGAAATGGCAACGAAAAAGAAACCAAGGAAGAAGAGCATCGGCTTCTCCGTACGGCGGCCGCGCACAGCCAGAATCACCACCACAAGCGCGGCGCCCAGACAAACCGCCAGGCCGATGAGCGCTTTGGCGTCTTCCCAGGTCCAGGCCCGCCAACCGAACAAGGGCACCGCGTTGTAGGAATAATCCGCCGATAGCCGGGCCGGCCAGAGAAACAGCCATAGGAATTTGCAAATTACTTTGAAGGCCGTGAGCCGCGCTGTCCAGAAGCCGGCATCGGCCAGCGGATTGTCGGTGAAGGGGACGGCCATATGCAGGTGCGCCTGGGCGCGCAGATAGAAAAACGCCGCGAACGGCAGTGCCAGCACGCCGTAGGCCGGAGCGAGGCGGCGCCACGTCGTGCGGTCAAACCAGGTCAGGTCGTATACCAGCATGACGCCGGGCAAGACCACCGCGCTCTCCTTCGAAAACAGCCCGATCGCCTGGGCGGCCGCCATGCCCGCCAGCCAGGCCAACCTCCGCCGCCCCGCTGCCGAAGCGGATCTCCCATAGCACAACAAGCCGGCCAAAACCCCGAAGGCGGCCAGCAGGTCCGCCCGCCCCACAATGTTCGTAACGGATTCGGTGAGCAGCGGATGCAATCCCCAGATTGCGGCCAATGCCCATGCTGGGGCAGTCTCTCCGAGAACCATGAGGCCGAGCGCGTATACCAGTGCAACGTTGACGGCGTGCAGCGCGAGATTGCCCCAATGATAACCCGGTGCATGCGGACCATTGCCGAACACGGCGTAATTCAGCAAATAGGAGAGAGTGGTTAACGGCCGATACAGTCCCGCGATGCTGCTGCCGTAGAGATACCCTCCGGTCAGAATGGAGGCGATGTTGGCGGGCGTCGCCTGGCGGATACGGGGATCCTGCCCGATGACCGAGGAACTGTCGAACACCAGGCCGGCCTGGAAAGAATTGGAATAGGCGATCCAAAGGAGGCTCCAAATAACCAGCAGCCGCCACCCATGCCGCCGCCAGACGCGGTGCTTCCCTCCGGCCGCCACGGGCAGCTTTGCGGCTTGCCGTACCTCCCGCGATCTCGGTTGCGTACCGGTCTTCTTCACTGTCCCGCCAGTATAACTCCGGTAGGACTGCCCACTTCCAGGCGGCTCCAGTGCCTGCACGTGGCGGTGAGCGCCCCGGTGACCGTGTATGCGATCCTCGCGGGCCGAGGATAGAACCGTCGGTAATGATTCTGGGGGCCGAATCTGATGGGTTTCCGATTCGCGACGGTTGGGCGCCATATTACCGGTTCCTGTTGGCGTTTCACCAAAGTTGTTTGCCCGTCCGCCGAAGCGCCGCCGCGAGATGGCGCGGATCGCCGCGCCTGGGGCGAGACCTTTTCGCAAGCGGTAGAGCATTTGCCGCAGAGGAGCGTGGGGTTGCGCGATTCGCTACGAGCGGGGTGAGATCTCCGAGCACGGCCTGCGCGTCGCCACTCGGAAGGCTGGAAGCCAGCCTGGACCGGATACTGGAAACACTGCGCCGCAACCCGGCAAATCAGGACTGTTTCCGATAAGCGGTTGGTGTCTGGCTTGCCGGACAAGTAGGACAGCCCATTTGGACCGGACTGCGCGTGAACCCAGAACTGCCTGCCGTGGCGCCGGTTCACGGCGAAATCGTCACGGACGGGAACGGAACCACTACCGCACTTTGTATTTATGGCAAGCGGGAAGTAACTTCTCGGTATATACACGGAAGATCTCATCCACTTGTTGCGCAAGCGGCGCGCCTTTGATGGCTCCCGAAGCCCGGCCCGTATAGGCAACCCCAAGCTTGCCCGCAAGCTCGATCGTCTGCATGGCGTACTGATTCTGCGTCTCGCGCTTGCCGTGTCGGGGTCGATATGATTTGCGCCCAGGGTCGAGCGACGAAACAAAAATCCCCGCGTTCTGGACCTTCTGCCAGATCGATTCGATCGCGGCGTCATCCAGCCGGCGGGGATCGAGGCGCGGTTCCCTCGTGAAGCCCTCGGCCTTCACCAATTCCAGATTCGCGTACGAGAACTGCCCGAGCGCCCCCGAGTCGCGGCATCTAGTTGGGAAAGGTCCTCGGTTGCGCTTGTGGTGTCGCGGCTGTCGAAACCGCAGCCATCAATGCTCGCCGCGAGATCTCCATAGAATAAACATAGGTAGGCGGTCGCCCGCTTTCCCTGTTACACCACCGTACGTAGGGGTCCGTATACGGGGGTTCGGCGGGTTGAGCTATCGGCCGCCAGTCAATCTCGGAATTCCGAGCGAGTCGAAGTAAGCATTGGGGTTCTTGTACATCGGCTCATGCATTTGCTCCACGCTTCTTTCAGACCCTCCGTCGCCGGAGCGCCCCTGCGCTTCGCTACTACTTCACCTCCATCAGGTTGTAGAGGGGACTTTCACCCCCGAGCTGTCGAACATGCTCGGCACACAAGGAAAAGGGGCGGACGTGATGTCCGCCCCTGCCCTTTGCGGCTCTTAGAAGGTAAACTTCAGCGCGATCTGCTGGTCGCGATTGCCCGATTTAGTTGTGATCTTACCGAAAGCCGCCGAGGTCGGAGTGGTATTGGGGCTGCTCCAGTTGGGATGGTTGAGGGTGTCGTATTGCTCCCACCGGAGTGTGAACTTCATCCTCTCGTTCACTCGGAAGTCCTTGAAAAGCGCCGAGTTGAAAAACCACGAAGGGGGCCCGTAGAACATATCCCGGACGCGCTGCGGGTTAATTGTTCCGTTGGGCGGAGGAGAAAACTCCGGACCGCCGGAAGCCGCGGTTGGCTGGAAGAAGAAGTTCGGATCGGCCGCGGTGCCGCCTTGCGAATACTGGCGGGTATAGTGCAGAGGGCCGTTGACCACCCAGTACTGGGTGCCGCCGCCAGGGCCGACGCCGGCATAATCCGTGCCGGTCCCGATGGAGAAATCCGATCCAGTCTGGTACTGGTAAAGGCCGTCGATCGACCAGCCGCCGAGGAGTTTGTGGGCCAGACCATTGCCGGTCTTGAAGATCGGCAACGCATACACCGCCGTCCCCACAAACAGGTGGCGATGGTCGAAGCTCGAGGGACCCCACATGTAGGAGTTATCCCACGCGTTCGGCAGCACGCCTTCGTAGTTAATGGCGTTGTCATCGGATTTGCTGAGAGTGTACGAGAAGTTGAGGCTCAGACCCTGGCTGAACCGGTGCGAGACCTGGACCTGCAGGCTATTGAAGAGCGATTCCGCCATGTTGAAAGTTTGAATAATCTGGCTATACCCCAGGTAGGGCACCAGGTAATTCTCGTTTTCCGCCACGCCGTTCAGCTTGGGGCATACGGATTGCGGGCAGGTGCCCACCGGAAGCTGGTTGATATTCCGCTCTTCGGTGAGATGTACGCCGCGCTTTCCTACGTATCCGACCGTAAGCAGCGTGTTGAAACCGATGTCGCGCTGCACGGTCGCGTTCCACTGCATGCTGTACGGGGTGGGGTTTTTCTTGTCGGTGGCGAACGCGTAAATCGGAAACAAGGTGATCGAGGTGCCGCCGGGGTTGTCCACGTTTCCGTTGGATACCGACTCCTGAATTTGCATGGGCGCCGTTCCGCCGGGGAAATTGCCATCGCTCACGCCGACATGGTCGTAGAAGCGGCCGAAGCCCGTGCGGAACACCGTCTTCGGTGTGATGGCGTAAGCCAAACCAAGGCGTGGCGCGATGTCTCTATAGTGCCACTGGGTGTACTTGTTGCTGCCACCGTCGAAGAGGGAGTTGTATAAACCGGAGTTCTCGGCCCCAACGCGCCCCCCCGCGGCCGAGGGCCACCCGGTTCCGGGAATGAGCATGCCGTTATACTGCTGCCCGATAGTGGGAGTCCCGACGAGATCGCCGGTCACCGGGCTGATCTGCACCGCATTGGCCGGGTTGTAATGCGACGGGTCGAAGTAGGCCATGTTCCCCCACAGGCTGTAATACGGCGACGTAATGCCCCAGCGCAGGCCGATATCCAGATGCAGCTTGGAGGTCACCTTCCAGGAATCCTGACCGAAGAACTCGTTCGAGTAGGTCCGGTAAGGAGTGAAGGAGCGCTGTCCGACCTCGGCGTAAGTGGAGAACTTGCCGATGGCCTCATTGGCGAAGTCGAGTCCGGTTCCGCCGGGAGTGTTATTGCTGAATGTGAACAGGCCGTTCTGATTGCTGGTGCCGCCCGGGGTGCTGCCGATTACGATCTGGTCGTCATCGTTCTCACCCGATTTTTCATAGTAGTAACCGAACTTGAGGGTGTGGTTCTTGTAGACGTGGGTCAAGTTGTCCGAAGCCACCCAGACGGGACCGGCGGAGTGCGAGGGATACGGAGTGCCGTTCAAGGTCAGCCAGTTGCTGGAGTTCGCGTAACCAGTGGACGGAATCTTGTCCGGGTCGTCCTTACCGACGGGGAGCAGGTAGGGGTAATTGATTCCGAACCTGCTCCGGCTGGGGGTGCCCTCCGGGCCAGATTCGATTGAGGTGGTGACGTGATCTCCGCTGGCGGCCAGGAGAACCTCGTTGATCCAGGTGGGCGAGATCGTATAGACATAATTGATCGATCCACGCTTGTTGGGATTATTCTGGGGCTGGACCACATAGGTATCCTGCCAGCTAACGACGTGGTCGCTATAGATCTGCCCGCGGAAACGAAACTGCATTTTGTCGTTGATGTTCCAATCGCCCCCGTAGGTGTCCTTGCGCTGGTTCGTGGGAGTGCTCGGGTAGTCGAGGTATTGGTTCTGGTTGCTGGAATTAAGGAAACCAGGGGTCGGCGGCGGTAAAGCGTTAATCAGAGCCATGCCGTTGGGGCTCAGCGCGCTGGTCGGGATAATGTTGCCGGGGTACGGATTTCCATTGGGATCCGTGAGGATGTGGGCGGTATTGTAGTAGATGCTAGGCTGCAGTAGCTCGCTGAAATTGCCCTGCCGCATGAGCGCATCGGGAACCTGCGCGGTATACAGGCTGTCGGTGCGCTGACGCAGCCACTCTTGGGCAAAGGTGAAGAACATGTGGGTCCGGCTCTTATTGAACCGGGTGCCGGGGAAGATGATCGGGCCGCTGATGATCCCGCCGAACTGGTTGTAACGGAGGGGTGAAGGCGCGGTGTAGTTGGTGTCGTTACGGCTCCAGGAGTCGGCCTCCAGACTTGCGTTGCGGAAGTACTCGTAAAGGGTGCCGTGGAACTGGTTGGTGCCGCTCTTGCTCACTACGCGGATCTCGCCGCCGGACTGGCGTCCGTATTCGGCGCTGAAATTGGAGGTCAGAACCTGGACTTCCTGGGTGCTGTCCAGGTCGGCGACTCCAATGCTCCTGGAGTTGTTGGCGCGGGTACGGATGCCGACGGCGCCGTCGAAATAAGTAATCGTGTTGTAGGTCTGGCTGCCATTGATGTTGAACGAGCCGGTAGTCAAGCCGAAACTGTTGCTCGTCAAGTTGCCGCCGATGACCCCGGGCATCAGGCCCGCCAGGAAGACGGGATTGCGCCCGTCCAATTCGGTCATCTCAACCGTCGTGTGTTCCACCAGGTCGCCCAGAGTGGCGCTTTCGGTCTGCACCGCATTGGTCTGCGCCGTGACGGTGACTTCCTGGGTGGACTGCCCGACTTGCAAAACGATGTCTACCGTTCCAGGAATACTGGGATCGAGTTTCTTGTGCTGCACTTCAACGGACTGGAATCCGGCGTGCTCCGCCCGCACGGCATACAAGCCGGGCGGCAGAGCAGATGCGTAATAATATCCTTCGTTGTTGGAGGTGAGAGTTCGTTCGAACTCCACGCCCTCGTTTCTGATCACGACCTTGGCTCCCGGCACAACGGCGCCGGAGGAGTCTCTGACAAAACCCGAGATCGAAGCGACGTCCGATTGCGCGAACACGCTGAACGACACTAAGAAGATCAGGCACAGCGCTCTGACCCATACCAACTCACACCATTTCATGGCATTCTCCTTTAACAAGTTTGCCTGCTCTCGAATGGCACCAGGATCAAAAAGCTCAGCTTAGCGCCCGGACGGAAGCCCGGGCAGCTCTCATGACGGCTCAAGGGGCGATGCGCATTTGCGCCCAGCATTATCGAAATCCTCGCGAACACTGCCCGAAACATGCGATCTTCAGCAGCCGCAACTAAACCCCCGTTTCTCTCGAAAAGACCAACCCCTTACGAAGTCCATGCCTGCCATCCGGCCTTCCTTGTTTACGCCTGCCGCTCCCCATCGGCCCCCTTCAAACGGAAAGCGACTCCTCCACTCCGACACCGGACCCGCGGGCCGGAGTTCTCACGCCCGAGTTGAAACATGCGCCAGAGAAACGGCCGCCACTCGACGGCCAGCGTGCCGGGCTCCCCCATCGTGGCCGTCACGGTGGAGCGCACGCGGCTCTCTGCGCCTTCTTCCTGCGGCCCCGGTATAGCGGCCGATTGCAGGAAGCCAAGTTCCACGGGACCATCACGACAACCGATACACCACGAAAACGCTCCCGCATAGGGAAGCATACCTCCAAATCGGATTTCCGAACAGGGTTTTTGGGGGGGCGGAACAAGAAAAAGAGAGCCAATGGCGTTTTTTCTGCGGGAAGTAATCGATACGAACGGCTGGCAGGACATCCCGGTGGCGAACGTGCCGATCGCGAGCGCGATCAACGGGATCGGGGCATGCTACGTGGCGTTTGTTCCGTCCGGCGCCGCCGCGGGGCTCTTTTTCCTGGTGGACGACGGGGGCGACGCGGGCGGTCCGTACTCGGGGTACTGCCCAGTTCCGGCGGCGTGTCCAACAGCCAGTGCACGATCGGCGGGACCGGACGCCTTCGGCGCCCGCGAGAACTTTCCCACCTCTCGTTTCCAAGAATGACCCAAGCAGCTTGAACCGATCGCGGCGGCGTGGCGAGGCGCGTTGTGACGATGAGTCACGATGCTCGCGCCCCATTTCGCTGGAGTGGAGCGCGCAGTGGAGGGGCGGCTGGACTTTGCCGAGCGGATCTCGGCAGCTTGGAACCGCATGTCGGCGACCCGAGGGATGGTGCATGTGGGCGTCGCAGTCAAGGGTCGCAGGGGCGTTTTCCCGGTACTAATCCGCGTCCGTGAAGGGAAGCCAGTCACTTCAGCGGTACGGGCGTTATACGTCAACTTGACCGCACCCACCAACTTCCAATAGACGGATCACATAGCGGCGTCATCGACCTCAGTGTGACCTGAGATTCTCGATTTCGCGGACGATAAAGTCGATTTGCGCACGGACGATCCTCTCGCCCTTTTCGCGGGTTGCGAGAGTCGCATCGCCGAAGACACCGCTGGGAGAATACTGCTGACCGTTCGCGTCCCGCCACTGCAGCGGGCCGCGACCATGCGGGAAGTCTTTTGCTGCTTTACGCATTTCTACTGTTTGCGGTGCGATGTACAGCATCATCGATGTCTCCATTTCGTCGGCGTGCGTGCCCTCCGGCTGCTTGGCAATCAGCTTTTCCACCTCGGCCGACGCATGAAGGATGTCCGTGAATCGCATCTGAATCCCGTCGCGATTCAATTCTTCGGCCGCGGGTGCGAGGGCCCGAATGGTGGAAACACCGGTGTTCAGAACGTAAAACTTACGAGGGCCAAAGTGGGCCAAACTACGGCAGATATCGACCACCAGATCCCGCGCTGTCTCTAACCGCAAGGATGTCGTTCCCGCGTACTCCACGAATGCTGGATAGAAGCTGTAGTTTATGACGGGGGCCACGACAACCGGAGCTCGGGTCATAACTTCCTTCGTCAGGTATTCGGCCATGATCAAGTCGTTGCTCAACTTCAAGTGCGGCCCGTGCTCCTTGGACCCGGCTCCAAGCGGGATCAGAACAATAGTCTGCGGTGTTAGAGCCTTCGCCGCATCTTGCCACGTCAGATCTTCGAGCCGAACGCTTCCGTTTTGGGCGTTGCCCGGAGTGGAATACCAAATGCACCCCAGGCAAACCAGCAGCTTCTTCCAGCGCTGAAAGTGTGGGACGAGCATGGGATGCAATTATAGCAGTTGCGATGACTGGCAGTCGGCCCTTTCAAAGTGAGCCACTACCCGATGCCTCTCCCCAGGATGAGATCCTGGACGCGGCCATCCCGATGCAATCCACACGGACGAGGAGTCCCCGAACCGCTGAAGTGCTTCCCGCAGCGGATTAAGTCTTGCCAGGTCGCCATCACTCCCCCGGTGCAATCACAATCGCCGCGGGTGCCCTCCCTTAAGAAAACGCCCGTGGCACAAAACAGCAGACGCGTGTGCCACGGGCGGCGATTCTCCCATCTGGAGAGTTTGGAGGAGAACTTAGCTGCAGCCGCTGGTGCCTCCGCAATTGCCGCACTTGAGCAGCTTCCGTTGCGCGTCATGATGGAGCCGCACTCGGCGCACAAAGGGGCATCGGCGACCACGGGATTGAACGGCAGGTCCTGCTGCGGGTCGGCTTCGGTGGGGCGCAGATTGGGGGTTTCACCGGCCTCGGTCACGACGTACTCGGCCGACAGGAACTTGGCGCCCAGCCAGCGGAAGATGTAATCCATGATGGACTTGGCGTAGGGGATCTGCTGGTCTCCGGTCCAGCCGCTGGGCTCGAAGCGGACATGGGCGAACTTGTCCACCAGGAACTTGAGA
>Ga0326727_10028179_pt1 | contig 10237 bp, 11 predicted proteins | sample MB2enrmetagenome_FD_207643 | JGI IMG/M metagenome (GOLD analysis project Ga0326727, IMG submission 207643) | Lab enriched peat soil microbial communities from McLean, Ithaca, NY, United States - MB29MY | ecosystem: Environmental > Terrestrial > Soil > Wetlands > Peat | place: USA: New York...
GCCTTCAAATTCGAACCGAATACCGTGATTGATTGGCGCCGGCGATTCGAGCTGCAGGGACCAGCAGGTTTGCTGGACAAGGCACGTCCAGGCAAGCCGGTGCATTATGGCAAAGATTTTCGCAAACAAGTATTGGAAATGCTGGAACAGCCTCCTCCCGAAGGACAAGCCTGCTGGGATGGTCCCAGTATCGCAGAACGGCTGAAAACCTCTGTGCACGCGGTCTGGCGGGTCCTGCGTAAAGAAGGCGTCTGTTTGAGTCGGCAGCGCAGTTGGTGCGTGAGCACCGATCCAGAATTTACTACCAAAGCCGCCGACATTATCGGCCTTTACTTGAATCCGCCCGAGAATGCTCTCGTCATTTCGGTGGACGAAAAGCCGAGTATTCAAGCCATCGAGCGCACGACGGGATATGTCGAAACGGACAACGGGAAAATTGTTCGGGGGTTCAAAACCACGTACAAGCGGCATGGTACTTTGAATCTCTTTGCCGCGCTCCAAGTCGCCACGGGGGCTATTCATACTGCAACAACCGAGAAAAAGAGGCGGGTCGAATTTCTCGAATTTATGGAGCACGTCGTAGCCGACTTTCCCGAAGGCCGAGATATCCATGTGGTGTTAGATCATTACTCCAGCCACAAAAAGAATGATGCTTGGTTGGCTACGCACCCGAATGTATTTTTCCATTTTACCCCAACGTCAGCCAGCTGGCTGAATCAGGTTGAAATCTGGTTCGGAATCCTGTCGCGCAAGGCGCTTCGAGGAGCCAGCTTCCGGAACGTTAACGAATTACGACAGTCGATTGAGGCCTTTGTTGCTGCGTATGGTCCCAAAGCTAAACCTTTCGTATGGCGCAAACGAGAAGTAAAGGGAGCGCAACTCAAAAATACTATCGTTACCTTACGCAATTAAGCACTAGCAAACATCAAAAAGACCGTATACCAATTCCAACCTATCTCTTCGGGCCTAGCGTAATGATATGGCTGGCGGAAGAGATCCAATTTCCTATAATGAAGCACACTTTGATCAGCAAGGAAACAAAAAACAACGAAGAAAAAGGGAAAAGCCTATCTTTTTTCCTTTCAAACTCAGCACATATCGGAACACAGAACATAACCGGCGAAGCGCCCCTATCAGCCGCTCAATGTGTGCCGCCGCGTTGGACGCACCATACGGAATCGCTATTCCCCGGATGCCCATCTCCTGCCAGAGCCACTCATCGCATGCCGATCGACATGATACCCTCTTCCTTGCGTTTTCAACTCGTAACGGACGTCGGAGCTGACCAAACTTCCCGTCATTGTCGTGAAGCAGGAACTTCGGCTGATCCTCGAAGCAGGCGTTCCGGATCTGTTGTTTCGTCCACTCGAGGACTGTATGGTCGGTTTCGTGCATGTGGATGACCTTTCGACTGGCAATCCCCATGACAACGAACACGTAAAGGACCCTAAACACAAACCGTGTGCTGCACAAAGAAGTCACAGGACCACATGGCCTGGGCTTGGTCCTTTAAGGCTTCTCCAGGCTTGGGAATCTGTCGGTCCCATGCACGCCTCTTGACCATATATTTCCGGACCGTCGGGCAGGTGTGGTGAATACCGAACTTTACCTCCAACTCCAAAGCGATGCGATCCTCCCCGTACTCGGGATGATCAGAGGATATTCGCCGGATGAAGTCGATGTGTTCCTTAGGAATGGCGGGTCTGCCCGACCTGCCGCGGGACTTCCCCCGCCAGAACTCCCGAAACCTCCTATCCCTCCAACGAATCACAGTCTCTGGTTTTACGAGGACCAGCTCAGATTCCCAGTTTTTCCAGAGTCTTGAGAGCAAAGATAAGAATAAACAGTCCCGGTTTTTAAGCACAGGCTTTTTCGACCTGCGCTTGTATACCGCGAGTTGCTGTCGTAACGCAGAAAATGTGCACCCATGCCACCCGATTGAACCATGCGCAGATAACCAGATTGAGGAACTGAACGACAGCAACCAGGACCACGAGCAACATGTTCATGCCGGAAGCCTGGAGCCCAGAAACCTAACGGAATCAGTTGGGACGAAGTTTTCGCGGAACACGCGGACTAATACAGAAAACGGCACTCCCAATGCCTTTGTGAGAGTGTCGTACTGGTAGCTCGGGCTTCCCTTCGCCCGACTATTTAAAACTAATGCCATGTACATTTAAGAAAGTGGAATCGGCGTACCAACTGGCGAGAATGCTGTGCCATTGAACGCATAGACCAACACGAAGCGTCCGGCGGACGTTGTCTGAATGAGGTAAATCACATCTGCGCCCGTGCCGTGAGCAATCTTCATGAGATCGATTGTTCCGCTGAGGGGCTGTTGCACAAGGCTAGCCGGTAAAGAGCCTGGACCCGTGACCAGAGCAACCAGATTCAGCGTCTCAGGTGTTGCTGTGGATTCCGCCGGTGCCCTGTCTATCGCGTAAACTGCCGCGTCTCCTCTCTTAATCCTGGTAAACATTCCGGGATATGAGGCCTTGGTTTCCCCCGCGAGACTTGAAATCAGAGTCACTTCCGCTTCCACGCCGGTCGTTGTTGAAAACGCGGTTTTGATAATGAGAAGATTCCCGTAAGCATCTACCAGAGGATCGGGATCAAACGCAAGCTCTCCTGAAGTTGTTTGCCCCGTATTGGTTTGAGAATAGGAAAATGGTTGCAACCAAAGAAGGAAGACTACTGCCAGCGATGCGTAAATCTTAGCTTTTGACATTTCTTTTACCTCCCACTGTGTTTTCGTTCAATATTGAAAACACGCCCGCAAGCAAAAAGTTTTGCAGATAACGATTCATCGTACTGTGATACGCGACACGGATTTGCTGTGGGGCCATCATGATGTGCATCCCTCGAGTGGAAGGAGAGGTGGTATGCAGATATGATCCCGGTCTGTAACTGCTCGAATTATAAATGCCTGCATGGGATTCTCGTCTCATGTTGCCAAAAAACCTTTCGCACGCCCTGTTGACTCTCCGTCACCTCTGTCTGGACTTTATCCGCTTCTTCTGCAATCTCCTGAAACCCAGATTTTCTCTGACCGCGGAGAATCTCTTCTTGCGCAAACAGCTGGCCATCTTGTGCCTGCCAAAAACTCCGTCCAGATTGAAAATATTGCGCCTACAGGATCGAATTGATAGCCTCTCGATTCATGCATAGCGTCTTGATTTTCTTGCTTTCCTCCACCATTTTGAGTTTGCTAACAGGCGTGAGCTCCAAATTGAGATCATTGCCCTGCGCCACCAGCTCAACATCCTACGGTGTTCTGTTCCCCGTAAAGCAAGATTCCGATCCTGGGATAGGATGCTTTGGGTCCAGATTTCGCATATCTGGACAGCTTGGCGCTCTGCCCTGGTCATTGTCAAACCAGAGACTGTGATCGCATGCCATCGTAAGGGCTTTCGCATGTTTTGGACCTGGAAGAGTAGACGACATTGTGCCGATAGACCAAAAACCTGGAAAGAGGTTCGCGGACTGATCCGAAAAGTGACCAAAGATAACCCGCTCATGGAAGGTGGTCTGAGTGCTTTCTTATAACTCTTCTTTAGATTTGGATAAGTAGTTTTTTCCATATTCTTCTCCCGTCTCTGGGGCGCACCTCGGATCCAAGGGGAACTGCTCAAGCTTGGTATCAATGTCTCACAGGCAACCGCTGCCAAATACATGGTGTGACAAGTCAAACCGCCCTTTCAGACGTGGCGGACGTTTTTAGAAAATCATTGCAAGCAACTCGTCTCGATCGATTTCTTTACTGGGCCGACAGTTACCTTCTGCATTCTTTACGTCTTTGTGGTTCTTGCCCACGATGGGAGAAAAGTGCTTCACTTCAATATGGCCGAGCATCCTAATGCCGAATGGGTTTGCCAACAATTTGTTCACGCATTTCCTTACGACACGGCGCCGCAATACCTCATTCGTGATCGGGATGGCATCTTTGGTGAGCAGGTTAAAGGAGCAGCCGACAAGGCTGCGAATCTGGTCGGGTGAAAGTCCCGGTGCCACCAATTGCCTGTCTTCGGGCGGCTAGCATGTCCGGTGCGTGCGGAGGTAACAAAGCACGATATGCCCGGATGCAAAAACCTCGGCTGGCCTGTGCTATACGCGCAAGGGTAGGAACGACCCTATAGGTTCTCTGTTGTGTTTTTCTCAACGAAAAGGAGGAGAAGATAGCGCTTTTCCTTTTTTATTCCTTATTTGATTCTCTTGGCCTATGCTGGCCTCGTAGCGCGCATCGTCCCGCTATGAATACGATGCCTCTCTCGCTCGACGAGTTTGCAAAGACGCTCAACTGGGACGAGATGTCTTGGTTCTACAACGAATACTCTGATATTGTCCTCAGAGGACTTCTATAAGACTCTCGCTGAACCAAAGACCGCGTGTTCGAACATCTGCTCACGAATGAATGAGTCACAGTTGCGAGCCGCCTAGTTTCGGGGAAGAGGGGAGAATTGTATCTCTCCCCATGAAAACAGGCAGATGTCTCAGATGTCTGGGAGGTGAGCAAACATAGAGGCCTGAACATAATGGAATGTCTGCAGCTCCGAAAACAACCCCGTGAAAAGTCGTGTTCTCGGATAGTAGCGGGAAGCCGACCCACTCTTAACTTGGGGAAGGCCGATGACAAGGAGGAAGAAACAGGCATATGCACTTCTTGGGACCGCCTAAGCAGGGGACCACGCAAATGGGAAAGATACGCAGAGATAACGTCGGGAAGGTCCCGCGGCAGCAGGGGTGCTGGTGGCACAACCTGCAAAGACTCCTTCAACGAGGCTAAGGCCGAAGTAGAGGAGAGGCATACGGGACTGGCGCATGAGTTCGTAAGAGCGATGACGGAGGAGTAGGGTCCTCCCAGGGGGCGGCACACGCTCCTCCAACGACGATAACGCCGGCGTTGGGCAGAAGGGACTCTGGACACATGGCGGCTCCATCGTACACACCGGCGGCGGTCGGACACAGTAGCCGACGATAGGCTGGCGCTGCGATGGGACGCGGCTGTGGGCAAACCATAGATGCAGGGGTGTATGTCAGTCAGCGCTTAAACCTCGCCAAACTGGGAAGGCCCACGGAAGAAAGGCCAAGGTTCCGAACCGAACCTGGGAAAACCGGCTGCCAGGGATTATAGGGGGGGCTTGGGGAAGCGTGACCAGGGTGGAATTGTGAACCCACCTCGCAACCGAAAGGGCGAAGGTGGAAACCCTCCACCTAAAGTAGGCGCGCCCGAGCTGTATCCCGACCGGCAATTGATAGACATGGGGATCCATGAAGTCCTTATTGCTCCTCGATCGCCGTGGCAGTCCCCCTATGTGGAACGGTTGGTTAGATCCATCAGACGGGAATGCCTCGATCATGTCATTTTGGCGAACGAAGAATCGCTCCGCGGGATTCTTCGATCTTATTTGGGTTACTACCACAAAAGCCGGACGCATCTATGTTGGGCAAGGATTCACCCGAGCCAAGAGCTACTCTGAAACCGGAGCTCGGCAGGGTGATGGCGCTGTCGGTAGTGGGCGGACTTCACCACCGGTATGAGCGGCAAGCCGCTTGATTCCGTGCTGGGAGATTAGCGATAGATGCGCAGGTTGAGGCGGACGTCAGATGGCTGCCCTGAGCGAGATCCTGGCAGCCGTGCGGGATAATTTTCCTCCTGCTGATTCGTGCAATGCGTGGATCGTTACCTATTCGCTTCCTGCGACTGAGATCTGAAGGGAGAACTTTCCCATATGGGTTTTTCAGTAGCCACAGCAGCAGCACGTCCTGGTGCCTCAAGGGCGTGGTCGCCCTGCCCGGTTCCCGAGCCGGCGATGTTGGTCACCACCTCGGACCGGCCACTTTCAGCTGGTTCACGATAGCTGGATCAACGCGTCGAATCCAAACGACACGCACGCGGAATTGGACGGACACCGGATCCTTTCTTTCGTGCACGCTTTCGACGTCTATCTATCAGATTCTCTCTGAAAACACTGAAAAGCTAACGGGGATAACTTCTATCAATCAAAGGCGGCAATTTCGCGCGCAGCGCCGAAGGTGAGAATCTCAAAATGTAGAACTTCAGGCCAACCTCTACCCAGTGCATGCCGTACGACTTAGCCTCTTTGAGCGCGACCTCATTCCGCCAGCCGTCGTGCGCGATCCGGTAGCACGCGATGACGGCTCCGGTCCGGTCCATTCCCTGCCGGCAGTGCACGAACACGGGCCCGGCGTCGCTCGACTGCAAGAGGGCTAGCGCCCCCGAAATTTTCTTTTCCGTGGGCGCCACGATGCCAAACATCGGCACATTGACGTAGTGCATGCCCGCCGCCTCCACCGCCTGCTGTTCGGCCTTGATGGAGTGCTCTCCGGCGCGGCGCAGGTCGAGGACGGTTTTTACGCCCAGTCGATTCAGGCTGACCCAGCCTTGAGCCGTGGGCTGGCCGCCCCGGTAGATGTTTCCGTTTACTTGATGAAAGTTGGGGACTCCAGGCACTGGCGAGTCCGCTGCGCATTTTGCGAGGATCGGAATCAAAGGGAGGGCCCCAACCAGGATAAGCATGTGAAGATAAAGCCGTCCCATGTTTCTTACAAGAATGCCTGCAACAGCCGCCGCTGCATTTCCTTCAAGGCGGAGTGCGCCGAATCGAGTGCCGAAATCTTTTCGCTCAATTCCCGCAGCAATCGCGCGCGTTCCACGCCCGCGCGGATCACCAAGAGAAGTTGGGCGTTGTCCCAGGGCTTTTCCAGGTACTGAAATAGGCCTACTTCATTGATCGCCGCCATGGCGCTTTGGAGGTCCCCATGGCCGGTCAGCAGGACCCGGCTGGCTTCGGGCTGGGCTTGCTTGGTGCGGGCCAGCAATTGGATGCCGTTCATGCGCGGCATCAGGTAGTCCGACACCACCACATCGACCGGCGCCTCCTTCAGAAATCGGGCAGCCTCCTCGGGATCCGCGAAGCCCCACACCGTGTAATCGGTTTCCAGCTCCAGGCACGCCTTGATGCTGGTGATCACCATCTCCTCGTCGTCCACCAGAGCTAATGTCGGATGTGAGTTGTTATTCATAGAACCCTCGTGATTGCCGGATGGGGATACGGACGTGAAAGGTCGTGCCCGCGCCCGGTGCGCTTTCGAAGTCGATCATGCCGCCGTGCCGCTCTTCGACGATCTGCCGGCAAATCGCCAGACCCATGCCCATTCCTTCGCCAGCTGGCTTAGTCGTGAAGCCGCTTACGAATATTTTTTTCTGTTGCTCCGGTGTCATGCCATATCCCGTGTCGGAGATCGATACGTGCCAGTAGCCGCCATCCTCCCGCGTGCGAATGGTGATCTTGCCTTCACCCTCGATGGCTTGACCCGCGTTGATCAGCAGGTTCAGAAAGACCTGGTTAAGCATGTGAGGATAGCACTCGACCTCGGGCAGCTCCCCGAAATCCGTTTCCACTTCGATGCGGTGGCGGAATTCGGCCCTGGTCAGCTTGAGCGTGTTCCGCAGATTGTCGTTCAAATCTACGTGGCGTAGGCCGAAAACGTCCACGCGCGCGAAAGTCTTCAGTCCGCGGATCACCGAAGAGATCTGGTCGCAAGCGATCTGGTCCACGGAAGCAAGCGCATGGCACGTTTCCAGGACGGATTTCGCCTGCGCCAGAGCGGCCGGTTGCGCATCGGAAAGCAACTCCTTGAGCTTCTTGATCGACTGCAGAAGCACCTCGTTATTTGAAAAAATGGAGCCGATGGGAGTATTGATCTCATGCAGAATATGGGCCATCAAACGGCCGATCAATGCCATTTGATGGACTTCGATGAGCTGCGCTTTGGCGATTTCCAACTCCGATTCCAGCCCTACTCCGGTCATGCTTCCACCAGCTTTTTGAACCGCTTCACCGGCGCGGAGAATGGGGCGGCGGTGATTTCGGCGTCATCTGAGAGCAGTTCGTGAGAGTCTTCTCGGACGATGCCTAGCGGCTTGGTAGCTTCGAGGGTGCGGGCCGACAACCCCCCCCCCTGAACAATGCCCATGCGCCCAAAGATTCGCCCTGATGGGCGGGGATCCATGCCACTTCGTTTATCTTTGGAGCACCCACAATTATAGTATAGCACTCGGCCTCGGGCCTTCGAAATCCGCTTGCACTGCTTTGATCTCATGCAAAATGCCGGCCGTTTGGCGGGCTTCGATGCGCGGTGCCTTGGCGATTTCCGACTCGGATTCCGGCCCTGCTCCGGTCACATTTCCACCAGTTTTTTAAACCGTTTCACCAGCGTGGAGAATATGGCGGCGGTGATTTCGGCGTTATCCGAGAGCAGGTCGTAAAAGTCTTCTCGGGCGATGCGCAGCAGCTTGGTATCTTCGATGGTGCGGGCGGTTACCGGCAAGAGGTCTTCGTCGAACAACGCCCAAGCGCCCAGAACTTCGTTCTGGTGGGCGGTGAGCAGGATCTCGTCCTTGCGGCTTATCTCCACGGCGCCGTCCACGATCACATACAACGCATGCGCGGGCTGCTCTGGATCGATGATTAACTTATCCGGAGGATATTTTACCTCGCGGGCGATCGACGCAATGCGCGCCAGTTGTTGAGGGCTGAGATTCCGTAACAACTCGACGGCTTCGAGCGCCATCACCTTCTCGACAATATTGAGTTCGAACATATGGTTCAAGCCAGGATCAGTTCGGCGAAGCGCGCCACTTCCGTGACCTCCGGCGGCGAGTGCCTGCCGGTCTCGGCAATTTCAGGCGCCAGATCCCGAAGCCCCAGTTCAGCGGCCGCGGCCATGGCGCTGGCGGCCAGCCAAGGGTCGCGCGCACGGATCAGCTCGCGCACGGCGGATGCCGTGTCGCGGATCTCGACCCCGAACAGGTCGTGGCCGCGCGTGGGCACGTTGTCCGATGTGTCCAGAAGCGGCAGCAATATCTTCTTCAAATCGCGATCCAGAACGCTATCTAGAAACTCCACAGCGGCCGCTGCCTCCTCGGCCCGTCGCGATATGGCCAGATAGGCCGAGTAGATGTCCGTGGGGGAATAGCGCAACGCGAGCAGGCGAAAGATGCGCTCCAGCGTGAGCCGCAACTGCTCTCCGATAGTGCGCGCCAACAGGCCCGCGGCCGAGCGCGACCGCTCTTTGATTTCGACAAGCGGCGCCAAGGCCGCATTCAACTCGAAATAGTAGCGGGCCTCCTGGTAGATCTGCCGGGTGACGAAACTGTCGTTGAACCTCAAGCCGGGGGCGGATTCACGCAGGCAGTTCAAACCCTTCAGGACGGCCGGACGGACGGGGAGATCCTCGGAGTCGAGCGCGTCCAACAGCACATTCACGCTGCGTTGATCGGGGATGAGTTTAAGGACTCGCGGCACTTGCTGGCGCAGCTTGACCGGAAGTGTCCCATCCGCCAGCAGATCTCGCATGGCCCCGCAGACCTGGGGGCCCAGAGCGGCGATCGACTCTATCGCCGCCCCGCGCACGTGCGCGTTGGACAGATGCCGGACCATTTCGATCAGGCAGGTGCGGTCGCCGAGCCTGCCGGCCGCGCGGCAGGCCGCCACGATTACCCGCTCGTCAGAGTCTTGCAGCAGGCGGCGCAGCGTTTCGGACGATCCATCGCCACCTGCGACGCCGATGGCCAGAGCAGCCAGCGCGCGCCGTCGGGGATCGGAATCCCGTGCGGCACGGCCGATCCATTCATTGGGGACAATATTGCCTGCTTCAGCGCGGGGCGGAGTGAGCGATTCCAGGGCGGCTTCGGCCGCCGGATAATTGTCGCTCTCCAGCAGCTCGCGCGCGAGGCATAGCGGCTCCGGCGAAACGGCTATCAGGTAGGCTGCCGCCGCGCGAGATAAATCAGGGCCGGAACCGGAAATATCCGCCGTGGCCTTCCCGATAAACTCTCTATTCCCTTTCAACCGCGCGACTTCGTATGCTGCACGGCGCACCTCGGGGATGGGGCTGCCCGCAAACAGCCTCAAGAGCGGCCCCACGTCGTAATCGGGAACCTGCGCCAGCAGCGACAACGCGTAGGTCGCCTGCCGCAAATTGGCGCCTGCGGCCGCCTCCTCCAACAGCGTGACGGTTTCTGCATCCTCGACGCGTATGGGAGTGTTTCCCATGTCGAGCTGCCGCGAGGCAATGCGCTTGCGAATCGTGGCTACGTACTCCTTGCGCGCGCGCAGCGACAGAACAATCCACGGGATGACGAGCAGCATCACTATCAAGGATATGCGCCGAACCGCACCCCGCGAACCGCTGTGCCTCTGAATACCCAGGA
>Ga0326727_10028180_pt1 | contig 10237 bp, 9 predicted proteins | sample MB2enrmetagenome_FD_207643 | JGI IMG/M metagenome (GOLD analysis project Ga0326727, IMG submission 207643) | Lab enriched peat soil microbial communities from McLean, Ithaca, NY, United States - MB29MY | ecosystem: Environmental > Terrestrial > Soil > Wetlands > Peat | place: USA: New York...
CAGATTACCTATGTCATCCAGTTCCTGGCGGCGTTCTCCATATTCGCGGGAGTGGTGATTCTGGCGTCGTCGATTGCGGGAACCAAGTACCGGCGCATCCGCGAGGTGGTGGTGCTGAAGACGCTGGGCGCGACGCGTGGGCGGATTGCGACCATCTTCTCCATCGAGTTTGCCGTGCTGGGACTGGTGGCGGGCGTGGTGGGGATCGGTTTTGCCAACCTGATTACGCGCACGCTGCTGCACCAGATGAATGTGGCGTACAAGGCGCAGTTGTTGTTGAACTTCAGTGCGCTGGCGGGCGTGGCGGCGTTGACCGTGGCGACGGGATGGATTGCGAGTCACCGGATTCTGGAGCAAAAGCCACTGGAGGTGTTGCGCGAGGAGTAGGCTACGCGGGAATGACGTCTGTTTGGCGGTTCGGGTATGATCCTCCTGCCGAATGCATGGATGGTTCCATGGCTTCGGTTTCATCAACCATTAGGGTTCAAAGAGCGAGGTAGGGAGATGTTATTTGGGCGGAAGCTGGGGTTGCTTGCTACGGCGGCGGGTGTGTGTTTCTTTGGGTTGGTTCAGCAGGGCGCATGGTCGCAGCAGCCAGCCGCGCCCCAGACAGCTCCTGTTGCATCGCCGCAGACAAACGGCGCTCCGGCAACTTCGCAGCAAAATGGCGCACCGGCGGCCGCGCCCAACCCAGCAGCGAGAGGGAATGGAGCGGTTACGGGCGGGATCACGCGGAAGTTCGGCAGCGCGCCGGACGATCCAGGGCCGCTGGCCAAGGGACTATCGCCGAAGATGAAGCCGAAGGCGATCTCCGCAGCGATGCATAAGGTGGCGGACTGGCAGCTTGCCCAGTCGCAGCAGTACTTCACGGCATTCGACCGCTCGAAACAGCTCGATGGCACGATCTGGACATGGGGCGCGCTATACAGCGGACTGATGGCGATGTCGGAGTCATTGGGCGATCCCAAGTACGCCAATGTGATGCGGGAGACGGGCAAGGCCTACAACTGGGAGCTGAGCAAGACGGAGAGCGGGGCGAACCAGCACGCCATGGCGCAGACCTACCTGGAGCTGTACCTGATGGACAAGAAACCGGAGGAGTTGGCCCCGACCAAGGCCACCTTCGACGACATCCTGACGAGGCCGCGGGTGGAGGTGGGTTCGACACGAAGGATCGAGTGGTGGTGGTGCGATGCGCTGTTCATGGCGCCGCCGGCGTGGGCGCGACTGTATGCGGCCACCGGAGACAAAAAGTACATTACCTATCTGGACGAGGAGTGGGCGAAGACCTCGCAGGAGCTGTGGGACCCCGAAGCGCACCTGTATTTCCGCGATACGACCTTCATTACGGCAAAGGAGAAGAACGGGCAGAAGGTCTTCTGGTCGCGCGGCGAGGGATGGGTGATGGCGGGACTGGCGCGGACGCTACAGTACCTGCCCAAGGACGATCCCGCGCGAACGATGTACGAGACACAACTGAAGGAGATGGCCGCCGCGGTGGCCAAGATCCAGGGGCCGGATGGGCTTTGGCGTTCGGGAATGCTGGACCCGGCGTCGTATGACCAGCCGGAGGTCTCCGGCTCGGCGCTGATGACGTACGCCATAGCGTGGGGCATCAACAACGGTCTGTTAGATCGTAAGGTTTATACCCCGGTGGTGAAGAAGGCGTGGGCGGGAATGCTGCAGCACATCTACGCGGATGGGCGGCTGGGCGACATCCAGCAGACCGGCTCGGGACCGGCGCAGATCAAGCCGGGGTATAGCTGGAACTACGGGGTGGGCGGATACCTGATGGCCGGGAGCGAGGTCTACAAGCTGGCGGGGGGCAAACCTGCGAAGAAGAAGTAGTTGATGGTTGTTGGTTGATGGAGCGGAAGAACTGCGAACGCATTGCGGAGACTGTCAATGACTTCAGAGAAACGAAGATGGCGGGTCAGCCTGTGCCTTGCGCTGCTTGTGCTGGCCGGTGGCGTTGACTCTTGCCGCGGGCATACCAGAACGACGCTGACGCTGTCGGTTGCGGCGAGCCTGACCGAGACGATCGGCGAGATTGAGGCGCAGTACCGGCAGACCCATGCCAGCGTCGATTTCCGCAACAACTTTGGCGGATCGGGAACGCTGGCGCGGGAGATCGAGCAGGGCGCTCCGGTGGATGTGTTTCTGTCGGCGGCGGCCGGGCCGATGGACGAGTTGCAGGCAAAAGGGATGATCGAGGCGGAGACGAGGCACGATCTGCTGCGCAACACGCTGGTGTTGATCGCTCCTGGCGACTCTCGTCTGCAAGGATTTGCGGGACTGACCGGCAAGGCCGTCCGGCAGATCGCGCTGGGCGATCCGGGAAGCGTTCCCGCCGGGCAGTATGGCAAGCAGACGCTGACGGCGCTCAATCTATACGACCAGGTGAAGGGGAAGATCGTGTTGGCGAAGGACGTGCGCCAGGTGCTGACCTATGTGGAGACGGGCAACGCCGATGCGGGTCTGGTGTATGCGACCGATGCGCAGAACGATGCGCGGGTGCGCATTGTGGCAACCGCGCCCGAGGGGACGCATGATGCGATCGTCTATCCGGTGGCCGTGGTGGGGGCGGGGCGCGAGAGTGGGGCGGCGCAGCAGTTTGTCGAGTATCTGAAGAGTCCCGCTGCGGCGGCGATCTTTGTCCAGCATGGATTTACCATGGCTGCATGGTGAGTTTGCCGATCGACGCGTCGCCGCTGGTCATCTCCATTGCGACGACCTGCGCGGCAACCATTGCGACTTTTTTCCTGGGGCTGCTGGCGGCGTGGTGGATGTACCGGGCGCAGGTGCAGGACGGGGCAGGAATGTGGGGATGGGGCCTGCGTGCCCTGGGTTTGAAGGGGTGGATCGACGGCCTTCTGACGCTTCCGTTGGTGTTGCCGCCCACCGTGGTGGGGTTCTTTCTGCTGCTGATCTTTGGACGGCGCAGCCTGCTGGGCCATGCGCTGGAGCGGATGGGGATCACGATTGTCTTCTCCTGGCCGGCGACGGTGATTGCCGCAACGGTGGTGGCGTTTCCGCTGATGTATCGCACGGCGCTGGGCGCCTTCGAGCAGGTGAATCCTACATTGCTGCAGGCTGCGCGCACGCTGGGCGCCTCGGAGTGGAGGGTCTTCCGCAGGGTGCTATTTCCTCTGGCGGCGCCGGGCGTGGTGGCCGGAACGGTGCTGGCTTTTGCCCGCGCCATGGGCGAGTTTGGCGCAACCCTGATGCTGGCGGGTAACATCCCGGGGCGCACGCAGACCATGCCGATCGCGATCTTTTCCGCGGTGGAGGACGGCAATACGCGGCTGGCCGCGGTGTGGGTTGCGCTGATTGTGGCGATCTCGCTGGCAATGATCCGCCTGCTGAACCGGCAGGCCAGGGCAGTGCGCAAGAGGGTGCAAGCGGAGGTTGCGCTGTCCGCGCAGGCAGAGGTCGCCGCGCTTCCCATGGTGCCTCGCGAAGTGCGGCTGCGGGATGGGGAGCGCGCGCTATCCTGCGCGTTGGAGATCGATCTGGAGAAGCGGCTGGAACGGTTTATCCTGAAGGTGCGGCTCGGCGCGGGGCATGGCGCGGTGGGAATTCTGGGAGCTTCGGGCGCGGGAAAGTCGATGACGCTGCGTTTGATCGCGGGCGTGGCGGAGCCGGATGGCGGACGCATAGTGCTGAATGGGCGCGTTCTTTTCGATAGCGCTATGGGAGAGAATGTGCGCTCGGCGCGGCGCGGGATCGGGATTGTCTTTCAGGACTACGCGCTGTTTCCCCATATGACGGTGGCGGAGAATGTAGGTTTCGGGCTGAGCGCGCTGACCGAGCCGGAGCGGCAACGCGTGGTGGCACGGCATCTGCAGCGAATGCACATCGCGGAGTTGGCCGGGCGCATGCCGGGAGAGATCTCGGGCGGGCAGAGGCAGCGCGTGGCCATTGCGCGCTGCATGGCGATCCAGCCGGATGCGCTGCTGCTGGATGAGCCCTTCGCCGCGCTAGACCCGCATCTGCGGCGGCAGACTGAGGAGCAACTTCGCGAGACGCTGGCCGAGTACAAGGGCGCGGTGCTGTTTGTGACCCACGACATGGAAGAGGCGTTTCGTTTTTGCAGCGAACTAGTGGTGCTGGACGCAGGCCGCGTGATTGCCAGCGGGTCGAGGAACGAACTCTTCGACCGGCCGCGAACGGTAGCGACGGCGCGATTGACCGGATGCAAGAACATCGTTGCGGCGCGGCGCGTTGGCGTGGACCGGATCGCCATCGATGCGTGGCAGTGCGAGCTGCGGACCGCCTGTCCGGTTCCCGATGGATTGACCCATGTTGGCGTGCGATCGCACCAGATTGCGATTGCGGCGGAGCCGTTTGCTGCGGACGGGGCAGACAATGCGGCGGGCGAAAACAGCTTTCCCGGCTGGTTGGCGGGCACCAGCGAAGCGCCGCACGAGATGACGCTCTATCTGCGCCTTCATGCGCCCGCGCAGGGTACGGAGCCGGCTCACCTGCAGGTGGACCTGCCCAAAGAAGCGGGTCGTGCGCTGCTGGATCGGCCTCAGCCGTGGCCGGTCAGGCTGGCCCCGTCGCGGCTGCTGCTGCTTGAAGGATAAGGGGTTGGGGGTAAAGTAGAGGGAGATGGAGAACGTCAGCTTGAGAGCGTCGAACGAATCCGAGCCCAGTGTGCGCCACGAAGCGGTTGAGCCGGCGTCCGTGCGTACGCACGCGGCGCTGATGGGCATCTACGAGATATCGAAAGTGCTGACGCGGCCGGCGCGCCTGGAGACGGCGCTCTCCGGCGTGGTGAACCTGCTGCACAGCTTTATGGACATGAGCGGCGGACTGATCGCCCTGCTAGGCGAAGAAGACCGTGCCACAACCGTGGTGGGCGCGGGATGGAACGAGGCCGAGGCCAGAGAGCACTTTGAACGGCTTCCCGAGCAAGCAGTGGGTCAGATTGTAGTCTCCGGAATGCCGCTGGTGGTGCGCGACGTGGCCCAGAGCCCGCTGTTCGAGCAGTGGAGCGAGCTGAAGACCGAGGATGCGGCTGCACTACGGTCGTTTGTGGGTGTGCCGATCAAGGGCGAGAACCGCACCATCGGCACGCTGACGATTGTGCGCGTGGGCAGCCAGTCGTCGCCCGGCACGCTGGACGAAGACGTTCGCTACCTGACCATGATTGCCAACCTGGTGGGACAGACCGTCGCGCTGCAGAGCATGGTGGAGCGGGACCGCGAACGTTTGCTGGCCGAACGCAACCGGCTCGAGCAGGAACTGGAACAGAAGAACGCGGCCAGGCATGAGAGAATCTCGTGGATCATTGGAAAAAGTTCCGCGATCCAGGAGGTCACGGAAAAGGTGCAGTTGGTGGCGCGATGCAATCTTCCGGTGCTGCTGTGCGGCGAGTCGGGGACCGGCAAGGAGCTGTTTGCGCGCGCCATCCATGAATACTCTCCGCGCAAGGAGCAGCCGTATATTCGCCTGAACTGCGCCGCCCTGTCGGAGTCGGTGCTGGAGTCGGAGCTGTTTGGGCACGATCGAGGGGCGTTTACCGGCGCCATTGGAATGCGCAAAGGCCGCTTCGAGATGGCGGATGGAGGGACGCTGTTTCTGGACGAGATTGGCGAGATTTCCACCACCTTCCAGGCCAAGCTGCTGCGCGTGCTGCAGGAGGGGGAGTTCGAGCGCGTGGGCGGCAATCACACCATCAAGGTGGATGTGCGCCTGGTGACGGCGACCAACCGCAACCTGGAGGCGGCCGTCATCTCCGGCGATTTCCGCTCCGATCTCTACTACCGGATCAGCGTGGTGCCCATCTTTCTTCCTCCCCTGCGTGAGAGACGGGAGGACATTCCCCTGCTGGCGCGCGAGTTTCTGAAGCGCTTCAACAAGGAGCATGGAGTCTCGCTGAGCATCTCGCCGCGCGCTATGGAGACGCTGACTGCGTACGACTTTCCCGGCAACGTCCGCGAGCTGGAGAGCTGCGTGCGGCGCACGGCGGCGTTGACCAAGAACCCGATGTTGCAGGCGGAGGACTTTGTCCTGGGCAACGAAGGCAGTGCGAAGCCACTGGACCGGTCGATGACCGGCAAGCGGCCTCCTGGCGGAGGAACGAGGGTCTTTCCTGCACTGCCGTCGAATGGGACAGAGCATGCCGCCGCTCAGCCGGGCATGGGGGAGCAGGAGGAAGGGCCCTCCGCGGAGATCGCAGGGGAAGGCGAGTTCAGCGAGCGAGAGCGGTTGGTCGATGCCATGGAGCGGGCCGGATGGGTGCAGGCCAAGGCCGCCCGCCTGCTCGGCCTCACGCCGCGCCAGATGGGCTACGCGCTGCGCAAGCATGCCATTGAGATCAAGCGGTTCTGAACGAAGTTCAACAAACAAATAATACTGGAACAATTGTGACGGTGGTCATATCCGCATGCGTGCAGGTATGTTTAGCTACATGTAGAGGACAACTGCATGAAGAATATCGCGGTGTTGACGAGCGGTGGCGATGCTCCTGGAATGAACGCGGCGATACGCGCGGTGGTTCGCAGCGGGCTGGGGCACGGTCTGAGCGTGTGGGGCGTCTATCAGGGGTACTCCGGGCTGATCGAGGGGAACTTCAAGCGGCTTGGCACGCGCGATGTGGGTAGCATCCTGCAACGTGGCGGAACGATTCTGGGCAGCGCGCGATGCCACGAATTCCAGACCGAGGAGGGGCGCGAACTGGCCATTCGCCGGCTGCACGGCGCGGGGATTGAAGGGCTGGTTGTGATTGGCGGAAATGGATCGCAGACGGGGGCCTACTCGCTGAACAAGATGGGCTTCCCGGTGGTGGGCGCGGCATCGACGATCGACAACGACCTGTACGGTTCGGATGTGACGATCGGTGTCGATACGGCGTTGAATGTGGCGTTGAATGCGATCGACAATCTGAAGGTGACGGCCTCCTCGCACCGGCGGGCGCTGCTGGTGGAGGTGATGGGGCGGAACTGCGGCTATCTGGCGCTGATGTCGGGGATTGCGGGGGGAGCCGAGGCGGTCGTGCTGCCCGAGGTGGAGGTTGTGCCGGAACATCTCGCCGAGCGGATTCAGGATTCGTATGAGCGCGGAAAGCCGCATGCAATCGTGGTGGTGGCCGAGGGCGCAAAGTACAATGCCGAGGAACTGTGCCGGTACTTCAAGGAGCACGGATTGCTGCAAGGCTACGAGTTTCGCTCCACCGTGCTGGGCTATGTGCAGCGCGGTGCGGTGCCGACCTGCGCAGACCGGCTGCTGGGTACTCGTCTGGGGGTTGAGGCCGTCGAGCAGATGGTGGCAGGCAACACCGGGGCTCTGGTCGGCATCGTCCGAGGCGAGCTGGTGTGTACGCCGCTGGAAACAGTGGTGAGCGGAAAGAAGCCGCTCGACCCCTGGTTCCTGAAGGCCGCCGATATCCTGGCGCGCTGAGTTGGAAGAGTCAATGTACAGTAAACCCCTCATCTCAATCGAGAGGTGGGACACAGGTTAAACTTTTCGATCTTTCTCTATCCCAGCCAGTCCGGGCTGCGCGCCGTGCCGTCGAAGCGAGCGGTGGTCTTGAAGAGTTCATACTGGCCGGTGAGCGAGGCATCGCGGGTGCGTGCCAGCAGCGCGGCGATCTCGGCCTGCGTCATGGGCTTAAAGGTCTGGATTGCGGTGAAGGCCTGATCCAGGATCTGCGTGGAGTCGATTCCGGCGATCAAAACCGAGACCGGCTGCGAGAGCACATAGTGTAGCGCTTCGATGGCGCTGACCGTATTGCTCTTGAGGAGCATGGCTCCTCCTCCTCCCAGGGTCTTCATGGCAAGCACTCCGGCGCCCTGCGCCTGCGCCACTGGCACCACCTGCCTGGCGAACGAGCGGAACTGCGCATCCAGCACATTGATCGGCATCTGCACCGTATCGAAGTGGAATCCATGTTGCTGGGCGATCTCGAACATGCGCAGGTGAATGGCAGGGTCCTTATGACCGGTGAACCCGATATAGCGGATCTTTCCTGCCTGTTTGGCTGCCAGGGCCGCCTCCAACGCGCCCCCGGCTGCGAAGATGCGGTCGGGGTCTTCCATGCGAATGATCTCATGGAACTGCACCAGATCGATGGTGTCCACCTTGAGGCGGGTGAGGGATTGCTCGAGTTGCTGCTGGTAGGCCTGCTTGGTGCGGCCGTCGATCTTGGTCATCAGCAGGACTTTATTGCGATAGCCATCCTTCAGCGCGTCGCCCATGCGCGACTCGCTGGCGCCGTTGTTGTAGTCCCAGCTATTGTCCAGGAAGTTGATGCCGCGATCGATGGCGCTGCGGATCAGACGCACACTCTCCGCGGGATCGGTTTGCACGCCGATGTGATAGCCGCCCAGACCGATGGCAGAGACCTTCTCGCCGGTACGGCCAAGCTGGCGATACCGCATCTGCGAAGAAGAGGTTGCCGCTGGAGCCTGCGCCTGGCCAAGCAGGTTGGATGTTGCCGCGGCAGCCACTCCGGCTACGGCAGCCGCCTTGAGAAACTCTCTACGTTGCATAACGCTCCCGTGGATAGTGAAGTTGCAATCCTGCAGGTGAGTGCTGCGCAGGGCGCGCCGCAGCAGCCTCGCTAGCATGGAGATGGCGACAGCATGGCCCAAAGCGCAGGATGTCTCACTTTCTATTGATGAGGGAGATAGAAGGGGTGATGCAGAAAACTGAGTTGCCGCGGTGGGCACGCCGGTCCCTATGCAGGATTTCACGATGGATTGTTGAGGAAACGAAATGGTCGGGGCGAGAGGATTCGAACCTCCGACCCCCTGGTCCCGAACCAGGTGCGCTACCAGACTGCGCTACGCCCCGAACCTGTTGCCAAGAGCCACTCAGGATGTCAAAGGCCACGCGCTTCGTTGCATAGTGCCAGAAGCTGCGGCCGAGTGGATGCTGGTGAGTGGGATGCAATCCATGGGCCGGGAGGCGCATAGGACTACAGTGCCAGCTTAAGCAGTTTAGCAGAGTTGCATGCGTGCGTGCGGGTTGCGGGCAGAGCGCGAGGACGGTGGCGTTGCAGTGGGGGATGGCGGCGGATATACTGGTATTGATGATGAATTCCCGCATCAGTTGTGCGTGTTGTTGCCGGACGACCGCGAGCGACCGCTGTCGACGCTAGCGGATTCATCTCTTTCTACTCCCCTATCATCTCAACATTTGATTCTTAGCGATTGCGGATCGCATCTGTATCTATAGGGCGCGACATCCCGGACGCAGTGGAGAACCCACCTCGATGACCATACTGGCACAGGCCGAAGACGAGACGCAGCAGGTTCATGCGGCGCGGCTGAACCACCTGCAGGCGCTGGAGGCGGAGAGCATCTCCATCCTGCGCGAGGCGGTGGCGGAGTTTGCCCGGCCGGTGATGCTGTACTCCATCGGCAAGGACTCGTCGGTAATGCTGCGTCTGGCGCAGAAGGCGTTTTATCCGGGGAAGATTCCGTTCCCGCTGCTGCACGTGGACACCAGCTACAAGTTTCCCGAGATGATCAAATTTCGCGATGAGTACACGCGCGAGATTGGCGCAAAGCTGATTGTGCATCGCAACGAGGAGGCGATTGCGGCGGGCGCGAGCCCCTATAAGCTGGGCACACAAAACTGCTGCGGGCTGCTGAAGACGCGCAGCCTGCTGGATGCGCTGGAGGAGGGCGGATTCGACGCGGCGTTCGGCGGGGCGCGGCGCGACGAGGAGAAGAGCAGGGCCAAGGAGCGCGTGTATTCGTTTCGAGATGCAGCCGGACAGTGGGACCCGAAGAGCCAACGGCCCGAGCTGTGGAGCCTGTACAACTCGCGTCTACGCAAGGGCGAGAGCATCCGCGTGTTTCCGCTTTCGAACTGGACGGAGCTAGACGTGTGGCTGTACCTGTACGCGGAGAAGATCCCGATCGTGCCTCTATATTTTGCAAAGGAGCGGCCGATTGTGCTGCGTGGCGGCGCGCTGACGCTGGTGAATGAGGGCATGGATCTGATGCCTGGCGAGAAGGTGAAGCAGATCAAGGTGCGCATGCGCTCGCTGGGATGCATGCCATGCACCGGAGCGATCCGCAGCGAGGCAGACACGCTGCCCAGGATCATCGAAGAACTGATCACGTTTCGCCGCAGCGAGCGCGAGAACCGCGCCATCGACCACGATGAGGAAGGTTCGATGGAAGTGAAGAAGCGGGAGGGATACTTCTAATGAGCGCACAGGTTATGGCCTCGATGGATGTGGGTGGACCGGTCGCAGAGGCTGCGCCGGCGCGGACCT
>Ga0326727_10028181_pt1 | contig 10237 bp, 8 predicted proteins | sample MB2enrmetagenome_FD_207643 | JGI IMG/M metagenome (GOLD analysis project Ga0326727, IMG submission 207643) | Lab enriched peat soil microbial communities from McLean, Ithaca, NY, United States - MB29MY | ecosystem: Environmental > Terrestrial > Soil > Wetlands > Peat | place: USA: New York...
ACCGCCTGCTTCGCGCTCTCGCCGGCATCGGCGTGACGGAGGAGACGGCTCCCGAGCACTTTCGGCTGACTGAGTTCGGCAAACCGCTACGCCGCGATGAGCCCCAGTCCGTCTGGCCGGCCGTCGACTTCTGGGCGGATCTGCTCGCCGATGAATGGTCCCTGCTTACAGAATGTATTCGCACCGGTAAGCCGGCCTCCCAGGTCCGCGACCCGAAGATATCTTCCCGCTGGTCGCAGGATCCCGATGCTAACTCGATTTTTCGTGCGGTCATGGGCACGGCTCCGGCTGAGGATTATGCTCCCATCGCAAAGGCATGGGATTTCTCGCACGCAAAGGTGGTCGCCGACCTCGGCGGCGGCGGCGGGTCGCTCATTCTTGCAGTCCTGGCGCTCAACCCGCATCTGCAAGGCATGCTTGTGGACCTCGAAGCCAGCGTGAATGCGGCCAAATCCCGCTTCGCGGCGGAAGATCCGTCTTCCCGGTGCGAACTGATTGCCGCGGATCTCATGCAATCGGTCCCGGCGGGCGCCGACGTATACATGATCAAACATGTACTTCACGGGCGTAAGGACGGGGATGCGATTACTATTCTCAAGAACTGCCGCGCGATAATTCCGCGGAACGGCAGTTTATTGATCGTTGAATTCATCCTTCCTCCGCTCGTCTCGCATGCAGATCCACAACTGGAAAGCCACCTGATGAGCGACCTCAACATGCTTGCTGTCACCGGCGGTAGAGAGCGTAGCGAGCGCGAATGGAGAACGCTTCTTGAGGCAGCGGGCTTCATCCTGACCGGCGTATACCCGGTTGGAGGAGACACTCTGATGGTTCGGAACGTCGGCATACTCGAAGCAAAACCGGCCTAGAGCTTGCTATTAACTATGGGGTGGGCAGCGCTGCGTGTCTGCACCTCTATTTGACGATGGCAGCCTTCTTCGGCCTGACGCTGGCTCGCGCACTGAAGAGTTCACTTCTTTGCGGCGAACGCGCACGAACCCGAGAGTCTGTTCAGCACGTTCCGGCCCAGCTCGATGAGCGCATCGCTTTGGCTCGCTAGTGGATCCTCATTGCGAGCGACGAGATAGTAGCGGCCCTTGGCGGCTAGTATCTCGGCTGGCGTGACACTGGCAAGGCAACCGCTGGCGAGTTCCTTCTCCTCATTGAGGCGGCGGCTACTCTGGTAGATGCGCGACGCGGCCGAGGCATCTTTCATCTCATAGAGCTCCACGATAAAGCGCTCGTTGCCACGGCCGTACCGCCGGACGTAGAGCTCGGAGAAGCCCTGCTTCAAGTAGAGGTCAGCCCCACCATCTATATATGTGTACAGCGTCGCGCCCGTGTAGCTCTCCGGTTGGTCGATGTCTGCAAGACCGCCGAGCGCCGCGCCGGAAGGCAAAGGACCGGCCCCACGGCATGCCCAAAGGCCGAGCACCAGCGTGCACGCTACTGCGGTGACGCCAACACGTCTCATGCGCGGATCTCCACCACCTTGACGGCGTCCAGGTCCGCTTTGCCCAGGCCGAGAGCGGCCGCGTGCCTGAGCTGCCGGGCAATCATGTCGAGTGTGAACGTCTCGTCGTGCTGGGCCATGAGGCGAGCGCAATAGGCGTCGACCGCCACCATGTCGCCGCTCAGGATGAGCTTGTTGACGCCCGGGACGACCTCGGCTCCTCCGCCCAGCCCCGGACCACTGCGCGCCAGGATCGCGCGGGCGTCCACGATGTTGAGCTGCGGCCTTACCGCGTCGGCAAAATGGACCAGGCGCTGCTGCATCAGCCCAGACCGGCCATCGCTGTCCTCCGTATGAACGAGCATCCGGTCAGCCATGGCGACCGAGCCGAAATGCATCTTGAGAGCGCAGGTGAAGTTCACCCACTGATGGCGCTTCACGACCGGCAGGCTGACGACGATGGGCGCCTCGTGCAAAAGCCGGTGTACAGCCACCGGCTTTGCGATCGGCCAAGCCGGATTCCGGACAAAGACGAATTCGTCCGGATCCAAAAAATCCCGGGCGAGAACAGGCACGCCGCCCTGCGTGAGCTTGTCCAGAACTCCCAGGCGCCGCAGGATGTGGTCAGGCGGTATGGTCGCGCTCAGTCGGGTCCCAGTCGTGTCAAAGAGGCTGGTCTTACTCACCCCGGCGCGCTTCAGCTCAGCCGCCACCGCTAGGACGAATTCGGGGTCGGTCGTCACCGGATAGGGCTGCGACATAACGTAGTTGCCGCGAAAGATCGCCTCGCTGCCCAGCTTCGCGAGCGGCTCCAGTCCTCCCAGGGCCTCGATCCCTGCACGCACCATGGCATGCAAATCTTCGCCCTCCACAACAACGAGCAGAGGCTTGCCGGCGGCGGCAAACGGATTGGGTGGCGCGGACTTGCACGCGCGCGTTGTGAGGGTACGCCCCCACTCGAACGCTCCCGATGCCGCCGCGAGAGCGCCGGCGCCCAGGCAAAGAAAGCCCCTGCGATCGAGCAGCCTGGAATTGGATGAATCGCTCATGACGCCCCTCCTGTCGCTCGACTGCCATCCAGCCAGCGGCCGATGATCGCGGCGCCGGCCATCACCAGCAATCCGAAGCCGGCTGCCCCGCCCAGCATGATCTGTGCCGCAACTCGCGAATCGTTCAATCCCCTCGCAGTCAGGAAAACGGCCAGCATGCCGGCCGCGACGCCGACAGAGCCCAACAACGGTGCGGCAACGATGAAGGCGATCCTCGTGCGGCGTCGGCGATACGCGAAAGCGCCGGCCGCTCCGATGACCAGGCCGGCCACGGGCCATGCAAGGAGCGACGTGATAAAGGATTGACCAACCTGGACCGCAGCCAGGCTGACCATGGCAGTGCTCACCGCACCCAGGAGTGCCGCGCGCGGCTGGCGATTCAACAAGCCCAGGGCGATCGCAGTAGCTCCAACCGCACAGGCGGTGCGTGGAGCCCACGAGCCCAGGAACCCGCCCAAGATCCAGCCCAAGGCCGAGAGGCCGAGACCTGCAGCCGCCCAGAGCAGCAGCGGACGGCCTCGATACCCTTGCTGCGTTTCGCCGCCGGAGACTTTAGCAGGAAGAAGAAAAGCCCCTATAGGGGCCCAAAAAGATGCATGCATGACTCTCTTCGCACCCCCGATCGGTGCCCTTGTATAGCCACCTAATAGTACGTCCACCGCGAAGGAAAGTTCCGTCTAAGTCCCGATGGAGGAGTCGCAGACGGAGATTCATTGCAAAAATACCCGCCTCGGCTACTGGGATTGGGTTGTGACAAAGCTCAAGCTTGCAGATGACAAAAATCATGAGGACCCCGTTTTGGCGGACGCAGACGAGGAGGAAATCGCGGAGCTGCAGGCCGACGACCCGGGAAATCAGGGTGCTTAGACTGAAGGTGACAGACGGCAGAAGACTCGACCCTGACCTGCGCCAAGTCTGGGAACACTTGAACGAGCAGGGGTAAGGGTCTCATACCTCTTGAAGAGGCGCGGTTATTAACACTAGAGCTAGCGACACGTCTTCAAGCCATGGGCGACGTCTTCAACGAGCGGTAAATCGCCAACGCACTGATCTAGGCAAAATGGGTCGCGGAAAGTCGGTTTGATGCGTGAAGCGCTCTTCCCGCATGCCACGGCCAGCCCCACGGATGGCCGACAAACCGAGCCCCACCGCCCGCTCCTCCCGCCGGCCCCGGCTCCGGGCCCGACCCAGAGGGTACCCCGGCCATAAGCTGAAAGCTAGAAGGTAGAAGCTAGAAGCTGACCCTTCCGTCCCGGATTGCACTTCGAACACCCGCTCCGGCTCAAAAGAATCAAGCGCCGCTGACCGGCGACCCCCCGTCGAGCCAATTGGCTGGGTGCCCCATCCTTGCTGTCATCCTGAGCGACCGTAGCGCGGCGAAGGGAGTCGAAGGACCTGCATTTTGCAATCTTGCCGCAAGGGTGGGAAGCTGGGCCTGTTTTTACTGTCATCTTGAGCGAAGCGTAGCGAAGTCGAAAGATCTGCGGTTGCCTTTCACCCGCCCAACCCGCCGCCCGCCTTCAAAGCGATAGAGCGCGAAGGCTTTGTATCAGGGCATGACTTCAGTCATGCCGCATGCGGCCAAATAAACTCGTGGGCTTCAGCCCCGGGCGCCCGCTTTCCGGATTGCACTCCAAACACCCGCCCCCGCCTCAAAAAAATCAAGCGCCGTTCACCGGCGACCCGGACGTTGAGCCAATTAGTGAACACTGCGGCGTTTATCAGTACCTATCCCGAAGTAGAGCGCGACGAGCGGTTGTGAATCCGACGCCGTCAGGGTTCTGTGTGTAAACAGCAAGACTCGCGGGAAGTCCCACCCCTTCACTGTGAATCGCTGAAAGGGTGGAAACCCGGTTTTCTGAAATTGTGACGGGCGGAGCTTAGTATTCACCCCAACTGTGTTTCGGCGTAATTTTGAAGACTACGCCGCAATTGCAGGTTGGGTCTCCTCCGGCGGTTGTTGTGCCGTAGATGTCTCCGTGTTGGTCCATATACAGGTTGGCCCATGGGTCGGCCCCGTCCGTGCCTTTGAAGGTATGCAGCACGGTGTAGCGGCCCTGGCGGTCAAAGCGAAAGACCACGCCGCAGCCGCCGACTGCGCTGCAGGCGGGATCGGTGGTGTCGCCGCCAAGGGAGGTTGCACCGTAGAGATTGCCACGGCTGTCGAAGATAACGCTGCCGAGCGAAGTGAACCCATCCGCGCCTCCGGCGAAGTTGTAAAGAACGGATTCTTTACCGCTTTGGTCGACTTTGAAGATGGTTCCGAACCCGAGGTTGGTGCTGCTGACCGCGCTGCCGCCATTGCCGGTGATGCCGTAGAGGTTGCCCCAGAGGTCTGTGGTGAGCCAGCCATCGGGGAACGGACCGCCGTCTTTTCCGTCGAAGGTGTGAATCACGGAGAAACTGCCGGCGTGACCGATCTTGAAGACGGTACCGCAGCCGAGCGCGCCGGCAAGAGCCGAGACCGTCTCGTTGCAGAATGAACTCGATATGTCACCGCCATTGGAGGCGACACCGAAGAGGTTTCCCTGCAAGTCAAGTAGGAGGGTGCCGTAAGGGGCGTATCCGTCGGAGCCTCCGGTGAAGGCGTGGAGGACGGTCTCGTTGCCTCTGGGATCCACTTTGTAGACAACGCCGCAGCTTCCGGGAGGTCCGTCTCCGGTGCAGGCTGGGTTGGAGATACCGCCCGCCAATATAGTAGTGCCGTACAAGTTGCCGGCCGGGTCGCGAACGAGACCAGAAGAGACACCGTAGCCATCCGATCCTCCTTTGAAGGAGTAGAGGATTGACTCGTTGCCGTCGCGGTCGAGCTTGAACACTACCCCGCATCCCGAAATAAATCCGCATGGCGAATCGGCTGTCAGGATCCCGCCGCCTCGAGCCGTGCTGTAGAGATTGCCGGCGTTGTCGAGTAGCAATTCGGCACTGGGAAAGGCGCCGTCGGAGCCGCCTTTGAATTGATACAGGATGGATTCGACGCCGTCGCGGTCGATCTTGTAGACGACGCCGCAGCCGGTGGAGAACGGATTGTTTTGGCAAGCAGTGTTTGTCATGTTGCCGCCGCCGATGGTGGTGCCGTAGAGATTGCCGTTCTGGTCGCTGATGAGGCTGCCGTATGGGGACGCCCCGTCGGCGCCTTTGAATGTATGGAGCACAGTGTATTGGGCAGCGTCCTGCGCTGCGACGTGTGATGGCATTGCCAGGAGCATAAAGAGACTGGCTGCGGCTATGGATGTGAAAGCTCTGTGTGACATATTTGATCTCCTTGGGAATTCGAGGCTAGGTGCGCATTGGGCTGCTGGCAACTACTGACAATCAGTTCAGGTCAATAGATGAGACAAAAGGGGGTTGAATCGGTCGCCTGACAGGGGCGATGCTTCACAGCAACCCCCACGTCAGGTGATTGCGATGGCGGACTTACCGGCCAGGCGCGGTGGATGCAATGAGCGTCCCGTGGCTCGGCGACTTCAGTTTGGCCAGCTCCACCTTCTCGAACTTGCTGGGGACCAGGCTCCGCGCGCGGCCGTTGATCCTCACCTGCCGCAAGACCCAGGTGTCGCCGACATGCTGGAATTCAAGAGCGTCCAGTTGATACCCCTCGCCGTCGGGAACGGTCAACATGGATGCCACAGGACCAGCGGTGTCGAGCAGCATGATTGCTCCCGAATCGAGATTGAACTGGACACGATATTCGCCGGCAGGGAAGGTCTTGTCTCCCGCCATAAACGCGACGGGCACCTTCATCGGATTGGTGTTCATGTTCTGGGCGGGGGCTGAGACTGCGGCAAGCAGAGCCAGCCCGAGGATGGCTACGATTTGAGTTTTCATGAGATTTCTCCTTTTGAGTTGGGGTTAGGTGGTTGTGGTGTTTCGTATGCGTGCAAGCAGTGAGTTGAGACAGATCAAAGGCGAGCTATCGTCACCCTGCAGCTGGTGCAGTTCGCCTGAGTTGATCCACTCCTCGAAACTCTGGCGATCGAGGTTGGAGACAACCTGAAGGTTTCCGAGCACGATCATTTCGGATTCGGCGCTGCAAAAGGGGCAGTAGGCACGGGTGGCGTTGCGGCCACGGAGCAGCAGGAGGGAGTCGGTTTCGGTGGTGATCTTTGTCAGCTTTGTCATTACGTCCTCATTCACGGCTAGGTCCACGGGTAGAAACGACTGCAGATTGCACCGGCCGGCGGCGAAATGTCCTTCCGAACCGTCTGATAACTTCTGACAACTTCTCGCAGGCCGATAAAGCCTTGAAGACAGGAGGGTTGCGGGGACGGGGAAAGTGAAGCATTATTAGGGCCAGGCTGGATTTCGTGCTACATTGGCTTGCACAGCGCGAAGGCAGAGGTGGAGGAGTTTCCCTGGCAGAGGTCCCAAAGCTCAAAGAGCTGTACGAGTTTGGCCCTTTTCGGGTGGATGCCGAGAAGGAGACTCTGCTGCGCGCCGGCGAAGCGGTTGCGCTGACTCCGAAAAACTTCCAGATTCTGCTGGTTCTGGTGCGCCACAGCCAGGAGGTTGTGACCAAGGACGACCTGCTGAAGACGGTCTGGCCAGACACATTTGTTGAAGAGGCGAACCTGAGCCGCAACATATTCATGTTGCGCAAGGCTCTGGGTGAGGGCCCGCAGGACCACAAATACATATTGACCGTTCCCGGCAGAGGCTACCGGCTGGCGGAGAATGTGCGGTTGGTGGCGGACCAGGAGTTCAGCCTGGTTGCTGCGCATCACCAGAAGGTCGAGATACAGGTTACCGAGAAGCGATCGCTGAAGCTCGCGATTGCGATAGCTGCGTTGCTGGTAGTCGCAGCCGCGTTCGGCGCATGGCGATTTTTCCGGCATGGGCCGGTCCTGGGCGCAAAGGACACGGTTGTGCTGGCGGAGTTTGCGAATTCAACGGGCGACAAGGTTTTTGATGACACGCTGCGGCAGGGCATAGCAATTGAATTGGAACAGTCGCCGTATCTGAGCCTGGTCTCGGATCAACGGATACGGCACACGCTTGGGTTGATGGGGATGTCAGCCGACACGAAACTGACGCCGGAGCTGGCGCGGCAGGTGTGCGCCAGAACGGGAAGTGCAGTCATGCTGGAGGGTTCGATTGCGAGCCTGGGAAGCCACTACGTGCTGAGTCTGAGCGCGAAGAGTTGCAGCACCGGTGAGACGCTGGATGACGAGATGGAGCAGGCCGCGCGGAAGGAGGATGTGCTGAATGCACTGAGCCAGGTTGCGAGCAGGTTCAGAAGGCACGTAGGTGAGTCTCTGGAAACGATTGATCGGCACAATATTCCGCTTGCCGAGGCAACAACATCGTCACTCGAAGCACTGGAGTCGTATACAACGGGATGGAAGGTCCACTCCAGGAGCGGCGCGACGGCGTCGATGCCGTTCTTCAGGCGCGCCGTGGAGATCGATCCGAATTTTGCGATGGCGCATGCGACTCTGGGGCGAATCTATTCGGATCTCGATGAGCCTGACCTTTCCGCCGAGAGCCTGAGCAAAGCGTGGGAACTGCGTGGACGGACGAGCGACCGCGAGAAGTTTTTCATCACAGCGAACTACGAAGCGCTGGTGACGGGAAACATGGAAGAAGCGAGGCAGACGTGCGAGACGTGGGCCAGGATCTATCCGCGCGATGCGGCTCCGACGACGATGCTTTCGGGATACGTGAACAGGGTGGCGGGCCGATACGATGTTGCGCTTGACTGGGCGCGGAGGTCAGTCACACTCGATCCTGATTTCGGCATGGGGTATTACAACCTCGGGGTAAACAGCATGTACCTCAACCATCCGGACGAAGCCGGAGGTGCACTGCGGCTCGCAGCGGGACGAGGACTGGAGTTGGATGAGTTCCTGATGCTGGCGTACGATGTCGCCTTTCTGACGGGAGACCGGGCGCGGATGGAACAGGCATCGGCGCAGGCCCGCCAACGGACGGGCGGCGAAGGGTGGATTTCGAACAAAGAGGCATTTGCGCTGGCGTATTACGGACGCCTCGTGGAGGCGCGGCATGCAACGGATCGCGCCGTGGGGTTTGCTGAGCAGACGGACCAACAGGAGCGCGCCGGTTTGTGGGAGGCAGGCGCCGCAGTGCGAGAGGCGCTGTTTGGGAATGCGGCGGAAGCGCGCCGGCGAGCAGACGCAGCGCTGAAGCTGTCGCGGAATCGTGAAGTGGAGTATGGCGCCGCGTTTGCATTTGCACGGTCAGGGGATATGACGCAGGCCGAGGCGCTCGCGGATGACATTCAGAAGCGCTTCCCGGAGGATACTTCGGCCCGGTTCAGCTATCTGCCGACGCTGAAAGCGATTTTTGCATTGCAGCGCCGCGACGCGGCAAAGGCGATTGAGGAATTGCAGAGCGCGATTCCGTATGAGACGGGGCCGCCGCCATTACTGATTGGAGCGATGTATCCGGTATACGTGCGAGGTGAGGCTTTTCTTGCAGAAGGGCGAGCCGCGGAAGCCGCAACCGAGTTTCAGAAGATTCTCGATCATCGCGGGGTTGTGGTGAGCGATCCGGTGGGTGCACTGGCTCGGCTGGAACTGGGCCGGGCATACAGGCTGTCCGGAGATAACGCCAGGGCGAAGGCAGCATATGAAGATTTCTTCGTACTTTGGAAAGATGCAGATGCAAATGTTCCGGTGCTGATGAAGGCCAGGAGCGAATATGCTGCGGTCCGAGATCAATCCCGATAAGTCGGCATGCGGGAAGCGTTCTTCCTGCATGCCACGGGCAGCCCCCGGACGGCCGACAAACCGGACCCCACCGCCCGCTCCTCCCGCCGGTCCCGGCTCCGGCCCCGACCCAGAGGGTACCCCGGCCAAAAGCTGAAAGCTAAGAGCTGGCAGCTAGAAGCTAGCGGCTGATCCTTCCGTCTCCTATTGCACCATCCTCAGTGCACTTTTCCCCCGTTCACTGTTCAAAAAACCTCCCGAAAACCTCCGTAAACCTACCGAAAACCTCCAATAAACCTCAATAAACCCCCCTCTTGGAGGTTTTCAGGGTAGTTCTCAGCAACCCTTTCCTCTGAAAGGTAAAATTCTCAGCAGCCAAATCGCCTTTTTCGCAACCCTGTAGAGTTAAGGCCTCAAAGAAGTTCAACCACCTAGGCGAACCTTTTGCCCTGTTTCGTAACCCTATAAGCGAACCATTAACGTTTACGTGGCTGCTTAAAAGCAACCATTTCGCGCCTCTGGAAGAGCCGCATACGCCGGCATTTCAGCTCATCTCCGAGCCCCTGAGAGGCAACTGAGCCCCTCTGAAGCCCGGCAGCGTCAATCGTTCTTGCCGTACTCAACCGAATGCAGAAACAGCCCGCGCGCCGGAGCCGTAGGCCCGGCCGCCGAGCGTGAGCGGGCAGCCAGAATCCCGTGAATTTCATCCGCATTAAGACGCCCGCGTCCCACCTCCAGCATGGTTCCCACCAGGTTGCGCACCATGTGGTGCAGAAACCCGTTGCCCCGAACCCGATACACCAGAAGCTCTCCCGCTTCGCTCTCCCGCTCTTCCCACGTCGAAGAGAAAATCGTCCGGACCCGCGCCGGCAGCGGCGATGGAGGCCCTATCATTTCCTGGTCAATTTCTGCGCCAGTCGGGATCCCACGCTCAGAGAGGTCGGGATCGCTGGCCGCGAAGCTCTGAAAATCGTGTTCGCCCTCAAAAACCCGGGCTGCCTTTTTGAGCGCGTCCACGTCCATTGCCCAGGAGCACGCGTGAACATAGCGGGCCAGGAAGGGAGGAC
>Ga0326727_10028183_pt1 | contig 10236 bp, 11 predicted proteins | sample MB2enrmetagenome_FD_207643 | JGI IMG/M metagenome (GOLD analysis project Ga0326727, IMG submission 207643) | Lab enriched peat soil microbial communities from McLean, Ithaca, NY, United States - MB29MY | ecosystem: Environmental > Terrestrial > Soil > Wetlands > Peat | place: USA: New York...
GGTTTGTCCGGGTTAACCCAGGGCAATGTTACTGCCAGAATCCTCAAACTGGCGACTGTGCCTGTGATGGTGGTCAAAGCCGCGTCGCTAAAATAAAAATATTTACGTAAAATTAAAGCAATTTTCAGGTTGGCTTTTTTACGCGCGGTGGTTTGACGCAGGGTTTGTCTGCCTTGTATTTGGCCAGTTTCTTTTTTATTTCGTCCGAGTACTCTTTTTGTTTCGCCGGCGGCATTGTGGAAGTCCGGTTGGCAGCCCACGCCTGTTCCGGGTCAGCCGGGTGATATTCGTCCCAGTGTTCCATTTTCCCGGCCAATGTCAGTCGTGACCTTTTCTGTTCGGCCTCGCTGAAAATAACTTTGATTTCGCCATTTTCAATTTTAAGTTCACCGTAGATGCCACAAATCGGGCACTGCACGGGATTTTTCCCTTTGATGGTGATTTCGTTCTGGTGACAGACCGGGCATGTTCCCGGTTCATCTCCCCGCCATTTCATCGCCGTGGCCGGTTTCCCCATCACCGCCGCCACATGCTTTCCCAGTTTACGCGCCCTGGCCATGGCCGTGTCATTCAATAACACCTGGCCTTTGACGATATTCGTGCCCAGCACCATCTGCTGGTCGACAACTTCCAGCTGGATAGAAAAAGTCATTGTCTGAAAAAGGGAGAGACCCAGCGAAAGCCAGTCCGGCGTGACCGAACCGCCCACCGAAATAAACGCGCCCGGGCGGGTTTTAAAGCACCTTTCATCCACGAATACTTTTTCACCGCGCGCTTTCAGCTTTTTACGCTCCATCATCCACGCCACGTCGGACTTGGAACCGAACAGCCGGTCCCGGATGACAAACAAATAGCCGGGCGGTGTTAAGCAGTAAACCGGGCCGCTGATAATCAGCCCGTCGCAGTCCATGATTTTATTCCAGACAAAAACGGCATCGTCTTTAATCACGCAGTCTTCCTTGCCGGTGATTTCCGCCTTACATTCCTTACAGCCGATGCACGGCTTGACGTCAACATCCAGCAAGCTCAAGACTTCCGTTTCGACGCCGTATTCCGCCGCCCCCATCAACGCTTCCCGCAGCAATATTTCGCTGTTTCCCATCCGGCGGCCGCAGGAGATTCCTAAGAGTTTCATCGCCGCACCCTCCGTCAATCGCTTTTTTATCCGGATAAAATGATTGTTTAATTATATCCTTGATTATAGCAAAAGAATTTGCAATTAGGTAGGCAGGATTATCATCTGACCTTTTAGCAAATAGAGCGCCTGGCTTTGTCATTGGTTTCAGCGCTAAACACGATGAAATTGATTAGAATAGATGGGGTAACTCCAGCGGATAAACAATTTACCATGTTTATGGCAATAAATAAAGTAACATTTTGGATTTATGTGCAGTATTTTTGTACAATGGGTAGAGTTGCGACTTAATATGATAATGAATAAACCAAATTCCTTCATTTCCTGGTATTTTTCTTGAAAATAATAATTCCATATAAAATAAAGGCGATGGCAATGATACTGATTATTAAAGATAGAATGAAAGAATAATTATGCACAAATACGTCTAGTAATATATTTATTACGCATAAAATCATTCCGATAATCAAACTGAGAAGAGGATTTAGCTTCATACTTTCTTGACTCAAGAACAAACAGCTGTTTTATATTACCATAATTATAAATTAATACGTGCGTCCTGTTCCGATGGCAGAAACCACCAGATTGAGCAATCTAAAATATTCAATAAAGAAGGGAATCAGCGTGAAAGGGGAACATAAAAAACTCGATAACATCTTCGAGCTGTCTTTAATCATTGTCTTTTTGATTTTAGCAATAATCGTATTTTTATATCAAGTGATCCCCGGTCACATTCGCTATTGGGTCCTGGTGGGATTCACAATAATCTACTTTATTTTGTTATTAACAAAACTACTTTGGGACCGAATGAAATCAAAATAATATTTACTTGCAAGTGAAATTAACTAAGATTTTCGATTGGTCCCGTTTCATGTTCAATAACTGAACGTTGCTAGCATACCTTTAAAAAGAAAATATTCAAGAATGGCTAAAAATATGAATGCAGGGATTCCTAACAGAATTATAACGGTTGGTATTGAAGCTAACAAGGCGGTTAAGCAATAAATATTCAGTAATAATGCACACCATTTTATTTTTTTTAATGTACCTATTGTCAAAACAGCGACTAACACTACGCTAGAGAGATTGATAATCAGATATAATCCAGACGCTCCAGTATCGGAAAAAGACTTGCCTAAGGCTTCCATGCGGGCATTTATGATAAAACCTAATAGTGTTCCCGGAGAGTATCCTGCAAAAAAAGGCAAAAACGATTGCAATAAAGTCAGCACGGCGAGACAAACACCTGCAAAGCCCGCTAACCTGATTTTCTTCTCCGTTAGGGTTTGAGTATTTGCCATACTAATTATTTATCGCAATAAAGCGGCGGGTATTTTGAGTAAACAGAAGATTATTTGTTGCAATTCGGTGAGGAGTATTTATATCGAGTTTTTAAATTCGACATGATGCTATTATATCATTAGTGTAACATTCTTGTATATATTGGTATATTATGCTTTGGTACCAATTTGGCTAGAGAATGTTTGCACTTACTAAAATCCGAGTTTAGGTTAGCTTCGGAGCATAACTCACCTAATTGCTTACTGGAATTGATGACAATGCCCTTGGAAATTAAGTCGATAAGGGATATTGAAAAAATGAAAAACTATCTGCGAGAAAATGAGCGATAACAACCGGTACAACCGATATCGGGTACTCGGAACAAGGTCAATTCAATTTTATGCATATGATATCAGCTCTGGTTTAGAATATGAGTTGATAAGTAAATAAAAATAAGTCACATTTCGCCCGTTTGTTACTCGTATGGCTGGATTTCGTTATATTTATATTCCAACTGGACGCCGGCTTCCCTTAACAGTTGTTCGCTCTCTTCCGCCAGTTGATATTTGCGTTCACAAACCACTTTTTTAATCCCGCAATTGATCCACAGCATCGCACAAGTCCGGCAAGGAGGCATTCTCTGATAGACTGTGGCGCCTTCAATGGAAATGCCTCTTTTGGCGGCCTGGCAGATAGCGTTTTGTTCAGCATGCACCGTCCGTACACAATGTTCGCTGATCTCCCCGTTTTCTTGAATCACTTTCTTGATTATATGTCCTGCATCATCGCAATGAGGCAGACCGACAGGCGAACCGACATATCCCGTCGCCAGGACTTGTTTATCCCGAACGATGACGCATCCGCTTCTGCCGCGATTGCAAGTGGCTCTTTTTGACGCGGCATCGGCCAGTTCCAGAAAATAGTTATCCCACGAGGGCCGCTCACTCTTCGGGGAATTATTAATCATGGGTGCCTCCAATCGAAACAAATAATATAATACAATCTGTCATGTTCAGATTCGAAAATTCACAAGGGATAATGCCAAAATTATAGCATAAGCATGCGGAAATTGAGTATTCCGCTAAAGATGAGCTTGATAATGGCACGTTCGAGGATTGGTTAATCCAAACAAAACTGAATCCGGCGCGGTAAAGCATCAGAATAAAAAGCTTTCCACTTCAAACTTATCCGGCTTGTATATCTGAACTAAAATGATTTTTAGGGGTTGACCGCGGTGGTGGGAAGATAGGGAATTACGGTTAAACTGACGGGGGAACTGGTGATACCGGAAAGAGTTGCAGTTACATCTGTTGTGCCAACCGCCAAACCGGTCACCACCGGTACTGACGAACTCATGAACATCGCGATGCTTGCATCGGAACAATTCCATATTGCTTTGTTAGAAATATCTGCAGTTGAGCCATCCGAATAGGTCCCCGTTGCCGTGAACTGCTGCTGGTGGCTCACGTTGATACTGGCTACCGGATTCGGTGTTACCGCAATCGAAATTAATGACGCATTAGAATTATGTGTAGTTGCACTATTCGTCCCTGTAGACGTTGATTTTGACGAACAAGCCGCCGTAAACAGGAGTAAGGCGGCCGTTAGCCCGATGATAAGGGCACAGCTAATAAATCGTATCAGTTTTCTGTTCATTATAAATTGTCCCCCTTTGGGACCACTATTCTTTTCCTGAGCTCAATATATCATGGTTTGGAGTTTTTGTTTTTTTAATGTATCCGGGCGGGCTGGTGAAAACCAGCCCGCCCTTTAATAACATTTTGTTCTGCCGATAATTATCGGAGTTTATTTTCTGGTTTCGTGTTTACGGTGACCTTAATGCAGGGTTAATCCAGACTGCATAAGGAACGCCGCCGCCAAAGCCTGCGCCTAAAACAGCATCACCCAGTGTTGCGGAACCGGGATTACCCTGAACCCACGGCTGGACCATATTGAAAGTAGACGGTTGCGCCACCGAAATATCGATGTTCTGTGATGCAATGTAGACGTTATCGTCATGCAGTATCTGCGCTGTGGCAGTCACGGATTGGGCGGCTATTGCCTGTTGATAGTAATTGTTAATGGTGGGGTCGTTAACATTAAGATAGTTTACCCCGTAGCCACCCGTCAATTTCACAAGCTGGTGGAAGATGTCGTAGTTAACACCCATAAAACCTTGGTTGCGCGCCGCAAACGCAGTATAATTACGGGCTGTAATAATTTGGCTCTGCCATGGTGCCGGAGCCACCAGCGTGACACTGAGATTAACACCGATAGCCGCAAGTTCAGACTCAACAATTTGATATAAATCTGAATTCGCATCAGTGCATAATATCAGCGGGTAGGTAATCGGAGTCGTTATCCCGGCTGCGGTTAACATCTGTTTGGCCAACGTTGGGTCGTAAGTATACTGGGCTTGGACTGATGCTGGCCATTGCGGATACGCGCATCCCCAGCCTCCCAACCCCATTTGATTTTGAGTTAATGAGGAAGGCCACGGTGTGGCGTAACCCTGGAAGAAGGAAGAAGCAATCAACGGTATATTGATTGCGTGCTGGATTGCTTGCCGGACACTGGGATTATTAAACGGTGCAACAGCATTATTCGGCGATAAGTCCGCCTCGTTTCCTTGTGGAGATTGTTTCGCGTTCATGGCAGGATTTGTTTTCAACATAGCCAAGGCATCGGTAACCGGCATCGAGGCGAAAGAATCAATCTTACCGACACGCATGGCAGCCTCAGCGGTGGCATTGGAAGGTATTATGAGGAGTTTCTCTCCATCCAGATAGGGAAGTTTATTCTGCGGCCACCGCAGGTCTGTTTGCCAGTAACTGGGATTTCTGACATAGGTTGCGGAACTGGAATCAACAAAGTCAGTCAGAATAAATGGTCCGGTTCCGATAGCCTGATTCCAGCTCGTAATAAAAGCCGAATTCGCGGTTGTATAAGCTTGAATTGCCTCAGGGGCCATAATCTCGGTGTCAGCCCCTTGCTGCTGCAGCAGCGTCAAAATTTGGACAGGATTAGTGCCTTGTTTCCAACCAAAGGTAACAGTAAACTTGTCAGTAGCGGCCACCGATGTTAGCAATGCCCAGCTTGCATTACCGACATAGTATGGATCTACCGTCGTGAATCCGTCACCCAATCCCAGCATCCGGTCGAAGTGATAAACGAGGTCGTTAGCCACTAATTGGCGGCCGCTGACCGGTGCGATGTTCTGCCAGTAGACATTCTGGCGGATTGAGCAAATTACCGTGTAAGGATTCGGCATGGAATAACTCTTGACCAATTCGCCGGCGGCATACTGTTCCGGTATCCAACCGGTGGAGAAGTCCCATGTAGACGGGTTAACAGTGTAGTCATTTTCAAATAGTGACTCGAGGTAGGGCGCAAATCCGGCCTGGCCGTTGGTGCTCTCATAATCGTCCCAGACTGTGATGTCCGAGGTCAAATGGTCAATCAGGACACTGCCGTATTGGGGTGTTCCCAGGGTGTCCCACCAATTGCCGGTTGATGTTGTTGTTACCGATGTTGTGGCGTTAGAAGTCACGGCGGTTGATGTCGTTGATAATACATTTGTCGTGGTAGTCATTGCGGCTGACGTGGTGGTTGACGCTGTTGTTGTGGGTACCGCTGATGTAGTGGTCGTTGTAGATGTCGAACCGCAAGACGCGAATAACAGCGACGCGACTACGACGAGCGATAGTGATACTAAGAGTATTGCTCTTTTCATGAAACCTTCTTTGCTCCTTTTTAGTTCCTAAATTTGTCCGGGATCAGATGAAACGAACTGCTAAGTTTTGAACAATATAACATCAGAAAATTAACCTTGTCAATTATCAATGGAATATTCATTACCATTTATTCTATTATTAAAAATGAGAGTGGTAAAAATTAAAAAAATGCGTTCTTATCACCTTATCAATTCAGGGCGCGAAAGCGTTCTTTCTATTGACACTGATTTAATTAATCCATATGATTAAGGCATATTTTAAATGATTTATTTCAGCGGCAATAAGGTACAAGATGATGACTGACGCTCGCCCTCAGGTAATTATCCGCAATTGCGATAGCTATGACGTGCCGGTAATCAGGGCGATAATTCGCGACGGTTTGCAGCAAATGCAACTTCAACCGCGCGGACGGACGTTACTGAAACCAAACCTTGTTTCCAGTGGGGAGCTCTTCGAACATGCCTACACGCGTGCCGAGTTCACCGAGGGCGTTTTACTTGCCTTGCGCGACGAAAATAAGGGGGCAATGACCGAATTAGCCGTTGGGGAACGCAGCGGCATTACAATGCCCACCCGCCTGATTTTTAAGGGCGCCGGTTACGACAAACTGGTCAAGCGGCTGGGCGTCAAACATTATTATTTCGACGAAGAACAGCAGGTGGAGTTTGCACTGCAACACGCAGGCCGCCTGCGCGATTACATTTTCATTCCGGATGTCCTGACGAAAACCGACTTTTTTGTGGACTGCCCCAAATTTAAAGCTCATCCATGGACCACCGTCACGTTTTCGATGAAAAACTATATTGGCCTGCAGGACGACCGGCACCGCATGATTGACCATCACCATCACCTCAACCGGAAAGTGGCTGACCTGCAATACGTCATTCAGCCGCAATTTATCGCCATTGACGCCATCACCGCCGGACAGAGCCGGATGCTGACGCCCCAGCCTTACGACCTGAAGCTGATTATCATGGGGAACAACCGGGTGGCTTTTGACGCCGTCTGCTGCCAAATCATCGGCATTGACCCGCTTTCGGTGGAACACATCCGGTTGGCTTATGAACGCGGGTTCGGTCCGGTCGAACTTCCCCAAATAGATATCAGCGGCGATGTAACGCTGGCCCAGGCGGCGGCACGGGGGCGTAATTTCAAGTCCGGCCTGATACGGGTGGAGGATTATTTCCGGGATACGAAAATCAAAGCCTATGCCGGTGTGCCGACGAAAGACGAAGCGTGCGATTATTGCTGGGGCGGGTGTCCCGGCGCGCTGGAGGAAGCGATTGAAATCTTGCGGCGGTTCGATCAAATCACCGACGCTAAAATGCCGCCGCTGCATCTGGTGCTGGGAGCTTATCAGGGCCCGATTGATGCCAAACCCGGCGAGAAGGTCGTTTTTATCGGTGACTGTGCGGAATGGCAAGGGATAATCGGGGGAGAAGCCGTTGACATCAAACGGCTGCCGCCAAAACGCGCCCGGCTGGACCCCCATTACGCAGCCGACGCGGATATCTTCGGAAAAATGTTAATGGTGAGCGAGAAATTATTGCAGACCCGAAGTAAAAAATACCTGCGGCTGACCGGCTGCCCGGTGGGTGTGGCCGAGCAGGTGCTGCTTTTGGCATACATCAGTGGGGCGAAAAATCCGTATTTCGATACCAGGATTGAATTTGACTATGTGAAATCTTATTTGGCCTTCCGGGCCCGCAATTTGTTCAGTTTCCGTCCATACCAAAAGCGGAAGGGATGAAAAAAACTGTTTCATTACGAATAATAAAGGTTTTTCTTTACCTTGCCCCGACAATCCACGATATTTCGACCGCCCTTGAGTTTGATTATTCGCGATTCATATCGGTAGACAAACCGGAATGAAGCTGGATTTCAACGCGATATGTTATTATTGGATTTATGCTCGGAGTATTTATTGCCTTAGGAGCTTCGCTGGCGTGGGCCGGCAGCAGCATCCTTTTAAAATACCTCTCCACCAGAATTGACGCCATCGCCGTCAACACGCTGCGGTTGTGGGTGGGGATGGCGGCGCTGATTTTGCTGGTGCTGGTTTCGGGGCGGGCCGGCGATATCGTACACACGTCTTTACTGCCGGTACTGCTGGTGGTGGCGTCCGGAATTTTATCCAACGCCATCGGCGATACGATTTATATCCGCAGCCTGTCTTATCTGGATGTCTCCATCGCTTATCCGATTTCACAATCGGCGTTTCCGGTGTTGACGCTGATTGCGGCCTTTCTTTTTTTAAGCGAATCTTTCACCTGGTTGAACATCCTAGGGGCGGCGCTGGTCATCGCCGGTATTTTCATGATCGTCCGGAATAATAAAAAAGCCGCGGCCTCGAAAAACACGGTCAAAGGCGTCGTGATGACGCTGGCGGCGGCAATCCTGTGGGCAGCCGGTTCGATTACCCTTAAAATCGGGCTGGAAAAGGTGGATACCTTTTTAGCGGCGGCGATTCGCGTTACAATGGCGGCGATGGTGCTGACGGTAGTGGCCTTCGGGCGGAAACCGGAGGAGCGGCCTAAATTAAGGAGTTACGGCACCCGTAATTTGACCATAGCGGCTGGCGCGGGGCTATTGACCTACGGCATCGGGGCAATCGGCTATGTCACGGCGATACATCTCATCGGTGCTGGCAAGACGACTTTACTTACCGCTTCGGCCCCGGTGTTCCTGCTGCCGATGTCGGTGCTGATTCTAAAAGAGCGGTTATCGCCGGTGGCCCTGGCCGGGGTCGGGGTTGCCATAGCAGGAATATGCCTGGTCGCGCTATGATGAAGATAAGCGTTCATCAGCAACCATAATTAAATACGAGGTTTCTCGAGGGGGTTTTCGATGGAAAATATGGATAATACGCAAAATCCGAAAAAACCAAACATGAAATGGATGCGGATCACCGGAATAGTGTTTATTGCCGTTTGTATTTTACTGGCTGGATTCGGGGGTGGGTTGTATTATCAGACCTACCAAAACAGGAACAAAGATACCGTTACCGTCAGCCAGGTCGATAAATCGGATGTCGAGCTTTTCAACCAGGCTCTAACAACTATCCAAAAGAATTATGTTGACCAGTCGGCTGTTAACACCCAAAATCTCACCTACACGGCAATTTCAGGCATGGTAAATTCGTTGGGCGATACCGACCACACCGTTTTTTTAACTCCTGCCGACGTACAGCAGGAAAATCAGGCGATTGCCGGGAAATATGAAGGGATTGGGGCTGAAATACAGACGAAAAATGGAACTGTAGTTATTACTGCGCCATTTGACGATTCCCCGGCACAGAAAGCCGGACTCCAACCCGGGGATATCATTCTCAAAGTTAATGGAACAGCTGTGACCAACGCCCAGGATGCTTCAAATCTTGTCAAAGGCCCTGCAGGGACATCAGTAACCTTAACGATTCAAAACACTGCCGGCACAATCAGTGATGTGACAATAGTACGTGCGCAAATCACCGTCAACCCTGTCAGTTGGCAAATGCTGCCGGGAACCACCATCGCGGATTTACGGATATCTTCTTTTTCTGATGGCACGTCAAAGGCGCTGGATACGGCATTAGCAGCAATCAAAGCACAGGGCGCCACGGCGATTGTCCTTGACCTCAGGAATAATCCCGGCGGGCTTTTAAGCGAAGCAATCGGGGTGGCCAGCCGTTTCCTGACAGGCGGCAGTGTCCTGGAGGAAAAAGACATCAACGGTAACATCAAACAGGACATTGTTTTAAGCAATGTAACTAAAATCAACCTGCCGATGGTAGTGCTGGTAAACGGTGGCACGGCTTCCGCGGCGGAAATTGTTTCCGGCGCGCTGCAGGACAGGGGTAGAGCCAAGCTTATCGGCCAGACTACTTTTGGCACGGGCACTGCTTTGGTTGGATTCCCGCTGGCAGACGGTTCGCAAATACAATTAGCTGTTGTAGAATGGTTGACTCCTTCCGGCAAGAGCATCTGGCATACCGGGCTGACCCCCGATGACACCGTCGCACTGGCGACCAATGTCGATCCGCTTATCCCCGATGCGATTAACGGGATGACGGCGGCACAATTGCAGGCCAGTGGAGATGCACAGTTG
>Ga0326727_10028184_pt1 | contig 10236 bp, 6 predicted proteins | sample MB2enrmetagenome_FD_207643 | JGI IMG/M metagenome (GOLD analysis project Ga0326727, IMG submission 207643) | Lab enriched peat soil microbial communities from McLean, Ithaca, NY, United States - MB29MY | ecosystem: Environmental > Terrestrial > Soil > Wetlands > Peat | place: USA: New York...
AGTCAGCTCCCGCTTCGCGGGAATAGCGAGTCAGCAAGTCAGCGGAATGGTTCTGCGGGATGAGACCTCAGGCGTCCTTGACTGCAATGGCAACGCGGCGCCGCAAGTCTTGCCGGTTCGATTTATGAAAGGACTTTTGACTCAGGACACTAATCAGGAACCAGGGTAACCGTGTCCCGATGAGACTTGTACAAGGACGCGCGACCCGGCTCCGACCCAGAGGGTACCCAATTCTGGTACAACAACAAGCGGTCAGAGACCTAGGGAGCGCCGGGGGCGGAACAAGTTAAATGTACGGTTGGCGAGCAGAACACCATCTACATCCAGAAACAAGCAGGTGATGGCCGTCCCCTTTTTCATGGTCTCTCCTTCCCTCAACCGGATCATCGCTGCCACAGGATTCGCGCGTTTTCCAGTGGGATTGCAACACCATCGCAGCGCGGTATCACTCGCGCCGTATAGTCAGTATCCGGACGTGTCGCGGGCACCTGGGCGACATAAGCATGGCCGCTGTCAGCACCTGCCAATTGGCGGACGCGCGTCATCTCCTCTCGGATTGGACTTCCGCCATTGGTCCCCTCGGCATACAGCTCGACACGCACAGCGTCCGGATCGAGGCCATTGAGAAACACCTCAGCCTCAAAAATGTGTTGGACCGCATTGGTCTGCACCTTCACATCGCCAAAGCGAAGGGTGGCCCATTTCTCTTTCAGAGCATGTTCCCAATTGGCGATGTTCTTGCCGACTGCGCCTTTATCGGCAGCGCGCTTACGGTAGGCGGCAGCAGCCGGGAGGTAGTGTTGCTCGGTGTAATCGCCCACGGCGCGGTTTGCGGAAAAGCGCGGCGTCAAGCTCGCCATGCTATTCCGCATCCGCGCTACCCACGCTGTAGGGATACCTTGCGCGTCGCGGGCATAAAACTCGGGAATCACTTCCCGTTCAAGCAGGTCATAGAGTGCTTCGGCTTCGGCCCCATCCCAGGCCGGATCGTCGCCATGCTCCCGGCCGTCCCCCAACGCCCAACCGACTTCCGGCGTGTAGGCCTCAGCCCACCAGCCATCCAACTCCGAGAGATTGACGCCACCATTGACCAGCACCTTCATGCCGCTCGTCCCGCAGGCTTCCCAAGGCCGCCGCGGCGTGTTGATCCAGACGTCCACGCCCTGCACCAGTTGCTCGGTCAAGAGCATGTCATAGTCGCTGAGGAAGATCACATGGGGACGGGCCTCGGGCTGCCAAATGAAATGCATCCATTCCCGAATCATGTCCTGTCCCGCCTGGTCCGCAGGATGCGCCTTGCCGGCGATGATGAGTTGCACGGGGCGCTGCGGATGGGTCAAGAGACGGAGCAGCCGCGCCGGATCATGCAGCAGCAAGTTCGGCCGCTTGTAGGTTGCAAAGCGGCGTGCAAAGCCCAGCGTCAGGGCGTTGGGATCAAAGAGATGCTTCGCCGCTTCGACCTCCTCGGGCGGCGCGTGTCTTATCTCCATGTCAAGCGGCAATCGATCTCGAACGTAGTCCACAAAAGACCTGGTAGCGGCGGTCCGAAATTGCCAGAGCGTGGCGTCAGGAATCTGGCGAATATCCTGTTCCAGGCTTTTCGCCGTCCCCAGCCAGCGTTCCTTTCCACAGGCTGCAGTCCAAAGATCATCGGCCAGGGCCGAGTCCCAGGTGGGCACGTGAACTCCGTTGGTCACATGTCCGATGGGGACTTCATCCTCAGGCCAGCGCGGAAACAGCGGCTGAAAGAGGCGCCGGCTGACTTCCCCGTGCAAGCGGCTTACACCATTCACCGCGCCGCTCCCGCGGATGGCCAGAAGCGCCATGTTGAAAGGCTCCGACGAGTCGGCCGGGTTCTGGCGACCCAGAGCCAGCAGATCTTGAAACGCGATGCCGAGCTCCTTTTCGGCATACCCCCTAAGGTGTTGCTCGATGAGAAAAGGATCGAAACGGTCAAAGCCGGCGGCCACGGCGGTGTGGGTGGTGAAGAGATTGCCCGCCCGGGTAACCGCCAGCGCCACTTCGAAGGGCTGCCCGGTCTCTTCCATGAAGTTGCGGGCACGTTCCAGGATGGCGAACGCGGCGTGCCCTTCATTCAGGTGGCAGACCTCCGGTTGGATGCCGAGCGCGCGGAGCAGCCGCCATCCGCCGATGCCGAGGAGCAGTTCCTGCTCGAGGCGCAAATCCGGGCCGCCCCCGTAAAGCTCGCTGGTAATCCCCCGATCAACAGGCAGGTTCGCCGCATCATTGCTGTCCAGAAGGTAAAGCTTTACCCTGCCCACCTGGACCTGCCAGGCGCGCAGCCAGACCGAGTATCCCGGCAGCGAAATCTCCAGCCGTAACCACTCCCCGTTGGGTTGGCGCAAGGGCGCGATCGGCAACTGTCCTGGATCGTTGTACGGATAGAGGGCATGTTGCGCTCCGTACTTGTCGATCTCCTGGCGAAAATAGCCCTGCTGGTAGAGCAGGCCCACCCCGACCACCGGCACACCGAGATCGCTGGCGGCCTTGAGTTGATCGCCGGCCACATTGCCAAGCCCGCCCGAATAGATGGGCAAAGCTTCGCTCACCATGAATTCCAGGCTGAAATACGCGGCGCAGGTCAGGGAACTCTGCGCATGATTCTCCTGAAACCACGCAGGCGCGGCCAGCGCGTTCCGCCTGGCCTGCACCCAACCCTCGAGGTTTTTGCGAAAGGCGGAGTCGGCCAATACGCGCTCGACCCGGTCGCGCGAGACAGTTTGCAGGACCACCCAGGGGTTATGCGTAAACTCCCACAGTTTGGGATCAAGCTGCCGCCACACTTCGTCGGTGGCGTGATTCCACGACCAGCGCAGATTCAGGGCAAGCTCCGCCAGGGAATCGAACCCCTCGATTTCCCTGGGCAGAAGGTTGTACATCGGGTGACTGACGCGAGTCTGTTCGCTCATGGATTCTCCTTCGGTTTTGGAACCGCCGCCAGCGTATCGCTAACGATCGCCTGTGCTTCCTCCAAAATGCGGCGCAGATGATCAGCTCCAAGAAAGCTCTCCGCATAGATCTTATAGATGTCTTCGGTTCCTGAAGGACGCGCCGCGAACCACCCACTCGGCGCAATCACCTTCAAGCCGCCAATGAGAGCCCCGTTGCCGGGCGCGCGAGTGAGGACGGTCTGGATCTTCTCGCCGGCCAGATCCGTGGACCGAACCTGTTGTGGCGATAGTTTTTCCAGCGCGGCTTTTTGCTCCGGGGTGGCCTGCGCCTCAACCCGGTCATATACAGGCTCACCAAACCGGCTCGTGAGTTCGCGGTAAATCTCGCCGGGATCGCGGCCCATTCGCGCCGTGATCTCCCCCGCCAGCAAAGCCGGAATGATGCCATCCTTGTCCGTCGTCCACACGCTGCCATCCAGACGAACGAAAGACGCGCCCGCGCTCTCCTCGCCGCCAAAACCCAGCGAGCCATCGAACAAGCCATCAACGAACCACTTGAATCCAACCGGAACTTCATAGAGCTTGCGGCCAAGATTCGCGGCGACCCGGTCGATCATCTGGCTGCTCACCACGGTTTTACCTACCGCCGCTTCTTTGCGCCAATTCGGGCGGTGCTGGAAGAGGTAGTCGATTGCAACCGCAAGGTAGTGGTTGGGTGGCATTAGTCCCGCGCTTTTGGTCACAATTCCGTGCCGGTCATGGTCCGTGTCGCAGGCGAAGGCGATGTCGAAGCGATCCTTCAGGCCGATTAATCGCTGCATCGCGTCCGGCGAGGATGGGTCCATGCGGATCTGGCCATCCCAATCGACCGTCATAAAGCGGAAGGTCGGGTCGACGGCATCGTTCACGACCGTCAGATTCAATCCGTAGCGCTCGGCAATCGGGCCCCAGTAGTGGACCCCCGCACCGCCGAGAGGATCTACCCCCATGCTGATCTTCGCACCGCGAACAACATCCATATCGATCACATTGCCGAGATCCCCGGTGTAGGCATCGAGGTAGTTGTGCCGGTGCGTCGTGGAGGCGCGAAGAGCTTTCTCGAAGGGAAGCCTATTCAATCCACGAAGGCCCGTCTCGAGAAACTCGTTCGCCTTCGCCTCGATCCAGCTGGTGACGGCGAATTCCGCCGGACCGCCGTTGGCGGGGTTGTATTTGAAGCCGCCGTCATCAGGTGGATTGTGGGAGGGCGTAATCACAATACCGTCAGCGAGTCCTGTCGCGCGCCCCCGGTTGTAAGTGAGAATCGCGTGAGAAACAGCAGGGGTCGGGGTGTATTCATCGGCCTCCGCGATCATGACTTCAACCCGGTTGGCCGCCAGCACCTCAAGCGCGCTGGCATGAGCCGGTACCGAGAGCGCATGCGTGTCCATGCCAAGAAACAGCGGACCATCGATTTTTTGTTGCGCTCGATACAGGCAGATAGCCTGACTGATGGCGAGGATATGCCATTCATTGAAGGCCTTGTCGAATGCTGACCCACGATGCCCCGAGGTGCCGAAGGCAACCCGCTGTTCGGGCACGGAAGGGTCAGGGATCTCGGTGTAATAGGCCGTTACAAGTCTGGGTACATTCACCAGCCTCGAGGGTTCAGCCGGCTTTCCTGCAAAGGGGCTCACTTTCATCGGTCTCTCACCTCACGCGGTAAGGATATTGTCTCTGCCCAAACAATGGTAATCCGGCGATGCACTCATCGAAATCTCCTGATGGAGAAGCTCCGGGTACCGCTTGGTTTACCGGCCAACCAACCGTGCAGAACTCCCGTTTTGGCCGCCTGTGACCAAGTTGGGGGAGGATAGGCGACCACACACCCGGAATGCGCCGCTGGGGCAGCCGTCCGCTCGCCTTTTGTTCCCGCCCACCGATGAGGTATCGTATTTGAGGAAGAGCATTCCATGCGAGCTGCGGAACTCATCGCTCCCCTGACATTCCGGCTTACCGACATGCCGATTGAAGATCCCGGAGCGGGCGAAGTGCAGGTCCGGATCGAGGCTGTGGGCGTTTGCGGGTCCGATCTGCATGCCTACTCCGAGGGCGCGGTCGGCGGCACTCCCAATTTCTACCCGATGTTGCTCGGGCACGAACCCGCAGGAAGGATCGTGAAGACGGGCGCCGGTGTCACCGGGCTGGCTGCGGGCGACCGCGGGGCGCTTGAGCCCGCGCTTTATTGCTACCACTGCGAGTTCTGTTTGAGCGGGCACCATAACGTGTGCGCGAACATCCGCTTTCTGAGCACCCCTCACCATCCCGGTTTTTTCCGTGAACTGGTCAACTTGCCGGTCGCCAACTTTCGTCCCATCCCCGCCGGGATGTCGTTCGACGAAGCGGCGCTGGCCGAACCTCTCGCGATTGCCCTGCATTCCCTCGGCCTGGCGTCGATCCGCCCGGGCGAAACGGTAGCGGTCATCGGCGCGGGACCAATCGGGCTTTTGACGATCGCCGCACTGCGAGCCGCCAAGGCCGGACGAGTCTGGGCCGTGGAACCCCTGGCGCACCGCCGCGAGTTGGCCCGGGGGATTGGCGCCGACGTCGCGATCGAGCCCGGGGAAGCTGCCGAGGAAATCCTCCGCGGGACGGGGCAGCGCGGTGTGGACTGCGCAATCGACTGTGCGGCAGGAGAACATACCACCATTCAAGCTATTCGACTAACCCGCAATGCCGGCCGCGTCGCGCTGACAGGTATTCATTCAACACCCCTGGTGCAGGTGGATGGGTCGGCAATGAGGCGCAAGGAGCTCACCATCTTCAACGTGCGCCGATCGAACCACGAGACCGAAGAGGCTCTGGAACTACTCCAGGCGCACGCCCAGTGGTTTGCACCGCTGCTTACACACGCGAGGGAGATCGAACGCATCGATGAGGCCTTCGCAATCGCCAGCCAATATCGCGACGGTGTCGGGAAGATGATAGTCAGGCCTTAGGACCGTACAGGGTGACGCACTGAGGACCCGAGGATGCGAAGTCGGATTTGGAGCGGACCCGTGCGCAAAGCGACCTGAACGCGATGACCCATATCTTCGGCATTGCCAATGCGAGTGTGCTGGGCCTGCCGAATCTTCCGATTGATCCCGCGAAGCCTCCCCTTTCTATCGACCTGGGCCGGCTGACCGCGGTATTGGAATCATATCCGGGCCACTCCGGCACGGACATCGTGCTGCGCGTGCCCGACCAGAACGTCGTGTTCACAGCAGACCTGTTGTTCAATGGCCGATATCCTGTCACCCTGAGGCGGAGGGAGCAGGCGCCTTCAGGCCCTGAATGTACTGCATCCTTTTCCGGAACTGCGGCTATTCTTCGCGCAGCAGGACCAGCGGATCCACGGCCAGTGCCCGACGCGCTGGAATCCACGCCGCCACCACGCCCAACAGAAGCATGGTCACACTTACCCCGACCAGCACCAGCGGGTCCTTGGGCGTGGCCTGGTAAACGATGAACGACAACACGCGTGTCGCCAGCACTCCCAGCACCAGGCCGGCAACCGAGCCGACAACCAGCAGGCGAAAGGCGCGTCCCAGCGATGCACGCAGGATTTCCCGTTGCGATGCGCCCAAAGCCACGCGAATTCCCAACTCGCGCAGCCGCTTGCTTACCACGTATGACGCCATGCCGAAGATACCCGTAACCGCCAGCGTTGCGCCCAGTAATCCGAGTATCCCCAGCGCAACCGTAGCCACGCGCGCAGCGAATAATGCGCTATCCATCTCTTCGGTCCACGTTCTTATGACGAACGGGAGCCCGGAATCGAGCCCGTGAAGCGCGCTCTCCAGCGCCCCCGCAGTCTCTTGCGGACTGCGTCTTGATTGCACCGCCAACCACGTGCCGCTCGACGGCTGCTGCAAGAACGAAAAGAACATGGCGGGCTGTTGATCCTCGGTCAACGTCCGGTATTTTCCGTCTTCCACAACCCCCACCACTTCTGCCCGCTGTCCGCCCCAGTACTTGAAATGCCCGCCGATCGCCTTGTCCACGGATCCGAAAACCTTTTGCGCAAAGCGGCGATTCACCAGCGCCACCTTGGGAGCCTTGCTTTGGTCGGATGCGGTCAGATCCCGGCCCGCCAGCAGCCTGGTGCCCGCTGCTTCCAGGTAGCCCGGCGATATGTCGTAGTCCATGGCGTCCGCGGCGTAGTTGGTGGGCCGGAAATCGGTTGTGCTGTCGGTAAAAACGTATGAGTCGCTCCCGCTCAGGCTCAGTGGAAGCTGGCTGATATATCCCACCGCCGTCACGCCCGGAATCGCCGCAACTGCATCCAGCATGCGCTGCTCCATCTGCGGCACGCGTTCGCCGGTGTACCCGGCCATGTGCAGATCGCTCTCCACCAGCATCGCGTTCCGCGGCTGGAATCCGTAACTGCTGTCAAGAGAACGCACCAGTCCCCGCACCGCCACCAGCGACGAGGTTACCAGCACGGCGCAAATTGCAATCTGGGTCACCAGCAGCACGTCGCGCAGGGCGAACCGCCTGGTTCCCGCCGGTCCGCTCATTCCCGTCCGAATCACCTGCCACGGATCCGTGCGCATGACCTGGCGAACCGGCACCATCCCGAACAGCAATCCGCTGACCAGCGCCAGCAAAAGCGCCACGGCGTAAGTGCGAACGTCGGGGTTCACCGGCACATTGATCGGCACATCCGGAATCGGCTGCCAGGCGCTCAGCACGTGCAGGATGACCACGCCGCCCGCCAGCCCGATCACTCCTCCGGCCACCGAAACCAGCATCGCTTCTGTAAGCAGCTTGCGCAGAATCAGCCCGCGCCCCGATCCCAGCGCCAGCCGCAGCGCCACATCTTTGGCCCGATCAGCCGCTCGCGCTGCGAACAAGCTGCCCAGATTCGCGCACGCCGCCAGCAGAATCAGCCCGGCGAGCAGCATCAAGCCGGCCATGAACGCCCGCGCCGGTCCTCCCAGCATGTCACCGATCAGCCCCGGACGCGCCAGGGAGAATTTCACTCCCTCGTCGTCTGTCGGATAGGTCTTGGACAACCATGTCCCCAGGGTATTCAGGTCCGCTGCAGCTTCCGCCGCGGTCACCCCCGGCTTCAGCCGGCCTACCACCATGGGAGAGTGATTGCCGCGATATTGGAGCGAGTTTTGACCCTCAATAACCGGCTGTTCGACAATTGGCATCCAAAACGCCGCTGAAAAGAACAACTCCGTGCCCCGGAACGCGGGCGGCGCCACCCCCACGATTGTGAATGAGTGCCTGTTAATCTCCACCATCCTCCCCACCACGCCCGGGTCGCCGTGGAAATAGCTGTGCCAGTACGCATAGCTCAGCACAACGTAGGGAGCGCTGTTCAACCCCTTCTCGTCCGAAGCATGGAAAAACCGCCCCAGATACGGCTGAATTTCCAATGCGTCGAAATAGTTCCCGCTCGCCAGGTAGGGCCACGCTGTCGACGGATTCCCGCCGGAATCCACCCCCACCGGACCAACGATCTGGAACGCCACCAGGCTTTCGAAGGTCCGATTCCGGTCGCGCAGATCCACATAATCCAGGTAGGATTGCGATGGGTACTGGAACCGCTGCACCATGTAGAGATTCTGCGCGTGGGGCACGTTCACCGGCCGCAGCACCAGCGCATTCAGAACGCTGAACACCACGGCATTGGTGCCAATCCCCAGTGCCAGGGTGGCAATCGCCGTCAAGGCAAAACCTGGCGATTTTGCCAGTTGCCGGATTGTGAGTCTTAGATCGCTGAACATGATTGTCATCTTCTACGCGAGTTCCGGGCCAGGAGTTCCCTCAGGCGTTCAGCTTCTTTCGATTAGGAACGATTAGTCGACATCGCGACCGTTTTTCGGGATCTCGGCGTTGCTCCGGCCGGATTACCGCCTAACCGGGAATTACTACTTGATTACTGACGGGTAGGCGACTAACCGCTCGCACGCCGAATCATCCGGAGAATTCTACGTGCACAGGGATTTGATAGACTCTGGTCAAGACGCAAACTCGACGACAGTCGAACGTAGAAGAAATCATCTCTTTTGAAGTGACCGCTGCGAACGCCCTGGGGCTCGTCAGCCTCACTGAGGAGCCTTTGGATGAGTCCAACGACGCAGATTTCTCCTGGTTCAACTAAGCGCGCAGCTGCCACCGACATCAATCGGGAAGAGACTCCTTTCGAGGCGCTGGCCAGCATCTGCTCAGTTCTGGTGGTGGGCCTGTTCATTCTGACCTTCTTAGCTCAGAACTACGTCATTCCGTCAGGTTCGATGGAGAACACGTTGCTTGTAGGCGATCACCTAGTCGTCGACCGGATCACGCTAATGCCGCCCGCTTCGTGGATGCCGCTAATAAGGTATCGCGAGCCGAGGCGCGGCGATATAGTGGTGTTCATCAAGCCCGTTTATCAGCCTGGTATTGATCCGACAGACGCCGATGGGACACCGCAGCACATTCCCCTAGTGAAGAGATTGATTGGCGTACCGGGCGATCATATTCATCTACGCAACGGCACTGTGATTGTTAATGGTGTCGCACAGCCCGTGGGATTTGCGCAGCCGACGACGCCGGATAACTTCAACGAGTTCCTTGATGATTTCCCCGCAGTACCCCCAGACGGGGTGCCCGGGTCAACAGAGTCGTGGGCCGTGAACTTCTCGAATTACATCCAGGGCGGCGACCTGGTGGTTCCACCCGGCATGTACTTCATGATGGGCGACAACCGGCACAACAGCCTGGACTCGCGCTTCTGGGGCTTCGTGCCGCGCGCCAACATACTTGGCCGTCCGCTGTTCAACTATTGGTCGTTCAAGGCCACAGAGGCACGACTTGAACAAACAGGATTTGTTAACAAGCTCGCGTGGATCGGCCACGTGATGGTGCATTTCTTCCCAGACACGCGCTGGAAACGCACTTTCCACGTTGTTCATTGAACCGAAATTGTAAGATCCCGATTTGATCTTGGTGCGCTCCGGCCGTATGACCGCCCAACCGGAAGTGATGTGAGCCAGATCACGTCAGGGAAGTATCGGCGACGATCCGACCGGAACTCCCAACTCTGATCCGAGTCGGGCCTGGAAGAGTGACTCGGCCTGCTGGCGTCAAGTCACGTCCTCAGCAATCTTCTTGGCGAGATTCGGCTGGCTCTCAGGTCTTGGAATCCGGACCTGGAGCACCCGGATTCCGGTGCGGGGGAACTGCCGCCCGCCAGCCTTCAGCCCGCTGCCTTGCGCGCCAGATAAATTGTGCGGCAACCGGGAACGATCACCGGATTGCCCTTGAAGAAGGGAGCAGCATCCCAGGCTCGCACCTGGTCAAATCC
>Ga0326727_10028188_pt1 | contig 10235 bp, 7 predicted proteins | sample MB2enrmetagenome_FD_207643 | JGI IMG/M metagenome (GOLD analysis project Ga0326727, IMG submission 207643) | Lab enriched peat soil microbial communities from McLean, Ithaca, NY, United States - MB29MY | ecosystem: Environmental > Terrestrial > Soil > Wetlands > Peat | place: USA: New York...
GCTTATTCCGGCTTGGCCTGGCCGGTGGCGCTCTCCTGCTTGGCCAACTTCACGCGGGCGGTTTCCAGCTTGCGCTGCACCTTGGCCACGTCTCCCGGCTCCACGTCCGTGGCGGCGGACTTGGCGTATTGGGTCAATGACAACTCCCACTGCGCCGCGGCCAGGCGGATGCGCCCGGTCTTCTCGTAGAGATCGCCCAGGTGGTCGTGGACGGTGGGGTCGGTCTGGTCACGCTCGACGGCCTGGCGCAAGTTCTCCTCGGCCAATTCATACTGCCCCAGCTTGAAGTACACCCAACCCAGCGAATCGAGATAGGCGCCGTTCATGGGCTCCAACTCCACTGCCTTGCGAATCATCTTGAGGGCTTCCGGCAACCGGGTTCCCTTGTCGGCCAGCATGTAGCCCAGGTAGTTGAGGGCTCCGGCGTTGGACGGGTCCAGAGCCAGGGCCTGACGGAAGAACTGTTCGGCGGGTTCGTAATGCTTCTGCCGCTCGGCCAGTGCGCCCTTGAGGAACAACAGGTACACGCGGTCGTCGGTCTTGGTGGTCAAGGGATCGGCCTTGGCGTACGCGTCCTCGGCATCCTTCCATCGGTGCAACTGGGTGTAGTACTGGCCCAGCTTCAGCCACACCGCGCGATCCTGCGCTGGATCGCCGAGCAGCCCTTTGGCCAGCGCCAGGCCGTCTTCCACCTTGCCCTGCTCCACCAGGGCTCCGGCGAGCATCAGCTTGACTTCCAAATCCTTGAGCTTGAGATCCGCATCCTTGGGGTTGGCTTCTACAGCCTTGCGTGAGAATTCCACCGCTTTGCGGGAGACCTCGACGGCGCGATCGTACAGCCTGGCTTCGCTCAAGGTGTCCACCTGGAATTCAAAGCCGCGCGCGGCCGCTTCGCCGCCCATGTCGATCATCTTCTGGTAGACGGCGATGGCCTGATCGGTCTTGTTCTGCTCGTGATAAATAGTCCCCAACCGCTCCAGGAAGATGCCGCGATTGCTCTTTTCCTCGGTGGTATAGGCGCCGTTGGCGTGGGAGGTGAGGTCCACCATCTTTTCGTAGACCTGCGCGGCCTCGTCGTAGCGGCCCAGAACGTCCAGCAGCAGCCCCTCGTTGTAGCCGGCTTCGAGGGATTCGGGAGCCTTTTTGCGGGCCTTGCGGATGGTGGCCAGCGCATCCTCATACTTTCCCTGGCGGCGCTGAATCTCGCCAATGTGGATGAGATTGTCCGCATCTTCCGGGTCGGCCTCGGCCAGGTCTTTGAACTGCTTGAGCGCCGCGTCGAGTTGGTTGTCGTTGAGCAGGGCCTGGGCCAGCGCGGCCTGTGTACGCACATCGCCGGGTTCCATGTCGGCGGCGCGCTGATAGGCGGCGATGGCGTCCTTCGTCTTCTTCAACTGGTCATAGGTCGCGCCCAGTGCAACCTCCATTTTGGCTGTCCGGTCGGCCACCGGAACCGCCTCGATCACCTTGGCGGCACGATCGAGGTCGCCGCTTTCGGCATAGAGACGGGCGAGGTTGAGCACCACCTCTTCGGCGTCGGGATCGATGGCCTGGGCAATCTTGAACTGCTCCTCGGCCTTCTTCTGGTCGTGCTTGACGATGTAAAGCTGGCCCAGGACCATACGGTCCTCGACGCTCTTGGGCGCGAGGGCGACGATTTTCTCATACTCGGTGATTGCCTGATCCAGCACATTGCCCGAGGGCGAGGCGGAGGAGGGTGCGTTCTGGCCTTCGCTCAGGGAGCGCAGAAAGATGCGCCCCAGCAACTTGTGCGCATCGGCATCGTCGGGCGAAGTCTTGAGAAGTTCCCGCGCCGTGCTCTCGGCCTCGCGCACGCGGCCGGTGCGGAAGTAGAGATCGGCCAGTCCGTCGCTCAACTGGGGCGAGGCGGGGTCGGCGTTCAGCGCCAGCTTGTACTCCTCGATGGCCTGCGTTACCAACTCCGGTCGGCCCTGGGTGACGGCCTCCTCTTCATAGGTGTTGGCTAGCGCCAGGTGATAGTACGCCAGGGCGCGGTCTGGCGGCGCAGGCGTTGCCGCGGATCCGGTCGGCGCGGCCAGGGCCGGTTTCACCGCCCCAAACTGGATGGGGGTGGCGACGGGCGTCTTGGCCGGAGCAGGGCTGCCTTGCGCCGGGGTGCCCGGAACTGTGCTTTCCGGCTTGTTTTGGGCGCGTACGGCCATGGCCGGGAGCATGAAGGCAACTGCGGCGGCAAACATGAGCCAATGGGGCAGCAAACGGCTTTTTTTTATCATCATCCTGGGTATTCCATGCCTCTTCAAGCCGGCGAGCGGGTGAAAAAACTCCACGCCCGAGGGCCGAAAGGCGGCGCAGGCAGCCGGTGGGGGCAACTCTGCCTACTGTACAGACGATTTTAACCGTCATTTGGGTTGGAATGCACGGCAGATTGCGGCATTTTGCGCTGGATTGGGAACCCCCGCCCTCCCCGGGAGCCTGAATGGCGGGCGGAATCGGTCATTCACAGGAACCTGTACGCGAACTTGCGGCCGAAAGAGCGACGGGGACTTGGGGTTGAAAGAGCAGACCTTTACAGGCCGCGGAGAACGCGTTTTTCGCCCCAAAAGCGTCAGGGCACGACTTCATTCGTCGCGCGATCCGCTCGCCGTTTGCATAGAATTGCCCTCCTTCGGCGCACAATGCGAATTGGATGTCCGAGAGGCAACAATGAGCGACAGAGGCCCAGCATCGAAACAGGTTGATCGGGAGCGGGAAGAACCTGTCCGGTACCCCCCACCCCCTCCTACTGCTTCTTTCGCCCTTTTCAGCCAAATTGAGCTGGTTATTCGCTCGTCCAGGGCAGTTTGGCCCCTCCGATCCACTTCCGCGCCGCCAGACGAACGCACAGCCGTAGTACGAACGAATCAATGCCGGAAGTGCCGGATGCCGGTGAAGACCATGGCCAGGCCCAGCTTGTCGGCGGCGTCGATGACGTCTTGATCTTTAACGCTGCCGCCGGGCTGGATGACGGCGGTGGCGCCGGCTTGGGCTACGGCTTCAAGGCCGTCGGGAAAGGGAAAGAAAGCGTCGGAGGCGGCCACGCAGCCTTTGAGCGGCAGCACGGCTTTCATGGCGCCGAAGCGGGCGGCGTCCACCCGGCTCATCTGGCCGGCGCCGACGCCGACGGTCTGGCCGTCGCGGGCATAGACGATGGAGTTCGACTTGACGTGCTTGCAAACGCGCCAGGCGAAGAGCAGGCTGCGCAGTTCCTCGGCCGTGGGCGGACGCCAGGTGACCACTTTCAGTCCCGGCTCGAGTCCGCCGGCGTCGATGCGGCCGGTGTCGGCGTCCTGCAACAGCAACCCGCCCGACACGTGCTTGACCACCGGGCGCGCGGGAGCGTTGTGCACTTCGACCAGGCGCAGGTTCTTCTTGGCGGCGAAGCGCTCGCGGGCCTCGGGGGTGAAGCTTGGGGCGGCGATGGCCTCGACAAAGAGCTTGGCGATCTCCTCTGCTACGTCCCCGTCCACCGGGCGGTTGATGCCGATGACTCCTCCAAAAGCCGAGAGCGGATCGCAGGCCAGGGCCTTTTGGTAGGCTTCGACAAGGTTCGCGCCCGTCGCCGCGCCGCAGGGGTTGGTGTGCTTGACGATGATCGCGGCCGGCTCGTCGAACTCCTGGGCCAGCTCCCAGCAGGCGTCCAGATCGACCAGGTTATTGAAGCTCAGCTCCTTGCCCTGGAGTTGGCGCGCCCCGGCGATGCCCAGGCCGGAGCCATCGGAATACAATGCGGCGCGCTGGTGGGGATTTTCGCCGTAACGCAAGGATTGCGCCAGCGGGAAGTTGATGCGCAGCGTGGTGGGCAAGGCCTCGGGATCGGGTGTGGCGGGACTCTCCGGCGAAGGCGCTGCCGCTGCCGTGGGCGCGATGCGGTCCAGCGTATCGGCGATGGCCGCGTCATAGGCCGCGGTGAGCGCAAAGGCCTGCTTGGCCAGCTTCCAACGGGTTTCGCGGCTCAGGGCGCCATGGGCGGATTTCAACTCTTCGATGAGAGCGGGGTAGTCGGCGACGTGCGTGACAATGGCCACGTCCTCGAAGTTTTTGGCCGCCGAACGCACCATCGACGGGCCGCCGATATCGATGTTTTCAATCAGGTGGCCGAACGAAACGCCGGGCATGGCCGCGGTTTTCTCAAAGGCATAGAGGTTGACGACCACCATGTCGATGGGCTCGATGCCATGCGCGGCCACGGCGGCCTCGTGCTCGTGGTTGCCGCGAATATAAAGCAGGCCGCCATGCACGCGCGGGTGCAGGGTCTTTACGCGGCCGTCCAGCATTTCAGGAAAGCCGGTGAGCTCGCTGACGTCCTGAACGCCCAGGCCGGCTTCGCGCAGGGCCCGCGCCGTTCCGCCGGTCGAGACCAGTTCCACGCCAAAACTGACCAGCACCTTGGCCAACTGCACCAGGCCCGTCTTGTCGGTCACACTCAGCAACGCCCGCCGAATCCGTTTTTCCGCACTCACTGTCGCACCCCTTCAGATTTTTCAAAATTCGCACAGCCCTTGCCGCGCCGGGAAAGGAAAGACCAAACTCCAGAGTACATCGAATCGCGGGCGAGATCGCACGCGGGGATTGAATCATATGCTGGTATGCGGCTCTGCGGAGGCCGAAGCGATGAGCCAGGCCGCGGCGGTGACTCTGCTGGACTTAGGGCGCATCGAGCAATTGCCTGCCGCTGCGGGACTTGATCGCCAACCTGCCGGCGGGCTGCGATTCGCTGTCCCTCTCTACGGCGTTGCTCTCAAATGCATTAAAGTTGTGTCATGGGAAGTTATTCCTCAACTCCCGAGCCGGAGATTCTTCCGCCGGGCGATGGCTATGCCCCGCCGCCGCAACCGGTTCGCCGACCGCGGCCGTTGTGGTCCACCTCGCCGGCCACGTTTATTCTGATTGGAATCAACTGCCTGGTGTTCCTGGCCATGGTGGCGCACCACGTCAGCGCCGCCAGCCCCAATACCGCACAACTGATGTACTGGGGGGCGGATAACGCCGGCAACGTGCTGATATACGGCGAATGGTGGCGCATTGTCACTGCCATGTTTGTGCATGTGGGCATCATCCATCTGGCCACAAATATGTGGTGCCTGTGGAACCTGGGACTGCTGGCCGAGCCGCTGGTGGGTTCGGCGGGGGTGCTGGCGGTCTACGTTCTTACCGGCGCGGCTGGCAACCTGCTGTCCACGGATGTCAACTGGCTGTGGCCAATCCGGGATGCCGGGATCGTCATGTTTCCGGCCGGCGCGGGAGCTTCAGGAGCGGTATTTGGCATCGCCGGGGCGCTCATCATCCTGCTGAAATCGAATCGTCTGCCGGTGCCTCCAACGGAACTGGCCAAGCTGCGCAAGTCGGTGATCTACTTTGCCGCCATAAATCTTGTGATTGGTTTCAGCATCAGCTTTGGCTCCAGGTTGACCGGGATCAGCATCGACAATATGGCCCACTTGGGTGGGTTCAGTTGCGGATTGCTGTTTGCGCTCCCGATGGTGCCTCGGCTTGGATCGCCGCGTCCGCTCTTTCAGCGCCGCCTCCGCACGGCCGTCCTGATGGTCGTCGCGCTGTTGGTGCTGTTTGGTTTTTACATCGCTCATGTACCTGCGCCGGCGGGACTCGTCCTCTAGCTGGACCGCGCATCCTGTGCAACAATATCCCCGTACGCTGGTGAGTCCAATTCCATTCCCCTGGAGGCAGACCATGGAACGCCGCGCATTTATCAAGCAGGCCGCCATCGCGGCGGCAGCCGTCGCATCCACCAGCCAGATCAATGCTTCAACTCCAGCCAACCCCATCGCCCGGCGTACGCTGGGCAAAACCGGCGAACAGCTCTCGATTATCGGCTTCGGCGGCATCGTGGTCATGAACGAGGAGACCGGCGCGGCCTCGAGCATTGTGGCAGAGGCCGTGGACCGGGGCATCAACTACTTCGACGTGGCGCCCAGCTACGGCAACGCCCAGGAGCGCTTGGGGCCGGCACTGGCGCCCTATCGCAACAAGTGCTTTCTGGCCTGCAAGACCGACGGCCGCATGAAGGACGATTCACGGGCGGACCTCGAGCAATCCCTCAGGTTGCTCAAGACCGATCATCTTGACCTGTATCAGTTCCACGCCCTCACCAAGATGACCGACCTGGACAAGGTGCTGGGCCCCGGCGGCGCTGTCGAGACCATGGAAGCGGCAAAGAAGGAAGGCAAGATCCGCTACATCGGCTTCTCTGTCCACTCGGCGGAAACCGCCCTGGCGGCCATGGACCGTTATAACTTCGACACGATTCTTTTCCCGGTGAACTGGGTTCTCTTTACCCAGGCCAACTTCGGCCCGCAGATTCTGAAACGCGCGCAGGAAAAGAAGATGGGCATCCTGGCGCTGAAGGGCATGGCCAAGACGGTGTGGGCGGCCGACCAGAAGCAGAATCATCCAAACCCCAAGTGCTGGTATCAGCCGGCCGCTTTTCCCGATGAGGCGTCGCTGGGCCTGCGCTGGACCCTGGGCCATCCGATTACCGCGGCCATTCCGCCGGGAGACGAGCGCTATTTTCGCCTGGCCATGGATGTGGCGCAGAACTATAAACCATTGGCAGCGCACGAAGAGCAGGCCCTGCTCAGCGGCGGCCATGGGGTTGAGCCGATTTTTCACCTGGGAAACGACGTGTAAGGGCGGCCCTGGCCGACTATCGTACCGCCGTGGCGGCGAATTTTTTGACCATCGCGAGCAGCAGCTTGCGGTCGCTCTCGTTCAGGTTCGAGGAGTAGCGGCGAATCTGGGTGAGGAAGCGCAATTCCTCGTCACTGAGCTTTTGCGTGTTGAATTGCCGGCCCAGCGATTCGTCGGCGAAGAACTGGGCAATGGGCATATCGAGCGCCAGAGCGATCTTGGACAGCGTGTCAAGCGAGGGCACCGTATGGCCGTTTTCCACGCGCGAAAGATAGCAGCGCAGAAGGCCCGTCTTCTTTTCAATGTCTCCCTGGGAAAGCCCTTTTTGCAGGCGATGGGTGCGGATGGTGAGGCCGATCTTGATCACGGAAAACGTCCTGTTCTGTGCCCACCGCAGTTTACTCGGGTGGTAGCAATTAAAAGATTATTGGCTTAATAGTTAACATGTGCGGCGCAAGAATGCAAGCGTCATTATCACGCATCCAGATAACCAAGGTCATGGGTCGCGGGATCGTGTGCAGCGGGCGGCAAAAACACCGCAAGTTGGCAGCTGGCTCTATTGCCGCAGCTTCTCGGCAAAGAAGCGGTCCACGCGAGCCAGCGCGTCGGCTGCGTCTTCGGCGCGGTAGCCGGCCTGGTTGTTGGGGTTCTCGAATGCGTGGCCGGCCTGCGGATAGATTTTGGCGTCCACAGGCTTGCCCAGCGACTGCATGGCCGCTTCGAACGCATGGACGGACTCGGGTGGAATACCGTGATCCAGGCCGCCGAAGTTGCCCAGGACGGCGGCATGAATCTGCGCCAGGGCGGTTTTGTCGGTGGCCAGCGAGCCATAGTTGATGGCCACGGCCTTGAGCGCGGGCGCGGCAATGGCCAACTGAAGCGCGTAGCCACCGCCCATGCACCAGCCCACGGCGCCGATGCGGTCGCGGGCCACATCCTTGCGGCCTTGCAAATAAGTGACGGCCGCGGTCAGGTCGCGGACTCCCTGGTCCTGGGGCAGGCCGCGGGAGAGCTCATGGGCCAGGTCGGGCGTGGTGGCCACCTTGCCGCGATAGAGGTCGACGGCCAGCGCGACGTAGCCCTTGGCCGCGTAGCCTGCCGCCTCCTGCTTGATCCAGTCGTTCAGGCCCCACCACTCATGGATGACGATGAGGGCCGGATGCGGACCGGCGCCCTGGGGCAGGTAGAGCAGAGCCTGGGCCGTGGAGTCGCCGCTGGGGAAGGTGACCGGCTGTTGGGCGCTGGCGCTGACGGCAAACGCGGCAAGAAGCAGCGGGAGCGCGCAAAACGAGAGACGAAGAGACTTCATGGGGAAGACCTCTCTTTTGAGACGATTGTGCAGCCGCGAGAGGGCGGAAGGCTACAAATATTTCACAAGATACTGAAGGCCTTCCACGGGATTGTCATTGTAAGGCGCACAGGGGGCGAAGCCGAGTTCCAGATAGAGGCGGTGCGCGGCGGCCATGGAAGCAGGCGCGGTATCGAGGAAGACGGCCTTGCGGCCGGCCTGGGCGGCGCGGTCGAGCACGGCTTGCGTCAAGGCCCGGCCCAATCGGAGGCCGCGTGCGGAGGGGCGCACCCACAGGCGCTTCAGTTCCCAGGCATCGGACGCGACGATCATGGGGAGCGACCGCCAGGCAACGAAGCCGGCAGGCTCGCCGGAGGCGCGGGCCATCAGGCAGCCGCCGTCTTGTTCGAGATAGCTGAAAGGCAGGCGGGCGGCTTCTTTCTCAAGCGCGCCAAAGCAAAAGCGGGCCGCGCCGGGTTGCGCAATCACGAAGCGCCCGTATTCGAGCAGCAGGTCGCGCGCCTGGCCGAGCGTTTCTTCGGAAGCGGCCGCGGTGATTTCTTCGAGTTCAATTGGCTGCCGTGCGGCTTCGGTTGCGGGCATATCTGAGTTTACGATGGCCTCATCCCATTGGACGCCGGGTAAACCTTTGCAGCGCCTGGGCCGTCTGACTGAGTACGAGCAGGAAATGCCTGGGAGCAATGATGCGGCGAAAAGCCATGCGTTGGGGGATTGTGTTGGGGATCTTTGTGGCCGGCGGTCTGGCCATTCTGGGTCAGGCTCCCGGCGCGCCTCCAGGCCAATCCGGCGGGACCCCGGCGCAGCCTGCCGAGCCTTCTTCCTCAGCGGCTCCGCAGGCTTCCGGCGCGCAGCCGCAAGCTCCGGCCGCTGAGCCGCTAACCAAGGTCGTGGCGGGAGGCACACTCCATGGCCAGGTAAAGAGCGGCAACATTCCCCTGCCAGGCGTCACCGTGACCGCGCAGAACACCCTTACCGGCAAGCGCTTCTCCACTACCACAGACATTACTGGCTCCTGGGCTCTGACCATTCCGCAGAATGGGCGCTACGTCGTCCGCACCCAGTTCGCTGCTTTTGCGACTGGCTCGCAGGAAGCGGTCCTCAACGCCGCGAGCCGTGACCAGACGGTGAATTTTGAGATTCTGCTGGCCTCACGCGCGGCCGCGCAGCAGCAGCGCGAACAAGCCCAGCAGGGAACGCAACAGAATGCGGCGGCGCAGGCCATCCGGCAACTGGCCGCGAACGGCGCGCAGAGCCTGAGCCTGATGAGTTCGCTGGCCTCTGACACCGAGACTCAGGCCGGGTCGTCGAACGCTACCAGCACGGCTGGAGCGGCGCTGCCCTCGATTGCCGGCAACTCTGACTTTGCGGGCGATTCGGTGGCGATCAGCGGGCAGTCGGGCCAGGTGAGCCCGCTGGCCGGCCTGGACATGGACCGCATTCGCGATGCGATAGAGACGATCCGGGCGCAAAGCGGCGGGAACTTCGGTGGACTCGGCGGTCCTGGGGGCGGCCTGTTTGGCGGCGGTTTCGGTGGGCCGGGAGGGTTTGGCGGAGGCGGTCCTGGCGGCGGGCGTGGTAACTTCCGCGGCTTCAAACCCGGCCAGCCGCACGGCTCCGTCTTCTGGACGGGCAGCAACTCGGCGCTCAATGCGGAGCCGTTTTCGCTGCGCGGCCAGTCGCAGGAGCAACCGGCATCCGGCACCAACCGCTTCGGCCTGACCTTCATGAGTGCGCCCTACATTCCAGGGCTTACCAAGCCCAGCGGAAAAGACACCATGTTCCTGACGCTCAGCGGCACGCGCAGTTCGAATCCCTCGGACCAGTACGCCACGGTGCCCACGGAGGCCGAGCGGGAAGGCAACTTCACCGGCGAACCTGCCATTTACGACCCCACGACGGGGCTGGCATTTGCCGGTAACACGATTCCCGCCAACCGGGTCGCAAAGCCGGCAAATCTGCTGCTCTGCCCGACGACCAACGCAGTGGCCTGTACCCCGTACTTCCCCTATCCAAACCTGCCCGGCGACGTGCAGAACTACCACCTGCTGACCACTGCGCAGACCAACACCACGCAGGCCGGAGTGCGCTACATGCGCAGCCTGGGCGCGAACGCCACACAACCCGGCGGGGGGCGCGGCGGATTCGGGAGCGGCAGCGGGCGCAGGTCGCAGAATCAGGGGCTTCGCCAGAGCATCAACTTCAACTACAACTGGAGCCGCTCGGCTTCGGACATGGTGAATTTGTCGCCGGAGTTAGGCGG
>Ga0326727_10028189_pt1 | contig 10235 bp, 5 predicted proteins | sample MB2enrmetagenome_FD_207643 | JGI IMG/M metagenome (GOLD analysis project Ga0326727, IMG submission 207643) | Lab enriched peat soil microbial communities from McLean, Ithaca, NY, United States - MB29MY | ecosystem: Environmental > Terrestrial > Soil > Wetlands > Peat | place: USA: New York...
GAAGGATTGGTATAGTTCACACTTACCCACTGTGCTCCTGAAATTGACCATGTAACCGTGATTACATTGGTACCAGCGCCAAAATTGATGACTCCGCCCGGAGAGATATTCCAGTTGTAGGCTGTCATTCCTGCTTCGGTCGTATAGGTGTAATATCCTGAATTGACGCAAAGTGAATTACTTCCGGTAATTGTGGGAACAGGGGTAACATTGACAGTGACTGCAAATGATGTCGGGTTAATTGCCGTACAACCATTGGAATTGGTGTAATTCACCGAAACTGTTTGTGAACCTGTATTGTTCCATTTGATACTGACAGATGAAGTGCCCTGGCCGCTTAGAATCTGTCCTCCTGATGAAACGCTCCAAATATAACTGCTCTGCCCAGCCTGTGTTGTGTAAGTGTTCGTCGAGCCCTGGCAGGCACTTGCATTTCCTGAAATAGTAGGTACAGGAAGCGCATTAACAGTAACTGCCATTGAAGAAGGGGTTCCTGTACCACAGGTATTACTTCCTGTAACGGTTATATTTCCGGATGTTGAAGCGAAATTAACAGTGATGTTTTGTGTTCCCTGTCCTGAAACAATGGTGGCTCCGGTGGGTACAGTCCACGAATAAGTGGTCACATTTGGAATTGAAGCAATCGTGTATCCCACATTGGCAGCATTGGCACAGACACTGGATGGACCTGTAATAGAACCAGCAGCTCCTGGCAACTGGCATCCTGCAACGAACGACATATCATTGCCATTGGTGGTACCACTTGCATTGGTTCCGTTACAGCGAAAATGGTAGGTGAGCCCTGAAGTGAGTCCTGTAATATTTGCTGATACAGCAACTGGTGTATTCCCGGTGACAGGACTTGGTGTTCCGGCAACATTATTGCCATAAGCAACGGTAAGTCCCCAGTCAAAAGAAACTGTGGTTGAAAGGGTATTCGCATTGACAGAACCGTTGAGCTGTGCATTGCTCACTCCGATATTTGTAGCAGCATTTGTAACAACTATTGGAAGAGCGGCATTTGTTGTAAAAGTAAGATCATTGCCATTTGTGGTTCCCGCAGCATTTGTACCTGTTGCACGGAAATGGTATGTCGTTCCCGGACTCAGTCCGCTAAGTGTGGTAAGAACGGGCGTAGGAGTACTTCCGCTCACAGTAGCAGGTGTTGCGGCAACAGTATTACCATACGCTGTTGTCAGTCCCCAGTTAAAGGATACCGTAGTACTTAAATAATTGGCATTCACAGTTCCATTGAGCATTGCACCTGTAGTGGATATACCTGTTGCTGCAAGAGTGGTCACCGTAGGCGCCTGGGCAAGTTGTCCCGAGATAGTGATCAATAAAGAATCCTTCACCGTATTGTCCTGAACAGCTATTGCTTTACCATAAACTGTTCCATTTGTAATTGCTGTCACAAGTCCACCGGCACTGATCGAAGCCATACCCGTTCCGTTGACAATACTCCAGGTCGCACTCTGGTTTGCTGCGGCAGGAAATACAGTATCGACTAACTGCAGAGTTCCACCATTCGATGTTATTGTTGCAGGAACATTCCCCTGTGTTGCAACGCTTATTCCGATAAGTCCACCTACAGAAATACCCTGGGCATAACCTAAATAAGACGAGCTCCTGTTTTCTGTCCATGTACCTGCACACCTGTTGGGGCCATCCGGCGTGAACCCGTATCGCATTTTACCAAGCGTTGAAGTCGTTGAACTAAGTTGGACCCTGTTTCCGGGCCATACAAAGTTGCCGGAAGCATCTAATCTGGTTGCATAAATCAAATAATTAACATCATAGCTGGAAAACATGGGGGTGTCATTCACCAGGGCCAGATTACCGCATATCTGGTCACTATTTGAACTTATGGCATAAACAATTTTAGCCGCATCTGTAAACTGCCGCGCTCCTGTGGTTTTCAGAAATTTCTGGATATAGACGCCATACTGTGTCTGACCTGTATTGCTAAATGTGCAAACTGACCAAACATAACTTGAACCCGGGGTCATATTAATTGCAGTTGTCATTTGATAATTATCAGTTGAACCTGTCGATGTATTAAAATTCGATCCGTTCATTCCCCAGGGGATTGTTCCTCCCGGGTTGATTCTCTGGAGGAAAGAATTGAACCGGGAGCCTGATGAACTATAATATCCGTAATAGGTGGTATCGGCTTCGGCAACTATTGAATAATAACGCGCACCACTGGTAGTCTGGTTGCAGATCTGTAAAGGAGAATAAAGCGCATTGCCGTTATTATCATACATTTGTGAATATAAAGTAGTTGAAATACCAACACCACGCTTTTGATATACTACAGAAAATTTTCCTGCGGTATTTGCAATTACCTGTCCACGGGTGGTGGTAGTGGTGCCAACTAAAATTTGTATCGGCGTTGACCATACTGTAGTTCCACTTGTTGATATTTTCTGAAGATTTAATGTGTTGCTGTTAGTTTCATTCCAGGCAATAACAGTTTCACCTGTTGTTAAAACAGCGGGATATGGGGAAAGCCCCAGCCCAAGAACAATGCCTGTAGCGCCCCATAGCTGAGTACCGGTTTCCGATATTTTAAACATAACAGCCTGTTCACTGGATGTCCGCATGTCCTGGTATCCGATAATAAGATTATTGGAAGCATCAACACAAACATTGAAAACATAAGTAGCAGATCCTGAAGGTTCGTTACTTACAAGAATCCCGTCTGTTCCCAACAATTTATAACCATTTGCATCGATTAACTGTGCCCTCATATCATAATTGCTGCCGTTCTGAACATAGAATGCAACCCAGGTCTTCCCGTCAGAGGTCGAGGCTGTTTGCATGTCTGCAACAGTAAGCGTTGATATTAGTTCGTTTACATATGTATTGTTGTTCCATTGTGCATGGAGTGCACCCGGCAATAAGGCAAAAAGTATCAAAAGCGCCAGCAATTGAATGCTATGATTTAATTTCATAGAATTAGCTTTTCTTTGGAAAGTTTTCATTTCATTTTTGTGTATTAATGATACATAATTTAATTGTTTTCAGGTAAAATTCAAAATTAGTTACTTTGAAGGTCGTTTTTGGAGAATATGCCATATCCATACTACGGCATCAGGAAAAACTAATGACAATTTACTACGGCAATATTTAATATACCTTTGAATATCAATTATTAAAATTGAGAAAGGAAGGTATGGATATTTACGTCAGCAGTCAAACCTAATTTTTTTCTGAGACGGTTCCTGGCAGATTCGACACTACGCAATTCTCTGAAAGAAATTGATGCAATTTCCTTTGTCGACAGACCAAGTTTTAATAAAGCACAAATCCTTTTATCGTTTTGCGATAAATTCGGGAATGCAGTACTGAGGTTTTTTTCAAATGACTGATGAACTTCTTCAAAATATAAACGAAATTCTTCCCAATCGGGTCCTGCAGAATATTGATGCAGATCCGAGATCAATCGCCTGATACGCTCAGCGCTTTCTTTCTCCCGAGGATTCACACCCAGTAAAATCTGTTTTAGTTCTTCAGTGGTTTTTAAAACAAATTCATTGTTTTGGACGAGGTGCAAAGTATATGAGGTGAGCTGTCTGTTTTTATAATCCAGTTCCAGCTCAAGTGTATGTTCTTTACTAAGGAGCAAGTCTTTCTCCTGTTGATGTAAAAGATCAGCCTGTTTTACTATCATCAGGTTCTTTTCTCTTTCGCGCCGGTTATTACGTATTAGGTTGAATACAAAATAGATAAATAGAAGAAAGGTAACTACTGCTGCTATTAACACAATTCTTTGCCGCTCTAAAGCCAACTGTTGAAGGTTTATTTTCTGCTGAAGGATTTTATTGTCTTTTTCTTTGTTAATCACTTCATAAACTGCTTGTATTTGTTCAATTTTTGTAAGACTGTTCAGCGCTTCAAGTGAATCACTCAGCAGGACATATCTGGAATAAAAATTATAAGCCTGCTCAAACTTCCTTACCGTTTCAAAGTACCTGGCAGCCGCACGGAAAACCACCAGTTTCTGAGAAGGATTATTCAGACGTTCGACGAGTTTTAGTGACTTGGTAATGTAGTATGCAGCAGAATCATTTTTTTTCGTACTCTGGTACAAGGATGAAATAGATAAGCAGGAACGGATCAGGGCTATCTGAAATGATTTTTTTTCCTGGATGCCTGCAGCCTGCATATAGTAAGATAGTGCAACCGGAAAGTTTCCTATATCCTGATACAGGCTGCCAATGTTGGAATAAGCAATTGAAAGATCATAAAAATCCTTATTAATATCAACCTGATTCAAAGCAAACAAGGCATATTCAAGCGCCTTTCCTGAATTATGACGAAGATTGTAAATTCCAGCCAGGTTATTATAATTATTAAAAAGCTCGGGACGAATGTCAAGCACTTTATTTATAGCAATGGCTTTATTGAAGAGATCTTCTGCTTTATTTAATTCATTTCTGCTATAATAGAGTTTTCCGATGTTATTGTAAACTTTAGCTCTTCCAGCTTTGTAATCGATTGTATCACAAACCCGCAGGGAACTCATGTACATAGCCAGGGCATCATTCCATAGCCCGGTTTCTTCATAAATTGCCCCAATGACATTATAGAGCGAGGATATCTTTTTTTGATCTTCTTTGGTTTTGGGTGTCTTTGCTTCCATATAATGCCTCAGATCATTAAAAATATCGAGAGCTTTTGCATGATTCCCTTCTTCAAGCATAAATAAACCAATCTCCCAGGAAAGATGAAATGCTCTGTTGAAATCAATGGAATCGGAATGAACATGGAGCAGTGAATCAATGGTCTTTTTTCCTTCGTTGTTTTTCTGGGAATCTGTAATTATGGTTTTATAGTGAGATTCTGCTTTTATCAAAAAAGAATAGGGTTGCCCCGCAGCAAAAAGAAAAGGAGCGGATAAAATTATTAATAGTGTTGAAAGAGAAAAACGCATAAAGTTTTTTAACCAATTCATGGGTTAAAAATACGATAATTGGTCAGATAAAGCAATAGATATACAATAATAGTAAATGATCAGATGTTTTTCCAGGTCTCTTAAAAATTAACATTCAATCCCTCTAATTTCTGATATCAATGGGGATGATAACTTTAATACTGATATTCCTTCCCATATCATAAATCCCTGATCTGCCCGTAGTATTATCAGGATAGGGCTCCATATATTTCAACCTGCTCAGGTGTGACTGATACGCAATGTTAAAAATATTATTGGCAGCCAAATGAATGTGGCACACAACCTTCCCGTTTTTCTTTGTCACGTCGCCTCCGATTCCTGCATCAAAAAGTGTATAGCCCGGCGTAGGTGTTTCCGTATTATCTACAAGGTAAACCCTGTTTTGTTTTGCATAATATTCCATGGCAACCAGGGCATAGACAGCCGAAAAATGTTTGATCCCCTTATCGAATTCAACCCGAAGTTCCGAATGTGTATGCAATGGCGGCATTAATGGTAAATATTTAGAGCTATCATTGATATGTGTGCCATTCCCTCCTTTATTAATTCCATAAACGACAGAAACAGAATTCTCAAAATGCATCCATTTGAAAAAATGAATATCCAGACTTGCTTCTCCTCCGTAAAGAACAGCTTCTGACTGACGAAACTTGTATGTTTCATTTCCCTTCACAATAACAGAATCCTGCCCAAGATGATTCAACACCTTTTGGTTAAAAATATAGTTGGAGATATCATTATAAAACCCTTCTATACTTGCGATGACCGGCCTGGAAGTATAAAATAAGCCAAGATCGCCCTGCAGGCTGAATTCGGGCTTAAAGTCAGGGTTACCTATCTGGTATATGTCTGTTCCGGGATGAACGCCATTTGCAGATATTTCCGAAATGTTAGGAGCTCTGAACCCGCGGGCAATATTTGCTTTAATACTAAAATCCCTTGCAACGTTGTATGTCATTCCGGCACTACCTGATAAGCCGGAAAAAGTATGGCTAAATGCTGAAAACTGCTTTGTTGCCCCTTCAGTATCCGGAGGAAGTACCTGCATATTAAACCCGGTGACCGGATCAGGCCGTATAAACATCTGGTCATTACTGAAAAACCGCATATCATATCTTCCTCCTGCGCTTACATCAATCTTATCAAAAGATTTCTTCACGAGAAGAAAAATACCCAGGTCAAATTCCTGGTAATCCGGTATGATGAACTCGGTACCTTTATTTGAATTAAGCTGGTACATCCCATTCACTCCCGGAGTAATTTCCCAACCCTTCAATTCGGGCAGATAATATTTAAGATCATAGGTAATTGTATTAAGGTGCAACCCCAGTCCGGGAGTATCCGGCGCGAGCGGGTGACTGAATTCCTGCCGGATATTGTTCTGGTATCCAATGATGACCCCAATTTTACCGGAACCAAGATAAATATCAGAAGTAGAATAAACACGGTAGTGTTGTACATGCTGGTGCAGAACCGATATCTTGTAAGAATTTAATTCGGATTTACTGACAATGGGTCTGAAGGTATCCGCTTCGGAGATTTGTTTGGTAAACTGACGGGTGATCGAATCACGGCTTCCATCAGGTATCTCCTGAAGGTCATCAAACAGAGAAAAATTAAGACGTGAGTAACCCCAATTCTTGTTTATGCCGGCATTCAGACTTGCATCAGTCTCGCTGAAGGCTGTATTATAGACCCGGCCATCATATTTATCCTCGTAATCCTTTGCCTGTTTATGAGAAATTCTCCCTCCCCAGGTGATACCTTTCTGATTACCGTCCAGTGATAAAGATCCACCGAATAACCCATTATTTGTTTGATACTCCCCTAAAAAATCTCCCTGAATCGTCCCATTCTGAACCGGGGGAGAAGGAATCAGGTTGATGACTCCTGCCAGGGCATCAGAACCATAGATTAAGCTTGCAGGTCCTTTTATAATTTCAGCTTTGTCAATGTTGTACTCATCCACCTCAATACCGTGTTCATCACCCCATTGCTGTCCTTCCTGTCTTACGCCGTCGACCATCGTCAAAACACGATTATAACCAAGTCCATGAATAAATGGTTTGGATATATTCGGTCCGGTTGTGAGTCCACTGATTCCCGGAAGTTTGGTAAGTGCATCAATAATATTCGTGTTCAGGTTCAGATTTATCTCTTTATTCTCAAGAACAACAATTGGAACCGGATTCCTTCTGATATCCGTGGCCTTTGATGTTCCTGTAACGACTACTTCATTCATTTCTTCCGGTGATTCCTCCAGAGTAAAATCTATGTGAGAACTGGTTGTCAGATTCACCGGTTCAATGATTGTCTTATATCCTATATAGCTGATTCTTACAAGAAATTTTCTTCTTGGAAGATTGATGATCGTATAGTTGCCCGAAGTATCGGTTGTGGCTCCTATTAAAAGATCGGGTATAAATATATTGACACCAAAAAGTGGTTCTTTGCTTTTTTGATCTGTTACTCTTCCTTTAAGGACGACTTGGGAATGAGCAGTCAGTACTGATAATAACCCAATAAGTAAGTAAGTCCTTTTAATAATATATCTCATATCGAGTGAATTTAGGTATATTGGTAGCGAGGAATCATTTATGGATATCCACTGCAGTTATTAATACTAAAATAAATTTTAAGAAGATCAGAGATCTCTGGTTAAAAAATCAGAGTTGATATGAGGGTGGGGCCCTTAAACAGGAAAGATTTACAGATATTCCGGGAAAGTAAGTTTGTAGCGGGTAAGAATAAGCACAATTATCAATTTCTTTTTTTAGAAAAAATGATTTCAGAGTTGAAATGAATATGGAAAATGAAATCTTAAGGATGCTACAATGCTTGTGTATTTTTTCAATTGTAACAGCAGAATGATAATGGTCTATGGTATCTTCATGTCCAAACAGATCGTGAATAAACTCCTTTGGGGTCACGATCGGTAAAAAACATATCAGTAAAAGAATTGAAATATACCGGTCGATTTTTTTCATGGTGCAAAGATATACATAAACTCAGGAACCTGGTTGTGGAAAGTCAGAATTAAAAAATCAACCTGGTCTGCACCAGAGTTTTTCAATTACGAATTACAAATTTATCTTTCATCATTTCATTTCTTCCAAAAAATCACTTTTTTTCTGCGAATCCCGGCAGGCATTAATCTGTACCCTGGCGCTATCACGCTGACCAGTAAGGTAATAAACAGCTCCCAGATTGAAACGTGCATCGTCAAAAAACGGATCAATGACAAGGGTTTTCTTAAGGGTTTTAATTGCCTCAGCCGGTTTGCCGGTCTGAAATAACGCCGCACTGTAATCATTAAGTACCCTTACTTCATAAGGAGTCATTTTTAATGCATGCCGGAAACATTTTTCTGCAACATCAATTTCACCAAGCCTGTAGTGGGCTACTCCTTCGAACCAGGAAATGGGAAGGGCATTGGGTGTGATGTGGTAAAATGGATTTTCGGCCTTATGGCAGTATTCTATGACCCGCATATCGTTTTTCCTTTCATTACGGAACATCAGCAGTGTATAATATTCGCCCCGAAAGCGAACTACACCTAAATAAACCGTAAATAGCAACAGGCATGGGAAGACGATATTGGGCCATTTGACTGGTCTGTGAAACAAGAAATTCCTTAGTGGATTCAGTGGAACTTTGTTAAGCATAAAGGCGAATACCGACCAAAGCACTATGTTATGTTCGACCCTTCTCAGTGGAAAATCAAACGTAGCAAAAAGATAGAACCCAATAATGAAAGCCGCATAAAAAACAGCTTCCGGTGGCAGTTTCTGCCTTGAGAAAAGGATCCGGTAAAGAACAAAACCTGGTGGGAGAAAGAAAATGAAAATTGCAAGGATAAAACCTATGATTCCAGTCTCTGAGATAATTCGCACCCATTCATTATGCGGTTCGCTATAGGTGCAGTTACCGATGGTATGTTCAGGATTAGGAGGATTTATGACTGAAGGAATGGCTAAGCGGCCTATTGGTAATCAGTCCGATTGATTTTTGCCAGAATATTAATCTCAGGTTTGCATTTGAGTAATAGTCTTCAGAATAATCGAAAGCCGTCATCATTGTATGATCTTCCGGGTAAAGATGATGCAGCTTTCTGATGTTTTTGGCTTGCAGGTCTTCATATGACCGGAAGTATTCCCATATTTTGATTTTTTGAAGAAAGTATTGCCTGCGTGTACTGTCGAGGGTAGTAGTAAAAACGAAGATACTTGTTGTAAGAAGTATCACAGAGAGTAACCCGGTCAGGATATTCCGCTTTGAGAATGCTTCCGGATACCTCACCTTTAGTAAAACGATGGAGATTAGCAGTGCAATAGCCATACCGAGGTACGCCGCCCTGCTCTGAATAATAATAATAAAGAAGATAGCAAGAATCCCCACAAATATCGAAATGTACTTCCATGCCCCATGAAAAATGATATAACCTGAAAAGACCAGGGGCAACGATATTATAAGAAAGCCGGAATATAGATTATTATTGGCTGAAACCGATATGATCTTATAAGGATCGTAGTATGCCAGGATCGACATTTTGTAAAAAGCCAGACCAAATGAAAACAACAGCACCAGGAGAAAAATTTTAATATATAAGCTTTCAAAGTCCGGATATTCTCTGTTGAATGCAAAAATTACCATGTAAAGAGCCAGTGACAGGAAAACCAGTTGGGACTGAAGGATTGTCTCGGACGGCTCAATCGACCAGAAAACACTTAGGATGCCCCAAATATAAAACAGGATAAACGCAATTTCAAAGAGGTTGTAACTGGAACGGAACATGCGTCCCATGCCTGTAATCCAAGTGATTAGCAGGATTAAAGAAAGCAGGATGAACCTTGGAGTAAAAGAACGGTCGACAATAATCCCGGAACGGAGTGTGCAGGCAAGGAAGAGAAGGCAAATGCAAAAGATGGTCAGCCTGATATTTGTACCTCTATGCATGACCGGTGAACAAAACGATTCCTTTTATTCAAAGAAGGTTATAATGGCGCATCCGCTTTCACCTGAAACAGCAGGAGTACCCGATGAATAGCCCTGGATTGACCCTCCCGTGCCAGGTTTCGAAGTCAGTGTCTGATCTCCGAGATAAGAGCGGGCCACTCCCAACCAGACATCAAGGATGTTGGAGTTGGAGACTCCCGCGTACGCGGACACTGGACCAATGTTACTTGTGCCTGCCGCGCCGTTGACAGTCTGTTGGGCATAGCTTCCTCTTTTTCCTGCCTTGCCTCCGGCGGCTTTCATGGTACCGAACCAGGAG
>Ga0326727_10028190_pt1 | contig 10235 bp, 5 predicted proteins | sample MB2enrmetagenome_FD_207643 | JGI IMG/M metagenome (GOLD analysis project Ga0326727, IMG submission 207643) | Lab enriched peat soil microbial communities from McLean, Ithaca, NY, United States - MB29MY | ecosystem: Environmental > Terrestrial > Soil > Wetlands > Peat | place: USA: New York...
CTTCGCTTCCGCGTCCGACGAGGAGTTGCAGGAAATCGAAGACCTGGCGAATCGCGAGGTGCTGCGCAATCAGCGCGTGGAAACAATAGCGGATGTTCCCATCGATGTCGCGGTGAACGAGTATCAAGCGATGGCGCTCTTCGGCGAAAAGTATGGCGAACGTGTGCGCGTGCTGAAGATTGGCGATTTCTCGACCGAGCTTTGCGGCGGCACGCACGTTGCAGCCACCGGCGAGATCGGGTTGATCAAGATTCTCAAGGAGAGCAGCGTGTCCAGCGGTGTTCGACGCCTGGAGGCCATAGCCGGCGAGCAATCGCTGCATCATTTCCGCAAGGATCACGAACTGGAGAGCATGGTTTCGACGCTGGTTGGCCGCAGCGAACTGGCTCCGGCCGAGGCCCTGCGGCAGGAGTTTGAGCGGCGCGAGGAAGAGCTGAAGCGTCTGCGCAAGGAGCTGGACCAGGTGCGAATGAAGGCGGCGGCTTCGGCCGTGGCCAAGGTCGAAGAGAGCGTGCGCGAGGTGAAGGGCGTGAAGGTGCTGGCGCACCGCGCGGACAATCTCGATCGCAATCAACTGCGCACGCTGGTCGATAATTTCCGCAACAAACTCGGCTCCGGCGTGGTCATCGTCGGCTCGGTGAGCGATGGCAAGGTCGCGGTGACGGTCGGCATCACCAAGGACCTGACCAGCCGCGTGCAGGCAGGCAAGGTTGTTGGCCAGGTGGCGCAGAAGGTCGGAGGCTCCGGCGGCGGACGTCCCGATATGGCCGAGGCTGGAGGAAAGAATCCCGAGGCACTCGACCGGGCGCTGGAAGAGAGCTACGCCGTGGTCGAATCTCTGATGAACTAACCCGGTTCGGCTTCACCAGCGTGGTTGGATTCCGCGCTCGTGGTGAGCGGCGTTCGTGAGACGAGAACAAGAAAGGCTGGCGCGATGCCAGCCTTTCTTGTTCTCCGGCGAACTCTAGTTCAGCGACAACGTCACGGTGACGGGCGACGGATTGTTCACGGTTCCCGATCCGATCGGCGTCACAGTGATGTTGTAGACGGTCGGACTGCCGCTTCCTGCAGCAGCCTTTGACACGCTGCCGCCGCACGAGGCGATGAACGCAACCAGGCAGATGGCGCCGAGCGCCAGCAGTACCCCGAGCGCGTGCCGCCGGCGCAACAGCGGAGCTCCCAGCAGCGCCACCCCAAAGGTTCCAGCCAGGCCGGTCTTCCACGGAAGCTGAGGCGCACGGCTGGAGGCCGCGACACCGCTGACCTTCACCGTGAGAGTTGTGGTCGCCGTCCCTCCACTGGTCAGTGCAACAGACGGTGCGCTGGCAGTTACCGTGACGTTGGAGTTGGTAGCGGTGGTGGTGACATTGGTAGTGAAGAAGATGCTTCCCGTGTAGTAGGTCGAAACCAGCGTCAGCGCAACATTGCCGGCTTGGGTGATGTTGGTCGGATTGGCGGTGATCGTGTAGCTTCCCGTCGGCGGGTTGACGGTCAACGTGACCATCTTCTCGGCGGTGCTGTAGGTGGAGGTGTCGGCGGGAGTGAAAGTGGCGCCCAATGTCTGCGAGCCTGCGGAGAGAACCGTGCCTGCGGGCGGATTGTAAACGAAGGTTCCCGGGAGCGTGGCGGAGGTGACCGGATCACTGGCGGTCGCATCCAACTGCGTCGAACTCAGCGGCGCTGGATTCTGAATCGCAGCCGGAGTTGCCCAGGTGATGACAGGCATCGTCTTCACCACCGTCGGACCGGAAGAGAGGTCCTGCAAGGTCGTAATGTAAGAAGGCGACTCTCCGGTGAGGACCGCGATGCTTGTAGCTCCATCGGCGAAGAAATCACCGAACGAAACGGCGCCGGCAAAGAATGCACTGGGAGGGACGATGTTATCGGTGACGACGCCTCCGAAGGTGCCATCACCGTTGCCGGCCAGCAGCAGGAGGGTGGGATCGGAGGATGCCTTGCGCGTTACCCCTGCGACGAGATCGGTCTTGCTGTCGCCGTTGATGTCAGCCGCAAAAATCTCGCCGGGTTGCGCAGAGAGAGCCGATCCTGGGACGATCGTAAACTTCATCGCACCATTCACATATTGCGAGATCGTTCCAGTGCCAGGGCTGGTCAGAACCGTGATCGTCGAACTTGCCGGGTCTGAGACTGCGATGTCGGGAAAGCCGTCGCCGTTAAAGTCGCCGGCGGTGACCCACTTCGGGTCCGCTTCCGTGAGATAGGCCGGAGTTGCCGCAAAGCTCCCATCGCCCTTGCCGAGGAGCACCTGAACTCCCAGTCCTATGCCGCCGGTCACCACGATATCCGGGATGCCGTCGCCGTTGAAATCAGCGACGGCGAAGCTCTGGCCTGAGCCGATGGAACTGGTCGTGGGGCCGGCGATGAAGGTTCCGTCGCCGTTGCCAAGCAGAACGGTGAAGGTGCTATCGCCGGAGAAGACGACGATATCGGCCTGGCCGTCGCGGTTGAAGTCGGCAACCTGCGTAAACCCGCCGGCTACGGTAGAAACGGTTGTGCCAACGTTGAAGGTCCCATCGCCGTTGCCGAGCAGGACGTAATGTCCCAGCACGACGAGGTCGGCATTGCCGTCGGCATTGAAGTCGCCGCCGGCGATGGAAACCGGCTGGCCTGACGGGCCTCCTGTATACAGCGAAATCGAGGGCTGAGCGGTGAACGTCCCGTCGCCGTTGTTGAGGAAGACCTGCACGGTTCCACTTTCGTCGGTGACGGCGAGGTCTGGGTAGCCATCGTTGTTAAAGTCGGCGGAGACGATGCCGGCGGCGTTGGATCCCAGTGTGGGGAAGGTGTTGGCGCTTGCTGGCGTTGACGCCACTCCGGTGACGGTCACCGGCTGCGGGCTTGAGCTGCTGGAGAGATAGGAATTCGTACCCTGGAATACGGCGGTGATGCTGGTAACACCGGTGGGAATCGTCCGTCGCAGTGTGGCCGTCCCATTCGTGCTGCTCAGCCAGGCGCTGCCGAGCAACGCCGAGTCCACGCAGTAAGGAGCGCTGGCGTTACAGAACAGCACCTCTCCCGGGCTCAGGGGCGCGCCGCTGGAAGTCACGGTAGCGGTCATGGTGACCGGCTTTCCGGCAGCGACCGTTGCGGGCGATATCGTCAACGCCGTGGTAGTCGCGACCGGTGTGGCCGCAGTCGCTGCCAGCGCGGTGGCGAGCAGGAAGAAGGTGGTTCGAACCAATGCGGAGATCAAGCTCTTGTGGGTATGGCTGCAGCAAATCGTCATTAAGTCAAATTCCTCAGCGGGACGGGTTACTTTCGTTACGCTCCGTCTCAAGCCGATGCCTGGCAAGAAGCGGGACCGCCCTCAAAGAACCATTGTCGCCGGAGTAGCAGTACTAGCTCAACACTACAAACCGGAGCGCTGCAAAGCAAGCGGATTTCAAGTTGATCCGCCGCTCCGGAAATAGACACGGCGGTACCATGCTTCTAGGTGTTTCTTCCCCTTAAGTACATGTCTTTTGTGCGTTCACTGACTGGGTTCCTTGTGTCTGAATGATTGCTGAGCAGCTTTCTCCCGACTTATAATCCACTCACTCTGGTTGGTTTATTTGAGTTTTGCGGGCATGGAAAGCCAAGGAACATGAGTGTGCGGAGATTCCTAAACCCGGCGTGCTACCGGCTGCTGATGCTTGTGGGACTGGTGTCGATGCTGCCGGGCGGGCTGATGGCACAGATGCTGCAGTCGACCACCGATGAGAGCGGACGCACGGTCTGGACCAACGATCCATCGCCCGCGATGCTGGCCGCGCAGCAGGAGAAGCCGCAACTGGTCTTCTGGAGCACGAAGGAGAATCGCTGGCTGCCGGTTCGCACCGTATCGGCACGCGCCATGCGCACGGCGCGCGCAGCCGCCGGAGAGGTGGACAGCTACATGGGCGCCGAGCGGGTTCACGCCAAGTCGATCGATACGATGATCGAAGAAGCAGCGGCAAGGCACCATGTCGATCCGAACCTGGTTCGCGCGCTGGTCAGGGTGGAGTCAAACTTCAATCCCAATGCGGTTTCGCGCAAGGGCGCGATGGGGCTGATGCAGTTAATGCCGCAGACGGCCCGCCTCTACGACCTGAACAACCCGTTCGATCCCGAGCAGAATGTCGACGCCGGGGTTCGACATTTGAAGGGGCTGCTGGAGAATTTCGGGGGCAATGTTCCGCTCACTCTGGCCGCATATAACGCGGGCCAGGGCGCGGTGGAGCGCAACCGGGGAATTCCTCCCTACTCCGAGACCCGGAATTATGTGAAGCGCATTACCGCGCTGATGGGGAGAACGGATTCATCGGCGACGAACATGCCGGATCCCATCCAAATCCGCCGCGACGAGAACGGCAGGCTGATTATCACCAACCTGGATTAACGCGGAAACGAACGGCATAGAGGATGACGCAGTCGATGAGGGGGCAAGCGAACAGGCGCCGATGGACACGCGGGATATTGGCGTTGTTGGCGCTTTGCCTCTGCGTGCCGTGTGCCCTGGGTGAGGGCGCAAGTATCCAGATCAAGAAGCAGAAGGCGCGCACCCAGTTTGAGACCGCCGAACGGATGCGCGAAGAGCTCAACGGACTGCCGCAGAAAGATCGCACCCGCCGCGAATATCAGCGCGTAATGGACGCCTACCGCCGCGTCTACTATACCGCTCCCACCAGCAGCAAGGCTGATGCCAGCGTGGTCGCCGTCGCCGAACTGCTGGCCGAGTGCGGCCGTGCCTTCAACGACGAGAAGTTGTTGCGCAACGCCATCTCGCAGTACGAATTTCTGCGCCGCGAATATCCCGGCAGCAAGTATCGTTTCGACGCGCTCTTCACCATCGGTCAGATTTACAAAGACGACCTGGAAGAGATGGACAAGGCCCGCGAAGCCTTCCAGGAGGTCATCCGCCGCTATCCGCACCTGCAACTGGCGGCCGACGCGCGCGAGGCCCTCTCCGAGATGGACGCGCAGGCCCATGCCAAGCCCAAGCCGCGCGAGCGCGCCCCAGAGGCCGAAGCCGCGACGCGGGCACAGGAAGATCACGCAGAGAGCAAACCGGCTGAGAACTCCGGCGAGGGCCAGCATGGACTGCAGTTGGTTACCGGAATTCGCCACTGGTCGACACCGGACTACACCCGCGTTGCCATCGATCTGGAGCAGGAGGTCAAGTACGAGGCCGGAAGGGTGCCGAATCCCGACCGCATCTTCTTCGATCTGCTCGACAGCAAGCTTGCCTCGACGCTGGCCGGCAAGAGCTTTGAAGTCTCCGATGGATTCCTGCGGCGGGTGCGTGTGGCGCAGTTCCAGAAGGGAAGAGTTCGCGTGGTGCTGGAGGTCGACGCGGTCTCGGATTATTCGGCCTTCCTGCTGCCCAACCCTTACCGGCTGATTATCGACATTCATGGCCGCCGCACCGGCGCGCCCACGACGCAGGTTGCCAAAGTGCAGCCGGAGCCGCTGCCGCTGCCGGAAGCTCCCGCGCCGGCCCCTGAGGCAGACAAAGCGTCGAAGGCTGCCGAGCCGCCGCCGACAGTCGCCGAAGCGCCTGCGAATGCTCCGCAGAGCCAGCCGGTATTTGCCGACCAGACCTCGCCCACGGCTGACCCGAACCCGGCGGAGGTCAAAGCCGTGCCGGAGTTCGGTCCGAAGATGGTGACCGGAAGCTTCAACTCGCAGGGACGCACGGTGACCAGCAACGAGTCTTCGTTCCCTTCGGCTTCGCGCGCAGGCAGCAAGTCTTCGTCGCAAGAAACGAATGCGTCGGCGCAGCCCTCGGCTGCGGTGCCGCATCCGGCCGCGGAAGCTCCTCAGTCCGCCGCCGTGCAGGCTTCCACCAAGTCGGAGATTGCCAATCTCGATGGCCACGAGGTGAAGGCCACGGAGAAACCGACTTCGGAGCCGACGGTGCAGGTGGTGGCTCCGCGAGCTCCCGAGACCAAGGGCATGCTGACGGGCAAGCGCGCGAGCAGTGTTCCGCAGGGACATCAGGCGACGCCCACCGCCGACGGCCAGCGCTCGCTGATTCGCGCCCTCGGGCTGAAGGTCGGCAGGATCGTGATCGACGCTGGCCACGGTGGCCACGACACCGGAACCATCGGCCCAAATGGACTGCTGGAAAAAGACCTGGTGCTCGATGTCTCATTGCGGCTGGGGCGGCTGCTGCAGAGCAAGCTGGGCGCGGACGTGATTTACACCCGCGACGACGATACCTTCATCCCGCTGGAGACGCGCACGGCCATCGCCAATCAGCAGGAGGCCGATCTGTTCATCAGCGTGCACGCCAACTCCAGCTCCGATCCTTCGGCGCGCGGTGTTGAGACCTATTACCTGAACTTCAATCCCTCGCCGGATGCGCTGGAGGTTGCGGCGCGCGAGAACGCTGTCAGCGAAAAGAGCGTGCATGAGCTCAGCGACCTGGTGAAGAAGATCACGCTGAAGGACAAGGTCGAGGAGTCGCGCGAATTCGCCACCGACGTGCAGCATTCGCTCTACCAGGGACTGGTGGGCAAGGACGCCGGCAAGAGCACGCTGCGCGACCGCGGCGTGAAGAAGGCTCCGTTCATCGTGCTGATCGGCGCCAACATGCCGTCGATTCTGGCGGAGATTTCCTTCGTCTCCAACCCAGCCGACGAGCGCAAGCTGCAAACTCCCGAGTATCGCCAGAAGATCGCCGAATCGCTCTATCGCGGCATTTCGCGCTACGTGAACGGACTGAGCGGAGTGAAGGTGGCCAAGGCCGGAGCTGGCGAAGGGGAATAGAAAAGGGAAGCTATGCCTCCGCCGCTTCCTTCTTCGCGTACTTCGATTCCACGTACTCGTCGAGAATCTGCTTGAACTCATCGACAATGTGGTCGCCCTTGAGCGTTGTTACCAGGCGGCCATCGACAAAGACCGGCGCCTTCGGCTCCTCGAAGGTTCCCGGCAGCGAGATGCCGATGTTGGCGTGCTTGCTCTCGCCGGGGCCGTTGACGATGCACCCCATCACCGCCAGCTTCATCTCCTCGACGCCCACGTAGCGCTCGCGCCAGCGCGGCATCTGCAGGCGGACGTAGAGCTGAATCTGCTGGGCCAGCTCCTGGAAGTAGGTTGAGGTTGTGCGCCCGCAGCCAGGGCAGGCCGTGACCTGCGGCAGGAAGCTGCGAATTCCCATCGACTGCAGCACCTGCTGCGCGATCTGGACCTCCTCGGTGCGATCGCCGCCGGGCATCGGCGTCAGCGAGACGCGAATGGTGTCGCCGATGCCTTCCTGCAGCAGGATCGCCAACCCGGCGGTGCTGCCGACGATACCCTTGCTGCCCATGCCGGCCTCGGTGAGTCCGAGATGCAGCGGATACTGGCAGCGCGCGGCCAGCTCGCGATAGACGTCGACGAGGTCCTGCACGCCGCTGACCTTGGCAGAGAGGATGATGTGATCGCCCGGAAGTCCGTAGCTCTCGGCGAGTTCGGCCGAGTTCAAGGCTGATGCGATCATCGCCTCGATCATCACCGAGCGTGGTTCCTTGGGCTCGGCGAGCTTTGCGTTCTCGTCCATCATGCGCGCAAGAAGCTGCTGATCGAGCGAGCCCCAGTTGACGCCGATGCGCACAGGCTTGTCGTTTTCGATGGCACACTCGATCATGGTGCGGAAATTGTCATCGTTCTTGCGTCCGATGCTGACGTTGCCGGGATTGATGCGGTACTTGGCAAGCGCACGGGCGCATTCGGGGAACTTGCGAAGCAGCAGGTGTCCGTTGTAGTGGAAGTCGCCGACGATGGGCACGTGCACGTCGCGCGCGGCCAACTCTTCCGCGATGGGACGAACCGCGGCAGCGGCGGCTTCGTTGTTCACGGTGACGCGAACCACCTCGGAGCCGGCGCGCGCAAGCGCCGCAACCTGCTCGACGGTGGCGGCAACATTGGCCGTATCGGTGTTGGTCATCGACTGCACCATCACCGGCGCGCTGCCGCCTACGCGGACGTTCCCAATCTTTGATTCGTAGCTTTTTCTGCGCTTGATCATCGCCATGGAAGAGCTCTTAAGTAAAGTTTACCAGCACGTCGCAGCAAAGGGAAAAGGCGCCCGAAGGCGCCTTCGAAAGGGCACGGCCTCAGCCGTGCCGCAAGAAGCGTGATGCGAAGCAGCTCTAGCCTGTGAGGAGCATCCCTCAGGGCCTAGAGGCCAGGGATATTTCGGATTGGTGCGGCACGGCTAAAGCCGTGCCCTTTCAAATCCCGCTTACCCTATTGTCCCGGCAGGCGCTTCACTACATCGTTGAAGATCACGATGCAGGCGAAGAGCACCAGGAAGACGAATGCCGCCTGGTAGAGACGCAGCTTGATGCTCTCCTTGATATCGCGCCGCATGAGGGACTCCACCAGCAGCATCGCGATCAATCCGCCGTCGAGGATCGGAATCGGGAGCAGATTCAGCAAACCGAGGTTCAGGCTGATCATCGCCATATAGGCGATCATGTCGTTCAGGCTGCCGCTGCGCACCACCTCGCCCGAGGTCAGGGCGATCTCCACCGGGCCGGACATCTGCTTCACCGAGACCTTATTCTCAACCATCCGCCCAATCAGCTCGAAGATCAGCATGGAAAACTTCTTGCAGTCATCCACCGAGCGGCTGAATGCCTCCAGCAGCGGTAACTTTTCCACCTGCACCGGCTGCGAGCCGAATCCGATGCGGTAAGCTTCGCCGCGCTCGCTGGCGGTCAGCCTTGGATGAACCGTCAGCGTCATCTTCTGGCCGTTGCGCAGGACCTCCAGCTGGACGGGCATTTCCTTGTTGCTTTGCAGATACAACTGCATCGCCGCAGTGTTGCGAATAGGAGTGCCATTGGCTGAGAGAATCTCGTCGCCCTGTTTCATGCCGGCAGCTTCTCCAGGCATTCCGGGCTCGATCATGGTCACGACGAAAGGCTGATTGGGTACCCAGCCGGCGTCGCCGCTCTTCTGCTTGCCCTCGGCCTTGGGCTGCACAGTGAAAGCAAGCTGCTGGCCGCCGCGCAGCACGGTCACCTTCAGCGGCTGATCCGGGCTGATGAGAACTTTATTGTGAACGTCCTGCCAGGTCGGATTCGAGACATCTCCGATCTGTACGATCCGGTCGCCCTCCTTGATTCCCGCCTGCTCGGCAGGATAACCAGGCAAACACCATCCCACCACCGCGGGTCCATGCAGCCCGTAAGGAATCTCGTGATGTATGGCGAAAAGCGCGGTCATCAGGCCAACGGCCAGAACGAGGTTTGCGACCGGTCCGGCGATGGCGATGAGCAGCCGCTGCCAGCGCGGATGCTTGAGAAATGCCTCAGTATCGTTCGAGCTTTCAGAGGATTCTTCCGGAAGATCGATGGCGTTGACGCCAGTCATTTTGACGTAGCCGCCCAAAGGCAGGGCAGAGATACGATAGTCGGTATCGCCGCGTTTGAACCCAATCAGCCGCTTGCCGAAGCCGATGGAGAAAACCTCCACGCGAACGCCAAGCAGCTTTGCCACGGCAAAATGCCCAAACTCGTGCACCAGAATCATGACTCCGAGCACGAGGGCCGTACCTACCAGAACGTAATAGGCGCCAATCATATATAGCTACGTCAACTCCAGCTTCATCGTAACCGAACTACCTTGCGGCTGTAACTCTGCCGCCGGCACAAAATCGCTCAGCCCGCCGGCGAGCCTCGGAATCCATCCAAAGGACCTCGTCTATAGATTCCGGCTTCCCGTGTGGCGTTTCATCTAATACGGCCTTGATCGTCGCCGGTATGCCAAGGAAAGGTATTTTCTCGTCGAGAAATGCTGCAACAGCAACCTCGTCAGCGGCATTCAGGGCCACGGTTTGCGCGCCTCCGGCTTCGACAGCTTCGTAGGCCAGCCGCAGGCAGGGAAACTTCTCCATATCCGGTGGGCAGAAATCCAGCTGCTGCAATGAAAGAACGTCAAAGCGCAGATCGCTCGCGATGCGCTCGGGCCAGGTCAGAGCATAGAGGATGGGCAGCCGCATATCGGTCACGCTGATCTGAGCAAGTATGCTGCCATCGGTGAACTCCACCATGCTGTGCACCGTGCTTTGTGGATGCACAACCACCCGCGTCTGCGCGGGAGGCAGGTGGAAGAGCCGCACCGCCTCGATGACCTCAAAGCCCTTGTTCATCAGCGTCGCCGAGTCAATCGTGATGCGGCGTCCCATCTTCCATGTTGGATGATTCAGGGCCTGGGCCACGGTGATGCGTTCAAATTCTTCGCGCGGCGTGTGCAGAAAAGGGCCA
>Ga0326727_10028191_pt1 | contig 10235 bp, 6 predicted proteins | sample MB2enrmetagenome_FD_207643 | JGI IMG/M metagenome (GOLD analysis project Ga0326727, IMG submission 207643) | Lab enriched peat soil microbial communities from McLean, Ithaca, NY, United States - MB29MY | ecosystem: Environmental > Terrestrial > Soil > Wetlands > Peat | place: USA: New York...
GCAACTGCTGTAAGACGTAGATCATGCTGCTCCCGGAGCTCGCACAGCCTGGCGTGTACCGGGCAAAACGGCGCTCCTTTCTCTAGGGTTTGGCATTTGAAAAATAGGCGAACTTCCCGTCCCTTATCTGGAGGATGACGGCGCTTTTGATCGGGTCGGAAGAGCCTTCCTTGAACTGCATATCGCCTGTGACGCCCTCGTATTTTTGAATCTTGGCAAAGGCGTCCCTCACCGCCTGGCGATCGATAATGCCTGCGTCCTTGACGGCCTGCTTCAGAAGACCGAACGAGTCGTACGTGAGAGCCGCCACATCATCGGGCATGGCGTTGTTGTAGGAGGCCTTGAATGACTGAATGAACTTCTGCGCCACGGGACTCGCCGTATCGGGCGCATAGTGAGTGCTGAAGTAGTAGCCTTCACAGTCCTTGCCGCAGAGTTTGATCAACTCCTGGCTTCCCCACGAGTCACTCCCTATGAAGGGGACGTTGATGGCCAGTCTCTTTGCCTGCTGCACCTGGAGGGGCACTTCGCTGTAATAGTTCGGCAGGAAGATGACTTCAGGGTCGGCCTTCTTGATTTTCGTCAACTGTGCGGAGAAATCCCTGTCGTTCGTGGTGTATGTCTCGAAGGCTACCACTTTCCCCCCGTTCTGTTCGAAGGCTTCCTTGAACACTTCAGCGATGCCTTTGTTGTAATCGGAGGCTACGTCATAGAGGACAGCCGCTTTCGTTGCCTTCAGGTTTTCCTTGGCAAAACGGGCAACTACCCGTCCCTGGAAAGGGTCGATGAAACAGGCACGGAAGACGAACTTTTTCGGTGCGCCGGTCTTGGCGTCGAGAGTCGTCTTCGGACTCGTAGACCATGGGGTGACGAGAAGTACCTTGGAAGATTCGGCGATCTCAGAGGCCGGGATTGCATAACGGGTCGCGTTCGGCCCTACTATGGCCAGGACCCTCTTCTGGGTGATGAGCTTCTGAGCGGCGGAGGCTGATTGATCGGCTTTTCCCGCGTTATCTTCAACGAAGAGCCTGACCTTGTACTGCTTGTCGCCCACCTGGAGGCCGCCTGCATCGTTGATCTCTTTGACAGCGAGCTCCGCAGCCTTCTTGCAGGATTCGCCGACGGCGGGCATGTCGCCGGTCAGTTCGGCGATCACTCCCACCCTGATCGTGGAATCGTCCTTTTCTCCGCAACCTCCGGCAAAGAAAGCAACGATGATAAGTAGGAAGAGAAGAACGCTTGCTCTTTTCATGAACGCCCTCCTTTGGCTTGCAATTATTGGGGCTCGCGTCGCCCCCTCCACGGGCATGGCCCGCGGAGCCACCCCCTCATCGCTGCATATCAGGGATTCGACTGCCGGGCTTATCATACCAAAGGCGCCTCGACGATGTCCAACACAATCTTGGAGACCCTTGCCGGACTAAAAAGGGAGCGATCCGAGAGGCTGAAGTACAAGGTTGAACGTTTTCCCGTCAGGCCCGATCGGGTCTTGCAGGAAAACCATTTGGATTGTGAGCCGTCCGGCGCCCTTAAGTCGATGCTCACGTTCGGTGTTCGTGTTGGCCACGATTTTCGTGAGCGGCTACACGGGAAATGTCGTCATCGACAGGGGCATTCATGTATTGAGGGGAAGGCAACTTTCTTCGACGCACATCGAGGAAGAAGACGGAGGCGGCGAAAAGGTAGGTCCCTGCCGCCGCACTGATGAGGAACCACTCAAGGCCGTTGAGGAGAGCAAAGATTATGAGAAGATAGGCAAAATCCCGATTGGCCAATAAGCCCGTGAGTTTGTCGAGTGCTTCCGGCCTTGTTCCGTCGCTTCCGGGCCTGAGGACCCTCCCCATGGCTATCGCGCAAAGGGCAAAGCCCCCGAGGAGAATTCCCAGAACATAGAGATATTGCCCGTTCCCCGTCTCTCGGGCAACGCCTAAGGCTATACCGATGAAAAGGGCAACATGGACAATATTGTCGGTAATTACGTCGAGGTATCGGCCAAAGACGGTCTCCTTCAGCTTCAGGCGGGCCACTTCACCGTCCACACCGTCAAGTATCACGGATAGAATAAAGATGAGGGAACCGGCCACATGCGCCCAGTACCCTCTCCTCGAGAAAAGATAGGCGCCGGCGAGGCCTATCGCGACGTTGAACAGGGTTATTGTGTTAGGCGTCAAAGGCGTGCGCGCAATGCGCCGGCTCACAAGACGCGACAGCCGGCGGTCGAAATGGCGGGCCATGAAGCCGTCGGTTTTCGCGGTCGTTGCTGCAAGGCCGGCCACGAGCCCATCTTCAGCGATCGCGATCGACTCACGCTCCGGGCCCATGAGATAGGGAAGTCCACGGGCGTCGGTCACGCCCTGCACCCTGTCGAGGGTGGCTCCGTCCCCTTGGCCGGGCGCCCACAAGGCACGCATAAGCCCGGGGAGCTCCTCTTTCTTGACCACAAAAATCCCCCGGCCATTGCGCCGTCTACAGGCTTCGAGTAATAGACTGTCTGGATCGCCGGCCGATCGGATGACCTCCGCCAAGGACCCCCGATCAACCACAAGGTTGCCCTTCAGCACCAAGACCTGGCCTGAAAAATAGGGGCCCTTCAGCATTTCATTCAGCCAGGCAGGGTTCCCCGGGTCATGCCATCTCGCGGAAGGGAGCAGATCGGAGAGGATTGGAGAGAGGGATCCCTGATTGCCCACGACGTGCACTTCCTCGAGCCCCATTCCAGACAAGAGGAGAACGAGCCTTCGCACTGCCGGCACTCCGAAGACCGGTTGAAGTCCTTTTTTATCAATGGCAAGTATGAGCGCTGTTTTTACCATACCTCTTCGGAAAATCCCAACAGGTTCGGCTCTGCCTATGTCACACAAACAAGTTGACCCGATACATGGTAGGAATTAATCAGGAACAAGTCAACACGTTCGTAGTGACTCATTTCGGGGAGTCACTATCAACACGCTGATAGTGACTCATTTCGGGGAGTCACTATCAACACGCTTTTCCGATTGCATCGTCCGAAAAAGATGCGCAAAATAGATGTTGTGAGCCACCGGTTGCTGATCATCCAGCCTTCCCATTACAAATCCAGGTCCGATCTCTCTGTGCACAAGAGCCGGAGAAGGAGCCTCGTGGGCTTGACTCTTCCCTACCTGGCCGCCCTGACTCCCCGCGAATGGACGGTCGATCTCATCGACGAACAGCTCTTCCCAATCGATTTCGACGCCCCGGCCGACCTGGTTGCTCTCACGACGTGGACGATCAACTCCCTGAGGGCGTACGCGATCGCCGACAGGTTCAGGCAGCGCGGGGTGCCCGTGATCATGGGTGGCCCCCACACCTTTTCCTACGCCGGGGAAGCGGCAGAGCACTGCGATGGAGTCGGCATCGGGGAGGGAGAGACAATATGGCCGATCATGCTAAGGGATGCCGCGAGCGGGCGATTGAAGAAGTTTTATCAGGCTGGGCAAATGCAGGATCTCACCGGCCTTCCGCCGGCTCGCTGCGATCTGCTCGACTTGCGGAGATACGGCCCTATCAAGACCTATTCTATTCAATCTTCCCGGGGTTGTCCCAACAGGTGTGATTTCTGTTCGGAGCGCTTTTATCTCGGCACCGGCTACCGCTTCCGTCCAATCGCCGACGTTGTCGCGGAAATCAAGGAGAGGAAGACAGGACACATCTTCTTCGCGGACAGCAATTTTGCGGGAAGGCCGGCGCACACGATGGCCCTTATGGAGGCGCTCATCCCCCTTAAGATCCGTTGGTCGGCCCTTTTCCCTGCCTATCTCTGCAATGATGGGCGGTTCCTTGACCTGGCGAAGAAAAGCGGCCTGCTTCACGTCAACATAGGCATGGAAAGCATAGACCAGGAAACCCTTGCCGGCCTGGGGAAGAGATGCAATGACGCACGGCAGTACCGGGATATTCTGTTCAACCTGCGAAAGCGGGGTATAAGTCATTCCCTCAACTTCATCTTCGGTTGGGACACCGACAAAGAGGACGTTTTTTCGTCCACCCTCGCGTTTCTCAATCGGGAAAAGGTCTCGGCCGCTTATTTCAACATCCTGACCCCCCACAAGGGGACCCCAATGTACGAACGGATGCTCGCCGAGGACCGGATCATCGACGTCGAGCACATAGGGAGATGGCCCGGCATCCGCTGTCACATCAAGCCCGCTTACTGCTCTGCTGCGGAGCTCGAGCAACGCGTGAGAGAGATGTACTTCCGGTTCTACGGCTATCCGTCAATCCTCTCGAGGCTACCGCTGCCCCTCACCCAGGCAGGTATTGCGTCCTGGGTCATCAACCTCTCACAGAGGAAGATATCCCGTGCAGCCCTCGGCGCGGAGAATTTCGACAACTACTGAGCCTGTGGCGCGCCACCCGGCTGCGACGGTTTTTGAATGGCCTTCTGCTGGAGCCGCATCCTCCGCATGAGGCCGGCGAAGGACTCCGTCTGGATTACCCGGGCGAACGACTTCCGATAGTTCGCGACGATACTGACCCCGTCGATCGCCACGTCGCGGACGACCCACCGCCCGTCCGTCTCAGTGAGGGAGTAATCGACAGGAATCTGTTCGTTTATCCGTTGGATGGACGTCTTTACGTTTACCTTGTCCCCTTCAGCCTCCTCGGCAACATAGAGGACCTGCTCTTTTTTCAGGAAGTCGAGGACAAGGCGCGAGTACGAATCGAGAAAGAGGTCTTGGAAGACCGCGCTGAATTCGAACCGCTCGGGGCCGCTCAGCTTTTCCCACTGGGGCCCGATCGCCTCCCTCGCCATGTCAGGGATATCGAACCCTCGCACAATAACCTTTTGGATGGCGCCCTTTCTCGTCTCCCGCGATTCCTCCCCACGCAGGTTGGGGTCCGTCTGGATCGACATCACGTCGTTCAGCATCCGGCGGACCGTCTCCGTGGCAGGCCCAGGCGCAGCCTCAACGGGCCGGGTAACTGCAAGAATGAGCACGCCCATAAGAACGATAAGAATATGGACCTTCATGACCTCATCTCCTCTCTTTCCTGTGCCGACGTGCCGACCGAGGCGTCTTCACTTCTCCTCACCTTTCTCCGGTTTAAACGATCCGGCACGAGTCTGATGAGGGCAGGCAAGAAAAGGACTGCCGCCCCCAACACGCTCAAGGAGCCGATGGTCGTCAAGAGCCCGAGGCTGTGAACGCCGTGGTGTTCCGAAATGGTCAGGCTCCCGAAGCCCACTGTCGTGGAGAGCCCCGCCAGAACGACCCCCCAGCCGGTACTCGATGGACAGACCCATCCCGGGCTGCCTCCATTCCCCTCCCGCCAGCGCTGAACGATGATGATGCCGTACTCGACGCCCGCCCCCAGGATGAGGGGCAGGAAAATGCTGTTCGCCAGATTCAGCTCTATGCCGGCCAGACGCATCAAGCCGAAGGTCCAGATGCTTCCGGCCGCGAGCGGCACCAGGACCAGGAGGATCGAGACCGGGCTCCGGAGCGTTAAGGCGAGGAGGGCGGCGATGAAGAGGAGGGCATAGAGGGCCGCCTTCACGGAAGCGTCGCGATAGGCTTGGGTAAAGACATGGAGGGTGATGGGGTCCCCTACGGCATCGGGGTCGACAGACCGGAGATCGCGCACAAATCGGGTGTCGAGATCGGGGTCCCAGACGTCCTGCTTTGGGAAAACCTGGATCATATAGAGCCCGTCTTTGCCGATGTACCGTTCCTGCAGCGTCTTCGGCAAATCCCCAATCCCCATGGTTCCCGCCCCGACGCCTTCGAGGAGGAAGCTGAGCTTTTCTTTGAAATCCGCGATCAAATTATCCTGGAAGGCCTTAAGCCCGACTGCGGCTTCCGTTCGTCCTATGCGATGGATCTCTTCCACGACGCCATCGATCAGTTCCCTCACCTCGCTCATCTGCGCTCGCAGGGGCCTGCCCGTCCTCCACTGGGAGGAGCTTGAGTCGAGCATTTTGAAGCGAATTCTGCCGAGGGTCTCTTCCAGACGCAACACGTCCACAGATTCTGGCGGAGCCGGAAGCTGCCCAACACCTGCGAGAACCGGGCGCATGGTGTGGACGATGGCAAGCTTCTCTCCTTGATCCTCCGGAAGCAGGCTTTCTGCGCTCACCACATCCGAGACCGTGGGCAGGGCCTTTAGGGCCTTCGTCTTCCTGTCGACCTCATCGAGGGAGCGGGCAAGGATCACGCCGTATATACTGGCGCGCCGAGAGCCTTCGATGAGCTTCTTCTCCCATATGACGGATTCGGCGCGCCTCGATTGGAGCCGCAGCATGTTCAGGTCGAAGCGCAAGCCCCTGGCCGCGTGCAGGGAGAAACCGGTCGCAGCCAGTGCTATGACGACCATGACGACGGCCCCGGTCCGGCTGAGCCTCAAGAATGGCCGGACCGACGGCGCGGAAACGGTCTTCGCCGGACGTCTTTTTTTGTCGAAGAGCACGAGGAGCGCCGGCAGAAGGCAGAGCGTCGCGGCCGTAGCCAAAACGAGCCCGATCGCGCATATGATGCCCAGCTCAGCCAACCCCTTGAAGCCGGTCAATACCAGAGGGAAGAAGGAGAGGGCCGCGGTGAGCCCCGCCAGCAGTATGGCGGGACCGAGCTTGGTCATGGTCATCTGTAAGGCGTCGCTATCGGACGCTCCGCGACGCCGCTGCTCCTCTTGGTAGCGGGCGAACCAGTGAACGCCGTAATCGATCCCCAGGCCGAGGAGCATGGGGGTAAAGACCACGGACAACAGGTTGAGGTGGCCGATGAAGAGGGTGGTGAGGCCGAAAGTCACGGCGAGGGCCGTAACGAGGGCGATTATCTCGATCAATGGCCGGCGAATCCCGCGCCAGAATAAGATGAGGAGCACGGCCAGGCCGACGAGGGATATCATGGTGGCGAGGCCCATGTCCCGCATGGCAGCCCCCATCTCGTCCACGCCTAAGGCCCCCTTGCCCGTCACCCCGACGTGGATGTCGGGAAAGCTCGCCTTTACCCGGGCGATCGTCTCCCTGAGGCGGGCAAGCGATGCCTGCCCCTTGGAGAAGCCCCCATCCGTTGTCTCCATGGGGGTCACGAAGATGAGCAGGTATCTCTTGTCATCGGTCCAGAAATATCCTTGCTCCGACTCATTCGCGAAGGGCCCCCCGGCAAAGAGAGAGCCCCACGGGGAGCTGAAGGGGGCTTTCCCCCCCAGATCGGCCTTCATCTCCCTGAGGAGCCCTATGAGGAACCGCAGGTCAGGCGGCCCGGTCTTCTTTTGTCCCTCCGGCTTGAGGAACCCGGTGAAGAGCTCCCCCACCATCCGTTCTGCCATCTCATCATTGATCCGGTCGAAGAGATTCACGAGGCCCGGAGACGACGTGAAGCTCCGCAGGAGAGCCTCGTGCTCCGTAAGCGCGTCCCGGAGCGCCCTGAGGTCCTTATTGTCCATATAGAGGAGCGCCCACGGCTTGAATTGCGCGGGATCCACCCGCGAGAAGACCTGCCTGTAGAGCCGGTGATCGGCCGCAAGCTCTGGCACCAGGGCGTGCAAGAACCGGAGGGAACGCTCCTTCTCCCGGTTCTCTATGGCCACGACGAAGGTGTCGAAGTCGGAGAACTGGTCGGCCTCTTCAGAGAGCCGGACCAGGCGGTCGTGCTGAGAGAGGAGCGCCCTCTGGCTCGTCCGGAACTGCAGGTGCTCCATTGTGTAGAAAACCGAAAGTCCGACGAGCGCGAGGGCAACAAACAGGGTGAGCCACGGGCGGGCGCATTGCGCGGCCAGGACCCCACGGAGTAGTCTTTGGACCATGCTCACGTGCAGATCCTACCAGTTTCTCATCCCTGTCGCGTATTCGAGGCGAGCCAGGGACATCCTATACGTAAAAAGGGCCTCAAGGTATTTGCCCTGGTTCTGCCCATATTTTTCCATGCCTCTCAGCATGTCGTCGGCAGTTCCCAGGCCTGCGTCGAAATTGGCAAGGGCTGCCACGATCCATTTCCTCGAAGAGGCTGCTCCTTCTTCGTACGCATCGACAGCCGCCTTCCACTCTAGGACCTCTTGGTAACGGTTTACGACTTCTATGGGGATATTCATCTCCCCATAGGCCTTGGTATGGAGAAGCCTCTCGTATTCAGCCTTCTCTTTCTCGATCCGGGCCTTTGTTATGCCGAAATCGAAATGCCAGTTCATGCCGCCTACGACGCCCACATAGGCGTGATTGAGCGGGTCGGGGATGTAGACGTTGTGGAGCGTTTCGCTGCCGGGGGCCCCGGCGAAAGAACCGGCCAGAGCTGAAAAGAAGGAAGGGTACAGGTCACTTCTCGCGGCCTCGACGCTCGATTTCTGCGCCGCCGCGGCCTGGTCGAGCTGCCTCAATTCCGGCCTCTCCGCAAGGGCCTTACGGACATAGACGTCAATGCCGGCCAACTTCTCTTCGCCCAGGGAGAGCGTCTTTTCTGCGGGCTCAAATTCTCTGCCGGGAGGCAGCCGGATGAGGGATTTGAGGGCGAAGTAGGCAATAGCCGCCCCCTTTTCAGCCTCTGCCCTGGAGCGCAAGGTATCGGCCGTATAGGCGTCTATTTTGTAAAGATCGCTCTCCAGCACGTTAGGAGAGCCCACGTCCAAGAGTCGCTTGATCCGCGATCTCGCCTCCTCGAAGTAGGCCATGCCGTCTTTTGCCGATTCGATCCCCGCCCGTGCCAGCACCAGGCCGAAGTAGAGCTCCTTCACCCTGAGGGCCGTCTCGTTCTCTTTTTCAGTAAGGCTAAATTCCTTGGCCGCAACTCCCTTCGCTGCGGCTTCCCTCCTGTTCGAAAGCTTCCCGAAAGTATAGAGGGGTTGGGTCACGGCCAAATCGGTGCTGCCGAACACGCCGATGCTCAGGTCGGCTGAAGGGTCCGTGATCCTGCTGCCTATGACCGCCGGCCGCCTCCCGTTCCTGTCAGGTCCGACCAGGGTGTTGCTCTCCAGCTGCGGGTAGTAGGCCGCATCCACTTGGGCGAGCTCGCTTCTCGAGACGGCTATCTGGCTTTTGACCTCGGCGATCTCGGGGCTTCCGCTGATGGCCATCCGGATCAACTGTTCAAGGCTGAGGATCTGCTCTTCACTCTCCTCGGCCCTGCAGAACGACGCCTGCCACGGGCTCAATAAAAGCATGGCTGCGAAGAGAGTGGCGATGATCGCGAGTCCATTCGCTTTTCTGCCTGTCTTACGCTGGTCTGGAGGAGACGTTTCCATTCCTACCTCCCTGATCGAGTGTGGTCTTTGAAATGGCATCGCATGATTCCTCCCGAAGACGCGGGGCGCGCCCCTTGCGCATCTGGAAAAGGAGTGCCCCGTAGATGAGGAGGCCCACTCCTGCCCAGAAGAGCTGCTCCAGCCTGAGCGTGATGCCGTAGGTAAGGCCCAGCGTCGCGGGCAAGCCGAATATCTTGAAGGATATGACCCTCGTGGCTTCCATCACGCCGAGGTTTACAGGCAGCGCGAAGCTGAGCAGATTGAACCATGTGCCGAGGAACCATATCCCCGAAGCCAGTCTCAACGAAGGCTGATCCGTTAGGACGGCGAGGAAATAGTAACACTGAACAATCCCGCAGGCCATGCCGAATATGTGCCAGAGCATGGATCGGGGCAGGTCGTATCGACGGCGCCTGTAAAACAGCGTAAGCTTCTCGTCCACCGCAGTTACTGCCGATGCCAGCCTTTCCACGCGTCTGCCGCCCATGCGGCGGCCGACGAGCCAGCGCAAGAACAGACCCAGTTTCCCATACTTCTGTAACCCCAGGAAGATGAGCATCCCGGCACCGAGCAACGAGGTGCCGCCGATCATAGCCCCCATGGCTGTCCTGGAAATGTTCATGGCGGGAAAGCACGCGAGGGAGCCCACGACAACGAAGAGGAGTTGGGCCAGGGCATAGGAGAGCTTGTCGATGATGATACCGGCCGCATTCTTCGAGCCTTCGCCGCCGGAGGCAAGGAGGACCCCTTTTGTCACCTCGCCTCCGAGACCCGCGAACGGGGTGAGGTAATTTATCGATCCCCCGGCCAGGAGAATCGCAAATGCCCTGAAAAAGGGAAGCGATTGCCGGCCATCGGGAAGACAGATGCGCCACGCTTGAGTGTGAAACAGGAGGGCCACACCCTCGATCAGGACCAGCGGGACCAGGGCCCATCCCAAGCGCCTCAACTGACCCAGCAATTCTCCGGGCCCGATCTTGTAAATCAGAAGGACGGCCAGTATGGCCCCTGAAAGAACGACGAGGAGGTGAAACTTCTTC
>Ga0326727_10028192_pt1 | contig 10234 bp, 3 predicted proteins | sample MB2enrmetagenome_FD_207643 | JGI IMG/M metagenome (GOLD analysis project Ga0326727, IMG submission 207643) | Lab enriched peat soil microbial communities from McLean, Ithaca, NY, United States - MB29MY | ecosystem: Environmental > Terrestrial > Soil > Wetlands > Peat | place: USA: New York...
TCGTGCCATTATCCTTAACAGCCGATTCCGTCAACAAGGTGAAGCTGGTCTTCGACGAGTGGCAGGGCAAAGTGCGGCAAAGGATTCAAGATGTGCTGGCCGCTGTGCCTGGCGTCGGAATGGACGAGGCAACGACAATCGCACAGGTGGAATTCGAGCGCGATGGTGGGTGCGCCCCTGGCGGCGTCCGCTGGCTGGAACCCTACGGCCTCGTTCAGGGCGCCTTTAATGTAGGAGCGGCTCTATTGGAGCGGAAATCGACAAACTGCTGGCGTTACTACAAACCGGTAGTCTTTCTAAGTGCAGAAGCTCTTCCTACCAACCCGGATTTTGGCGACGGCCTCACCCACGAATGGGTACATGAGATGGGTTTCGTGCTGCACGCGCAGGCGGGAGCGGGCGGCAATCACGATAACTTTTACGAATGCGGCAGCAAGGATGATCCCCACGATCAGAACTTCCCCTGGGATGAAGCCACCAGCGACTTTCTTGGCTCCTATGTCCTGGCACGAGTGCTGGACCAGTCTTCTGGACTCAAAGACCTGATACATTTCAGTAAATATCCCCGGGAACCCTTCTGGCTCGATACCAATGCCGACAAGCTCCGTGAGGTGGCGATCGCTTGTACAAGTCGCTCCGGGCCCAATCCGGGCTCCTACGTTGAGGCGACAATGGCCGGAGCACTTATGGAGGTCTATACCGCACTTGGCTTTGACGCGGATAAGAATGCAAACGCAATGTTCCAACGATTCGTAAAAGATTGGATGGCCTTTGCGGCCGCTACGCAAGACAACGTTGGAAATAGAACCGGTAGAGTGTTTTTCCGCGAACTGCGCACCAAAGTTGACGGAAACCAGAAGAAGCTGGTGGATCAAGTGGCGCTGTGGTACCTGATTTGGACCCGGCAGCAGACGGAAGGATATGGCAGCATCGCGAAACTGATTCCTGTTCAACTTCATCCCACAAACAAGCTTCCTGCCTCGACAGGCCAACCGGTCTCTCTCAGAGCCTCCGCCCTAATGTTTCGGCGGCTTGCGGGCCTCTACAGAGATGCGAATTCAAGGGTAACCGTGCGCCTGTTGGAAAACGGCAAAGAGATTTCACCGCCCATCGACTTTCACGAGGACAAAGAAAGTGAGGGAGGGTTCAATTACGCCGCGGTCTTTGCAGTGAGCTGGCCCTGCACACCGGGCCAATCGCTGCAACATCTGGTGCAAGCCGAAGTGAAGGGGAGTATCATCCCCGGGACTGTGGAGAGACTGGGCCTGAGCGACCCACTTTCGGTTTCATTGAGCCCCGCGGCGGGCTGCAACAACCAAAATCAAGGTTCCGGCACATCGTCAACCTCTAATTCAACCGCAAACACCAGCGGCGGGCACTGGGAGCGCGGCGATCCATCGATCGAGTGGATCGGTGGTCCGCCAACCGATACGAAGACGGGCAAGAAACTTGGCAATGTCCCGTCTGGGGGCGAAAGCTGGTTTAGCGGCAACGATAAAGACCACCTATGGAGCAATACGATAGAGAGCGCCGGCCCGAGCGCATATGCCTATCATTCCTTTTTCCTCCCTGATCCGAAGGGATTCAACTATCACTACACCGGCTCTTGGACTCTGCCTCCCACAACCCTGACGCCCGGCCAGCAATTCACCATGCATGTCACGGCAGGCGAATACGGCGGAGCCTCCTGTTACACGTGGGAAGGAGAGACGACCAACAACAGCCACTTTGCGGAAGCGACCCGCGGGAACCCATCGGTCACCTCCCAGCCGTACACGATCCCTGACGGAGGCAAGAACGCGCAGTTCGGTTTCTTCTGCGGAACATCGATACTGAATTGGCACTATACCTACCATTGGGTCGGCGGCGGAGGGAACTGACCTTAGCCGGACCCATCACTCCTTAGCAGCGGGGACAAACCGCAATTCGAAATTCGACCAGCTCATCGGAGGCTGGTGCGGCCGGTCAATTTGGTTTGGATGATGTGGGTGGTTTGGGCGGCGTGGGCGGCGTGGATGGCTTGGGCAGCTTGGCAAGCGCGCCCTGCAGGAACATAACCACACCAGTCATTTCCTCTGGATCTTCGTGTTTGCTATCCAGTTCCGTCGCGATTGCGAGCGACTTGTGCAAAGCGTCGCTGGCCTCGGTCGTATTATCCGACATCAGGCTGAGAGCATAGAGAGTCCAGATGAGTTGCACACTAATCTGGGGAGTACCGTGATGCTTATCAATGACGTTCTCAAGCAGACGCACTCTCTGCCGGATCGCATTGGCCGCCAACGGAAATTCACGGCTCCAATAGAGAGCAACGCCGAGCTGGTTGAGTACGTGCGCCGCGTTCAATTGCGCATCAACGTCCTCGGGGGCGGCATGCAGCAACTGCTCGCGAAGCGCCAGGCTCTTTTGATACGATCCGAGCGCCGCCGTAGCCTGTTCCACACTCCGTTGTAAGTTGCCGGCCTGATTGGAAGCCTTCGCCTGCTCGAATTGGAGGTCGCCAATCTGCTCGAGCAACTGCGCGGCTTTCTGCTGCCAGGCCAGATTACCGGGCTCGCGGGTTTCGAGATATTGGTAAATATTGAGTTCGTTGTTGAACTGCAAAAGAGCATTTTCAGAATCGCTCTGGGCGGACAGCGCCGTTCCCAGTTTGTCGAATCCCCCGGCGAGGTCCACTAGTTGCGGCAGTTTGCCAGGATTGTCGCTGGCCAATTTCTGCAGGGTCGCGAGCTGGCTTTTGCGAATTGTGATCTCCTGCGCCGGGCAGATGATACGAAACGCGTCGTAGCCCATGTTGGTGTTGCGCATTCGTGTAGGACTTACGATCTTGAAGACCAGTTGCTTGGGGTACGCATCACCCAACATCTTGGATTGGTAATCAACCTCGAAGTCATGCTCGTCGATCAGTTTGTACTTCCAGGTACAAACGTCATTCCTGGCGTCGATCTCATGGCCGTTTTGATACAAGTGCCTGCTCACGCAGGTGCCGTCACTGCGCCAATCCATATCCGTCGATGCGAACCCCTGGTCCACATGCCAGACTCCCACCATGTAATCGAGCGATGCGGCCGGCGGCGGCTCGTCGCTCAGGCGATTGGTGGAATCGATGCACGCGCGCAGTTGTTCACCCGTGCCGTGCACGTCCAATTGCTCGTCGGCGGCGGCTGCCCACACAACGGCGCGCCATCGTTCCTTCTCCTTCGCAGCGGCCTCACTCGTAGCCTTGCTTGTGGCCACGTCTGCCTTTTCGAGAGCATCAGCCAATTGCAACTGTTTTGACTTGGCTAGTTGCTCCGCGCCAAGCGCCCGGACGCTCTCGCTTTGCGCCAGCTTCTGCTGCTGGATGGCCAACTGGGCCTGTTGATCCGCTCGTTTCTGGGCAGAAATGGCTTCGATCTCGGCGGCAACGGCTTCTCTCTTCCCCCGGCTCGCGACCACCGCCAGCCATGAAACCCCCACCAGACATGCCACCAGAACCGCGGCCCACGCGACGATGATTTTCTGACGCCGCCGATGCCTGGCCACCAACAACTGTGCGGCCTCGAGCGCCTCAGCCTCACGCCGCGCATCGCGGCTGGCCTTGGCCACGATGGCGAGAACATCGTGGATCAGCTCGAGCCGAACCAGTCCGCCGCGCTCCTCGCGGCGCAGGATGCGCCGATCCACCAGAGTCTGAATCGCCTCTTCGCTGACGCCGGGCTCCGCCAGGGCATTCTCCAAAGCGCAACTGTCGCGGTAGCCTGCGGCGGTCAGGAGACGATCCTCGACGAAATAGCGCACCCTGACGTCCAGACCGGCAAATCCATGGCTGTAGAACTGCGCGATGATCTGTTGCGTGTTTTCGCCCTGGATAAGGTCGGCGCTGATCTCGGCCTGGCCGCGGGCAATGCGCTGCTCGTTGAGTTCGCGGCAGACCAGCGAAAGCAGCGCGGGTTCGACGGAAATCTCCTCGAGTTTTCCGGCGCCGTCAATGGCCACACCGCCGACAAACTTGACGATGCGCGCCGCGACCGGTGCGCTCAGGCGGCCGGCGCCCGCCTGCTGGATGGCCTCGGCCGCCCGGTCGCCCCGCATGGGCTCCAGGCGCATGCGGTTTTGCATGATGGGGCGGATGAGGGTCTTCAGACCCTCGAAGTCGGCCAGATAATCTTCGCGAAAGGTGAATACGATTTTGATGTTTTGGCGCAGCAGATCGTATTGATCCATGCGCTCCGGATGCTCTGTGAGCTCATTCTCAAGCGCAGGAGGCAGACGGTTTTCGATGAGCTCGCCCAACTGTTGCAGGAGCACTCGCGTACGCGCGTGCTGCTCCGGTGTTTGCCGGCCCAGCGTAAAGATTTCCTCAAACTGATCGAAGACCAGTACTGCTACGACAGGGCGTCCACGGGGATTGAGGAATTTCGTACTGGGGCGATGCAGGTATTGCCAGAAGCCGTCGTCCGGCTGGGGCGGGGTCGCGCTCACCTCGTGTTCGACGCATTCGCAGATGAGCGCATGCCAAACTTGCTCGATGAGCACGGGTGCCGTAGCGTCGAGATTCAGCCGCAGATATACGGGCAGGTAACCGGCACGGCGCAGGCAAGGGAATACGCCGGCATTCAACAGCGAGGACTTTCCCAATCCGGATTGACCGAACAAGACAGTAAGCGGTTCGCGTTCGATCAAGCGAAACAAATCATCTGTTTCGGCTTCGCGGCCGTGGAAGAACATGCGTGCGTCTTCAGTGAACGGCAGCAAACCCGGCCACGGTCGTTCAGCGTCGATCATGGGGAGTTCGGTCATGGCGTACCTTGGATGCGGGCGCGCATGGCGTTGAAGGCTTTGACGATCACTTCTGCCTGGTTCGCCTGCAGGTTGCCGTCGGGGGCTTGTTCGATTTGCACCGCCTTGAAGGACGGGGGAATTTCGTTGCTCGTAACCACGGGGGTATCGTCGATCACCAGCGGGCATAGGAAGGTGAGGCTGCTGCCGGTAAAATCCAGGCTGCGCTCGCTGGCCCAGGACCATTCCTTGCGAAAGAATCCGGTGCGCTGTTCCGCGGTGCGCGACAGCACGGGGACAAACAGGGCGCATTGCTGGATCGCGAGCCGAATGCGGGCCGAGTAGTCGCTACCCCAATCGAGTTGTTGGCGGTCGAGCCAGACCGGCAGTCCCGCGGCCTGCAACTCCGACGCCAGCCGCAGCGCGGCCGGCCGGTCTTCACTGGCATAGCTGATGAACAAGCTGCCGGGCGGCATGGTTTCCGGCATTGGACCCGGTTCCGGCGCCTTGGCCGCGGCGTCGCTGCCTTGACGTTGCTGCCAGCGCTGGGCGAGTTCTGCCACGAAGGCCACGGGATCCATCGACACCACCTGAGTTTCGCGGCTGAAGCTGGTGAGAAAAGCGATCAGGGGCGAATCGGCTTTCGCGTCGGCGTCGATCAAATACTCCGAGAAGCCGCGCTCGGTGGACAGCTTGCTGTTCTTGGCCGTGCGAATGATGAAACGCGCCAGCCAGTCGGGAAACCGGCAGCCGAGAAACAGCAAAGAATTGCGCCCCAGTTCATCGAAGAGCCGCTCCGGTCGTTTCTCGGGAATTTGCAGGGCGGTGACCCACTCGAGTTCGTCCTCTTCCGCAACCACGTACTTGGGCAGCACCGAGATCCGTCCAAAAAGTCCATACACCAGCGGCGCATCGAGTGCGCCGTCGGGCAGGTCGCCGGCTTCGCTGGGGTTGAACGACAATTCGCGGGTTTCCGCGCGTCCGCCAAAACGCGCCGCATTGATGGCCTGAGCCAGAAGATTATCGGTGCAGAAGCTCACGTAAAGATTCAGGTCGCGAATGCTCGCGAGTTGCTGGAACGGCTCCGGAACGTCGACCTGGAGTTTTCCGGCGATATCGCCCAACTCGCGATAGACCGACTGCCGTCTGCTGCCGGGCTTGACGAGATAATCTCCCACCACCTTGTTGAGGGTTGGGGCTTCGCCGGGATCGTCGAGCTTCAATCGCGTCGCGAGTTCGCGCGCCAGCAATCGATAGTAGGGTTCGCGTCGGCCCTGATAATCGACGATGGCCAATTCCGGACCGATGACGGGTATGACGCTATGCGCCTCGACGTAGGTCAGCAACTCATCCCAAATATCGTTCTGATCGGGCATCATACCCCGGTGTCCTGTGAACGGCGGCTAAGTGTCACGCTGATAATCGAGTATAAATCGATGGCGGGCCTGGAAAATGGATTGGTGCCGGGAGGGGGAATTTCCGGTACGTGTTGATTATACATACGTTATCGGGAATCGAGGACGCTCAAAACTTTCAACACGCAGGAAATGCGGCTTCCATATCCGTGTTACACACGGAGTTTGGAGCAAATGGGTTCCGGATTAAGTCGCCTTGATCGAGCGCCTGATTTTCTGCCTGGCAATTCTGAGCAGGGATCTTCGAAACAGTGTTCCTGGCAACTCACCTGAATTCCGAATAACAGAGTGAGGGCGATTGCACCCAAGGATGCTCTCTGATAGCTTCCTGACAAGTGGTTCAATGCAGGTTGGGATAGGTCCGGTAGGCCACGAGCGTGGTGCTCAGCGGAGTGCCTTTCACCTGCGATGCCTTCAGCAGCACTTCAAAATATGGGAGCTTGGTTACGTGGAGCATCTTCTGGAAGTTGGATAGCTGGTCTTCTGAAAGCAAGAAGTCGCCGGCGGCTTCTGTGGCTTCTGAACCTGTGCCCTCGATCAGCAGAACGCTGCCATTTTGATCTGAATTAGGCAGGTAAGCCACCGTGCAATATCCCACAGAGCCAGTCGGAATGTAAGTGCTCTGTTCGCCGGCGGTGGGAGCACGGTCGGTGATGAAAGTCGGCGCACCGTAATCAAGCGTCGCAGTGAATGTCAAGCGGCTCTCGAATAGTTCATCCCAGGGATTAGCGACCGGGCTGCCAATCAAAATCACGTTGTCTTGTTTGATAAGAGCGGGCAGGTATTCGCGGGCGTAATACAAATGGAGCCTTTTGCCCAGCGGGTCTAACGTCAGAATGCGTTGCGCCAGTCTGACGTCGCTCGAACTTTCCAGGTTTTTGACGGCGATCAGTTCCAGCGCAGAGCGCATGTCGGGGCTTAGATCTTGCTGCGTCTGGAACTGGCTGATGTAGCTGCGGCTGCGATAGTCCTCGAAGGAGAATGATTTCTTACTGATTTGCTGGACGAGCGAGAAGGACGAATCGGCCATGACGATATCGGTGTCCGGACGAGCGTCGAGAATTTCGGACCAGAATGCAGAGACCGCGGGCTCGTAGCGCCACGGGTAAAACGAACGTTGCATCGCGTCCATCGACTGTCGCGCGGCGCGGTTCTGGAACCATAAAGCTACGCAGGCGATGGCGAGCACGATCAGCCCGGCAAGCATCCAACGGCGTTGGACGGTAGCGGATCGAGGAGCGTCGACCGCCGCTTCGCCGACGGCTTCCCGGCGGGGCGCGTCGACTCTTCGTTCGAACGAGAGCGAATACCTGCCCTTCGGTATGTCGATCAGAATGGGATCGTGGATGCCGGCTGAATTGTAGTACTCAATTAACTTGGTGCGCAGGCGCCCGACTTGCATCCTGACGCTGGAATCGGTTTGCGGGTCGAAGTCGGACGGACGACCCAGCACTTCAGTGCCGATCTGATACTCCTTGAGATGGTCCGCTGGGGAATTCAGAGTATGGTGGGCCAGATATTGAAGCAACTTGCAGAGCGCCTCAGAGCCTTGCAGCAACGGGCTTCTGAGCAATCGGTCTAGCTGGCCAAGGCATTCCGCACGATCAGGGCCTTCCGGTTCCGAGGAACGGGCATGTGACATTTCGGTGACATTGGCCTTATGTCTATAAAACATAAGCCTCTTCCAGGAGGAAGCCGAAGCGGAGACTGTATTAGACGTTTTGGAGACTTCCAACTTCCCTGAGCCCCCATCTAGCCTCGCTGCGTTGCCTCCAGATGCCCGAAATTCTCGCACATTTGAGCCTGGTATGACAATTGGCGAGCATTTCAGGACAGAAAGCGATCTGTTTGTCCGGTATAAATGGGCGCTGGTTCGAGTAAATGCACTGCTCAGTGGATAGAAGGTAAAGGGGGCAGGCATCGACGTCTCATGAAATCGTCCTCAAGGCTCAACGACAGGGCCTTTGAGCCTGTATCAATTTGGCGGTACATCGTTTCCGCATTCTCAGTTTCTAACGCCGAGTGACCAGGAGCAGCCGGCACGACCCTGATCGACGAGCAGCATGCAATTCAACCATGACTTTCAGGAGGAAGTATTCGAATGAACAACTTAGCCAGTTTTCTGACGCGCACTCTCCGCAATTGGCATGTGCCCATCTTCGCAATCGCCATCGCGCTCGGAATTGCGATGAGCTGCGCAGGCACTTTTGCTCAAAGCGGTGCAGGCTCGATCCAAGGAACGATTACCGATACCACCGGCGCTGTCATTGCGGGCGCCGCTGTCCACGCTGTCAATCAGGCCACTTCCGTAGCGGCCGACACCAAATCCAATGGCGTCGGGTTCTACCAGGTGCCGGGCCTGTTTACGGGGACCTACATAATCACGTTCACTGCGCCGGGCATGAAGACCAACGTACAAAGGGTCGAATTGCTTGTAGACCAGAACGCGGTGGTCAACACTACCTTGACTGCGGGCGCGGTTACGCAGCGCGTCGAGGTGAACGCGGACGCCATTCAGTTAACGACTACCGACAGCGGCACCGTCGCCCAGACGCTCGAAAACGCCCGCATCAACCAGCTTCCTCTCGATCAACGGTTGTTGCTGACGCTGGCTCAAGAGACGACGCCGGGCCTGGAAGCCGACGGATCCAATCCCGGTGCGCGCGCCAACGGCCTCATGGATCAGGGTATGGATTATGTTCAGGACGGAGCAACTCTGACCAACCGCAACTTCGGCGGCGAGCGCAATTCGCCCCAGGGCCAGTTGCCCGATCCTGACTCGGTGCAGGAAATGAAGATGGACATGTCGAACAGCTCCGCGGAGTTTTCCGGCCCTGCCACTGGCATCATTACCACAAAGTCAGGGACGAATAGCATCCACGGCACGTTGTTCGAAACGGCGCGCAACGCTGGTTTCGGCCTGGCGAAGGGAAGAGGATTTGTGACCACGCCAACGGCCGACGCCGATCCCCCGCTGGTGCGCAACGAATTTGGTTTCTCCGCCGGCGGACCGCTCGTTCTGCCCCACATTTATCACGGCAAAGACAAGACGTTCTGGTTCGGATCGTACGAGCGGTATTCCCTCAGAAGTTGGGCTCCTTTGCTGGTGTCTGTTCCCACGCAGGCAATGAAAGGCGGCGATTTCAGCGGGCTGAGCAACTCCAATGGCCAGTTGCAGCAACTCTACGATCCTCTGACGACGTACAACTCAGGGACCGCGAATTGTGCAGGAACCGACGTCAGTACCTCAACCCCCAACGGGGTCCCCAATGCGTATTGCCGTACCCAGTTCGCTTACAACGGCGTTCCCAACACCATCAATCCCGCCCGCCTGTCTCCGTTCTCCAAGATCATCTACGCCATCCAACCCAACCCAAACGTGCCCGGCAACCCGGACCCGCTCGTGCAATCCAACTTCCAGTTGCACAACATCAACAACTTCACCGTGCCCTCCGTGGCCATCCGCCTGGATCACAACTTCAACGAGAAGAACCACGCGTATTTGCGCTATGGCGACGATTTGATGGATTGGGTAGCCTTGCGCAATATCCCGACTGCGCCGTTGACCGTGGCGGATTCGGCAGCCGGCATTCCTGCAGGGGCCAGCGGCGGCACGCAATGGCAGGTCGACACCTTCAGCGCGGCGCTCGGGTTCACGCACATTTTCTCTCCGAACTTTTTCTCCGAAACGGTCCTCAGCCAGGAGTGGTACGGCCAGTACGACGTAGCCACCGGCAACGCGAACATCAACTACGAGTCGATCTTTGGTACTCCCAACAACTTCGGCGAGACGGGATTTCCGCAAATTAACGGAAACATTCTTGCTTTGACCGGCACGCAGTGGAATTACAAAGGCGTGCAGATCATCTCGGATCTCGACGAAAATCTGACCAAGACCATGAGCCGGCACGAGCTTCACTTCGGCGGACGCTACCGGCACGAACGCTTCGGCTACCTTCCCGACAGAAACTCGGACGCAATCGATTTCAACAGCTCGACCACCAGCCCCAACATGGCAACGAGTCTCTATGATCCGAAATCCGGAACGAACTGGACTGGGG
>Ga0326727_10028194_pt1 | contig 10234 bp, 5 predicted proteins | sample MB2enrmetagenome_FD_207643 | JGI IMG/M metagenome (GOLD analysis project Ga0326727, IMG submission 207643) | Lab enriched peat soil microbial communities from McLean, Ithaca, NY, United States - MB29MY | ecosystem: Environmental > Terrestrial > Soil > Wetlands > Peat | place: USA: New York...
GCCGAACGGAGTACGGGCATACCCGGTGGGCGAGGCGACGGGAGACAGCGGCGGAGTAGCGACGGCGGAGCTGCGCTATGACTTTCCGGAAATTCGGTACGTGGGCATCCCACAGTTGGTCGGTTTTTTCGATGAGGGCTGGGTCCGTTTGCATGATTCGACATGGGCCAATTCCGTCACAACTTTCAGCGGAAAGAATTCTTACAGCCTTTCGGGGGCCGGCATAGGGGCAAACCTCACAAAACCCAATTTTTACGTGATTCGGGTGGCTTGGGCCGCCAAGGTTGGAAGCAACCCGGGCAGGAGCGATTCAGGTCTGGATGCGGACGGGAAAAGCGATGACAACCGATACTGGATTCAGGCCATGTTCATTTTCTAAGTTTGGGCGGCACTTCTGCAAATACCGTGGAACGAAGGAGGCCTTAAAGGCGCCGCCGTTTCGCAAGACGCCGTTTCCAACGCGCATGGCGGGCGCATCAAGCGGTCGGCCTTTCGCGCTCCGCGCAGTACACACTGAGCGGCATGGGCGGACGAAGTGTATTTTTCTTCAGTGCTGTACACACAGTCTGTAATACGAGGAGTCTGAGATGAACCGTATAAAACGCATGGTCCGGAGGCATGTTGGAATGACTCCATCGAGGAATGCGAAACTCAGCAGGGGGACCCTGTTCTGTGGGATCGGCCTCGCCATTCTGCTTGCATCGCTTTCATCAGGCATCATGCCCGCGGGAGCGCTTGATCCGGGGGCACTTCCGAAAGGGGGGCAGATCGTATCGGGCCAGGGCAGCATCTCCACTTCCGGTAAGCAGATGACGATCATCGAGAAGCAAAACCGTATGATTACAAACTGGGACAGCTTCAACATCGGCGCGAATGCGAGCGTAACTTTCATCCAGCCCGGTTCATCGTCTATCGCGCTGAACCGGATCCTGGACCAGAACCCCAGCCAGATATTCGGATCTCTCAAGTCAAACGGCGAAGTTTTTCTTTTGAATCCGAGCGGGATCGTTTTCGGCCCCACGGCCAGTGTCGATGTCGGGGGGCTCGTTGCATCGAGCTTGAACCTTTCCAATGCGGACTTCCTTTTGGGCCGTTACCGGTTCACCCCCGTGGGCACGGCAGGCCCCATAGTCAATCAGGGAACGATCAATGCGGCCAACTACGGTGTGGTCGCGCTCATTGCGCCACAGGTGACGAACCAGGGTACTATCAGCGCCAATGGCGGGAGCGTGGCCCTTGCCGCCGGGGACAGGGTGCTGCTGGATTTTGCGGGTGACGGCCTGATCAAGGTATCGGTCGACCAGGCGGCCCTTAATTCCGCGGTCGAAAACAAAACAGCGGTAAAGGGCGATGCAGGCCAGGTCCTGATGACCCCGAAAACCGCGGGCGAGCTGGTGGCGACAGCGGTGAACAACACCGGTGTAATAGAAGCCGACAGTATATCGGAAAAAAACGGTGTGATCGTGCTCGACGGCGGCAGTAAAGGGACGGTCTCGAATTCGGGCACCATAAGCGCCGAGGGACATAATGCCGGAGAGACCGGTGGAGCAATCACCCTGACTGGAGAAAAGGTGGGGCTTTTTTCGGGAAGCGATATTGACGCATCGGGCTACTCCGGAGGGGGGAAGGTCAATGTAGGCGGCGGCGCGCATGGAGAGGATTCCAACATCCGCAACGCCGAAGCGGTCTACATGGATTCGAACTCGCGTATCGCGGCCGACGCTACCCAAAAAGGGAACGGGGGCGACGTTGTGCTTTGGTCCGAGAGCTACACGAATTTCCGCGGAAGCATTTCGGCCAGGGGAGGGGCCCCGGGTGGAAACGGCGGCTGGGTGGAAACCTCGAGCAAAAAAGTGCTGGATGCCTTTGGATCGGTCACGACTTCAGCATCGAAAGGAAATGCCGGAACCTGGCTGCTCGATCCATCGGATATTTTCATAAGGACGGACGCCTCCGGTTCCCTGAAGAACGGAGTGTATGATCCGACCTCAGCGATGGGAGACATCACGCCGTCCACTATCGTTAAAGGGCTGAAAAACGGAAACGTCACTATCGAGACCGCAGGCGGCAGCGGAGGCGTCGGCGAGATATACCTCGATAATTCGATCATCACGAACGGCAACCTGGGCGGGACGCGCACTCTAACCCTCAAGGCGGACGGCGACATAGTCTTTACCTCAAACCAGGGCATCAATGCGACCGTCTCCAATTCATCGCCCCTCAACGTAGTGCTGTGGAGCAACGCCAACGCTGCCAACTCGGGCGGTTCCATTGTCATGAATCCCGGATCGTATATAAAGAGCAACGGCGGCAACATAACTCTTGGCGGGGGCACCGATATAAACACCGGTTACGCGCAGGGCCGGGACTTCGCCTTATATGATTTCAGTAACGGCATAACTCTTTTCGGCGCACAGCTTGTTTCCGGAGGCGGGAACATTACGCTTCGGGGCAGAGGGGCCCTCTATGGCGGAACCTGGGACAACGGAACGTCAGGGGCTGTCGGCGTACTGCTCGGCGTGGACGATTCTACGCACGATACAATCATAGACTCCGGTAGCGGCAAGGTCTCTATTGCAGGCGTGGGCAAGTCAACAAGCGGCGACATCGGCGACGGCGTTGCCCTTGCAGCCACCCCCGCGCTCGGGACTACAACCGTGACGATATCCTCGGCAAACAACACTACCTCTGCAATCACCATCAATGGTAATGCAGCCGCGTCGAGTTCGTGGATTACCTGCGGCATTGAGTTAGACACAGGGGCGACCATCCAGGCCACCAACGCTGGAGGAATACAGCTTACCGGCCTTGCAGGATCGGGCAATTCGGAGAGCGCCGGACTGCTTTTCTCGCAAGATAGCTATGTCCTCGCTAACAAAGGCCCAATATCACTCACAGGCACTGCCGGCTCTTCCTCGACTTCCGTGTCTAATTTTATCTACAGCGCTCATTTTGGTCAGGCGCCGGGTACCTCCGTGACTTCATCCTCCAGCGACATCACCGTTACAGGGGATACTTTGACCATGCATGCTCCTGTAGTCATGACTTCCGGGATAGTTACCATCCAGCCCAAAACCCCATCTACTACAATTGGAGTCGGTAATGGTTCGGGAACTTTGCATGTTGGCGGCGGTTCGCAGTGGCTGGCCACCGGCTCGTTCGCCGGCGGTATCGTTCTTGGCCGCAGCGACGGAACCGGAGCCATCACGTTCGGTACGGGCGATAGCATGGTGTACACCGATTTAACTGTGCTTAATACCGGGGTCGGGAGCGGGGGGATTACCCTGAACGGCAGTCTTACGGCGGACGGAAACATCACGTTCGCTACCGCTGGGAAATTTACCAACAATTTCGGGGCCAATGCGCTGACAGCGAATGGCGGGCGCTGGCTGGTGTACTCTGCGAATCCAAGTCTTGATACTCCAGACGGCCTGCTGCCCGGTTTTATTCAATACAATGCCCCCTATTCGAAGTCCCCACTTGGGACCGGTAACGGTTTTCTTTATTCCCTCGCCCCCGTTGTGGACGTGTCGCTAACCGGTACGGTGAGCAAGACCTACGACGGTACGACGGTCGCCCCCCTGGATCAGGCCAACTATCACTATACGGGGGCGCAGTCCGGCGATACGCTCTATTTCGGCCAGAGCGCATACGGTTACGATGACAAGAATGTTGGGACCGGCAAGCTGGTTTCCGTGTCCGGGCTGGATGTCGTGAGTGCAAGGGAGGGCAGTATTCCGGTGTATGGGTATCAGGTCGGGTCCAGTTCCATTTCAGCTAATATAGGTACTATAACCCCGGCCAGTCTCACTATCGGGCGCAACGGCGGCAAACAAGGTCTACGATGCGACCACAGCGGCAACAATATCCGGGGAAACGCTTATCGGCGTTCTGGGCGACGACAACGTTACCGTAAGCGGAAGCGGCTATTTTGCCAATAAGAACGTGGGAACCGGCAAGGCCGTGACTGCCGATTTGTTTTTGAGCGGCGCCGATGCCGGGAATTATAAAATTACGCAGCCGACCGGGCTTTATGCTTCCATCACTCCGGCCAGTCTGATGATTTCCGCGGTCTCCGACACGAAAGTATATGACTCGACCACGAAATCAGACGCCATCCCATCGGTTAGCGGCCTAAAGGGGAGCGACACCGTCACCGACCGCAGCGAGGTTTTCGATTCGCCCGACGTAGGAAGCAGGACCCTGTGGGTCAACAGCTACACCGTTAACGACGGCAACAACGGCCATAATTATAACGTGACAACGACCACTGCACCCGGAGTTATCACCTCTCAGAATCCAATTGTTGAACCTCCTGTTACAACCGGTTCGAAAATTCAGGCCGGCCTGGCAAGCACCCAGGCTACCGATAACGGTACCGGAAGCATTCTCGGCAATCCGTCCCCGGCCAGTCCGGAATCAGGCCCGGGCGAAGCGCAGTCGCCGCCCGCCCCGGCGCGAAAGTCGGGCGAGGCTTCCACGGGTCCGTCTTCACCGGGCGTTACAGCGAGCCAATATAGCCAACAGGGCGCCGAGTACCAGAAGGCGGGCGACTTTGCAAGCGCCGCCGTGAGCTTCAGAGAGGCCTCGGACATGTTGCTCCAGAGTGCGTCGGTGTCCCAGGCGCGAGAAGCAATCGAGCTGATGAAAATGGCCGAGCTTCAGGATTATTTCCATGATGCGGGGATTACGGGCGACCAGGAGCATAAGACCCGCCTTAAGGACCTGCCGAAAGATACGGCCGTCGTCTATACGATGATTTTGCCTCAGCGCCTGGACCTCATCCTGGGCATGCGCTCCGGAATCAGGAAGTTTTCGGTACCAATCGAGGCGGCGACCCTTTCTCAGGAAGTCAACGCTCTCAGGTCGAGCCTGCAGAGACGATCGAGATGGGACTACTCCGCCGAAGCCCGGAAGTTATATAACCTCATCATGAAACCTCTGGAGCTGGAGCTGAACGCGAATGAGATCAATACCGTCATATTCGTACCCGATGGGGTGTTGCGGACCGTGCCGTTTGCGGCCCTCTACGACGGGAGCCGTTTTCTGATCGAAAAATATGCCGTGGTGGTCTCGCCGGGCCTCAATTTTACCGATCCCCGGTTGATTCAGCGCAAGGACACGCGAGTGCTCTCGGCCGGGCTTACCGAATCCGTTCAGGGTTTTACCCCACTGTGCAACGTCGGAGGCGAACTTGACGGTATCCAGGGTCTGTACAGGGCAGACCGGCTGCAAAACACCTCCTTTGTGGAGGGCAAGGTTCGAGAAAACCTCAAGGACAATCCCTACTCAATCGTGCATATCGCCACCCATGGGAGTTTTGCGCGGAACGCGTCGGATAGCTTCCTGCTCACATGGGACAGCAGAATCGATATGAACGGGTTGGATCACCTTGTGAAACAGTCCGTGTCGAGCAAAAACAAGGTGGAGCTGCTCAGCCTCAGCGCTTGCGAAACCGCGGCCGGAGATGACAGGGCGGCCCTGGGTTTGGCGGGCGTCGCCCTAAAGGCCGGGACAAGGAGCGCCCTTGCCACCCTGTGGAGCGTAAACGATCAGGCTTCTTCGGAACTGGTGCTTGAGTTTTACAGGCAATTGAAGAACCCCGGCGTGACCAAGGCGGAAGCGCTCCAGGCGGCGCAACTGATGCTGCTCGACGACCCGCGCTACCGCCATCCCTACTACTGGTCGCCGTTCCTGCTGATCGGCAACTGGCTGTAGAGATTTTGAAGTTTGGATTTTGAGTGTTTCGGTGCAATCTGTTGCAGGCAGCGAACCGATGAAGTAAAAAGCTCCCAGGGGGTAAAAACTGTTGCCTCGGTCTGTATTGCAACTGTTCAAATCTCGCGCCGTTACCGGCCTGCTTATCTGCTTCCTGGTTTGCGCAGGGGTTATCTGGATGAGCGAGGCGGGGGTGACCGAACCGGCCGAGTTCGCGGTCTATGACTACTACATTCAGCATCAGCCCCGGATTTCCGTTCCCGAAAACCGCATCCTGGTTGTTGAAGTTTCGGAGCAAGACATTCAGAAACTGGGAAGCTGGCCTCTCAGCGACGGGCATCTGGCAAAGCTGCTCAAGAACCTCCTGGAACACAATCCGCGTGTAATCGGTGTTGACATATTCCGCAATATCGAAGTGCCGCCCGGAAGCGACGAGTTAAAGGAGCTTTTTTCCCAGGATATTCCAGTTGTTACGGTCATGAAGTTCGGCGACAAAACATCCCCCGGCGTGGATGCGCCGTACATGGTAAAGAACAGGATTCGTGTGGGGTTTAGCGATGTTCTCGTCGATTCGGGAGGAATCACGCGGCGCGGTCTGCTTTTCATGGATGACGGCCAGGTTTCCCGCACCTCGTTTTCCCTGCTTCTCGCCATGGCTTACCTGAAAAAAGAAGGAATCGGCGCCAGGCCCGATCCCGCAAATCCCGAACTCATGCGATTAGGGCGCACGACCTTTGTGCCCCTGGAATCGGACGCAGGCAGCTACGCAGATATGGATGCAAACGGGTACCAGTTTCTTTTGAACTTCGCGGGCGCAAAGGCGGGATTTGAGTCCATATCCCTTTCGGAAGCGCTTGACGGTAACTTCGCAGACGAGGCGGTCCGCGACAGGATCGTACTCGTCGGCGCCACGGCCGAGAGCCTGAAGGATTTTTTCTCGATCCCGGTAACCAGGTCTTCCGAGGAAGGTCAGAGGATATGGGGAGTTGAACTGCATGCAACTATGATCAGCCAGTTACTTCACTGCGCCATCGACGGACAAAAGCCAATGGGGTACTGGCCCCTCCGGGTGAAGTTGGGCTGGATAGTCCTTTGGGGCCTTTTCGGCTACGCCGTTGGTCTGAAGGTACATTCTTTCATGCGGTTCGCATTTCTTCTTTTCCTCTTTCCAGCCGCGTTGGCGATTGTCACCTTCCTGCTTTTTAGGCTGGGATTATGGGTGCCGGCGGTACCGCCGCTTCTGGCCTTTCTTGTTTCAGCCGATGGGTTCCGGCTATACCTGCTTTCCGTGGAAAGGCGCCAGAGGGCCCAGCTTATGCGGCTCTTCGAGAGCTGTGTGTCCAAGGATATCGCCGAGACCATATGGGCTCAGAGGGACCAGTTCGTTGAAGAAGGGCGTCCGCGGCCCCAGGAATTGACCGCCACGGTCCTGTTTACGGATTTGAAGGGGTTTACCACCATATCCGAGCAATTCGGCGATGCGGGCAAACTTATGACATGGCTGAACGAGTATATGGAAGCTATGACCAGTCATGTCCTGAACCACGGCGGTGTGGTCAACAAATATATCGGCGACGGGATACTGGCAGTTTTCGGCGTACCTGTCGCCAGGACTAACGAACATGAGATATCGCAAGACGCGGTGAACGCCGTACGGTGCGCCATGGCGATGGATGCGCAGCTCGAGGAGCTGAACAGAAAATGGAAAGAGCAGGAGCGTCCCACGGTGAAGATGCGGGTGGGTATTTTTACCGGCCCGCTGGTTGTGGGATGTATCGGCTGCAAACAGCGGCTCGAATACACCGTTACGGGAGACACCGTAAATGTCGCCTCACGCCTCGAGAGCCTGAATAAGGAAATCGAAGCCGACAACCCCTGCCGGATCCTTGTGGGTCAAAGCACCTGGAAATACACCCGGGAACACTTCATAAGCAGGGAACTGGGATCGATGATGCTGCGGGGAAGAGGCCAATGTATCGGGGTTTACCAGATCCTGGGCGCCGGGAAGCAAGATGCGGACCCCGATTCGCGGATCGATCCTCCCGTTTGCGCGCTGCAAAACGGGTAATGTCAAAATAAGCACGGCCATTACGGTTATGAATCTAAGGAGTGAAATATGCGAAGCAGTCTTGCAGTTCTAACATGCCTGGTCCTTGCCGTTGCCCTCGCCGTATCGGAGTGGCCGGACTCGGCTTTTTCACAAGAGGGCGGAGGAAACCCCTCGGAAATCCTCGTCTATAAACCACCGATGCGCGGCGCTCCGGCAGGCGGAGGACGAGTCGGGGCCGCAGTCCGCGGAGAAAACGGGGACAACCCGGCGCTGCTTGTCCTGGCCCCCGATCACGTTGGAGTCACCTCCCAAAAGCAGCCGGTTCTCTATTGGTATATCTCGAAGCCGACGACCGGCCGCATCGAGTTTACTCTGAACGATGAACTGCGAGGAAAGACGGTGGTTCGGGCCGATTTGCCCTCCCCCAAACAGGCGGGAATCCAGGAAATCAGGTTTTCCGACTACAAAGCCGAGCTGGCGGCTGGTGTTGTTTATCAATGGTTCGTAACCCTCGAGATCGATCCGTCCCAGCCCGCAAAAGATGTCTATTACGGCGGAAGCATCGTGTACCAGGAAGCTACCTCCGATCTGCAAAAACGACTGGCGGCAGCGGGTTCGGCGGGCGCTCCGGCGGTCTATGCGGGAGAAGGACTTTGGTACGATGCGCTCGGCGCGACACTAAGCCCCGGTAAAAAGGGCGGAGAGAATCTGCTGAGGCAGCAAAGAGTAACACTGCTGAAGCAGGTCGGATTCGGCGCCTCGGGACCCGGAAAACCGCAGACGGCTGTCGCCGTTGAAGATGATGTTTTGCAATTCATAGGCAAATAGGGAAAAAACCCCTCATACGAAATCGCATTCAAGCGCTCACGGTGTTGGCTTCGTCGTCGCCTCCTCCTCGCCGCCTTGTGATCATCTTGAATGCGTATCCGTATCAGAGAGGAGACGCAGAGAGCGCGGAGGAAACCAAGTCAGCTTTTTTGCGCCGGATTTCCTGACCGGTTTGATCCCGGTTGCTTGCGAATATCTGAAAAATAGCGTTCGTAAGTCGATTTTGTGTCGATAGCCTCAAAAAGTGCCTTGGACTCGTCAAGAAGCTCGAGCGAATTTTCCAGGGCCTTTTTGAGATCTTCCTGGGGAGTTAAGGAAATCCTCCCATGCCCCGGGTAGAATTCATCGATTTTTATAGTGTTCAAACGTTGCAGGGAAACTATGTAATCACTCACATTTCCGGAACCCAAAATACCGGAAAGCACACCACCGGCCAAAACGGTGTCTCCGGTGAAAAGCAGGCGGCTGCTCAATTCCAGGAGGCAAATACAGCCTGAGCAATGTCCGGGGGTGTGCATCACCCTTACTTTGTAATTGCCAAGATCGATATACGAATTGTCCTGTAGCCAGATATCGGCCCGGAAGGGTTTTGAAGCGCCATCCAGATACCGGCTCATGATGACGAATTCGTCCTGCAATGATATCTTGCTTGCCGCTAAAGGGTGCGCGCCTATAACCGCCGTTTCAAAAAAGTTTGAACAGGCGCCCGTATGGTCGAAATGTTCATGAGTCAGAAGAATCAAATGAATTTGTGATGGTTTCAGGTCAAGCTCTTCCAGGCCCCGAACCAAATTGGGATAATTGGAAGAGGTACCCGTGTCGATCAGAACATTCTTATTTGTGCCCTTTATCAGGTACACATGACTTCCCGGCCTTTCAGAGCGAAGCTGGAAAATACCCGGCTTGAGTTCGATAATTTTGGGTTTTTGAAGCTGTTCACTCATCCTGCATTCCTCCATCATTTGGCGGGATTTTCCACCGGAGCGACGGTCCCGCTGAGAGCGCGGATTTTTTCGCAGAGCACATGCATAACCACCAGGGCAAAGGTGGGTTGCTGGCTGACAAGAAAAAGAAATTTATCCTTGTCCAGGGCTATAAGCTTGGTATCGTCTTGAAGGGCACAAGCACTCGCACTGCGAGGGGCGTTATCGACAAGGGCCATCTCACCGAAGAACTCCCCTGTTTTACTCATATCGGCAAGATCGACTTTCTTTCCATCAACAGTCCGGTAAATCCTTACACTGCCTGACCGGAGTACATACATTTCAGAGCCGAAGCTGCCCTCTTCGAAAATGACCTCGGACTTCCCGTATGTTTTCAGGAATTTCTTGAAGCGGACAGAATCAAACGCCATTGAGGTCTCCTTTTCTTTTGCAGACAATATCAATCGGGGGTAACGGTATACGACTGTCGTCCGGCGCCTTCCCTCACCCCGGCCACGGCCCGGCTTCGTAACGGTCCCGGTGTGCGACCGGGTTCCCGGCTTCAACTACATGGTTATAACGGAACCTTGATCACAGGCATACATGTTCCGCGCCCGATTTTACTAGAAATCTGAAACCACCCGGAAGGCCTGACTTAATTATCCTATATCGCTATTAAATACGCAAGAGGTACTTAATAGGATCGCTTTTTCTA
>Ga0326727_10028195_pt1 | contig 10234 bp, 6 predicted proteins | sample MB2enrmetagenome_FD_207643 | JGI IMG/M metagenome (GOLD analysis project Ga0326727, IMG submission 207643) | Lab enriched peat soil microbial communities from McLean, Ithaca, NY, United States - MB29MY | ecosystem: Environmental > Terrestrial > Soil > Wetlands > Peat | place: USA: New York...
CAACAGTCAGACTCACTGAAAGACTTCTCATTGTGTGTTCGTTTTCCTTTCTGTAACTACGGTTGACGCCCCTTCACGAAAGCCGGGCTTGGTGGCCATCAGGATTTCAAGAATCGCCCGCCGGTCCTCGCTCGACAGAGTCGCGAATTCGGGGCTTTGATCGCGACCGCTCAGGACCTCATACAGCCGGCGATGGATATAGCCTTTGGCCGGCTCCGGAATGGCGTCGAACGCCTCCGAGTAGATCAGGTAACTGCACGGATACCTGAAGATTCTGGTGCGCAGATCGAAATCGCGCAGGGACCGCCCTTGTGGGTCGCGAGGACCGCGCGCCGCGAACTGTTCGGCAAAACCGGCCGTGCCTGCCACCGGTTCTTTCAGCGGGGCTTCATTGGTGAAAAGAAGGTATCTCACCAACTGCTCGGCCGGGCGCTCGAACTGCCTGCGGGCGGCGTCCGAAATGGTTCCCGCCGGCAGCCCCGCCTTCTTGTTGCGCGCGTCTTCCGCATACAACGCCAAACGGGTCTGGTAATTGGTCAGGGTGATCAGGTTGTGCATCTGCGTCTGATGAGCCAGCACCAGATGCGCCACGATGTCGCTGTATCCGGTGAGATACGCGCTGGTGTCGAGCCGACCCGTCAGATCCGGCGGATTCGGTCCGGCGCCGTTCGAAAACTGCTCGGCGGTTGCGCCGTCGGGAAGCAGCGCATTGCCCAGGTGAACCAGCCTGCCGGGTTTGCCCGTAACGTACCAGCCGCCCCATCGGTCCTTCAGATCGCTTTCCTGCCCCGTGATGTATGCGGGCGTCTTCGGGGCCTGGGTGCCGAGAGGGGTGGTGAAGACGGACCGCAGCATCACGCCCGGAACGCCGCGCGTCGAAGCCGCCACATGGCACTGTATGCAATCGAGCTCGGCGCGTTCGAATCTGGGGCGCGCCACCTTGTGTTCGTCCATCACGTAAAAGATGGCCCCCTGCATGGGGTCGAAGGACACGAACTCGAGCGACTTGCCGTCGTGCACCTGGCCCACATAAACGTCGTCGTTGTAATAGAGAGCGCGCGGATGTTCGGGCTCGATCTTTGGATATTGAAAGCTGGTCTTCGAAAACACCAGCGTCTGCGAGGTGGGCGACACGTTGAGCGCGCGAAGGACCGACCGCAGGTAGCCGTGGACGGGCTCATATTCGAGCCTGACATCGCCCCGGTCGAGACGTTTCTGCAGCTTCGCGACCGGGTCGTTCAGGTCCTCCGAACGGTAATTGATGGGCGCATCGGCGAAGGGCAGGAATCCTTGGTTCTTGACCACGAGAGAAGCACCGGAACCCTGGCCCCACGCCACAGACGAGAGGCAGACAAACGCCGCGATGGTCTTAATATCCATTATGTCTATCGACAGCATACATAATCTGTTAATTAAATGTCTATCAGTTTGGTAGGATCTTATATTTCGCCTGCCCATGCTACTTGTGCGTAACGGTGGGCGGCGGCGGAAGCGGCGTGGGATCGAGATATCCGCGGGTGCCGTCCGGCCGGATCGGGCCCGGCCCGAAGCCCAGATGATCCTTGTCGATGTTGTTCTCGCTGCAAGCAAATTCGTGCAACTGGTCTCTCTCGGTCGTACCCGCGACCCAAGTCCGACTGTAGGTGAATGGCTTGGTATAAAACTTCCGATCCTCGATCAGTGTTTCGACGTGAATGTGGGTCGCATCGGGCCGCGTCCAGCGCTCCACCACGTGCAAGGCGTCGCTATGCGGGCTGCCATTCTCGTCCGCCCATACCTGCTTGTCCTTGAAAGCGATGGAATCGATCACCAGCGCGTCTCCGTCCCACTTGCCCACTTCCTCCCCAAAAAAGGTTGGGTCCGGATCCTCCGTGTGCCCGCGCCCGTCCACCGGAATCAACCGGTAATAGCTATAGGCGTAGAGGAACGCCACCCACTTATCGGTAGCGAGAATCTGGAAGCCTAATCCGCTGGCGTTGTGGCGTGGAATGCCGCCCGGAATGCATAGACTCTCGGGATCGATGGTGGCCGTGACATTATGCTTCCACGCCTCCTCGCCGGCCGGAGTCAGAGGCAACTTCAGGCCCGGAAGATCCTTGGCTATGTTGCCCACCGGTTTGGTGTCGCGCGTACCCCTCCAGTAGCCGTTCAAATCCGGATGCTGCCCAAATGCCCCCAGCGGGAGCATCGCCAACACCGCCACAGAAATCAAATATGCCCTCATGTAGATCGAGTATAGGGTGATTTTTTCTTGACGTCAACCAAAAATGTCTATAAAGTCAGTAGAGATATGAGATTTTCTAAAATCGCTTGCGGAATCCTGCTGGCGGGCTCGATCGCCGCTATCCCTGTCAGCGCCCATCACTCATTTGCGGCGGAGTTTGACGGCCATGCTGTCATCCGCCTGACCGGTGTTCTCACCAAAGTAGATTGGTCGAACCCTCACACCTACTTCTTTCTGGATGTGAAAGACGAACACGGAAAGATCGTCAACTGGGGCTGCGAGGCCGGTTCGCCCGGTGCGCTCTCGCGGCGCGGCATGAAGAAGAACGATCTGAAACTCGGCGACACCCTGATCGTCGACGGCTATCGCGCCAAGGACGGCTCGAATCTGATCGACGCCCGCCGCGTTACGTTCTCCGACGGCCGCAGCGTCTACGGCGGATCGCAGGGCGATGGCGGTCCCGGCGACGGTCAGGGCCAGTAGCACATTTTCAAAACACAGGAGTTCTCTCGCCAGGTTCGCGAGCTCCACAAGTCAAAGGAGACTTACATGAAGCTCGTTCTTTCCACTATTCTGTTTTCCGCGTTTATGCTTTCCAGTACGGCGTACGCGCAATCGTTCCAGGGGTCGCTGCGCGGCCGTGTGCTGGATCCAAATGGAGCCGGAACCCCCAGCGCGAAACTGACGCTCACCGACGAAGCAACTTTAGTTCCGCGAACCACCGTCACCGACGCCAATGGCGAATACGATTTCGCCGCCCTGACTCCAGCTACCTACACCGTAACGGTCGAGGCGGCCGGCTTCAAAAAGCTGGAGCAAAAAGGCGTAGTCGTCCTGACCCAGATCAACTCCACGCTGGATCTCTCGCTCCAGATCGGCCAGGTCTCGGAGTCGGTCAACGTAACGTCCGAAGCTCCCGCGCTTGAAACCGCCGACGCCTCGACCGGTCAGGTGATCGAAAACCAGCAGATAACGGACCTGCCGCTGCTGGGGCGCAATCCATTCTTCGAGGGCGAGTTGGCGCAGGGCGTCGTATATGCCGCCAATCCCGAATTTCACCGGATGCAGGACCAGAACGGCAATTCACAGGTATCCATCGCCGGCGGCCCGCTGCGAACCAACAACTACACGGTGGATGGTATCTCGATCACGGATTCCAACAACCGCGCGGTGATTGTTCCTTCGCCCGAGGCTGTTCAGGAACTGAATCTGCAAACCAGCGATTACGATGCCGAAGTCAGCCGCACCGGCGGCGGAACGTTCAATACATCCATCAAGTCCGGCACCAACGAACTGCACGGAAGCGCCGTCGGCCACCTTAGAGAGACGGATTGGCTGGCCAATAACTTCTTCGCCAACAAATCCGGTCAGGCAAGGCCCAATTCGCCTTTCAAGGATTTTGCTTTTTCTCTCGGCGGTCCCATCGTCCTCCCGAAGTTGTATAACGGCCGCAACAAAACGTTCTTCTTCGCGAGCGTCGAAGCCTATCGTGAGACGGACGGTTCCACCACCACTCTGTCCGTGCCCACGCCACTCGAAGCGCAAGGGAATTTCTCGCAGACGTTCAACAAGAACGGTCAATTGCAGACCATTTATAATCCGCTGAGTACCAACCTCACTACTGGGGCGCGGACTCCCTTTCCCGGCAATATTATTCCGCTGAGCGTGCAGAATCCCGTGGGTCAGGCGCTGGCATCTTACTATCCCACTGCCTCCGCCGCTTACTATGCGCAGCCGAATTACGAGTTCACCGGCAGCTATCCTAACCGCGGCGATCAGAGACTGTTCAAGGTGGACCACCTGTTCAACAACTGGTTCCGCGGGTCAGTGTCCTACATTCACCAGAAGACTTTCGAGGTCGATTATCCCGAAGACATATTTCCCAACGCGGGAGCGCCGGACCAGGGCTTTTGCTGCGATCGGAAAATCGATGCCACCGCGGCCAATGCCACAATAACGCCTGACTCGACCACGGTGATTACGGCCCGCTGGGGATTCAATCGTTTTTATAGCAGAAGCACCGTGGAAAGCGCCGGCTTCAACCTGGCGTCGCTGGGGTTGCCGGCCTCGCTGATCGCCGCCACCGCGAACCCGGCGTTTCCCGCCATTACCATGAGCGACTATTCGAGCTACGGCGGCGGCACCGCCTCCCAGGACGTATATTATTCGCGCAGTTTCAATGTGACCGCATCCAAATTCCTTGGCAGGCATACGGTCAAGGCTGGTTTCGATTTCCGCACGGTGCATGACGACGGCGTGCCCGCCGCCGGCCCATCGAGCTTCACATTCTCGAGTGTGTTCACACAGGCGAGCCCGACGGTTTCGAACGGCCTCTCGGGCAGCAGTCTCGCCGCGCTGTTGCTCGGCTATCCGACCAGTGGATCGCAGGCCGTTGTGGGTAACTTCAACGATTTCATCCGCTACTACGGAGGGTTCGTCCAGGACGATTTCCGCGTGACGTCCAAACTGACTCTGAACCTCGGGATTCGCTTCGAATTCGAGTCGGGTGTTCAGGAAGAGCACAACCGGATCATCACCGGGTTCAACCCCACGGTTTCGAGCCCTCTGTCGCAGCCGGGCTTTCCGATCGTGGGCGGGGTGGAATACGCGGGAGTCGGCGGAAATCCCAAGCAAACCGGAAGTCCTCAGTCCGTCAAGCCCGGTCCGCGCATCGGCCTCGCATATGCGCTCGACAGTAAGACAGTCATTCGCGCCGGCTACGGTATCTACTGGGTTCCCACCTTCTTCAGCTACCAGAACGCCATCGGCTATTCCCAGACCACGTCGATCAACGCCTCGACCAACGGCAACTATACGCCCGCGATCTCTCTCTCTAATCCTTATCCGAACGGCCTGCTTCAACCCACCGGAAACTCGCTCGGCCTGGCATCGGGAATCGGGCAGGCGATCACCGTTTTCTCTCCCGGCGCCACTTCCGCCGGTTATTCGCAGCATTACTCGCTGGAAATTCAGAGGCAGGTTCCGCTCGGTTTCGTGATCAGCGCCGGCACTTTGGATTCCCACAGTGACCACTTGCTGCAGAGCGGCGTCAACATCGACCAATTGAACCCCTCGTACTACCCGATGGGCGTGTCCGCTCTCTCGCAGTCCGTCGCCAACCCGCTATATGGCAACGGCGGCGTGGGCACTCTCGCCACAGCCAAGGTGAGCCAGGCCCAGTTGCTGCTGCCGTTTCCTCAATACACTTCGGTATCGGTGTCGAACGCGAGCACGGCCGCGGCTCTCTACTATTCCTTCTACTTCAGGGCCGAGCGCCGCTTCTCGAACGGCCTGAGTATTCTCGCGTCTTACACCTGGTCGCGCAGCAAGGACGACATCACCGGGGCGAGTTCGGCAGGCGCCAGCAATATCGTCCAGGTCGCCGGCCCGCAGAACGCCTATAATCTGGCCGGTGAGTGGAGTCTTTCCACGCAGAACGTGCCGGACCGTTTCACGATGTCGGCCACTTACGAGCTGCCGTTCGGCAAGGGTAAGAAGTACCTGACTGGCAACAACTGGCTGAACTACGCAGTGGGCGGATGGTCGCTGAATACGTTCGGCATCATCCAAAGCGGATTCCCGCTGCAGGTGACGCAGTCGAACTCGAACAGCCTGATCGGCGCCAGTTATCAGCGTCCCAATGGTACCGGCGCCGTTTCCGCGGCGACCTCCGGTTCCATCGATTCGCGCCTCGGCGACTGGCTGAACCCTGCGGCATTCAGCGTGGCGCCCGAACTTACGTTTGGCGACACCAGCCGGTTCCTCAATGTCGGCGGCCCCGGCCTGTTCAGCATCGACTTCTCCGTCTTCAAGAGCTTCACCATCCGCGAACGGATCAAAGCGCAGTTCCGGGGGGAAGCGCTCAACTCGACCAATACTCCGTACTTCGGCAATCCCGGCACGACCGTCACCAGTGCCTCCACCTTCGGGGTGATTACCAGCCAGATCAACTATCCACGGCTGGTGCAGTTGGGGCTGCGGTTCTCGTTCTAAATGCACCAGGCCAATGGCCTACTCCACCCGCTTCTGATTCTTTGTGGTGGAGTAGGCGTTTGCGCCTGCGCATTTTCTATCATTTTTCTGGACTGATCCACACCCTCATTCTGCTATACTGCAAAATTCAATCTATCTATTCTTGATAGAGATTATGGACAAGGAGAATCAGTGCCAGACCAAATAGATCGCCAAACCGCCCTCGGTGACGTAGCGGCAAGACAACTAGCCAACGCGACGAAGACCGTACCACAGATGTCGAGCATCACCCCCCGGTGGCTCACGCATCTGCTCCAGTGGGTGCCAGTCGAGGCAGGAATTTACCGCCTGAACAAGGTCAAAGACGCCTCGAGCGTCACCGTCGATTGCTCGGTTCGCGACGAGCGGATTCTGCCCCAGACCTTCGTCGATTACGAAGAGCATCCGCGCGAGTATATGCTCAGCGCCGTGAATACTGTGCTCGATGTCCACACACGCGTTTCCGACCTCTACAGCAATCCCTACAACCAGATCAGCGAACAGTTGCGGCTCACCACCGAGACTGTAAAGGAGCGGCAGGAGAGCGAGCTCATCAACAACACCGAATACGGCCTCCTGCACAACATCACGCCCTCCCAGCACATCTCCACGCGCAAAGGCGCGCCCACGCCGGACGATCTCGATGAATTGCTGACCCGCGTCTGGAAAGAGCCGGGCTTCTTCCTGGCCCATCCGCTGGCGATTGCTGCCTTTGGCCGCGAATGCACACGCCGCGGAGTCCCTCCGCCGACTACGCCACTGCTCGGCACCCAGTTTCTGACCTGGCGAGGCGTGCCGCTCATCCCGTCCGATAAAGTCGGGGTCACCGAAGGCCGCACCAACATCCTGCTGATCCGCACCGGCGAGCGCAAGCAGGGCGTGGTCGGCCTCTATCAACCGAATCTTCCCGGTGAACAAAGCCCGGGGCTTTCTGTGCGCTTCATGGGGATTAACCACAAGGCCATCGCGTCTTATCTGGTTTCCCTCTACTGCTCGCTGGCGGTGCTGACGGAAGACGCCGTCGCGGTGCTCGAGGGAGTCGAGACAGGCCAATACCATGAATACGCCTGAAGCAGGCCCCTTCGACATAGCAAAGCTGACGGAGCTGGCCAACCGCTTCTTCGCGGATCTGCCTGTGACCGATCCCGCGGCGCCGGTAGACGTGCGGCCTCCGTCGCCCATCGGCGTGCCGCATGAATCTTCGTTCGTCCCTGCTTTCCCGTTCAGCAGCGGAATTCCGCATTTCCCCGAATTCGCGTCCTTCAGTGCGACGGCCCCCGGGGGTGGGATTCAGGTTCCTGGGCTCGATTACGGATTGGTCCCGCCATCGCCGGTCGGCGCCTTGGATGTCCATCTGATCCGCCGCGATTTTCCGATTCTCGCCGAACGGGTGAACGGCCGCCCACTGGTGTGGTTCGACAACGCCGCCACCACGCAAAAGCCGCGCCACGTGATCGAGCGCCTGAAAACCTTCTACGAGCGCGAGAATTCCAATATCCATCGAGCGGCACATGCGTTGGCCGCGCGCGCCACCGATGCTTACGAAGCGGCCCGCGAGAAGGTGCGGGCGTTTCTGCATGCACGCTCCGCCAATGAGGTCGTGTTCGTGCGCGGGGCGACGGAGGCCATCAACCTGGTAGCCCAGAGTTGGGGCCGGCAGAACATCGAGCGCGGCGACGAGATCATCGTCAGCTGGCTCGAGCATCACGCCAACATCGTGCCTTGGCAACAACTGGCCAACGAAAAAGGCGCGCGCCTGCGGGTGATTCCCGTCGATGACGATGGGCAGATCCTGCTCGAAGAGTACGCGAAACTGCTGGGGCCGAAGACGAAGCTGGTCTCCTTCACGCAGGTTTCAAATGCCCTGGGCACCGTCACGCCCGCGCAGGCAATTACCGCTATGGCGCATGCCGTCGGCGCCCGCGTTTTAGTAGATGGCGCGCAATCCGTCTCTCATATGCGGACCGATGTCCAGGCCCTCAACAGCGATTGGTTCGTCTTCTCCGGTCACAAGATCTTCGGCCCCACCGGGATCGGCGTCCTGCAGGGCCGCGAGGAATTGCTCAACGAAACCCAGCCCTGGCAAGGCGGCGGCAACATGATCTCCGACGTCACCTTCGAGCGGACACAATACCAATCGGCCCCCGCGCGATTCGAAGCCGGCACCGGCAATATCGCGGACGCCGTGGGCCTGGGAGCCGCTCTCGACTACGTTACGAAGATCGGCATCGAGGCCATCGCGGCTTACGAACATCAGCTTCTCGAGTACGCAATCAGGCTGCTCAAAGAGATTCCGGGGCTGCGCCAGATCGGCACTGCGCAGGAGAAAACCAGCGTGCTCTCGTTCGTTCTGCAGGGGTACCGCACCGAAGATGTGGGCGCAGCGCTTAACAAGGAAGGCATCGCCGTGCGTTCCGGCCACCACTGCGCGCAGCCCATCCTGCGCCGGCTCGGGGTGGAAACCACGGTCAGGCCGTCGCTCGCTTTCTATAACACCTGCGAAGAAGTCGACCGCATGATCTCGGTATTGATAAAGCTGTCGGACGGCACCCGCCCTTGTCACAAAGGTACTAATCTCCATCAAAGTACTTGACAATCTGTTAAAGCCGATACTACCCTAACCATATCGAGTTTGGGGTATAAGGGTAAGGCCCTGGTTGTTAAAGTCCCCGATTATTCAGGAGCGATTGTCAAAAGATGCGTTACTCACAACTGTTGTACGGGCTGCTGCTGGTCGTCGGCGTAGGGTCTTTGCCGGCCCGCGCGCAGACACCCGATCAGTCCACCCAGCAGGAAATTCAGGAACTTAAGCGACGGCTCGCCGAGCTGGAGGCAAAGGTGAACGCCCAGAACGCCGCCGCCCAGCAGACCAACGTGGCTCCGCAATCCAACCGCGCCGCCGCTGCCCAGGCCGCCCAGAACGCCGCCACCCCGCAAGTAGAGAACCTGGTCCCAACCCCCAACAACGAAGCAGGAGTCACGGCCGACACCACCGGCTTTCGCATCAGATCCAACGACGGCAATTTTGCCCTTAAAATCGGCGCCGATATCCAGGTGGATACGCGCTCCTTCGTCGGCGACGGCGATGCCGGGACCACCGATCAGATCCTTCTGCGGCGCGTTCGCCCAACCTTTTCCGGCACGGTTTATAAAGACATCGATTTCTTCTTCCGGCCCGATTTCGGCCAGGGCTCGACCATCATCTACGACGCCTATACGCAGTTCAATTACTTCAAGCATGCCGCCCTGCGCGTAGGCAAGTTCAAGCCCCCGGTCGGTCTCGAGCGCCTGCAATCGGACGACGACACCAGCTTCATCGAGCGTGGATTGCCAACGCTGCTGGTGCCGAGCCGCGATATCGGATTTCAGTTTGCCGGCGACATCTTAGATCAGCGCATCGGTTACCAGATCGGCGTATTCAACGGCGTCCCCGATAACAGTTTGAGCGACGCTTCGCCCAGCAGCCACCGCGATTATGCGGGTCGGATTTTCCTGACGCCGTTCCTTCCCGACCAGAATAAATACCTGCAGGGGCTGGGCTTTGGGCTCGGCGCACAGGGCGGCAACACCGATGGCATCGCGCTGCCGTCGTACAAGACCTTTGGCCAGAACACCTTCATGACCTTCGCCTCGGGCGTTACCTCCGCCGGGCACCGCACCACCCTCGCGCCGCAAGCTTATTACTATACGGGGGCCTTTGGCCTGCTCAGCGAGTACACGCTCAGCGAAGAGGATTTCCAGAAATCCAACATCCGCCGCGAGATCGGCCTTCGCGCCTGGCAGGTCGAGGCCTCATACATCCTGACCGGAGAGAGAAAGAGCTTCCTCACCCCCACTCCGAACCACAATTTCGATCCGCTGAATCATGGCTGGGGCGCGTGGGAACTCGCCATACGCACCGGCGATTTCAGCGTCGATAAGGGACTCTTCAACTACGGCCTCGCCTCCACCTCGAACACGCCCCGCACCGACCGTGAATGGGTCGGCAGCGTCAACTGG
>Ga0326727_10028198_pt1 | contig 10233 bp, 10 predicted proteins | sample MB2enrmetagenome_FD_207643 | JGI IMG/M metagenome (GOLD analysis project Ga0326727, IMG submission 207643) | Lab enriched peat soil microbial communities from McLean, Ithaca, NY, United States - MB29MY | ecosystem: Environmental > Terrestrial > Soil > Wetlands > Peat | place: USA: New York...
CCACGGCAGGCATGGAGGCTTCCGGCACGGGCAATATGAAGTTCGCCATCAACGGGGCGCTGAGCATCGGCACCCTGGACGGCGCCAACGTGGAGATCCTGGAGGAGGTCGGTCCGGAAAACTTCTTTCTCTTCGGGCTAAAAGCCGAGGAAGTGGAGCATTTGAGGCTCACGGGCTATAACCCGGTCAGTTTCTATGAGAGTGACCCGGAACTCAGGCGCGTTATCGATCAGATTGCCTCGGGCGCTTTTTCGCCTGGCGAGTCGGGGTTGTTTACTCCTATCGTGGATGCCCTGTTGCGTCAGGGAGACTATTTTCTGGTCCTGGCGGACTACAGGAGCTACGTGGACACTCAGGGCAAGGTAGACCGGCTTTTCGTCGACAAGGACGAATGGACGCGCAAGGCCATTCTCAATACCGCCAATATGGGCAAGTTTTCCAGCGACCGGGCGGTGCTGGAGTACGCGAGGGAAATATGGGGCGTGCAGCCGCTCTGCAAGTAGCCTCAGCCTGATGACGCGAAAAAGCCTGCCCCCCAGTCCCGGGCTTGGGCGAAGGTAACCTTGACCTGGCCTAAATCCATGAAGAGCTTCTGTGTCTGGACTTCAAGCGCGGGCCAGTCGGCGTCCTCCAGGCATTCCAAGAGCCTGAAGAGAGGCCGGTATTCGTTGTCGGGGTCGCCTGCGAGCGCTGATTTGAGTTTGGCGTCCAGCGGCAGCAGTTCCACCAGGCTTATCATCGGCATACCCAGAATAGCGTCCATGAGCGAGAACAAGCCCATCAAAAACAGCGTGCCCGGGTTGAATCCCCAATAATCATAGTGTGTCGTAAGCAACTCGAAGAACTTGGCTCGCTGCAATGAGAGCGCCGCCAGTTCCTGCGGCACTTCGTCCTTCCCGGCCATGTCGACTATGAGCACCGCGTGCAACCAGCTCTTGAGCTTCAGCCAGCCGAGCATCCTGATCGCCTGGTCGATTGACTGGATATTTTGCCGAAGCCCGAACCACGGGCTATTCAGGTACGCCAGCAGGCGAAAGCTGATAGACACATCAGTTCGGATCGCCTCACCCAGCGCCTTGACATCCGGGTCCTCGGCTTCCATGAGACGCAGGAGGTTCAGGCGCGAAACCACATTGGAAGCGAGTTTGCGATCTCTAACATACTCGGGCTCTTTGAAAAACGGCCCCTGAAACAGGGTGAATCCAATATTCCTGGCAGCCTGAAATTGTTCAACGCTTTTGACCCCGCGTGCCATCATCACTGTGTTGCCGGTTTGCATCCGGTTCAGCGAAACCTCGTCGGGTTTACCCAGACTGAGATCGAAAGCCAGAATGTCAGCCACGGCGCAGGTGTCGGCAGACAAGGGCATGCCGGGCATGATTTCAAGGACAGTCTGGTAGCCTTGCCTGCGCAACTCCTGCAAGGCGGCCTCGAACCCGGAGGCGCGGGGTTCGCCCGGAAGCACGCGTACCACGCCGTAGGATGGGGGAAGGGCGTGCGGCACACCGGTCATAATGCTGGCGTCATCGAAGCCCACCATGATTTTCTTGCCGCGCTGCATGGCCTCCTGGAGCCCCACGTATGCGCTGGAAAACAGGCTGGCCACACTCTCCTGTTGGGGGAATGCCTCGTAGATGCCTTCTTTCTGCTCACCTCCCAGCAGTTCGTATCCCCATATGCTGCGTTTGGTGTCGAGGATGGGCTGTTTGGTGAAAAATATGTGGCCCTGGACCGATTTGCTATTTTCTTGAGTCATGGAATTATCGCTTGAAAAAAGTGGGGCGATTGGAAATCCCTATTTCCAGAAACCTCTAAGTAGCACATCCGATGTGAGAGCGTCAAGGGTATGTATTTCTGACAAGTAGCCGATGCGATCCTCGGAGAAGCGCCTTCTGCCGCAAGGTTCCACTTACGCCGCCGACGTCGAGGTACGATAGCGCAGGTGCAAATACACCTCCGGACGTGCCCGGTATGGGGTGTTCACATGATTGAACCGGCTTCCCCGAATATGTAATTATGAGACGTAAGGGACAATAGCATACCGAACACCTTCCCTAACTCGTTTATTGCATGGAGTAAAACAGCCCCGGCGCCCATTTTAATAAAAGCTACACGTGCTTCCGAAAAACGGATGAATGCAACGTAACGCCAACCTTCCACTCAAAAGCCAGATAAGGAGACCCCCATGAAATTACTGCTGATCCTGCTGTTACTTTTTCCGGGTGTTGCCATGGCCTCAGACGAGTGCTGCTTCGTGGGGCCGGGGGACTGTTTTGTAATCAGTTCTACCGCGGAAATGGAAATTTGCAATAAAACTCCGAGCACCGTAGCTCTGAGTTCATCCTGCAAAGAGTCGCCTGAATGCATGTTGTCGGAGGAACCGACTCCCCAACCGCCGGAACTTATGAGCGGGCTTTTACAAGGGGATGCAACGCCCACGGATATATCCGGAAAGGCGCAGGGTGTGCGGTAAGCAGAGGACTGAAACGTTTGCAAGTCCCGGTTCCCTGAAATCCATCGTCCAAAGAAAACTTCACAGAAACGCGAAAAGGCCGCGCTCGATTCACGAAAGAGCGGCAGCCTTCTTTGCCGATTCTGCATCGGTCAATATCGACATATGTACTTGGATTATGGTCGGGACGAGAGGATTTGAACCTCCGTCCTCTTGCACCCCAAGCAAGCGCGCTAACCAGGCTGCGCCACGTCCCGACAGGCAATCAGACTAACATTGGACCGGCGGCTAGTCAAGCTCCAATGAGGGACGCGGGCCGCAGGGGCGCCCGCAAAATCCCTAGTCCTCCGGTTCCTGAATCGCCGAGATTTCCTGTCCCGCGCGGAAGACGGTTCGCCATTGCTCGAAGCGGCCCTCGCGCACGGCCTCGCGCATCCTCGCCATGAGCCCAAAATAGTACTGAAGATTGTGTATCGTGTTCAGGCGATAGGAGAGGAGTTCGCGGCAGATGAAAAGGTGCCGCAGATATGCGCGCGAGAAGCGGCGGCACGTGTAACACGCGCAATCGGGATCGAGGGGGCCGGGGTCTTCGGTGTACGCATTGTTTTTTATATGCACCGGGCCGCGCGAAGTGAAAAGCGTCCCGTTTCGGGCGTTTCTCGTCGGCATCACACAGTCGAACATATCGATTCCGGCCCTCACTCCCTCGACCAGATCCTCCGGTGTCCCGACCCCCATCAGGTACCTGGGGGCCTGTGCCGGAAGCTGCGGCGCAAGCCAGTTCACCACTTCCAGCATCTCCTGTTTGGGCTCGCCCACGGACAGGCCCCCGATCGCGTAGCCGTCGAAGCCGATCCCGGCGAGCTTTTCCAGGCACGTCATGCGAAGGTCTTTAAAGACGCTGCCCTGAACTATTCCGAAAAGGGCCTGGTCCGGGCCGTTCGCTGCCTCTTTGGAGCGAAGGGACCATCTCACGGTGCGCTCCACGGAATCGGCGGCGTACTCGAAGGAAACAGGGTAGGGCGCGCATTCGTCAAAGCACATCATTATGTCCGAGCCGAGGTTTTTCTGAATGCCAATAGCCGTCTCGGGGGTGAGAAGGTGGCGGGAGCCGTCTATGTGCGACTGGAATCGGACACCCTCTTCGGCGATTTCGTTTATCCTGGCAAGGCTGAAGACCTGGAAACCGCCGCTGTCCGTCAAAATCGGACGGTTCCATCCCATGAATTTGTGCAGCCCGCCAAGCCGGGCCACCCTTTCATCGCCGGGGCGCAAGTAAAGGTGATAGGTATTCCCAAGCACGATTTGCGCTCCAAGCGACTCCAGTTCGTCGGGGGAAAGGCTTTTGACGGACCCGGCCGTTCCGACAGGCATGAACACGGGGGTATCGATAAGACCGTGGGCGGTTTCAATCCTGCCGGCGCGCGCGCCGCATCCCGGATCTTTGGAGATTATTTGGAATTTCATCTAGTCTTTCCGGACTTTCAATTGGAGAGTCGGCCTGCGGAACCTTCGCCATAAGGACAGCTCCGGTCGCGTTCGTGATAAAAGCCGGCCCCGGTCGATCACGAAGCTCCAGGCGATAAAGCCGGCTCCAATTAATCACGAAGAGCACGAAAGAGTCACGAAGAGCACGAAGAGATCGCCTCGATCATCGGCTTTCCATAGTTCCGATCCTTCAAACCATTCGCTGTTTTAGATCTGGTCTTTTCTACGATCATTTCAGCTTCTTTTCCTTCGTGTCTTCTTCGTGCGCTTCGTGATAAAAGCCAGCCTCGGTCAATCACGAGCGCTGAGACAAAAGCTGGCTCCAATTAATCACGAAGAGCACGAAGAGATCGCCTCGATCATCGGCTTTCCATAGTTCCGATCCTTCAAACCATTCGCTGTTTTAGATCTGGTCTTTTCTACGATCATTTCAGCTTCTTTTCCTTCGTGTCTTCTTCGTGCGCTTCGTGACAAAAGCCGGCCCCGGTCAATCACGAAGCTCCAGGCGATAGAAATGGCCTCCTGTCTCATCTCTTCACAGAATCAGCATCGCATCCCCGTAGCTGAAAAAGCGGTAGCGCTCCCGGATCGCTTCCCGGTAGGCGGAAAGTATCTCCGATCGCCCGGCAAAAGCACTCACGAGAAGAATGAGGCTGGACTTCGGGAGATGGAAATTGGTCACCATGCAATCTACAGCCTCGAAGCGGCGGCCGGGGAAAATGTAATGATCGCACATACCGCGCATGGGGACGATTTCCCCCTTGCTTCCATAGACCCACTCCAGGGTGCGGACGACCGTGGTGCCGACGGCGATCACCCGCCTGTTGTCGCGCTTTGCCCTGTTTACGGCGTCGGCTGTCCCGCGGCCGATTTCGACGAATTCCGAGTGCATCCTGTGCCCGCGAATATCCGGGCACCTAACAGGCTCAAAGGTGCCGTAGCCGATGTGAAGGGTAATCGCCGCAACTTCAATTCCGGCCGATAAAAGCCCGTCGAGAAGCTTTTTTGTAAAATGCAGACCCGCGGTAGGCGCGGCCACGGCGCCGGGGTGTTTGGCATATGCCGTCTGGTAGCATGTGCTATCGTCCGGGGCGCCGTTGCCGGTCGGCCGTTTGATATAAGGAGGAAGCGGAACCATGCCGATTCGGTCGAAAATATCCGGGACACTGGAGTCGGCGCAAAATCGGACCAGCGCCCTGCCGCTTTCGGAAACCGCCATCACTTCGGCGCGCACGCCTTGAGAAAGCTCGATGCCTTGCCCCTCCCGAATGCCTTTCGACGCTTTGGCTAGACACCAATAGCCCTCATTAGCCCCAAGTTCTGGGGACTTATAAGGCTCCAGCACCAGGAGTTCGACTGCGCCCCCGGTTTCTTTGCTGCCTTTGAGCCGGGCCGGAACGACACGCGTATCGTTTACGACCAGCAGGTCGCCAGGTCGGAGGTATTGCCCGATTCCGTCAAAGCGTGAATGCGCCAGGACGCCGCTCGACCGGTCGAAGACCAGAAGGCGGGACTCGTCACGGACAGGGGCGGGATGCTGGGCTATCAGTTCAGGCGGCAGATCGTAGTCGTAGTCTTCGAGCCTGAAGGAGATCTGCTCATCATCCGCCATGCTTGCGGCCCAGGTAAACGAGAATCAGCCCGACGACCATTAGCGCTCCGCCGAGGAATCTGAGGGAGGAATCCGAAACCGAAAGGACCCACTGCAGCCATTTTTTCACATGCTCAGGGGTCGCCAGGTACGGGATGCCTTCTATGAAACAGATCAGGCCCAGTACGGTAAAGATATAAGCATACATCATCAATCCTCTTGAGGTTTTTCTTTTCTTCGCAACCTGAATCGCCTAACATATCTCGGTTGATTTCGAAGCAGACTCCGCCGAGTATAACGTATAGAATCGGCTGCGTAAGCAGGAATTGCTGCCATTTGGAAATTTTTCATGCCCGCGAGCAGGCTTTCCAAAGTTTGGATCTGGTTGGGACCCCAGCCGGCATCCATTTGGAAACGCATTACCAGGCAAGCTTCCAACCCGATTAGGAGACCCGATGAGCACTTTCATTTTTTCAAAAAAAGGAGACCAGGGGACAACAAGCCTTCTCAACGGAGAGCGTGTATCCAAGGCGAGCCGCAGGCCGGAGGCATATGGGACGCTCGATGAGGCCAGCTCCGCCCTGGGACTCGCCAAGGCCTTTGCGGGCAACGACATGATTCGCGAGATGATACAGGCGGTTCAGGAGGACCTTTTAGTTCTCGGCGCCCAACTCTCCGATACGGGGCAAAACACGAAATATGCCATCGGCACTCAAAAAACACAAAGGCTCGAGGACTGGATCGCCAAACTCCAGGAAGATGTTCCCATGCCGAATCAGTTCGTTTACCCGGGAGCAAATCCCGCGAGCGCATCGATCGATCTTGCCCGAACCATTATCCGAAGGGCCGAACGCAGAACGATCGAACTCAGGGACGCCGGTGAACTCGACAGCCCGGAAGTCCATGCATACCTGAATCGCCTGGCCGATTTTCTCTTTACGCTGGCTCGATACGCCGAAAAAAAAGGATAGGGTCGAATGACCTGAAAAATAATGAATAATTGAAATTTTTGTAAACAAAAATCGTCATTTGCCCATCTATCTGCCAGAGCGGTATATACTCCGGGTAATTATATTTCTGACGGGGAGTTCCGTCGGAAAGGGGTAGCAAATGAAAAGAATCCTTGTGATGTTTCTAGCCGTGGGCCTTGTTATGGCGCCTTACGCCGGCCTGGTCAGCGCTATGACTTCACGCTCAGGAAGCCCTCCTATCGAGCAACCTCTTGTCCGTGAAGGCGATTTCGCCGTAAAGCTGGCAAATTCTCTCAATTTGAGTCCATCAAAAGATGAAGCGGCAGCCGAAGACGCTCTTTCCTCGATCAGCGTTGCGCCTCGAAACGGGTGGATTTCCGATTATCCGATGACGCCCGACATCTTTGCCGAGGTGAGGGAAAGCACCGCAAGAGCGGCGGCTTCGGGGAGCCTGAGTATGGCGGAATCCGAAGCGACCGGTATTGTGGACAGAATCAGCAACGACATGCAACTCCCCGTGACCGTGGCCGGCGATACCTCTTACCAGGCAGCCGGTGAGGAGTACAGTTACGGATCCGGCGCCGGTGAAAATTACAGTTCGGGTTCCGGTTACAGTTCGAGCAGCAGTTCCATGGCCGGTCCCCCATATGCCGAAGCTCCTCCTCCGGATGCCGCCATGTACGATGAGGCGCCCGGCTATGTTGATCAATATTATGGCGATAACGGACCTCCCGTCGTGACCTATTATCCGCCTCCCTTTGCGTATTACTGGTTATATGATTGGGTCCCATGGCCATTCTGGTGGGGAGGATACGGGTTCGGCGGTTTCTTCGTACTGGGAGATTTCGACAGGCATTATCATGGTCATCATTTCTCCAATCATTACCGGAACGCCAATGGTACGTTCGGAAGAGTCGATCCGGCTTCCCGTGCGAACAGCGGCTCGGGAACGGCGGGTTCTTCACGCCTGGCCGGAGCGAACAGGACCGGTACGGGAACGAACGGCGCCGGCGCGGGTTCGAGGCTGAACTCTGCTAACGCGCGCGCGGGTGCGACTGCGCTCATGAACCGGTCAACCGGGGCGGCGACAGGCGCCCGGACCGGAAGCACGGCCGGTGCGTCGAGTTTGTCCGGAACACAGTCCGGAAGAAATTTAGCAGGGAGCACAGGCAGGACTTCCCAGGGCGGCAACAGGCTTGCCACCTATACCAACCGGGCCGGCGCATCCGCGGGCCGGACTTCGATGTCTTCGGTCAGCCCACGTGCCGGGTCTTCATCCTCTGGGGGGCGAAGCTTCAGCAGTGCTCCATCACGCGGCTTTAGCGGCGGTGGATTTCGTGGCGGCAGCTACGGCGGTGGCGGATTTCGTGGAGGCTCCGGCGGCGGAGGGTACCATAGCGGCGGCTTCGGCGGTGGAGGATTTCACGGCGGTGGTGGAGGCTTCGGTGGCGGCGGCCACGGAGGCGGAGGAGGACACCGTTAGAAACTGGGCTTAACCTCGCGGTGCGTAGAGCTTCTTTCCCGGCAGGCGAGCTCCATGCCCGCGAGGCGGTGGTCGATCAAACATCTTCAGTCGTTATTTTTTTGCCAATTCCGCATTGAAAAGACTATAAAAATGCCTGTATTCCTTCATCTCCCGCGCAAGCATCACCTTTGCTTTTTCAAGGTCCCGGACATTCAAGATAAAATTCACCCCCATTCTGAACGCCGACTTTGAATCCAGTGTAGGTTTGCTCCTGGAAAGAAGGCAAAGGTAGAATTGTCTGCGCTGATGCATCGGAAGAAGTTGAAGGTGGTGGAGAACGGGGTCGGGGGAGTCCACCTCGGAATTAAAGTATTCTTCGAGAACTATGAGATCGTAGTGATTGTGATGAAGCTTGGCCAGGGCGAGTTCCGGGCGCGGGGCATGGAAGACCCAGAAATCGAGTTCGCGAAGCGCCTGGGCTATGCTTTCGGCCGGCGTGATACTGGTCAAGCATAGCAGGGCCGACCTCATTCCCTCGCCGACGACGTCTATTTCACTACCGTAATCCGATGCAGAGCCGGATTCGGGTAGAAGAGCATCGGATTCATTTTGGCTCCGGCGTTCGGCCGGGTGCGATTTCTTACAGACTTCATTCGGCGTCCTGCACTTTGGGCAGTGGATCATCAGTTTCATACCCTCGGGAATCTTTTCTTTGGGTATCTTGAATTCAATCCGGCATTCCTTGCATTGAACTCTCACTTTCGATCTCCTTGGTCTACCTTCAAAACTGAAATTCAGGTATCTATTCCTGACGCAGCCATTTTAGGCTATAAAACTGAATCGGAAAGAAAAGGAATTGAGTCGATTAAATTGTGCAATTTTTGAGCCGCCCGGCGGCAAATTTCCAATTCATGGGGAAATATCTATGGAATGTCTGAAACCGGATTCGTTTTTCGATCTTGACCATTACGCGCACCGGGACCTGTTTTCCGGCTGTGATTACACCTGGGAGGCTTTCAGAAATATTTCCGGCTACATGGACAAACGCTTAAAATCGAACGTGAGCAGTCTTGGCTGTTTCATGCGCCCTTTGCCGAAAACGATAGTTTTGTGGAAGGGCGAGGTCCTGGACAGCGGATTCGAGATTATCGGAGGAGACGTTACAAAAGGCAAATTCCGGGTAAGGATCGGCGGCGAGGAAACGGGCGAAGCGGCCGTTCTTTGTGAGGGATGCGTGCTGTGGGACGAACTGATTTTCATAGGCCCCGGGGCCGTCCTCGAACCGGGTGCGCTGGTGAAGGGCCCCGCGATAGTAGGAGCCAGAACCGAGGTCCGCCAGGGGGCCTATATCAGGGGCAAATGCATAATCGGTGACAGGTGCGTGGTCGGGCACACCAGTGAAATGAAAGGCAGTGTTATGTTGGATGGCGCCAAGGCCGGGCACTTTGCATACATCGGGGACAGCATTCTGGGAAACGATTCGAACCTCGGGGCCGGAACGAAGCTGGCAAACCTCAAGATAAACAACCGGAACATCCACCTGACGGTTCACGGCACACGGATCAATACGAACCTGCGAAAATTCGGCGCGGTCATCGGGGACAAGGTCGAAATAGGTTGCAATACCGTAACCAATCCCGGGACTATGCTCGGCAAAAACTGCCAGGTCCTCGCTCTCACATCCGTGCGCGCCGGCTACTATGAACCCGATTCGATCATTAGACGATAGATCCGGGTCGAAGAAGGCGGTCGAGCTCATCAGGTATTTCCGGCGGCTCCATGGGGAGTGGGGGAGCCATGGCGAAATCCTGCCCTATCGGCGGACCGCCTCGGGCGCATGGGCTGCCTCAAGACCCGCACACCTGTTCAACTTCTTCAAAAGACTGGATCTGTCCAGGTTTCGGCTCTTTATCGATCTTGGCAGCGGAGACGGGGCCGCCTCCTGCACCGCGGGCCTTTTCACCACCTCCATCGGAATTGAATCGGACCCCTTTCTTGTGTCGCGAGCCTCGCGCGCGGCACGCGATTTAAGGCTCCGAGACCGCGTCGGGTTCATCCGGGCCGATTTTTTCACCCAGGGCATCAGGGAGGCGGACTGCCTCTATATCTATCCCGACAAACCGGTCCATGTCCTGGAGGAGGTCCTCGCAGGCTGGCCCGGCAGCCTTCTCATCTACGGTCCCCATTTCCCTCCGAAAAGGTATTGCCTCGTCGAAAAGCTAAGGTGCGGGCAAGAGTCGATTTCGGTCTATCGCGATCCGGAAGC
>Ga0326727_10028199_pt1 | contig 10233 bp, 6 predicted proteins | sample MB2enrmetagenome_FD_207643 | JGI IMG/M metagenome (GOLD analysis project Ga0326727, IMG submission 207643) | Lab enriched peat soil microbial communities from McLean, Ithaca, NY, United States - MB29MY | ecosystem: Environmental > Terrestrial > Soil > Wetlands > Peat | place: USA: New York...
TGGGGAGGACCGCAGGGTAGCTGTCGCCGATTAACCCCAACTTCTATGTCGCACACCCGAGCAAAGGGCAGAGTTGCCTTTTTCGGGTATCATGGATGGGAAAGGAGTCCCCATGATCAGCCCGAAGGAACTTATGAAACTGCTGCCGCTTGTCCTCCTGGCCGCCGTCAGCGTGGCCGCTGAGCAGCCGCCTTATGACGAGAAGGCGGACGCGCACCGGCAGATTGCTGAGGCTATCTCCGAAGCTTCGCAAACCCACAAGAATGTCGTCCTGGTGTTTGGCGCCAATTGGTGTCCGGATTGCCGCGCCCTGGACGCCCAGATGCACAAGGAAGAACTTGCCCGTCTGATCGCCGCGAATTACGAAGTGGTGAAAGTCGATGTGGGCCGGTTCACCAAGAACCGGGACATTGGTGAGAAGTATCACGTGCCGCTGCGGCACGGCATACCAGCCGTGGCCGTGCTGGACGCGGCAGGCCAGCTCCTCTATGCCATGGACCAAGGCCAGTTCTCGAACGCCCGCCAGATGAGCTACGAGAGCATCAGAGACTTCTTCCTCAAGTGGGTGCCGAAAAGATAGGAGGGCTTCCCAGTGGGCCTGACGAAAGGGCGCGTCCAAGGTATAATCCCACCCATGCGCCCTGAGTTTCAGGCGGTACCCTTCGAGGACCTGGAGAAGGCAGAACTCAACCTGGTGCGGCTCAGCGAACGACTGGCGCCCAGTCTGGCGGTACCGTTGGCTTCCTTGCTGGCCCATTCGCCGGATCCGGACGGAGCGCTGAACTTTCTAGAACGCTACGCGCAAGGAGCCCCCGCCGAGGTGCTCGCGGAGATCGCCCGTTACCCAGTGGCCCTGTCCTACCTGGTGGCGATTTTCGGTTACAGCGGCTTCCTGGCGGAGACTTTGCTCTCGGAGCCGAGCCTGGCGATCCAATTTGCTCACGACCGAAACTTCACCAAGCTCAAGTCCAAGGAAGACCTGATGCAGGACTTTGCGCGCTTCTCCACCACCAGCTCGCACCCCTGGCTGGCGGCCCAACTGGCGCGCTTCAAACGGCGCAATTACCTGCGCATCGCCATGAAAGACGTGTTGGGCCTTTCGACCCTGGGGGAGACCACCCTGGAGCTGGCCACGCTGGCGGACGTGATCCTGACCAACGCGCTTCTCTACTGCGACGGCGAGCTGGAAAAACGCTACGGACAGCCGCAATACACCGACCCGCAAGGGCGCATCGCGCGCAGCGGGTTCAGCGTCATCTCGCTGGGCAAGCTGGGCGGCAACGAGTTGAACTACAGTTCGGATATCGACCTGCTGTTTCTCTACTCCCATGACGGCGAAACCGCCGGCGGGAACGAATCCACCGTTACCAACAAAGAGTACTTTGTGCGGCTGGCCAACGCCATTACCCGCACCATCACCCAACCGACACCTCAAGGCGAAGTCTTCCGCGTCGACCTGCGTCTGCGGCCGGAAGGGGAACAAGGCGACCTGGCCATCTCGCTCAAATCAGTCCTGGAATATTACGAACACCGCGCGCGCGATTGGGAATTGCAGATGATGATCAAGGCGCGACACTCGGCGGGCGAGGCCCGGCTGACGCGCGACTTTCTACGCAATCTCGAGCCGAGGATTTATGGGCTGCCCGGTGATTTTGACGCGGTGGAGAGCGTCCTGCGGTCGCGGGAGCGGATCTCCCAAAAACTGCGCGAGAGCAGCGGCCCGGCGATCGACGTCAAGCACCACCAGGGCGGCGTGCGCGATATCGAGTTCCTGGCCCAGTGTCTGCAGCGCCTGTACGGAGGCCAGGATGCCTGGGTCCGCTCGGGCGGCACGCTCTTCGCCTTGCGTAAGTTGAATGACAAGGGATGGCTCAGCGACCCGGATTATGCCCATCTCACGAACTTCTATGTATTCCTCCGCAAAGTCGAGCATTGCGTCCAACTCGAACTCGGCCAGCAGACGCACCGCTTGCCGGCCGGCACGCTGGCCCTTGATCGTCTCGCCCGGCGCGTCGGATTGGGCCCCGGCGGGCGGGAATCGCCGGGCCAAACCCTCTTGCGGAAACTGCAAGAGGGGTTTGAAAAAGTGGACGAAATCTATCAGCGCGTGATTCATCCGCGCACGCCGCCCGCGGGAGGCCGATTTGAACTCAAGCCGCCTCCCGCGATCACTCCCGACCTGGGCCACGCCTCCTACGATTCCGTCTTGAGCCTTCTGAGCGTTCAGGCGCCGGACGTTGCCACCCGGGTTCGCGCGGCGGAAGTTCCCGAGCGATCCCGCAAGGAGGCGGTGAGATTCCTGACGGCCTTGCTCGAGTCCCCGGAGCGTTTTGGGCTGGCGCGCGAGAAACCGGAGCTCCTCCAGCATGCCTTGGGGGTGGTCAGCGAAAGCGAGTACCTCGGCGAGTTGCTGATCCGGCATCCCGAAGACATGATCGTTTTGGACCCCGCGCGCGTTCCCTCCGCCGCCGCACAAATGGAGATCGCTCTGGACGGGTCGGGGGACCTCGGACCGGAGGCCTGGGCCTTGGAGCCTCTATGGGCCATGCGCCAGAAGATGGCGGTGCTGCGCAGGCATTTCCTGACTCGCGTCCTGGAACTCGGCGCGGCGGATCTGGCGGCACTCGAGTCGAGCTTTCGAGCTTTGGCGCGCTGGTCCGCCGTGGCCGCGCGATGTGTAGCGAGCGCCTTGGAGATAGCGGCGGCGGCGCTCGACAGCAAGGGCCTGGGAGGAGTGAGCCCCTCTGGCTCCTTTGCGGTGCTGGCGCTGGGCCGGCTGGCCTTAAATGAGTTTGACCTCGCCTCCGACGCCGACCTGATGTTCGTGGCGGGCCCCGGGATGGATCGGGCCGATTTGGCTTTCTGGAAACGGCTGGGAGCGCGGATGATTGACGTGCTCTCCAGCTACACGCGCGAAGGCACGGTGTTCGCCGTGGATACACGTCTGCGCCCTCGCGGCCAGGAGGGTGAACTGGTGGTGACGCAGGAGGAACTGCTCCGATACGTGCGGCAAGACGCCCAGGTGTGGGAGGGGTTGACCTACCTCAAGGCCTGCCACGTGGCGGGCAACGCCGAGCTGGGGCGGGACACTGTGGCCCGCCTGGTGGGCGCGATTTTCGAGCGCTTTTCTGCCTCGCCCTCCTTGCCCGCGGAACTTCGCCAAATGCGCCGCCGCCTGGAGAGAGAAGTGCGTGTGCCAGCCACCAATACTAAGACCGCCGCGGGAGGGTATTACGATATTGACTTCGCCGTGTCGCTCCTCCGCTTGCGGGGCAAGGTGCCCGCTCACCCCGGCGCAAACATGGCAGAACAGATCGCCGCCTTGCACTCTGCCGGACTGGCAAGCGACGAGGTGAGGTCGACCTTCCTCGAGGGAGCGAATTTTCTGCGCGGCGTGGATCATGCCATCCGCTTGGTGACGGGCAGGGCTGCGGAAGGATTGCCGGAGCGGACCGGCCACGCCGAGGCGGTGGAAAACCTGGCTCGCCGCTGGGGTTTGATCGCAGGCGCGGAAACCCTGGCGCAACGGCTGCAGCAAACCCGCCAACAGGTGCGGGAGGCCTACCGGCAGGTGGTCGGGACGGATTGAGCGTTGGAAAAGGAGCCAGAAACCCCCAAGCTGGTGTGCCCTGCAAGGGCACTATGTAGTAGGCGGGGGCAACGCCCCCGTACGAGGTGGCCGGTGACCCCTCCGACCCTGAAAGGGTCGCATCACGCGCGGGCGGCGAAGGGGGCGGATAAGGCAAACCGCCAATTCGACCCCTTCAGGGTCGGGCGGAGCGCGGGGCGGCGAACCGTGGGCGGCGGGCACAGGAAGCGTGCCCTTGCCCACGGCTACTCTATGAAAACCCCTTCGGGGTTCAGAGCCGTTCTGTTTCGGCTTCTGCACACCGTGTCTAGCTAAACGTTTCGCCCGAGACCAGCCCTCAAGGAGAGGGCAACGTCGTTATTGGGAGCCCTAAGTGATTCCCGAACCAGAAGACCAGAATACGCTCGTTAGCAGAAGGCACGATCCCGAGACGTTGGGTGCTCGGCCGCGGATCAATTTTGCCTCAGCCCCCTGGTACAGTTCGCGGTTCATGAAGGCCTGCCGCCGCGAAGCGGTGGACGCGACGCCAATTTGGTTGATGCGCCAAGCTGGCCGCTACATGAAGGAATACCGTGAGCTGCGCGCCCGGGTGTCGTTCCTGGAGCTGTGTAAGACTCCGGGCCTAGTCTCCGAGGTTACGGTGGGGGCGGCGAAGAAGCTGGGCGTGGACGCCGCCATTATCTTTGCCGACCTGCTGCTGATCGCCGAACCGTTGGGATTCAGCTTGGCCTATGACCGGGGCGAGGGGCCGCGCCTCGAGCCGGCTTTGCGCTCGCCCAGGGAAGTGGCTCGACTTCGCGAAGTGGCGCCGCAGGAATCGCTGGCCTATTTGTACGACGCGATACGCCGAACGCGCGCCGACCTCGACCCCAAGCTGCCACTCATTGGCTTTGCGGCCTGCCCCTTCACGCTGGCCTCCTACCTTATCGAAGGCGGCGGGTCGAGGAACTACCGGCACACCAAGAGCCTGATGTACGGCGACGCGGGAGCTTGGCGCGCCTTGATGGCGCACCTGGCGCGCAACCTGGCCAACTACATCAACGGCCAGATCGCCGCCGGCGTTCAAGCGGTTCAGATTTTCGACACCTGGGTGGGGTGTCTGGGGCCCGCCGATTATCGTGAGTTCGCGCAACCCTACACGCGGATGATGATCGCGGGGATTACTCCCGGAACCCCTATTATCCATTTTGGGACGGGCACCGGCATGCTCCTCGAGCCCATGCGGGAGGCCGGAGGCAACATCATCGGGCTCGATTCACAGGTGGAACTGGATGAAGCCTGGGCGCGCCTGGGCCACGCGGTGGGCGTCCAGGGCAACCTCGATCCCGTCGTGCTCTATGCCGACCCGGCTTACATCCGCGCGCGCGTCGAGAGGGTCTTGCAGCAGGCGGGCGGCAGGCCGGGGCACATCTTCAACCTCGGTCACGGCTTGCTGCCCGACACGCCCTTGGACAACGTCGTGGCGCTGGTGGAGATGGTGCACGAGTTGAGCCAGAACCGCAGACCTTGAAAAGCAGGTCTGCGCTACCCCTCCGTCTCGAACACAATCATCTGATGTCCTTCCACAGACGGCACGACGACGTGGGCGTAGCCATCCTGGAAATCTGCCTTGAGCGCTTGCCGCTGGGGCGCCAGGTAGACTTGGCGGGGGCGCGCCTCGAGCCGAAGGGCAAGCTTGAGATTGAACAGGGGGATAACGTCCTCGACGATGTCCAGATTGGGCGCCCGCCGTTCCGGCGTGTAGTGCAGAATGTGCACGATCTTGCGCCCGGGCTGCTCGTTCACGGTGATGTGGGCAGTCGTGGGGGCGCTCGATCGGATCAGCGGGTTGGGCAGAAAGCGCGAGATGCAATTCCCGACCAAGAGCCGGTAGAATTGATAGCCATAATCCGCATACATGCGGAATAGGGGCGCGGCGATGTAGATCACCTTCCCGCGCTGCGCCGCCCCTACGTAATCCGTCGGCTCCGAGAAGGGCGACTGCTCGACCTGAAAGTGGAGGTAGTTACGATCGAAATAAGCCTTCCAGATGCGCGCCAGCACCTCGCTGCCGGGCGCGGCGCGCACGGTCTGTCCTTTTTCATAGAGGATCTGGACCATGTGCGGCAGACCTTGGCGGAGCGACTCGTCGGTGACCTCGAGGTACTGCACCTCGTGCGGCCAGGGCCCTTCATAGCTTAAGCCCGCCTCGGTGAGTGCGAAACCCTTGCCTTCTTCGTCCAGCCCTGACTCGTGGCTCAGCATCAGCGCGCCGCCGGCGGCGAGGTACTGCCGCACCTTCGCCAGAAGGGCCGCGTCGAGGCGGTGGCTGTCCGGCAGGATGAGGAGCTTATAAGCGTTGAAGGACGACTCCGCATCGAGGACGTCGAACTGGTGGTGCAACTCGAGGAGCATGTTCGAGGCGCCCACGTCAGACGCCGACGTGTCCCGACGGTAGCCATGAATGAGGTTAGTAAGCAGGCCGATTTCGGCCGCCGGCTGGGCATTGCGGCACCAGGGTTCTTTCTCCACCACGCTGCGATAGCTCCGGCCAATACGGTTGTATACCGTGGCGTTGAGCTTGCCGCTGGGGTGCAGGTGGTCGCCCACGCAGCACTGGTTTCCCACGGCCAGCATGCGGAAGCACTCGTAATCGAGCGCCGCCTGGTTGCGCACCGAACCGAAATCGCCCCAACTGCGGTGGAAGCTGCCCGTCATGCCCATTGTATCCAGGCCCAGGTTGCGCTGATAGCGCGCGGCCATCTCATAAAACCCGTAGCCCCAGCCGCCGCCCGGCAAAGACTCAATTTCGATGTGGGTGTAATACTTCAGGCACTGGCGGAGGAAAGGAACGCGATCGTAGCCGATAGGTCCGTTGAAGAAGACGCGCATGTGGGGCTTCTTCGACTGGACGATGGGGGCGAGCCTGGCCATGGCGCGGGCCATTACGATTTGCGCGTGTTTAGCGCGGTCCTCGCGCTGCGTCGAGTCGAGGCCCAGCTTCTCGCGGTCCAGCATGCAATTGGCGCAACAGCAACCGCCGGCGGGATAAGCCATGTTGTCGTAGAACATGCCGTCGATGTCGTAGTTCTTCACCACCTCCTCGGCCTGGGCCGCCAGGTAATCGAGCATGGGCGAGTTGATGCAGACCCTTCCCAACTCGACTTTCATGGGGCCGGCGTTCTGCCCCAGACCCACCTCGCCGCCGATCTCGTCCAGCACTCGCCAGTCGCCGTGGCGGCGCCACATGTGCTGGTCGTACATGGTGCTGATGTAGGAGACGACCAGAATGCCGGCCTTGTGGCAGCCTTCAATCATTCCCCCCAAGAGATCGGTCTTCAAATTGGGATGCTGCGTGCCGACTTTGGTGGGGTAATAGGACATTCCATGGTGGCACTTGGCGAAAACCGTTATGGAATTGATGGAAGCGTCTTTGAGCGTTTGGGCAAAACCCTCGGCGCTGAAATCTTCCCCAACGCCCGTGACGGCAGGGGAAGTGTGAAAGTCCAGATGGATGTGCCGGAACGGCAGTTGCAAAGGGTGATCGGCCCCTTCCGGCGCAGAAGCGGCAGGAAAAGGCACGAGGACGGGACTTGCCTCCGAAAATGAAAACGAGGGAAATAGACCAGGGCTTACTCCAAGAAATTTGACGAAAGACCTTCGACTTAGGCTCATTGCAGACGCTCCTCCTGAAGTAGCGGCGGGTTTACCCCGCCATGTTCCAAATAAATTCAACGACCGATGGCGGCGTCCCGATCAAATCGAGACAGGTTCCGCCGCCGCTACGCCCAGTCGCGGTCCCGATTGATGCCTTTGGTCAGCATTTCCTGGACAAGCGCGACATCGTCACGGATTTGCCAATCGAACATCCCCACGGCGAGGAAATCGCCCCCGTGCTCGAAGGCCAGGCGGAAACCTTCCTGGGGTTTCATCCGGCCCGCTCCCAGGACTTTGAAGGCGATCCAGGGCTTTTTGATCGACCTCATGAAGATGCCGACCTCGGCTGCTTCACTGCAGTAGTAATTCACCCGGTTGATGGTCACCATATAGAAGTCCGGATCAATCCTGGCACTCACGCAGGCGCGCGCGGTATCCAGCAGGTGAGCCCCGATGCCCGCCATGATTCCCACCTTCTTGAAGCCTTCCACGATCTCCCCGATCTCCTCCACTTTCCCGTCCTTGACCAGGCGGTCCGCAACCCCCCCATGCAGATATACGGCAATGGCCCCATTGTCCCGGGCACGCTTGGCATTCTCCACCGGGGAGCCCTGTTCGGGCGCAGAGGTAGCGATCCACTGCAGAGTCCCGCCCCGCTCCTTCTTGAAGATCTGGTAATGACTGATGATGCGGTCGTCCGCGCGCATCAGGAGCGTATTGATCCCGTTTTGTTCCGCCAGCGTCAGGGTTTCGAGGATCTTCGGCGTGCTGAAATACTCCTTCATGAAGTCAGCTTGATAGACCAGTTCGCCGGCATGGGCGATCCCTGAAACCGGATCTCCGCCAATGATGAGCCGGGAAACTTCGTATTTCCCAAACTTCCCACGCTGCAGGCCCTTCACCGGTTGCTTCGCGGCGGCATCCTGCTGCGGAGCCGTCATATGCGCCATCAATGCCTTACGTTCATAACTGATTCCCCCGACCAGAGCGGCAGAGGCTCCCAAGGAATTCTTCAGTAATTCGCGACGACCAAATTTCCTCATTCTTCCACCCCTTCAACCGGCATTTCGGCTTGGGCTGTCCGGTCGACACATACCATACGCCTGGCTGCATCTCCATGCAATGGCCGGGTGGCGTATGCGTCCCGATGGTCTTGTCGGGATATATGCGCCCCTTGGCAGAATCACAGACATGCCAAAAACGTCACGTCTGCGCCACCCGCGAGGGGGTTCGCTTATGGCATCCCCTTTGAAGCCCGCGGCTTCGGTTGGGTTCCCAACCACCATGGCGGCAGCAGCCATGCCTCCAGTTCGCAAGAGGCGTCAGGAGGGAGATACGAGGTGACCGCGCATTGCATCTCCCTGTCCTGCATGTTGCGGTTGAGCACGGTACGGAACACCAGCCAGTGGTTCCAAACGTTCACGGTCTGCCGGACGTTGGGCGTGGTGCAAAAGTACACTCGCTTCTCTCCGATGCGAGCATGAATCTGCGAGAGTTCGGCAAGGCCATTTTGCCGGAAGGGCTCTCCGCCTGCCATATGGCGCGCCACGATAGCCAGCCACGGGCGAGGGTGGGAGAATTCCGGGAGATGGGTTCGGAATGCGACCCTTTTCTTGGCGAAGCCGCGCCGGGTCAACTCCGCGGCATTGGCGAAACCGATATCGGAATCGGGCGTCGGATCCATAGGAACTATCTCGAGTTGCCGCCCCAGCGCCTCCGGCCTTTCCGCCAGGTTCTCGTCCGAGAAAGTTCCCTCGCCAGAGAGCTTGGAATCGGGGCCGATTTCGAACATCGCCACCTCGAAGGGACGCGACCACAAGTCGATCCTCTCGCCGGGCGCGAAAGACCTTTCTGCACCTTTGACAAACGAACTGGTCTCGGGGAAATGGCGCCGGAGGCTCACGCCTCCGCTGCCGGCGAAACCGAGAGAGGAATCCAAAGTGAGGCTAAACGATCGAGACTCGAAATGCACATTGTTGAGGAAGACCAAGCCATGGTCACCGTCAAAATAGGAGTATCCGTAAACCGTGTTTCTCCACGGATCTCCGAGCAGATGGCGCCGCTGGAGCAGGATTCGCTCCCGGGCCCGCGCGAGTCGAACCAGGCGGCCAAGCACCGCGACCTCTTCTTCCGGGATCAGAGCGAGGTCCGACCACAACTGCGGAAACAGCAGGTTCCCCCGCCCCAGGTCCATCACCATGGCCTCCAGCCACCGGTCCGCCTTGACGTAACTGCCCCAACTGGTGTTGGTGATCCATACGCCCAAACTGTCTCGGTTCGAGGGAGGAATCAGTTTGGCGAGATGCGAACCCTGATCGACAAGAAGCGTGGAACTGTCGCGATGAACCACCGTAGGGTAATCCGAGAGGCCGGTGCCTTCCCCGGAGATACCGGATTCAAACAGGGTATCGCCGAAGAGACAGAAATAGGGCGAGCTGATGCCCCAATAAATAACGCGCCGGGAGCCGCTTCCTTGACGGCTTTGACGATGTCGATCACCGAGTCGTAGTTGGCTTCGGTCGAGTACTTGCCCGGCAAGTGGTTGTGCTGAGTGCTGTTGCAATAGTATCTCCCGTTATCAAGATTCATGCCGCGCACCCGGAAGTCTTTCACGTGATGCAGAATCGCCTGCTTGAGAAGGTGCGCGTAGGGCTCGGCCGAGACGCACATGCACCTCTCGAAATCGAGTTGCAGCACTCCATTGCGATAGAGCAGCGGCGGCCAGTAACCCTCCGGGTTCGGTCTCCGGCTCGCCTCGAGGCCGGCTGAGTTGCCCATGCCCCAATCCGGGAAAGTGGCGTCAAACCAAGTGCCATATTGCATTCCCAAGTCCTCAACCTCTTTCACCACCTTTATGGGACCCTCCGGCCAGATGTCTTCTCGATAATCGAGCCGGGTGGAATAAAGATCCTGCCACCAGCCGGAATCAGTCCAAAAATAGTCGAATTGAATCCCCAGGTCCTTCCAGCGTTTCACATCCCGCACAGAGTCCTCAACCGTGGCCTCAC
>Ga0326727_10028200_pt1 | contig 10232 bp, 12 predicted proteins | sample MB2enrmetagenome_FD_207643 | JGI IMG/M metagenome (GOLD analysis project Ga0326727, IMG submission 207643) | Lab enriched peat soil microbial communities from McLean, Ithaca, NY, United States - MB29MY | ecosystem: Environmental > Terrestrial > Soil > Wetlands > Peat | place: USA: New York...
TCCAGCTTGTAATCAACGACGACCCCGGTTGCCTCAAGAAACCTATGTACAAAGGCCTCGGTGGCTCTGGGGTAAGCCAATAATTCCGCAAGGACAAACGGGGAGATAATCAGCGATCCCTCCATCTTTGCCTCGCCCAACTGGACCGTAGCCCTCTCTGCAGACGGATCCCCTGACCAAATTGCCGAAATTACATTGGCATCGATTGCCGTTCTCACTGTTTACCCTCTTCAGGGTTCTTGACCACCCACGGATCGTCATCGCGAAGTTCGCGATAAAAGGCATTGATCTCTTCCAGCGAAGAAAATGCCGGCAATGCCCCGAGATATGCGGTGAATGGGTTCTTCTCCGTCCGCGCGGGCCGCAGTACGGTGCGGCCATCCTCGTAGACAAACTCCACGCGGTCCCCCTGCTTGAGGCCAAGCCGGTGTCGAACCTCGATGGGCACGGTGATCTGCCCCTTGCTGCTGATGGTGCTGGAAGGCGGCATCTTTACCTCTATCCTTGAAAGTAAAGATACCATTCTTTACATGGCTCGTCAATCTGCTTCTTTCGCGTCAAGGGCAAGGAATTGACTCATCCGATACATATCCCCTCATCATCTATCACTCTGGTTAAAAATTCGATAAACTGATTCCACTCCTCGAAGAAGGAGAAGAACTTAACCTTGACGTTCCCAGCGTCTGCGCTCGCATCGATAGGTTCGTAGGAGCCTGAGCGTCATGAAAGACATATTCTGGATCAAGGGCAATCCACCCGCGCCGTTGGCTATCGTCCTTTGTCCGCATGGAGACGCCTTGCTGGAGGAAGAACTGCTCCGCTTGAAAGGCAGTGGCATCCAGACCCTGGTTTCCTTGTTGGAACACTGGGAAGCGGGCGTGCTTGGCCTGGCAAACGAAGGCCCCGCAGCCGTGCATATCGGACTGAATTTTATCTCGTACCATTTTCCCTATACACGTGTTCCGATAGACATGGCTTCCTTCCGTAACTTTGTTACAGGGCTGGCGGATCGCCTCCGCGCCGGTGAATCGGTTGGCATTCATTGCCGGGGCAGCGTCGGCAGGTCGGCCCTGGTTGCAGCCTGCACACTTATTCATCTGGGTTGGCAGCCCGAGGCGGCGCTGGATGCCATTGAAGCGGCACGCGGCGTCCCTGTGCCTGACACCAGGGAGCAGGCGGACTGGATTCTGAGCTACTCGGCGCAAGCTGTGATCAACCCAGGAATCATGTGTCCCGCTAACCTCCACCCTCCCGCAATTGCCCTATGCCGTCGCAGCCGTTAGACTGAGGGTTCGAGGGGTCCGGCCATGTTGGTTGTCATGAAGGCGCAGGCAACGCAAGAGCAAATCCAGGCGGTCTGCGCATCCATTGAGCGGCTGGGCTTCCGCGCTCACCCGCTTCCCGGAGCCCAGCGCACCGCCATCGGCATCACCGGCAACCAGGGCGAAGTGGATCGCGGCAATCTGGAAGCGCTCCCCGGCGTCGCCGAAGTCATCCGCGTCTCCAAGGCCTACAAGCTGGCCAGCCGTGACGTGAAGGAAGAAGACACCGTCATCCGGTTCTCCGGTTCCGATGCCTCCATCGGCGGCCGCAACCTGGCCATCATCGCTGGGCCCTGTTCTATTGAAAATCGCGAACAGGCCTTGGCCATCGCCGAGCAGGTGGCCGCAACCGGAGCGCAGTTCTTCCGCGGCGGCGCTTACAAGCCGCGCACATCCCCTTACGCCTTTCAAGGCCTGGGCCTGGAGGCGCTGCGCATCATGGCCGAGATTCGCTCGCGCTTCGGGCTGCGCATTGTCACCGAGGCCATCGACAACGAAACCCTGGATCTAGTGGCCGAGTGGGCCGACGTGGTGCAGATCGGCGCGCGCAATATGCAGAACTACTCCCTGCTCAAGCGCGCCGGCCAACTGCGCATGCCGGTGCTCATCAAGCGCGGCTTATCGGCCACTCTGGAAGAGTTTTTGATGGCCGCCGAATATGTGATGAGCGAGGGCAATTACGAGGTGATTCTCTGCGAGCGCGGCGTGCGCACCTTTGCCGATCACACCCGCAACACCCTCGACCTGAGCATCGTCCCGGCCATTCGCCGCGTGAGCCACCTGCCGATTCTGGTTGATCCCAGCCACGGCACCGGCAAGCGCGACAGCGTTCTGCCCATGGCCCGTGCCGCGATTGCCTCGGGAGCCGACGGTATCCTTGTCGAGGTCCACGACCATCCCGAAAAAGCTCTCTCCGACGGCCCCCAGTCCATCTATCCTGCCCAGTTTGCCAGCATGATGGACGAACTGGAGCGGATCGCCCCGGTGGTTGGCCGCAATCTGCTTCGAGGCAACCGCATCGAGGCGGCAAGAGCGTGAATGTATGATCACCCCGCCGGACAATATCGTTCGTGCTAAGTTCGAATGCGGGACTCATCCCATGAACTCATCGAACGCCACGATCGTCCGCTTTTCCGTTCTTGCCCTGCTGGCCCTCTCCGGTTGCCGCTCCCACGACTTCCCGCAGTATCCGTCCAACTACCGCGAATACGCCTACGTTACCAACGGCGACAGCAACACCGTCACCGTTCTGGACGTGGTCGATGTGCGCGTGGAACGTGAGCTTGCGGTCGGACAGAAGCCTGTAGCGGTCGCCGCCAGTCCCACCCGCAACGAAATCTACGTAGTCAACTCCGGCGCCGCGGACGGCCAGGGTTCAGTCTCAGTCATCAATGCGGAAAACAACTCCGTTCTGGGCGCCATCAACGTCCACCGACTGCCGGTCTCCATTGAGGTCGATTCTTCGGGCGGCTTGGCCTACGTGGCCAACTCCGGCTCCAATACCGTCTCCGTGCTGGACCTCAAGTTGCGGCGCGAGATAGCAGCCATCGGAACCGGCGAGGAACCGGTCGCCGCACGGCTCTCTCCTGACAACAAGACCCTGGTGGTCGCCAACCGGCGCGGCAACTCGGTCAGCCTCTTTGATCCGTCAATACGCCGCGTCCGCGCAATCTTCACGGGCTGCCCCGGCGCCTCGGATGCCGTCATTCTCCCCGATTCCTCGAAGGCTTTTGTGCCCTGTTCGGCCGGCCACCAGATCATGGCTATCGCCTTGGCTCACTCTGAAGCTCATCCAACACAGCCGGGCAACGTCCAGGTCATTCCCGCCCAGCCCGACCGCATGGAGGCCTTGCTCGACGTAGGACAGGCGCCGATGCAGTTGGCCCTCAAGCCCGATGGCGGCGAACTGTTCGCCCTCAATTCGCTCTCCGATTCCATCTCCGAGGTCATCACCACCACCGACGACGTCAGTGGCGCAACCATCATCGGAGACACTCCCGTGCGCGGTCTTGTCTCCGCCGATAACTCCCTGCTCTACGTGGCCAATTTCCGCTCCCAATACATTACCGTCTACGCCATTGACGAAGGCCAGCGCCTTCCGGCCTCCCAGGGCGGCTCAATCCGCGTTGGCGACGGTTCTTCTGCGCTGGCATTTTCCAGCTCCGGCCTGTTGCTGTTTGTCGTCGATGCCCGCTCCGGAGACGTAGCCGTGGTGCGCACCGCCTCGCGCTCGTTTTTTACATTGCTTCCCGCCGGCCGCGCCCCCAACGCCATTGTCCTGAAAGCCTTCAAGCTGCCGTAACGTTTAACGGCCGTATTCCCACAACTGAGCGCCAGACTTCGTTCAAGATGACAGGTTTTAGCGGTGCAATCCCTGGCCGGGATTAGTGGAGCTGCAACCCGTTGAAGGGAGCACTTCGCTTGGCCATGGAGTGGCGGATCGCCGCGGCGATATGCTTGAATCCGTGCACCACCGCCAGCAGGCAGACGACCGCAAGCGGCATGGGCGGCGGCTGCGGGGGCGGGCAGTTCGGCCTTTGATTTGCCATGCGGCGGGATGGCGCCTGACGCATCCCTATCTTCTGCTCCTTGGCGGCTTCTTCCCAACGCGCGGCCAGACTGGCCTGATATTCAGCTTCAGCTATGCTTCCCCGGTCGCGCGCAGCCTTTGCCAGCGCATAATGCCGGGCAGCTTCCTCATTGTGGTAGGCGGCGATGTCACCGAAATCAACAGGCATAGGTGTTTCCGTTCTCCCGGCATACCGGGCAGCATGCCACGAAGGCAGATGCAGCTTGCCTCTCGGGCGCTCGCTTTCAAATGGATTATCGGCAGAATTGGGAAATTCTTAAGCGCTTGCGATGAATCGGCCGGGAATAAGTATTCCGGGCGTCACAATCCGGGGAAATAGTATGAGTTTCACAGGAAATAGGGGGGAGGGGTGTACCTTTCCTGCTAAAGCGCCGGCTTTGTCGTTCGTTTCGTCCTTATTGGCGCTCCATACTAATTTAATCTCATTACCCGCTCAGAATGCAATAAAAAATTATGCGTTGGTGGAGGGTAATGATCTGCAAGGACTAGCCGTGCTGCCGGCAGCACGCTTTTGCGCCTGCCAGCGCAAGCCGAGCCAGGCCAGGTAGCCCAGTTGGATGGCCCAGGTGATGGCGTAGGCGGCGATGGTGTACTGGTGGTCGATAAATGCTACGAGAGCATCATGATCGGCGACTGACATCTGGCTCATCCAGTCGAAGGGGGGTTCGGGAGGGGCGAAAACGATCAGGGAGCAAGCCCATCCGAAGAGGGCGGCGGGGAGGGCGAATAGCAGGGCGACGGCGAGATTTCTCATCATTGACCTCGTTTTGTAACAGATACTGGCCGGGTTCATGCATTCAGGGCGTCTTGCATTTCCTGGGCGGCGAGCTTCTGGCTGCGGCGTTCGACGTAGTAGCGCACCAGAAGGATGAGCAAGCCCCAGGCGAGCCATGCGAGGATGTTCCAGCCAAAGGCGTGCAACATTCTGGGATCCTTGAAGCCGGAATCGGCGTCTCCGCCGAAGACCGGGGCGGGGTGCTGCATGCGCCACCAGCGGTTGGACATATAGACGATGGGCACGTCGAGTGCGCCGAAGATGCCCAGCACGGCGGCCAGCGTCTGCACCTGCGGTCCGGCGGCAAAGCGGCGCAGCAGCAGGTAGCTGACGTAAATCAACCATAAAACGAGGGTGGTGGTCAGCCGCGCGTCCCATGTCCACCAGATGCCCCAGGCGCGGCGTCCCCAGATCGGTCCGGTAATGAGCACCACGGTGCAGAAGACCACGCCCACCTCGGCGCCGGCCAGGGCCCATGCATCGGAGATCTGCGCCCAGGCGTTGCGGCGGTGTCGGAAACTCAAATAGCCGATGGAGCCGGCCAGGGAGATGGCGAAGAAAAGAAAAGCAACCATGGCCGAGGGCACATGGTAGAAGATGATGCGATAGAGTTCGCCCTGCCCGCCCAACCGGTCGTCCGCGGGGGCAACGTAGATGGCCTGGTAAAAGCCCCAGGAGAGGAGGGCGACGGTGATGGCGGCGTAGAGGCTGATGGAAATTTTTTTCATGGGGAATCCTGATGGAACGTACCCAGTGTACAAGGGTGCCGGCAGGGCGGTCTCGATCAGGAGGTGGAGAGGTAAGGGCAGTTAATGGTGCATACCGCTCTTAGGTATCTGTATCGAATGCTCTCCTATTTGATTAACCTCGGCCTTACCCCATTAAAATAGACGTTGACATGAGTATTTTAGTAGTGTAATGTACTGGGAAGGAGGGATTCCAAATGAGTTCTACAGTTGGCAACCAAATTTCTAGTAGTCAGGCGCGCCCTACCAGTCGCGCATGTTTACCACATAGGAGAACATCGCCATGGACTCGGAAAAAGCTCGACAACGCAAGCTGAGTTCCTCCGTATTCGTAACCCAAGTAGTAGTGGAGACTGAAGTATTACCTCCAGAATCGGTTGGAACCATTTTGGTGACAATTCGAGAAAATGAATTTGAATTCGCATTAACGATGGCAAATGCCCGCCCTCGGCAACCGGGTGGTCATACTCATGACATTGGGTGAGTATCCAGACGATGGACGACTGTTTTCTATGCCATTCATAATGCGTTTTTCGCGCAGGTGGGTTTTCCCGCCAGTGCTCACATGACGTATTGGTGGAGAATGCCAAATACGATGTGCCCTTATCTCACACATCAACGCCTTGGATGTCGCAACGATTTCCAAGCATGAGGGGCTGCGGATTTGTGCTGTTCCATTCATTCGTCGGGAGAATTAGCTAATGACTCAATCTGGTGTTTTAGAAGATCCTGGGATCGAGACGTTCCCGTCGACCCCGAAGAAGTTTCGCGTTCAGCTCGATTTCGCTGCTGATGATTTCAACGAGATCAATGTTCTCGCAAAGAAATTAGGTTTGTCGACTAGGGCTGAACTGTTCAGGAGCGCGCTGATCACGCTTCGGTGGATGTACAACAAGAAAATTCAGGGCTGTTCTATCGTTGCAATGTCTCCTGACCATGAACGGCTCATCGAGCCAGAGTTTTCATTTCTGGAACGAGCTGGCCATCACAAAAACTTGCACGATAAGGAGAGTGCGGTAACATCCTCTTGATATGTTGCAAACTGGCAGCACGATTCCGGTTTCTGTTACACCGCTCCTTGGGCAATGGATCATCTTGCTCAAGGAGTTGGTGTGGCCTGTTTTTTGGCTTATTGTGATCTTTGCGCGCAAATCGGATATGCGAGGACTCATGTCCGCATTGATCGGCTTATTGAATCGTGTGAATTCAGTTAAGGTATGGGGCTTAGAAGTTGGCGTATGCCCACCTGAGGACATAAGGACGATCAAGCAAGGGGTGAATGAGAAACACATCGAAATTAAGCGGACATCTCTTCATCAGGGGGTGAGTATTATGCCGCCTGAAGGTGTGAAGATAGTTAAGAAGACTATTAGGGAAATTGAACAGGAATAAGGCCTGTAAGATTCGAGTTGGTTGTGATGTATCGTAGCTAGATTTCTGTCTGCCGGAATTGATTTGGCTCCCCCAAAAATCTACTCGTAGGCCAGCGCGTCGATGGGATCCTTGCGGGCGGCCATCCACGCTGGGTAAAGCGCGCCGCACAACGAACCTACAAAGGCGATGACCGCTCCGCGAAGCAACCACTCCGCGGTAATCTCGAAGTGCTGCGTGGGAAAGATGTGGGCCATCAGCAGCTTTACTCCATACGTTCCTGCAATGCCCAGCAGCACGCCGGCCACCGCTATCACCGCGGTCTCGCGCAGTACCACCCCCACGATGACCGCTTTGGATGCGCCCATCGACTTGAGGATGCCGATCTCTCTCGTCCGCTCCAGCACCGCCGTATACATCGACTGGAAGATCACCAGAAAGCCGACCAGAACCGCGATGAAGGTGACCACATCGAGGGCGATGTTGAATCCGGGAATCTTCTCTGGTGTCATCTCCTCCAGCCATTCGTCTACCGTCTCCACCGGGTAGTCTTCCAGGCCGCGCGTGGAATGAATCTCCTCAATCACCGCTTTGTCGTTGGCTGGGTCATCACACTTGATGTAAAAGAGCGAAGCCTTGTCCTCAGAACCCATCAACTCACCCATTGTCTTGATGGTCAACATTTTGCGTCCGCCCTTGCCGTGTTCCACGATGCCCGCGATGCGAAAAGAGTGATCCATGATGGTGATCTGCTCGCCGACGCGATGGCCGCCATCGGCGCCGGCGGCGATGTCATCAATGATTGCGTCATTGGGCCCCTGAAACGGCCCGCCGGAGACGAAAACGAAGGGCTTCAGAGCATCGAAGCTGGAATACTCGATGCCGTAAAGCACCTCGATCTTTCCGGCGGTATTAAGCTTCTGAATCACCGGCGAGGCCACGGCTACGTGGGGTAATTTGCGGAGGACCTCGACAAACCTGGCTGGCATGGGTGCGCCGCTCACGCCTACGAAGATGCTGGCATTGGAGGGCCGCATCATCAGGTCGGCGCCGATGCCGTTGGTGCGCTGCTTGGTGTCGTTCAGCATCCCCATGAAGATGCCGACGATGGACAGAATCATGATGACTTCAATAGCCACCGCCAGCACGCTGATGATGGAGCGAACAGGGCGGTGCAGCAGATTGGCAAAAATGAGCTTATTCAGTCCCAATGACGGCTCCCAGAGGCTGCAAATCGCTTGAAATGCCCTCGCTTTCAGGGTAACAGCCCCGGGCTGGCGGTCCGGGCAAGCGATTGTCAGCGCAATTAGCCACCACGGCGGCCTGCCGCTATCTCAATTCGGGCTGGGTGAGAGGGTGAATCGTTGCCGGATATGCGTTCGGCCCGGCAATAATACGCAAACCCATGTAAATCGAGGGAAATCCTCTAAATAGTCTTTGACCGTAGCGGTGAGCAGGTTTATTGTTGAGGGGGTTAACTAGCTGGCGATATAAGCGTTTTCTGGTAAACGATGGGCAACTTCGGAGAAGACCTGCGCATGGAGCGGTTGTCCCGCGGCATCGCGCTGGAAGACATTACGGCAGTGACCAAGATCAGCCAGCGGCACCTGATTGCGCTGGAACAGGAGAGGTTCCGCCTGCTTCCCGGCGGGATCTTGAGCAAGGGCATTGTCCGCGGCTACGCGGGCGCCGTCGGCCTGGACCCCAACGAATGGACGGAGAGGTTTCTCAAGGCCTATGCCGCCAGCGGACAGATGCTCGACGAAGACCGCAGCTGGCTGGAGTTTGCCGCCAACGTGGGCAGGGCTCGCAGCCAGCGCGGCGATGCCATGGAGAAGCGCCTGCGCTGGGTCGGCGTGATCCTGCTGCTGCTGGTGGGGATAGCGGGCATTTTTCTGGGAGTGCGCTACTTTGGCATGCGCCATGGTTGGTGGACTACGCTGCTGCCGTTGAAGCTTTTCTGATCCATGATTTCTCTGCCCTTTCAAAACCCGATTATTTGAATAGAGTTTTAACTGAGCGTTTTTTTGCATAACCCTTCTGCACGTTTCAACTTGCATATAGCCCTTTTGGACATGCATTGCTCCCCATTCACTGCATGCCTTTGCTTCCGGCCGCCATAGGCAATTACCATAGAGCAATGCATCCCAAGGCGCATGCCTGACGGTGCTGGCATGTGCTGTGCGGGAGTGGGTCCGGCGGGAGAGAGGTTGGTTGCTCTCCGCGACGGTGATCCAGCATGAACCGGTCCTCGCGGCAGACTGCCCAAATTGAATTCCCTGAAATGGGAGGAGAGTTACATTGAGCGACCGTTTCTTGTTTACCTCTGAGAGCGTCACTGAAGGCCATCCGGACAAGATGGCCGACCAGATCTCCGACGCCATTCTGGATGCCTGCCTGGAGCAGGACCCCTACAGCCGCGTCGCCGCCGAGACCCTGTTGGCCACCGGCCTGGTGGTCATCGCCGGCGAAATTACAACCGAGGCATACGTCGATTTCCAAAACCTGGTGCGCGGCGTGGTGGCCTCCATCGGCTACGATAATGCCCTCTTCGGCTTCGACGCCAACACCTGCGCTGTCATCTCATCCATCAACAAGCAGTCGGGCGACATTGCCCAGGGCGTTGACACCGGCGGCGCCGGCGACCAGGGCATGATGTTCGGCTACGCCTCCAACGAGACCCAGGAACTGATGCCCGCCCCCATCTCGCTGGCCCACAAGCTTACACGCCAGCTGACATCTGTGCGAAAGTCTGGCAAGCTCAGCTACCTGCGCCCCGACGGCAAGAGCCAGGTCACCGTGGAGTACGACGAGAACGGCAAACCCGCCCGCGTTGACGCCGTGGTCATCAGCAGCCAGCACGCCGAGAGCGTCAGCAACGAAGAGTTGCACGCCGACATTCTCAAGCACGTCATTCAGGCCGTTCTTCCCTCTGCCTGGCTGGACAAGTACACCAAGTATCACATCAATCCGACGGGCCGTTTCGTCATCGGCGGTCCCATGGGCGACACCGGCCTGACCGGCCGCAAGATCATCGTGGACACCTACGGCGGCGCGGGCCGTCACGGCGGCGGAGCATTTTCCGGGAAAGACCCGACCAAGGTGGATCGCTCGGCGGCTTACATGGCCCGCTACATCGCCAAGAACATTGTGGCGGCGGGGCTGGCCGATCGCGCCGAGGTTCAGCTCGCCTACGCCATCGGCATAGCCGAGCCGGTCAGTGTGCGCGTCGATACCTTTGGAACGGGCAAAATCGGCGAGGCCAAACTGACCGAGCTGATTCGCAAGAACTTCGCGCTTACCCCCAGGCAGATCATCGAGAGCCTGAATCTGCGCCGGCCCATCTACCAGAAGACCGCGGCCTACGGCCACTTCGGCCGCTCGGAGCCGGAGTTTACCTGGGAGGCCACCGACAAGGCCGCCGCCCT
>Ga0326727_10028201_pt1 | contig 10232 bp, 7 predicted proteins | sample MB2enrmetagenome_FD_207643 | JGI IMG/M metagenome (GOLD analysis project Ga0326727, IMG submission 207643) | Lab enriched peat soil microbial communities from McLean, Ithaca, NY, United States - MB29MY | ecosystem: Environmental > Terrestrial > Soil > Wetlands > Peat | place: USA: New York...
ACGATCGCCAATCTGCTCAACTTCGAGAACCTGCAGGTTGCCATCGCCATTCTGGGCACCGGCAACGCGAGTGTGTCGATCGCGCTCGCCGTGCTCTCGCTGGTGCTCGTCTTCGTCTTCCTCTTTGCCCTGACATTTCTGAGCCGCCTGACCTCGCGCCGTCGCGGCGCCGTGAAGGGATGAGATGACCACTGCCGCAACCCGGGGAGCGAGCTCGTCGACCGTCCCCTCGCGTCCGGCGGCCGAGGTCCGCCTCGAGGACCTCTCCCGGCATTACGGACCCACGATGGCGCTCGACGGTCTCAGCATCACCATCGAGGCCGGTGAGCTGGTGGCCCTCCTGGGCCCGTCGGGGTGCGGCAAGACCACGGCCCTGCGCCTCGTCGCCGGGCTGGAGGACGCCGATGCTGGCCGGGTAGTCATCGACGGCAGGGACGTGACCCACCTGCCCACCAGCCGGCGCGACACCGGCATGGTGTTCCAGGCCTACTCGCTCTTCCCGCACATGACCGCCCGTGAGAATGTCGCGTTCGGCCTCCGCATGCGCAAGATGGGCAGCGCCGAGCGCCGCCAGCGTGCTGGCGAGATGCTCGAGCTGGTGGGCCTCAGCATCCAGGCGGATCGCTACGCACACCAGCTCTCCGGGGGACAGCAGCAGCGGGTCGCGCTGGCCCGGGCCCTCGCCATCCGCCCCTCGATCCTGCTCCTCGACGAGCCGCTCTCCGCCCTCGACGCGCGCGTGCGCAGCCAGCTGCGCGACGAGATCCGGCGGGTGCAGCGTGAGGTGGGCATCACCACCCTCTTCGTCACCCACGACCAAGAGGAGGCGCTGGCCATCGCCGACCGGGTCGGGGTGATGCGCGCCGGCCGCCTGGAGCAGCTGGGGCCGCCGATCGCCATCTACGCGCAGCCGGCGACTCCCTTCGTCGCCGAGTTCGTCGGCCTCACCAACCGGCTCGCCGGGATGGTCCGGGACGGGAGCGTCGACGTTCGCGGCATCCGCCTGCCCTTGATCGCGTCCGATACTCCCGACGGCCCGGCGGTGGCGCTGGTCAGGCCGGAGGCGGTATCCCTGGCCGCCGCCGCACCCAACTCCAACGGACCGCTCTCCGGGACTGTGATCGCGGTCGCCTTCCTCGGGGCGGTGAGCCGGCTCACGGTCGATCTCGGCGATGCAACCGTGCTGGTCCAGATTCCGACCTCGGAGGCCGCCGCCCACCCCGGCGGCTCCCGGGTCCAGGTGGCGCTCCGCCAGGACCCGGTGCTGGTCACCCACGACGAGTCCCCGGCGCGACGATAGCGACGCCGATGGCGCTGACCCACCGCCAGACCTTCGCCGCGGGAGACGTCCTCAAGGGCGGTGCCAGCGCCCCCTATCGGGCGATGGTCCTCACGCACGGCGAGGAGCACCAGGTTCGAACCGACCTGGGCGGCTCGACGGCCCGGCCCGCGCCGGGCGGGACACCGCGCGCGGTCGCCTGCCTGGCCCACATGACCGACCTGCACATCAGCGACGTGCAGTCCCCGGTGCGCTTCGAGTTTCTCAACCGCGAGTTCCTCGACCCTCGCTTCGCCGGGCTGGTCCCCGTCCAGCGCCCACAGGAGGCGCTCACATCGCACGCACTGGACGCGCTGGTCCGCACCCTGAACCGCGATCTGGCGGGCCCGCTCACCGGCGCCCCCCTCGAGCTCGTCCTCACCGGGGGGGACGCCGTCGACAACAGCCAGCAGAACGAGGTGCGCGCTCTCCTGACTCTCCTCGACGGCGGCCGCGTCGAGCCCAACTCGGGGGCGACCACCTACGAGGGGGTGCAGGCGGCGACCTGGCCCGATGACATCTTCTGGGTGCCCGACGGCAGGCGGGCGGGGCCCGATCTTCTCTCCCGCGAATACGGCTTCCCGCTGCTGCCCGGTCTGCTCGAGCGAGCGCTCAGGCCATTCGACGCTCCCGGCCTGGACGTGCCCTGGCTCGGCTGCCACGGCAACCACGACAGCCTCTGTCAGGGCGTCGGAGTGGTGACCCCGGAGCTGGTGGCCGCCCTGGTGGGAGCGCGCAAGCCGATCGCGCTGCCGGACGGATTCGACCGCGACGCGGCGTACGACACCTTCGTCAGCCGCGCCGAGGCGCTGCTCGCCGGACCGTCGGTCGACGTCACCCCCGACGGAGACCGGCGCCACTGCACCCTGACCGACCTCCTCGCCGCCCACGCCCAGGCCGGACGCGTGGCGCGCCACGGCTTCGACGTCCAGAACTACCGGGAACGCACCGCCTTCGCCGTCCACGACACGCCGCCCGTGCGCTTCGTCGTCCTCGACACCGCCTGCCCCGCCGGCTCTGCCGAGCTGTGCATGGACGAAGCGCAGCTGCACTGGCTGGAGCAGCGGCTGATGGAGGTGCACTCCTCGTACCGGGCCCCGGACGGACGGCGGGTGACGACGGGCGCAGAGGACCGGATCGTGGTCGTCATCTCCCACCACGGATCGGGCGTGCGGATGAGCACGCGCCGCCATCCGGGCGGCTCCCTGCCCACGGCGGGCGGCCGGATCCTCTCCACGCTACTGCGCTTCGACAACGTCGTCCTCTGGCTCAACGGGCACACCCACACCCACGCCATCCGCGCCCGCTCCGACCCGAGCGGGCAGGGCGCGGGACTGTGGGAGGTGACGACGGGCTCCCTGGTCGACTGGCCCTGCCAGAGCCGGCTGGTCGAGCTCTTCGAGGCGGGCGACGGGATGCTGGGGATCGCCGCCACCATGATCGACCACGACGCCCCGCTGGAGCCGGGTGGGGCGGAGACGTCCGCGGAGATGGCTGCTCTGCACCGTCAGCTCGCCGCCAACCTCCGCTGGGCGGGGTTCGGCGCCGGCGCCGAGGGGACGCCTCTCGACCGCAATGCGATCATGCTGAGGCGGATCGGGTTCACGCCCGCCTAGCGCCACCGGGCCCGCCCCGAGATGGATCGACGGAGGGATGGCAGATGAAGGCTGTGGTGTACGAGCGTCAGGGCGCGGCCGCCGAGGTGCTCAAGGTCGTCGAGCTGCCCCGCCCGGAGCCCGGACCCGGCGAGGTGCGGGTGCGGGTCAGCTTCTCCGGGATCAACCCCACGGATTGGAAGGGGCGGAGCGGCGCGACCCCCCGCCCGGTCGACCGGTTCCAGGTCCCCCACCTCGACGGGTCGGGAGTGATCGACGCGGTGGGACCGGGGGTTGACGAGGGGCGCCTGGGGCAGCGCGTCTGGGTCTGGATGGCCGCCGCCGGGAGCCGGTGGGGCACCGCCGCCGAGTGGACGGTGGTCTCGGACGGCCAGGCGGTCCCCCTCCCCGAGGGCGCGTCGCTGGAGCTGGGGGCGAGCCTCGGTGTGCCCGCGCTGACCGCGCACCGCTGCCTCTTCGCCGACGGCGGGATCACCGGGCGCACCGTCCTGGTCGCCGGCGGGGCGGGCGCGGTCGGGCACTTCGCCATCCAGCTGGCCAAGCATCGGGGGGCGCGGGTGGTCACCACCGTGAGCGGCCCCGCCAAGGCCGAGCTGGCCCGGGCCGCCGGTGCCGACCTGGTCGTCAACTACAGGGAGCCGGATGCGCTGGAGCGGATCCGGAGCTTCGCCGATCACGTCGACCGGGTGGTGGAGGTCAACCTGACGGCCAACCTCGACCTCGACCTCGGTCTGGCCGGTGCCGGCACCGTGGTGGCGGTGTACGCGGCCGACAGCGCTGATCCGCAGCTTCCCGTGCGCGCCTGCATGACGGCCAACGTCGTGCTCCGCTTCGTCCTCCTCTATGGCGTTCCGGTGGCGGAACTCCACGCCGGGGTCACCGAGGTCAGCGCGGCGCTGCAGGCGGGGGCGCTCAGCGAGCTTCCGGTCCACCGCTTCCCGCTCGAGGAGTGCGCCGCCGCCCAGGATGCGGTCCAGGCCGGGGCGGTCGGCAAGGTGCTCCTCGACGTCGGTTGAGGCCCGGCCACGCCGCTGAACCCGGCCCGTCAGGGTTCCGTAAGAGGGGATGCCGGAGGCTGTGGACTCATGCCCGCACCTCCTCCAGCCCCCCCATGACCATCCCCTCCGATCTCGGCGCCCCCGCCACCGCCGCCACCCGGCGGGCCCTGCCCGTGCCCCGGCGCTGGGGGCTCCGTCCCGGCGACGTCATCCTGGTCGTGGCCGCCAACGCCGCCCTCATCGTGGGCATGTGGGTGCGCCACGGGCAGCTCCCCAACCTGACCCACCCGGCCGCCGTCCTCACCGGCGCCGGCCAGCTGGCCGCGCTGCTGGGCACCTACAGCGCGCTGATCCAGGTCGTGCTGATGTCGCGCAGCCCCTGGCTCGACGACCTCTTCGGGATCGACCGGATCGCCGGCTGGCATCGCTGGCTGGGCTTCGCCACCGTCTCCCTGATCTCGGCTCACGTCGTCCTCACCACGGCCGGATTCGCGATGACCGACGGGCGATCGTTCCTGGCCCAGACCTGGGTCTTCCTGACCACCTACCCCTACATGCTGATGGCCTACGCGGCCTTCGGCCTCTTCCTCCTCGTTGCGATGACCTCGGTGCGGGCGGCACGACGGCGCGTATCCCACCAGACCTGGCACTTCATCCACCTGTACGTCTATCTCGCCATCGCGCTCGCCTTCGCCCATCAGCTGGCGGTGGGCAGCGATTTCGTGGACGACCCGGTGGCGGTCGGCTACTGGGTGGCGCTGTACGCGGTCGCGGGCGCCCTGGTGGTGACCTTCCGGCTGGCGATCCCGGCGCGGCTGGCGCTGCGCCACCGCCTGCGGGTTCGCAGCCTGGTCATGGAGTCCCCGGACGTGGTCTCCATCTACATCACCGGCCGCGCCCTGGAGGAGCTGCCGGTGCGCGCCGGCCAGTTCTTCCAGTACCGGTTCCTGACCCGCGAGCTGTGGTGGCAGGTGCATCCGTTCTCTCTCTCCGCGGCGCCGAACGGTGAGTACCTGCGCATCACGGTCAAGCAGGTGGGCGACTTCACGCGCGCGCTCCGCGATCTCCGACCCGGCACGCCCGTGCTCCTGGAGGGGCCGTACGGCCTCTTCACCTCGGTCCGGCGCCGACGGCCGCGCGTGCTGCTCATCGCCGGGGGGATCGGCATCACCCCGCTGCGGGCCCTCATCGAGGAGATGCCGCAGCGCAAGGGCTCGATCGCCCTCCTCTATCGGGCCCATTCCTGGGACGACGTCGTCTTCAAGTCCGAGCTCGACCGGCTGGTGGCTGCGCGCGGGGGTGTCGTCCACTACGTCGTCGGCGGGCGTGGGCGGGAGGTGCACCCCCAACCGTTCGCGCCGGGCCTGCTGGCCGCAGCGATCCCCGATGTGAGGGACCGCGACGTCTTCGTCTGCGGCCCGCGCCCCATGGTCGACGCCGTCCTGAGCAGCCTGCGGGCGCTCCGCGTCCCGGCTGCGCAGGTCCACTGCGAGCGCTTTGCGTTCCTGAGCTGAGGCCGCCCGTCATGCCCATCCGCGCCGCCGTCGCCCTCGCCGCCACCGCCGTCGGGCTGATCCTCCTGTTCAGCTTCCGGACCCCGCCGGCCAGCTCGATCACCGCCGTGGCGCCCCCCGCGGCCAGCTCCACGTCCAGCCCGACGCCGACCCCGACCTCCTCCGGTGCGCCGCCGTCGGGAGGCGCCTCGCCCACCCCCACCGCGACGCCCACGCCCGTCGCGAACGGCCTCAAGTCGGGGTCGTTCACGGGTCAGGATGCCGCCAACCAGTACGGCAGCGTGCAGGTGCAGCTGGTGATCTCGGCAGGCAGGATCACCGGCGTCACGGTGGTGCAGTCCTCCGAGAACGATCCGCAGTCGGCGACCATCAGCTCACGCGCCTTCCCGGTCCTGCGCAGCGAGGTTCTCCAGTCCCAGAGCGCGCAGATCGACGCCGTCAGCGGGGCGACCTACACCAGCCAGAGCTACGCCGAGTCGGTGCAGTCGGCATTGGACATGGCGCGTGGCTGAGGTCGCGGCCGGGCCGCCCCGGGTGCGCGTGGAGCCGGTGATGGGAACCGTGGTCACCCTCGACGTCCGCGACCCCGGCCTGCCCAAGGCGGCGATCGACGCGGCCATCGCCTGGTTCCACGAGGTGGACGCCAGGTTCAGCACGTTCCGCGACGACAGCGAGATCAGCCGCCTCGGGCGCGCTGAGCTGGACGTCGGCGAGTGCTCCACCGACGTGCGCGAGGTGCTCGGTCTCTGTGCCGAGGTGGAGCGGCGCAGCCAGGGAAGCTTCGACATCCGTTACGGCGGCCGCCTGGATCCCTCGGGCCTGGTCAAGGGCTGGTCGGCAGAGCGCGCCGCGGAGATGCTGGTGGCCGCGGGAGCCCGCGACTTCTTCATCGGCGCGGGCGGCGACGTGCTCACCCGAGGACGGGCGGCTCCGGGCCGGTGCTGGCGGGTGGGGATCCGCCACCCTGAGGACGCCGTCCGGATGGCGGCGGTGCTGGAGACGGGCAGCCTCGCGGTCGCCACCAGCGGCGCCTACGAGCGCGGCCAGCACATTCTCGACCCGCGCACGCGACGGGCCCCCGACGGGGTGCTCAGCATGACGGTGGCCGGTCCCAGCCTCAGCTACGCGGACGCCTTCGCCACCGCCGCCTTCGTCATGGGGGAGGAGGGTCTGGACTGGGTGGCGGGCATCGACGGCTACGCCGCTCTGGCCATCACCCGGGACCATCGGATGGTGTGGACGGCGGGGATGGACGCGCTCCTGGCCGGGCCCGGGAGGGGGCCGGCGTGACATCCGGGCGGTCGTTCCCCACGGCGGCGCGACAGGCGTGCCGGCACATCGCATGCAATTCGCCGCGACTGGCGCGTTGATGGCCGCACCCGTATACTCGCCGGGCCGGTACCCAGGGGCTCTCGCGCTCAGGAGCGGTGACCCGCGGCCCTCGCTCCTCACCTTCTCGCCCCTGACGGTGGCAATGCAGATGCGCGGGATGTGGGAGCGCGAGGGACGGTGTTCATCCGGGCTCCAGCAGCGGTGCGGGCTTGATGTCGACGCGCAAGCAGGTGCTCCTGCTCGGCCTGTGGGCGGCGTTCCTGGCTCTGGTCGTGGCCGTCTACGTGCACGTCCGGGACCAGCCGCCGGGCCCCCCCCAGGCCAGTCTGGGCACGCTGTCGCAGGCCGTGCTCAACGCCCAGGACGGCACCGGATCACTCCAGGACCAGATCTCCCTCAGCAGCGCTCACGAGGCCCAGATCGGCACCGGCCAGGTGACCTGGTGGGACGCCGCCGGCGGCGAGCACGTGACACCCCTGCCCGACGGTGGCGAGGCCCTCGTGGTGGGGATCTTCACCAGCGATCACTTCGCCAACTACACGGCCGACAACGGCATCCCGCTCAGCACGCTGCTGCTGGTGCTGGTGCCGACGCTGATCATCGTGATGGTCATCGTCATCCTCTACTGGCGCGGCGGTGGCGCCGGCCCGGTGGGACTGCTGCGCTCGCGTTCGCGGCCGCTTGCCGGTAACCGGCCGCTCTGCACCTTCGCCGACGTCGCCGGGTGCGACGACGCCAAGTTGGAGATGGGCGAGCTGGTCGCCTTCCTGCGCGACCCCGACCGCTACCGGGAGCTGGGGGCCCGGGTGCCCAAGGGAGTCCTGCTGGTGGGCCCGCCGGGCACCGGCAAGACCCTGCTGGCGCGGGCCGTGGCCGGCGAGGCTGACTGCGCCTTCCTCTCGGTGTCGGGATCGGAGTTCGTGGAGATGTTCGTGGGGGTGGGCGCGGCCAGGGTGCGCGACCTCTTCAAGAAGGCGCGGAAGTCGGCGCCGTGCATCGTCTTCGTGGACGAGATCGACGCCGTCGGCCGGCGCCGCGGCGGGGCGGGCGTCAACGTCGGCCACGAGGAGCGGGAGCAGACCCTCAACCAGCTCCTCGTCGAGCTGGACGGCTTCGACCAGGGGGCGCGGATCGTGGTCATCGGCGCCACCAACCGCGCCGACGTGCTCGATGAGGCGCTGCTCCGGCCGGGACGGTTCGACCGCCGGGTGACCGTCGACCCCCCCGACGTCAGCGGCCGCGCGGCGATCCTCGCCGTCCACGCCGCCGGCAAACCGCTCGCCGCCGACGCCGACCTCGGCCTGCTGGCCCGGCGGACCGCGGGTTTCACCGGGGCGGACCTGGCCAACCTCGTCAACGAGGCGGCGCTCCTCGCCGCCCGCGAACGGCGGGCGCGGATCGCCATGGCGGACCTGGAGGCGGCGGTCGACCGCGTCCTCACCGGCCCCGAGCGCCGGGGCCGGCTGCTCAGCCTCGACGAGCGGCGTACGATCGCGTACCACGAGATGGGGCACGCCCTGGTCCTCGCCTGCCTGCCGGGGACCGACCCGGTGCGCCGGGTCAGCATCGTGGGGCGGGGGCGCTCGCTGGGCTGGACCCTCACCGTTCCCGACATCGACCGGGCCCTGGCGTCCAAGTCCCAGCTCAAGGACCGGCTGGCCGGCCTGCTCGGTGGACGGGCCGCCGAGGAGGTCGTGCTCGGTTTCGACGACATCACCAGCGGCGGAGCCGACGATCTCCTCAAGGCGACCCAGCTCTCCCGCCAGATGGTCACCGGTCTGGGGATGTCAGGGCTCGGGGTGCGCGTGGTGGAGGCCGACGAGCCGGGCCTGGGGCCGACCCATTCGGACGAATTGGGCCGGCGGGTGGATGCGGAGGTCGAACGCCTTCTCGACGAGGCGCTGGGCCGGGCCCGGGCGATCCTCGCCTCCCGCCGGGAGCTGCTCGACGCCCTGGCGACACGGCTTCTCGAGGTGGAGACGATGTCCGGGGCCGAGATGGCCGCCATCGTCGCTGCGCACGCGACCGTCGAGCTGCGCGGTGTGCTCTCGCCGCCGGCGCCGGCGCGGCCGGCGGAGCCGGCGGTGGCCGCCTCGCTCCGGGGAGGCCCGGCCCCTGCCCCCCGGCCGGCGGGTGCCCCGGCGAGGGCGGGCGTCCCGGCTGCCACCGGCCCGCCACCGTGGCTGCGCAGCCTGCTCCGGGCTGCCGCGAGCTTCCTTGGCGGCCGGCCCGGGGCCGGGGGGCTCTCCAGCTAGGAGGCGCCCGGGGGCTGCGCAACCGGCCCCACCAGGGGTTGACACTCCCTCGAGAAGTTATCAAGATATTGTGCCAGTAGCCGGTCTGACCCACTACATCTTGAATCCCGGCTAGCGCCTTCTCCTTCGCCGGAGGCCCGTCCCACCGGGGTCGGGCCTCCCCCTTTGCCCGGGCCGACCGCGGCGGCCGGCGGGGGAGGCTAGTGGCTGGCCCAGACGGGCGCCGAGCCGTCCAGATCGAGGTTGCTGGTGATCTGCAGCGGTGCCGAGGGGATGGGGGTGACCACTGCCTTCGGGGTGGGGGTGGGAGTCGCCGTCCCCGTCGCGGAGGGGGTGGGGGTCGCCGCCGCCTTCGCCGAAGGGGTGGGGCTCACCGTCCCCGTCGCGGACGAGGTGGGGGTCGCCGCTGCCTTGGGGGAGGGGGCCAGGGGCGCCGCTCCCTTGATGTACCAGAGCTCCATGTAGCCGTCCCCGGCCTCGGGGGCCTCGTAGATGAGGCCGGTCCCGTCGGGTGACCAGGCCGGCGACGCCGCCATGGTCCCCGTCACCAGCCGGTCGAGCGGCCCGATGGTGTCGGTGGCGGCATCGAAGCTGGCGACCACCAGGTCGGATTCGGTGCTGCTCGGCGCCCCGTTGACGACCGGGGTGCAGATCATCGCCATCTCGGTCTGGGCGGGGTTGAGCGCAGGCTGGGCGCAATCGTCACCCGGCTGGGTGAGCGGGATGCCGGCCCCGGTGCCGTAGGGATTGGGCGTGGGGTCCATGCGGATCTGACTGATCTCGCTGCCCGGGACGGCGCCCGCGAGCGGCGTGCTCAGCTCGCCCGTGTCGCCGTAGGCGTCCTCGTAGTCGACGTAGACGAGGCCGCCGCCAGCCAGCGGCAGCGGGCTCACGTCCCCGCCGGTGTAGTAGTTTGCCCAGCTCTCCTGGGTGATGCCGTTGCCGTTCTCCACGTCGCTGCGATTGATCTGAGTGCCGAGCTTCGTCTCCCAGATCGAGAGGTCCACCTGGTAGCAGCACTCGCTGGGATCGTCGACATCCCCCTTGGGCCAGTCGTAGCTGAAGTAGAGGGTGTTGCCGGGACCGACGGCCGGGTAGTAGATCCAGTCGTCGTTGCCCAGCTCGGTGACGGTGACCTGACCGGAGTTGTGGCTCAGCTGCTCCTCGACCGTTCCCGTCAGGCTCAGCTCGTAGAGGTC
>Ga0326727_10028203_pt1 | contig 10231 bp, 10 predicted proteins | sample MB2enrmetagenome_FD_207643 | JGI IMG/M metagenome (GOLD analysis project Ga0326727, IMG submission 207643) | Lab enriched peat soil microbial communities from McLean, Ithaca, NY, United States - MB29MY | ecosystem: Environmental > Terrestrial > Soil > Wetlands > Peat | place: USA: New York...
CGACAAAAGGGAACGCCGGGAGGTGGAGGTCCCCCTGGACTACGTGGGATTCCCGGTGGCTCAGGGGTTCCTGGTGGGCTACGGCCTGGACTGCGGCGAGCAGCAGCGCACCTTGCCGGAGATCTACGTCTTGGAAAAGGATTGAGGGGTGTTGTAATGGATTGGTGGGGCTGGAGAGACCCGCAGTGAACTAAAAATGGGCCGCGACGATTCAGACCCCATCCGGTTCGCCGCCATCGATCTGGGCAGCCTCACCGTGCGCCTGGCGGTGGCGGAACCCAGAGGACCCGGGCAATTCCACCTGCTGCTGCACCTCCGGGAAATCACCGGCCTGGGCCGGGGCCTGGCCCAGACCGGTGAACTGGCCCCGGAGGACATGGCCCGAACCCTCCAGGCCCTGTCAGGTTTTAAGCAGGTGCTGGCCAACTATCGGGTTGAGAACTGCCGGGTAGTGGCTACCCACGCGGTGCGGGCCGCCAAGAACAGCCCTATCTTCCTGGAGCGGCTGCGTGAGGAGCTGGGCCTCGAAGTTCTGGTTCTGGCCCCGGAGCAGGAGGCTCGCCTATCCCTGAAGGGGGTGCTCTCGGCCCTGGCCCCCCCACATCTGCCGACCCCGGTCCTGGTGGTCGACGTGGGCGGCGGCAGCTCCGAGTTCGCCCTGGCGCGGCCGGGGCGGGAATCGCAGTTCGCCAGCCTGCCCCTGGGGGTCCTCACCCTGAGCCAGGCCCATCCCCTGGGCGACCCGCCAGACTCGGAGAAGATGGCCGCCCTGAAGCGGCTCGTGGCCCAGGATTTGGCGCGCTTCCGGGACCTGACCTTCCCGCCGGACCGGCTTCGCGGGGCAAGACTGGTGGGCACCGCCGGGGCGGTGACCACCCTGGCGGCCATGCACCTAAGGCTGACCTGCTACGACCCGAACCGGGTCAATAACCTGCTCCTGACCCGGACCCGGGTGGCGGAGCTGAGCGAGATCATCTGCCGGCTGCCTGAGGCGGAGCGGGCCAGGCTTCCCGGGATCGAGCCCGCCAAGGCCGGGGTCATGGTGGCCGGGGCCTTGCTCATCCTGACCATCCTGGAGGTATTTGGCCAGGACTCCCTGGTGGTGGTCGACGCCGGACTCCTGGAGGGAGTTTTGGCAAGTTTTAATGAAGTTTCGGGTTTTTTGTAAGAAGTTTTGAGTTTTGAGTTAAAATAGGCAAAATATTTTCAGAGTTCGCCAGGGGAGGGTAGGTCATCCGCATGGCCGATTAAACCTATTCCAGAAATACGACCCTAGCTTGCAGTAAGAGTTGGTTTTTCTTTAATAAAAACGGAGCGCTGGAAAATCGAAAAACTCGAAACTCAAAACTCGAAACCAAAAACTGGGCGACCCCATCACAGTCTGGAAGCGTGTGCCACTGTCGCCCCCACAACCCGAAACTCAAGGATGCCCCCATGAGCCCAGACGCCATTCACTATGCCTATACCTTCGATGACCTCCTGTTACTGCCCGGGGCCTCGGCGGTGCTGCCCAGCGAGGTGGACCTCAGTACCCGCATCACCCGGCGCATCAGCCTCAACATCCCGCTGTTGAGCTCCGCCATGGACACGGTTACCGAGGCCGAGACCGCCATTTCCCTGGCTCGCCAGGGGGGGATCGGCATCCTGCACCGCAACATGGCCATCGCCGCCCAGGCCCAGCAAGCCGAAAAGGTGAAGAAATCGGAGTCCGGGATGATCATCGACCCGGTGACCATCGGGCCGGAGGCCCGCATCGCCGACGTCCTGCAGTTGATGGAGCGCTACCGCATCTCCGGGATTCCGGTGGTGGAGGGACGCAAGCTGGTGGGCATCGTCACCAACCGGGACCTGCGTTTCGAGACCAACCTGAATCAGAAGGTCAAGGAGGTGATGACCAAGGACCACCTGGTTACCGCCCAGGTGGGCATCACCCTGGAGGACTCCAAGGCCCTGCTCCATAAATATCGTATTGAGAAGCTGTTGGTGGTGGATGAAGCGGGCGATCTGAACGGCCTCATCACCATCAAGGACATCGAGAAGATCCGCAAATATCCCTGGTCTTGCAAAGACGAGTTTGGCCGCCTGCGGGTGGGGGCCGCGGTGGGGGTGGGCTCGGACCGGGAAGAACGGATCGACGCCCTGCTCAAGGCCGGAGTGGACGTCATCAGCATCGATACGGCCCACGGCCACTCCAACCGGGTAGTGGCGGCGGTGGCCGACACCAAGCGGAATTTCCCCCAGGTGGAATTGATTGCCGGCAACGTGGCCACCGCCGAAGGGGCCCTGGACCTGGTGCGGGCCGGGGCCGACGCCGTGAAGGTCGGGGTGGGGCCGGGCTCCATCTGCACCACCCGGGTGATCTCCGGGGTGGGAGTGCCTCAACTCAGCGCCATTCTGGACTGCGCCCGGGTGACCCGGGAAGCCGACGTGCCCCTGGTGGCCGACGGCGGCATCAAGTATTCCGGAGACGTGACCAAGGCCCTGGCCGCGGGGGCGGAGGTGGTGATGATCGGTTCACTCTTCGCCGGCACCGAGGAGTCCCCGGGAGAGACCGTGATCTTTCAGGGGCGCAGCTACAAGATCTACCGGGGCATGGGCTCGATGGAGGCCATGAAGACCGGCAGCCGGGACCGCTACTGCCAGGAGGACGTGGATCTGGAATGCAAGCTGGTGCCCGAAGGCATCGTCGGTCGGGTGCCTTCCCGGGGCTGGCTCTCCGACGTCATCTATCAGCTCATGGGCGGCCTGCGCTCCGGCATGGGCTACGTGGGGGCCGGAAACATCCGGGAACTCCAGGCCAGGGCCAAATTCGTGCGCATCAGCCCCGCCGGCCTCAGGGAGTCCCACGTCCACGACGTCATCATCATGAAGGAAGCGCCCAATTATTGGGTGGATTAGGAGAAGTGAGCAGTAAACAGTAAGCAGTGAGCAGAAAAGGCGGTCAGTGGTCAGATTTCGGCCAGAAAACGGGGCGGACCCAGGTGTACGCCCCTTTTTTTATTTGTAACTCGGTGATTTCATTGAAAAGTTCATAACATACAGAATTATCTCATTTTCTTGGTTCTTGATTTTAATCTAAATTAATTGCAAAATATCAATAGTTATCGAAGCTGCTCTGTGCATTCATAATCTCTTTTGATTGGATGTTTGGTGATGCATTGCAGATTTTTCAATGAAGTCTCTGACGAATGGGTTGATGAAAAACTTAGTTGCATTAATCATAATGAACTGCGCTTGGAAAGAGAGATTGATGAACTATTCAAGTCAAAATGTGAAATCGGACCAAGATATTTTACGGCCGTAGAATTTAGTAAGTTTCTAAAATGGAAGGGTTTGGCAAGGAGGATACCGGCTTTTATTAATAGATATAATAACAATGGTGAGATTGAAGAAATTACAAAAAATTTATTTACATCCAAACTTATGCAATTTGCTTATGCAGATATTCAAAATGAATTACTAAAAGGAGATATTTTGATTGAGATCGATTCGCTATTTAATCACTTGCATTCGCAGTTGAATTATGTGGGAAAAGCAGTTGCGAGCGCTTGCCTTGCACTATGCTTCCCAGATTTGTGTGTAACAGCAGATTATATTGTCCCAGGACTTCTGCATAATGGTTTTGATATTAATGATAAACCAAATCCATTGTTTCTCAATCCGAGAATGGCGGAACTGCTTCACGAAGCGTTAATTATGCCGGCGGAACATTCATTATCTGCTTATCAGGCAAGAAATATTGCCACTCGCAATTACACAAGCTATGTTCAAGAGTTTTGGAATATTAAGTGAATATTTGGATTGACCGAAGGTGTAAGAAAAATAGAGGCTGCCATCTGGTCTTTTGGAATTTGCTACTTTAGAAAATGGCGAGGATATAGTGACTCTCAAGCACTCACTTTCAAGTATGAACCAAATCCTCCCAAAGGTGGTCCATTTTCAAAAACCTGTCCTAACGAATCGGGTACCATGCTTTAGGTGGGGTTTGGAGAAAAGATGAAAAATCCAATCAATTATCCCCCAGGATGGGATGAAGCCAGAGTTCACAGGGTCTTGGCACATTATGAGGAACAGTCGGAAGAAGAAGCGGTAGCTGAGGACGAGGCTGCCTTTGAAAGCTTGACACAGACCGCCATGAAAATTCCCCTCGATCTGGGGGGGCACAGCGGCCCTCCCCACCGGGCAAAGCGCAGGCTCAAGCCTGCGACTACCAAAAACAAATAAACAGGGAGGGCCATGGGCCCTTCCTGTTGGTTTAACAGCTTAAGGGGCGACCCAGCGGGTCGCCCCTACTTTTATGGGGGTTGGGGGATGGGGATTGGGGAAGGGGGCAGGGGCCCTCGGCCCCTGGCCCCCTTCCCCCAAAAATCCTCACGCCGCCTTGGCCTTCAGCCAGGCCTCCCGGGCCTGGTGGTTCACCGGGCTGGGGCCCAGTTTTAAGGCGCGCTCCACCATCTCTTTGGCGATGGCCGCGAAGCGCGGCCCTTCCGAAGACGACAGGTTGAACATCTGCAGGCGTTCCGGCTCGAACCCCATTTGGGCAAAGTCCTGCTTCACCTTATTGACCCGCTTCCTGGCCTGGATATTGCCCCTCAGGTAATGGCATTCGCCCTCCAGGCAGCCGGCCACGAAGACCGCGTCCGCCCCGGCCTCAAAGGCCTTGAGCAGGTGGAGGATGTCCACCCGCCCGGTACAGGGCAGCATCAGGATCTTGATATCCGGGGGATATTGCAACCGCATCGAACCTGCCAGGTCCGCGGCGCTGTACGCTCAGTAGCGGCAGCAGAAGCCGATGATTTTGGGAGCAAAATCGCCGGTCATGGCTCTCTCCTTCCTTTAACCCGCGGCCAGCGCCGTTTCTTGGGCGATGATCTGGGAATCGCTGAAGTTTTTCAAGGTAATGGCCTTGGCCGGGCATTCCGACGGGCAGATGCCGCAGCCCTGGCACTTGGCCGGGTCGATATAGGCCGCGTCCACGGTGTAGTCGATGACCGGCACGTTGAAGGGGCAGGTGCGCACGCAGGTGAGGCAGACGGCGCACTTGTCCTGGTCCACCACCGCCACGATGCCGCCCACCTCCACCTGGTCCTTGGCCAGGAAGGTGGCAGCCCGGCCCGCGGCGGCCATGGCCTGGGCGATGGACTCATCTATGGGCTTGGGATAGTGGGTCAGCCCGGCCAGAAAGATGCCGTCGGAGGGCAGGTCCACCGGGCGCAGCTTGGCGTGGGCCTCGTTGAGGAAGCCTTCGGCGTTGCGGGGCACCTTGAAGATCTCCCCCAGCTTTTCCACCGAATTGGGCAGGATGGCGCTGGCCAGGGTGAGGAGGTCGGGCCGCAAGACCACCGGCATCTGCAGGATGGGGTCGAAGATGGTGACCTTCAGGCCGCCGCCGTCCTGTTCCACCTTGGGTTTGGTCTCCAGGTCGAAGCGGATGAAGATCACCCCCAGTTCCCGGGCCTCTTTGTACAGGAGCTCCTTTTCCCCGTAGGTGCGCAGATCCCGATAGAGGACAAAGACGTCCAGGTCCTTCTGGCGCCGCTTCAGTTCGATGGCGCTCTCCACCGAGTGGGTGCAGCACAGGCGGCTGCAGTAGGGCCGCTGCGGCTCACGGGAACCGACACACTGGATGAAGACCGCCTGGGTGGCGGCGTCGATCCTGGGGTCCTGTTCGGCGATCAGTTTGTCAAACTCCAGGGAGGTGAAGATATTGGGGTGCCGGCCGTAGAGGTACTCCTCCGGCTGGTAGGCCTGGCCGCCGGTGGCCATGACGGTGGCGCCGTGGTCCACCTGGCGCTCGCCCGCCGGGGTGCTGATGGTGGTGTTGAAGTTGCCGACGAAGCCGCTGGTTTCCTTGACCTCGGAGTTGAACAGGACTTCGATGTTGGGGTGCTTCTCCACCTGTTTGATGAGTTCTTCCAGGTAACCCCGGTAGTTGTAGCCCCGGGCGCTGGTCACCAGGTTCCAGGCATTGCCGCCCAGCTTGTCGCCCTTTTCCACCAGATAGACCGGGAAGCCCATGCCGGCGAGGGAACGGGCCGCTTCCATGCCGGCCACCCCGCCGCCAATTACCAGGGCGTTCTTGAACACTGGGAAGGCCTGCTTGTGCAGGGGTTCCAATTGCACCACCCTGGCCACCGCGCCCCGCAGCAGGTCTTTGGCCTTGGCCAGGGCCTTTTCCGGCTCGTGCATGTGCACCCAGGAGTCCTGGTCCCGGATGTTGGCCATCTCAAAGAGGTAGGGGTTGAGGCCCGCCGTCTGGATGGTTTCCTGGAACATGGGCATGTGGGTGCGGGGCGAGCACGAGGCCACCACCACCCGGTTCAGGTGATGCTCTTTGATGGCGTCCAGGATCTTATCCTGGGTGTCGGCGGAACAGGAGAACAGGTTCTGGTCCGAGAAGACTACGCCGGGCAGGTTGGCGGCGTATTCGGCCAGGACCGGGACGTTAATGACCCCGCCGATATTGATCCCGCAGTTGCAGACAAAGACACCCACCCGGGGGGCCTGGCCGGCGACGTCGATCTCCGGGGGCAGCTCCCGCACCTTGATCTGGGTCCCCCGGGCCGGAGCCAGGAGCTTGCCCGCCGCGGCCGCGGACGCCGAGGCCTCCATCACCGACTGGGGGATGTCCTTGGGGGCCTGGAAGACGCCGCAGACATAGATGCCCTCCTTGTTGGTGTCCACGGGAGCGAAGGGTGAGGTGGCGGCAAAGCGGGTGTTGGGATTGACCTCGATACCCATGGTCTTGGCTAAATTCAAGGCGTCCTGGGAGGACTCCAGGCCCACCGACAGGACCACCATGTTGAAGACTTCCGTCTTCAGTTCGCCGTTCTCCGCCAGGTAGCGAACCGCCAGGTCGCCGGTGCCCGGCACCTCGTCAATGGTGTGGATCCGGGAGCGGATGAAGCGCACCCCGTGTTCGTCTTGGGCCCGCCAGTAGTATTTCTCGAAGTCCTTGCCGTGGGTCCGCATGTCCATGAAGAATATGGCGGTGTCCAGGGGGTATTCCTTACAGTGCTCCTTGGCGATCACCGTCTGTTTGATGGCGTACATGCAGCAAACCGCGGAGCAATAGCTGTTGTCGCAGTGGTTCAAGTCCCGGGAGCCCACGCATTGCAGCCAGGCGATCTTCTTGGGCTCCTGGTGGTCGCCGGGCCGCACCAGGTGGCCGGCATAGGGCCCGGAGGCGGAGAGAATCCGCTCAAACTCCAGGGAGGTGACCACGTTGGGCAGTTTGGCGTAATGGTAGGCCGAATATTTTTGGGGGTCATAGACCTGGAAGCCCGGGGCCAGCACTATGGCGCCCACGTCCAGGCTCCGCACTTGGTCCACCTGGGATAATTCCACGGCCTGGGCAAGGCAAAATTTCTCGCAAGCCCGGCACTTGCCCTTGAGAAAATAGATGCAATGCTCCTTATCTATGGCATATTTTAACGGCACCGCCTGAGGATAAAGGACATAAGCCGCTTTCCGGGAACTGAGCCCCTGGTTGAACTCGTCGGGCACCTTTTTGGGGCATTTCTCGGCGCAAACCCCGCAGCCGGTGCATTTGGCCGGATCGACGAAGCGGGGCTGGGTTTCCACGGTCACCTTAAAGTTGCCCGGCCCACCGGCAATGGATTTAACTTCGGACAGGGTCAGGATCTCGATATTCAAGTGACGGCCGCATTCCACCAGCTTGGGGGAGATGATGCACATGGAGCAATCGTTGGTGGGGAAGGTCTTATCCAATTGGGCCATGACTCCGCCGATGGCCGATTTCTTTTCCACCAGATGCACGTAAAAACCTGCGTTGGCCAGGTCCAGGGCGGCCTGCACCCCGGCGATCCCCGCCCCCACCACCATTACCTTGCCCACCGGATCTCGCTTCTCGGATGCCATAACAATGACCTTCCTCATATTTATCTACGTAATTACATTAAGATTTTGTGTATCTATTTATTATAAAAAATATTACCCGGAGCGTCAAGAAAGATTGCACCGGGAAGGCAGGGCCGACCCCCCGCTTTTCTTAAGGGCCCGCCTTGACCGGGCCGGAGAAATGCTTAATTATCTGCTATTGGTAAATGAGTGGTGCGACCGAGGCGGCTGGGGGCAAAAGGTCACAAAATTCTTGACCCCGTGTTACCTTTCTCCCCTGGGTTCCTCTGACGTTTAACGCCCTTGGAAGGCGGCTTTCTCACCCGCGCCTGACGGCCCCATCCCGCCGGGTAGGGTGCGCACTGCGCAAATATCTTATACAGGCGGGACGCCTGAGCTGGCGGTGAAGGATTTTTCTAAAAAGGAAGGGCGGCAAATGAACATTCAAGACAATTTTCCGGAAATTAAGTCCTTCTGCGACATCCTGGGCCTGCGGGAAGAACCCCTGGGCCTGTACTACACCCCCGTGGCCCCCCGGGAGGCCATCTCCCCCCAGGCCGCGGTGCTGCCCAGCGCGGAGTTGGAGAGGGCCGGCGAGTTGGATTGGGAAGCGACCTTCGCCAATTTCTCCTGCGTCATCGGGGTGCTCTGGCGGGCCCGGAGGCTTAAGCGACCCGCCTGCTTCGACCAGGCCCGCTTCGGCTGCCTGGGGGGCGCCTTCTATTTGGGGTTCCTAAAGCCACAGTTGGAGCGCGTCGTCCATTACGTCTCCACCGGCCAGCCTGGGGTTTTCGAGGGCGAATGCTACCTGGACTCGCCCGCGGCGGTGCGCCGCTTCTTCGAGGTCATAGACCCCAGGCCGGCCCCGGAGCAGTTCTGTGTTTTCAAACAACTCAGTCAATTTAGTCCTGAGGAAACGCCCGAGGTGGTTATCTTTTTCGGCCGGGCCGAAACCATCTCCGGCCTCCACCAGCTGGCCACTTTCGTCACCAACGACTTTGAGGTGGTGCAATCCCCCTTCGGGGCGGGCTGCACCAACATCGTCGCCTGGCCCCTGAAGTACCTGGAGCGGGGCCAGCTCAAGGCGGTGCTCGGCGGCTGGGACCCCTCGGACCGCAAGTTCCTCAAGCCAGATGAGATCACCCTGGCGCTGCCCTACGAGTTGTTCGCGCGCATGGTGCAGCGCTGGCGGGAGTCCTTCCTCACCAAGGAGGCCTGGAAAACGGTGCGCCAGAAGATCGAGCTGAGCCGCAAGGCCTGGAAGGAGCAGTAAAGAAAGAAATCCAAAGAATAGTGGCGCAGGCCTCCGGCCTGTGAATGGAAAGGTTGTTAGTTTCTAATAAAAGGAAGATTCGAAAATCAAACCGGGAGGGGCAAGATGAACAACCAGTGTGATGTCAAACTTTATGCATTAACTACCTGCATTCATTGCAGAGATACCAAGGAATTTTTGAATCAGTGCGGGATTGCGTATAAATGTATAAACGTTGATGAGTTAGCTCCCGAAGAAAGAAAGAAGGCTCTGATGGAACTTAAGGAGTTAAGTCCAGAGTGCGCTTTCCCTACCATCGTTATCGGCGATAGCGTCATTGTTGGCCTGCAAAAAAAAGAAATCAAGGAGATACTTGGAATCAAATGAAGGTTGAACAACTATACGAGTTTCTAAAGAAAAGCCAAGAGGCCAAGGGCTACTATTTTAATAGAAATAAAAAGAGGGTTTTTGATCTCTTGGAAGGGTTGTTGATCAACAAAAAACGCTATGGCTACATGTGCTGTCCTTGCCGGCTGGCGGCGGAGGATCGACAATGGGATCAGGACATTATCTGTCCGTGTGTGTACCGGGGGCCGGATCTGGCTGAATATGGCAGCTGCTACTGCCAGCTTTATGTGTCCCAGGAATGGAACGAGGAAAAGATGCCCCATGCTTATGTGCCTGAGCGTCGCCCTCCGGAGAAGAGATTTCGGCTGTAGTCCTTGCCTGAAAGCAACAGGCATCTAAAGCCACCCTCCCCCCCAAATATCTCCTTTCCGTCAGGTGATGCGAGGTCAAGGTTGCGATTGGGCCTGCGTTACTTGCCGGTGGCGATGTACGGCGCCACCATCTTGGCCGGATCGACGATGCGGTCGAACTCGGCCTCCGTCACGAAGCCGAGTTTCAGCGCGGCGTCCTTCAGCGTCAGGTCATTGTCCATGGCGTAGTGCGCGATCTTCGCCGCCTGGTCATAGCCAATGACCGGCGAGAGCGCCGTCACGAGCATCAGGGAGCGGTCCACGTACTCCTTGATCTTCTTCAGATTCGGCTTCGTCCCTTCGACCAGGAACTTGCGGAAGTTGGTGCACCCGTCCGTCATGATCGTGATCGAGTGCATGA
>Ga0326727_10028204_pt1 | contig 10231 bp, 8 predicted proteins | sample MB2enrmetagenome_FD_207643 | JGI IMG/M metagenome (GOLD analysis project Ga0326727, IMG submission 207643) | Lab enriched peat soil microbial communities from McLean, Ithaca, NY, United States - MB29MY | ecosystem: Environmental > Terrestrial > Soil > Wetlands > Peat | place: USA: New York...
GACATATGACGGCAAGCCATCCTACACCGTGAGCATCATGGAGTTCAGGGGCGACCAGGTTGCGCGGGAAACACAGTACTTTGCGGATCCATTCGTGGCACCCGCATGGCGCGCTCAATGGGTCGAACGGATGGACACATAATCGCGAAGCCTAAACCGATGGATTGGAGCGATTGGTCGGTTACGATCCAGCACCGGGATCGATGCGTGCGCGGAGCGCCGCCTACTGCTTCACCGTGAGGAGCCTGTCCTCTTTCGGGAACGTCTCGACAACGATATCTTTGTACCGGGCTTCCTGCGACCCGTTCCAGCCGTGGAGCTGGATCCCGATTGGTCCGGCGACGATGCGACCGGGATCGGCCTCTCGCCATTCCATGGTCTCCACGCCATTGAAGGCGCAGCGGACCCGGTTGCCTCGAGCCAGAATCTCCACTTTGTTCCATCCATTCTGGCTGGTCACCGTCTGGTTGGTCGTATAAAGCACCCGGTTGAACTTGTTCAGAATGTAATCCCATATCGCCGGAATAGGAAACGCGACCAGCGGCCCGCGTATGGTCCATTTGTTAGCCGGGTTCCCCGCATCCGGGACTACTGTTCCCCAAAAGCCAATCCCGGCGTGGTTTTCCGACTCGACGATTCTTGACGAGAGCGTCAGCCGGAAATCCGTGTAGTTGTCCTTCGTGAAGAGACAAGTCGATTCGACCCTGCCCGTGGAACGTCCAACGATCTCGCCCCGGTCGACGGACCACAACTCGGTGTCGCCGTCCCAGCCATTCAGCGTTCGGCCGTCGAAAATCGTCTTCTTAACACTCTTACCTGTGCGCGGCGGGACGATCGGGATCGCGGCCAACTCGGCTGCACTCATACTCTGAGCCGGCACAGGCGCAGAGGGCGGATTCCCCACAGGGGGTGCATTCCCCGCGTTTTGGCTCCACAGCAGCCCTGCGGTTACGGACAGCCCGGCTGCAGCGCCTAAGAATAGAAGAAACGAGGGTCTGTTCATCTCAAACAGAGTACCATTAGTTATCGGCAGAACTCATAAGCAGCGCCTTTGCAATTCGGATGGGTGCGGGAGCCTGCAAGCATCCGAATTGGTTGGAACTGAGGTTCCGCTTTGAGTCGAGAAGGCGCCCAGCCGAGTCCAAGACCCGCTGCAGAACGAGGGTCTGCCCGACAGACTACCCTGGAATGAGTATCAAGCTCCACTCGTTCTTGTGGCGGACCTCGCCGGCGGGCAGGACTGACTGCACCTTCTCCACTTCGCCTCTATCGAACCCGCTCGCCACCAGCTTCCCATGGGGGCGCAGCACTCGCAGCAACTCCGGCGCCAGCCGGATCACCGCTTCCGGATTGATGTTAGCCAGCACTAGATCCGCCGAGGCTGCGGCTATGGCGTCCACCGATCCCACGAAGCCTTCACCCGCGATCTCCACCGCCACGGGGTCGATATCGCAGGCATAAACCCGCTCTGCTCCCAGCAGCCGCGCCGCGCGCGCCAAGATTCCCGACCCGGTGCCCACATCGAGCACGCGCATGCCCGGCTTGAACAGCTCTTCGAGCGCCTCCAGGCAAAGCTGGGTGGTTTCGTGGACTCCCGTGCCGAAAGCCATCCCCGGATTCACCGCTATGCGCAGGCGGCCGGCGGGTGTCGGGTCGTCGAGCCATTCGGGCACCAGGAAAAAACGTCTGCCGACCTCCATGGGCCGCCAGAGATCCTTAGCCGTCTGGACCCAATCGCGCTCTTCCTCGATGCGCCACCGCGCGCCGGGATAGCGCCGGCGAAGCATGCCGCGATCGGCGGCATCCTCCTCGAAGAAGGCTCGCACGCGGGCGGGACTCAGCTCGACGATGCCCGCCGAGCCCAACTCCCACAGCTCGGCGATCAGCAGGTCGCGGTCCTCCGCGTCGCATTCGATCTCGATTGAGAACATGTAGGGTCCTTGCTATCGTGGAATTAAAATGAAGCTACAAGGTATTTTCCCACCGATCACAACGCCGTTCGATCACAACGGCGAGATTTATGCGGCCAAGCTGCAACACAACGTCGAGAAGTGGAACCGCACGGCGCTATCCGGCTACGTCGTGATGGGGTCCACCGGCGAGAGTGTCATGCTCATGCCGGACGAGAAGGCGACGGTTTGGGAGCTGGTGGCCAAGCACGCCGCCGCGGACAAGCTGCTCATCGCCGGCACCGGCATGGAGAGCGTGCGCGAGACCGTGTGCCTGACCAATCGCGCCGCCGAGATGGGTTATAAGGCGGCCATGGTGCGCACCCCGCACTACTATAAGAACCTGATCAATCGCGCGGACGCCCAGGTGCTCTATTACCAGGCGGTGGCGGATCAATCGCGCATTCCGCTGATTATTTACAACTGGCCGCAAACCACCGGCGTGGATATCCCGGTGGAGGCGGTGGTGGCGCTCTCCGAGCACCCCAACGTGATTGCCATCAAGGAGAGCTCGGGCAACCTGGAGAAAGTCATGCAGATGATCCGGGAGGTGAAGCACGGCTTCCAGGTGCTGGTGGGCTCGGCGCCCACGCTGTGGCCTTCGCTGCTGATGGGGTCCTGCGGCGCCATCCTGGCCTATGCCAATGCCGCCCCATATTCCGTGATCGCCATTTGGGAAGCCTACCGCATGCGCGATGAGGCCGCCGGGCTGGACTGGCAGAACCGCATCGCGCGGGCCGCCGCCCTGGTGACCGTGAAATACGGCGTTCCCGGATTGAAGTACGCCATGGATTTGAACGGTTACTACGGCGGCCCTCCGCGCCTGCCGCTCTCGGTGCCCACGCCCGCGGCGAAGAAAGAGATCGAAGAGGCATTCGCAGATCTGAAGGGCTGAGAGCACATCGGCGCCGAAGGCCGGTCGCGCGACTTGGGAATTTTCTCTAAGTCACTCTACAACATTGAATTGCGTGCATTCCGCGCCCGCTAACCAGGCTTTCCGGCGACCCCGTTTTCGCATAATGAAATCGGGAGAGACCGAAAGCCAATGAAGTATATTACTCCGGCGGATCACTATGCACTCAGGCGCGACGTTCATCCGTCCCAGAGGCAACTGCACGTGGAACCGGTCTCCGCGCCGCTCTATGTCATAACCGTTATTTTCAATCCGCAGAGATATGCTTCGCGATACCGGCTCTATCACGGCTTTGAGAAGCATTGTCTGGATGCGGGAGCCATCCCGTACACGGTGGAAATCGCCCTGGGAGACCGGCATCACGAAGTCACGATGCACGAAAATCCGCGCCACATTCAACTGCGCACCGAATCCGAGTTGTGGTTCAAGGAGAATGCCGGCAACGTCGGTCTGCGCTACCTTCCCCACGATTGGGAATATGTCGCTTTCGTGGACGCCGATTTCCTTTTCACGCGGCCGGATTGGGCCACCGAAACGGTTCACATGCTCCAGCATTACGATGCCGTGCAGATGTATTCGAACCTCACCTACCTGACCAGCGATTACAAGGTTCACAATCAAATGCGCGGCTTCGTGTTTACGCATTTGAACCGGGGCACGATGCCGAAGCAATACGGGCATCGGGGGGCCGTGGGCGGGGCGTGGGCCTTCCGGCGCGCGGCGATCGACAAACTGGGCGGTCTGCTCGAAACCTGCATTCTCGGATCGGGCGACTGGCACATGGCGTTCGCACTCGCCATGCGGGACGATTCACATCCCGAGATGAAATTCGCCGAAATCCCGCAGTATGCCAAGGCCATTCGCGACTGGGCCGAGCGCGCCAAAGACCTGCGCGGCAACATCGGCTATGTCGATTCGAACGCCATCCACCATTGGCACGGGCCTCTCAAGAACCGCGGATACAGCACACGCTGGACCATACTGACCGGGAACCGGTTCGATCCGTTTCGCGATCTGAGCCACGATTGGCAGGGGCTTTTAAGCCTCACCGCGCACAAGCCGAAACTCCGCGACGATATCCGGGCCTATTTCCGCTCGAGAAACGAAGACTCGATCGAAGGATGAGCGGGTGCCACACGGTAGCACGCCGTGTGCCGGCGGGTTGTGGGTTGCCGCGCCGCTATCGGGCCGTGATTGCAACCGGCGCGCTGCCCGATCCATCCACCGACACCACCACCGGCACTTGAGATCCACCGAAGGACTGGCTCAGCACGAACTGGATCTGGAACTGGCCGCCCTGGGATGCGATCTGCAAGATGGTCATCGGCAATCCCGAGACCGTCACCTGTACGCGGTTGAGGTTGGCGGCGGCTGGATCGATGCCGCTCACCACGGCCGTCAGAACGTCGCCGGGACTGGCCGCCGCGCCCGAAGGATCGGTCACGCTCTGAATCTGGGGCGGCGGAACGTCGATCTGCACGGCCACCGGAAAAGCGTTCGACGAGCCGTTGTTCACTTGCAGAATAGCCGGCCCCGTCGGGAAGCCCTGCGGGATGGCGAAATTGACCTGATTCGACGAGGTGTACAGCGGCGTCATGTTCACAGCGTTCGCCATGCTCTCGGAGCTCAAGGCAATCTGCACTGCGCCCGAAGCCGACAGGTTCGAGCCGAACAGCGCCACCGCGCTGCCGGAATAGAAGACCGGCAGGTAGGATCCATTCACCACGGCGTCGATGGCGGGCAGGGCCGGATTGGGAGCTTGCACCTGGAAGGCGGACGGCTGGGCCATCGCCTGGAAGCCCGAGATCGCGCTCAGCTCATACGATCCGGGCGCCGCGTTGGGTGCGACCACCAGGTTGGCGATCAGGTGGGTCGGGCTGAGCACCCAAACGCGGCGAACGGATATGTCCCCCGTGCCGTAACCGAGGGTCACCTGGCCATTCACGAAATTGGTGTTCACGCCGGTGATATCCACCATGGCCAAAGTGCCCGGAGAGCCGGTGCTGGCCGGCAGGGAGGTGAGACTGACGGCGCCAATCTGCGGAGCCACGGGCCCGTACGCATAAACCGGCGGTGGGCCGTAAAAAGTCGAGTTCTGGCCGTCGCTGTTGAATACCGTGACAGAGGCGTTCTGATTGTTCGCACCGCTGGGCGGCGTCACCGTGATGGAACCGCCCGCCGCGGAGGTCTGGGCGGCCTGCAAGCTATCGAAGAACACCCGGCTGTCGGGACCGAAATCGCCTCCCGAAATCGTCACCGTGCCATCCGCGTTGGAGGCCACCGAAGTGATCTGAGGCGGTCCCTTTTGCACCAGGTTGATGCCATCCGGCAGAATGTACAAATCGTCGCCGAAATTGAAAACCAGGTGGCGCGGCCCCGTCCCCGGGAATGGCGGGATATAAAAATAGATCGCCAGGCTGCTGCCGCCTTGACCTCCGAGGATGGCGCTGGCGAACGCTCCCCCCAGAATGTTCACCGACTGAACCGCCGCGAAACTCGAGCTGGGCGACTCCGCCACGATGGTCAGGAGCCTCTGGGGATTGGTGACATCCACGTACGCCGGGGTGATCGGAAGCGATGGCTCGGAGTACGTGTAGGTGTGGGTGTTGGTATCGAGGAAGCTGTAGGTGACGCCGTCATACATGTGGATCGACGTCCGCGGCTGCACTGCGAAATTCTGGCCCGTCAGGCTCGTCCCCGCCACGATGGTGAAACTGGTGGCCTGCGTCGGATCGAGCGTGCCCGGATAGAACACGGTCTGAAAGTACCCGCTGGGTCCCGCCATGGCATGGCCCGAGGAATCCACCGGCAGCGTCAGGCCGGTGCCGTTGGCGGGAACGGCGTCCGGCGGAAGCGGGTGGACGTAAAGCAGATACTGATTGGGCGGCAAACCGTGTATGGTGTAGGTTCCGTCGGGATTGGTGAGCGCGCTGACCGCCGGGCCGGCGGGTGGAATGGCCACCACGGAGGCCATGTTCACGGGGTTGCCGTTCGCGGTCACCTGGCCCGAAATCGAACCATAAGACGCGCTCCAGCCGGCTTGGCCGTACAACACCAGCAGGCCCGCGATGTCATCGGCATCGAGCGGCCGCGCGCGCGAGGTGTCGCGAATCACGTCCTGCGACATGGCCGCGCCCGTCCAGGTATGTTGCAGCCCCAGTGCGTGGCCGAACTCGTGCACCGCGGTGGTGTAATACTCTTCCTGGTAGCTCGGCCCGGGCTGGTTGGCGGTGTTGTCGGTCAGGATCACCTGGCCGCGCAGAATCGGAAAGAACGGACCGTTCTGACCAACCGATACCGTGGCATTCGCCGCCACGGTCACGCCGCCCATGCCCAGCAAGCCGGGCAGGTTCTCGAAAGTCACATCGGCGCTGGGGGTATTGGAAGTGGCCACCTGGGAAGCGCTTTCGAGGCCCCCGAAAGCCACCCGCAGGTCCGAATTAGGGACCGCGTTCCATGAAGCGGCGGCTTGCTTGATCTGGCTGAGGACCGAGCCGAACGTATCGTTGGCGCCGTAGGATGCCGGCCCGGTATCCACCACCATGAACGTGACGGTCTTGTTGGACAGCGCGTTCAGATCGTAGGCCTGCTGGACGGGAGTATAGGGAGCGTTGAGCGTGAGGTAGTGGATATAGTGATAGTAGGCTTGCGCGGGGATTCCCACGGCCAGCGCCGCCGCGACGGCCACGAAACGGGATAGACGCCGCGGAGGTTGTATCACTTGCCTGCCCCCTTTCCGGCCGCGCTCAGTGTCGAAGAGATGCGCGATTTCAAATCGCTCAGCTTCATGGCCAGCGTCTGATCCTGCACCTGCCGCGCGGTGCCCGGATCAAGCATCAACTCTCGGCTGGCCGCACGCGTGACGACCGGATCGGCCGCGGCGCCCGGCGCGATCGCGAAAAGGCCCTGCGTCAGACCGATGACCTGGGTTAACCCGGATTTGCCGGTCCACAGGAAAAAGACATACTCATCGCCCGCGCTGAACGCGGGGGAACCGGCGAAAATCTGGCGGAGATTGCCGGCTACACCTCCGGGGACGGCCACTTCGGTGGCCGCCGAACCCTTATAGGTCTCGCTGACCTGCAACTGGTAGTGCGTGTAGATGATCGAGCCGGCGAATCCCCCATACGAGCCCGTGACCTTGGCCCTGACGATGGCGGTGGACTTCTGAATCATGTCGTCGAGGGAGAGCCGCTCCAGAGTGGCGCTCTGGAGCGGCACCAGGCAACAGATGCCCAGTACGAGCCCATGGAGGAAGTGACGCACGGTGCGGGAGAGTGCATGCGGCCTGCCATTGGATTTCTTTGATTTCAAAAGCATTTCAGCACCCGGAACGGCAAGTTGTGGGTTAACGCGACACGCGGTTGAGACAGCCTGTCCCAGCCGCTTACGCTTTGGGCGGGCGCACGATCAGCATGGGCACTTCGAGATTATGGCGAACCGGATCGATGGTGGTGCCGAAGATCAGGTCCTTGAGGCCGCCATGCCCGTGGGCGCCCATAATGACCAGGTCGGGGTGAACTTCGCGCGCATAACGGACGATCTCTTTAGTGGGAGAAGGCGAGTGGGAAATGGCGGCTTCCACGGTTATTCCCTGGCCGCGCAGCGATTGGGCGATGCGCTCCAGATACTGCTCGCCGGCTTCGGTTTCGGCGGTGGAGGCTTCGCGGCCGTACATGCGGCTGGTGACGCCTTCCTCCACGTGCAGCAGGAAAAGCTCGGCACCGTAGAGGCGCGCCATGGCAGCCGCATGGCTGACAGCCAGGCGGTCGAGAGGCGTGTGGTCCAGGGGAACCAGAATACGCTTGTATACCGGAGCGGCGGCCGATTCGGCGCCGGCGGTCTCCGGCAGAACCACGGGCGCGTGGCCGAACTTGTGGATCCAGCGTGTAATCAGAGGTTCCACGCCGACCCAGAGTAGCAAACCGGCGAGAATCAGGGCGACCGGCACCACCGCCATCCACACCAGCGGGCGCCACGGTCCGGCCGTGGCCAGCCAATCGCGGATGGCCATGCCAGCAAGGCGGAAATTGAGACCGATGATGACGATTGCGGTGCTCCAGGCCAGTACGCGTACCCAGGCGGAATTGCGGAATGAACCCATCCTGGAGGGGTCGCTGGTGAAGTGAATCAGCGGCACGATGGCGAAGGGGAGCTGCATGCTTAGAATCACCTGGCTCAAGATCAGCAGGCCAAAAGTGGCCTGATCGCCAGCAATATAAATGGTGAGAGCGGCGGGAATGATGGCCAGCGAGCGGGTGATCAGGCGGCGCAGCCAGGGCCTCATGCGAATGTTGAGGAAACCCTCCATAACAATCTGTCCCGCAAGGGTTCCTGTAAGCGTGGAAGATTGCCCGGAACAGAGCAGCGCCACGGCAAATATGATGCCCGCCAGGCTGGTGCCGAGCAGCGGAACGAGCAGCGTTTGGGCCTGTTGGATCTCGGTCACTACGATGCCGCGCTTGAAGAAAACCGCCGCGGCAAGCACCAGGATGGCGATGTTTACCAGCATGGCGCCGTTTAACGCAACCACGGAATCGATCAGGTTGTAGCGGCAAGCAATGAGCTTGGCTTTCTCCGTATGGCCGATCTGGCGCGTCTGTACCAGGGCCGAATGGAGGTACAGATTGTGGGGCATCACGGTGGCGCCGATGATCCCGATAGCCACGTATAAGCTATCCCGATTGAGGCGCGGCACAAAACCTGTAAGGATCTCTTTAGCCAGTGGCTTAGCCCACAAAATCTCAACGAAAAAACAACCTGCGATTACGGTTATGAGGGCGAGCACGAAGGCCTCGATGGCGCGGATGCCGAAGCTTTGAAACCAGAGCAGCAACAGGGTGTCGGCGGCGGTAAGGACGACGCCCATCAGCAGGGGGATATGAAAGAGCAGGTTGAGACCGATGGCCGCGCCCAGCACTTCCGCCAGGTCGCAGGCGGCCACAGCGATTTCGCAGAGCACCCACAGCGCCAGATTGACGTGCCGGGGATAAGTTTCCGAACAGGCTTGCGCCAAGTCGCGGCCGGTCACGATTCCCAGGCGGGCGCTCAGAGTCTGGAGGAGGATCGCCATGGCGTTGGACATCACCAGCACCCAGAGGAGCTGATAGCCGAAGCGCGCGCCGCCTTCGAGGTCGGTGGCCCAGTTGCCGGGGTCCATGTAGCCCACGCTGACCAGGTAGGCCGGACCGGCAAAGGCGACCATGCGGCGCCAGAAGGTGAGTTGGAGGGTGCCTACGCTCGAGTGCACGTCGGCCAGCGAGCGGGCTTCGTGCGCGGGCGGGCGAGCGGTAGGCATGGGAGTTCGGTCGCGGGGGCGCAACCTGATACCATAGTCTCACATGTGTTTAGCTGTACCGGGTAAGATTACCGAGTTGCGCGAGGAGGGCGGGGTGCCCATGGCGCGCGTGGATTTCGGAGGCGTGGCGCGGGATGCCTGCATGGTATACCTGCCTGAGGCGGCGATAGGCGACTACGTCCTGGTGCACGTAGGATTCGCCATCACCCTGGTGGATGAGGAAGAGGCCGCCAAGACCCTGGCCGCGCTTAAAGAATTAGGTGAGTTTTCCGATTTGGAATGAAGTATATAGACGAGTTCCGTAACCAGGATCTCGCCCAAAACCTGCTCCTGCGGCTGCGCGCCATGGTGACCCGTCCGTGGGTGGTGATGGAGGTCTGCGGCGGGCAGACGCACTCGATCGTCAAATACGGCCTGGATGAACTGCTGCCCAAGGAGATCGAGCTGGCGCATGGGCCGGGCTGCCCGGTGTGCGTCACCTCGCTCGAGCTGATCGACCGGGCGCATGCGCTGGCCCGGCGGCCGGACGTCATCTTCTGCTCCTTCGGCGACATGCTGCGCGTGCCGGGATCCTCGGGGGATCTGTTCCAGATCCGGTCGCAAGGCGGCGACGTGCGGGTGGTTTATTCGCCGCTCGATTGCCTGAAGCTGGCGCGCGCGAATCCCACCAAACGCGTGGTGTTTTTCGCCATTGGCTTTGAGACCACCGCCCCGGCCAATGCTATGTCGGTATGGCAGGCGCGCGCGCAAAACATTGAGAACTACGCGATGCTGGTTTCGCACGTCACCGTGCCGCCGGCCATGACCGCCATTCTGGAATCGCCCAACAACCGGGTGCAGGCGTTTCTGGGAGCGGGACACGTGTGCGCGGTGATGGGGTGGGAGGAATACGAGCCGCTGGCGGCGCGCTACCGGGTGCCCATCGTGGTGACGGGCTTCGAGCCGCTGGATCTGCTGGAAGGGATCTTCCGGGCCGTGCGGCAGCTCGAAGAGGGGCGCCACGAGGTGGAAAACGCGTACTCGCGGGCAGTCTCACGGGAAGGCAATCGGGAAGCGCGGCGCATGATCTCG
>Ga0326727_10028206_pt1 | contig 10231 bp, 6 predicted proteins | sample MB2enrmetagenome_FD_207643 | JGI IMG/M metagenome (GOLD analysis project Ga0326727, IMG submission 207643) | Lab enriched peat soil microbial communities from McLean, Ithaca, NY, United States - MB29MY | ecosystem: Environmental > Terrestrial > Soil > Wetlands > Peat | place: USA: New York...
GCCTATAAAGGTAATGATTTTCAATGACTTAACCAAATAAATAGGATGTTATTTTATTGATATTCAAATAATTAACATAAAGATTAACGAACCATTGTATATAATACTTATTTATATAGATATGTATTATCTATGTTATATGTACGTATTAGGGATGTTGATTATTCATTTTATGTATGAATCAATTGTGACGAAGCATTGGAGTTGATATGCAGCAAAGGGTAAAGAACTTTATGGCAATCGCAGTAAGCTATTGAATTCAGTTGATAAAATCTTTATACTTGCACTCATATCTTTATAACTTCTTTATATGTTATAAATTATTTTTGTAACATAATCGAAAGGGAAAGATTATTCACTGAAAAATAAAAAACAAATGAGCACATTTATTCAGATTGCCCTATTTCTGGGATCGATTGTTTTCTTCACTCCCGTTTTGGGAAAATACATGAAAAAGGTTTTTAGTGGCGAGAAACATCCCCTAACGCAAGTTTTTGGTTGGCTCGAACGAGGTATTTATCGCTTCTGTGGTATTGATTCACGGGAGGAGATGAACTGGAAAAAATATCTTATCAGTTTATTGTGGTTTAACTTATTCGGGTTTGTCATTGTTTTTGCGTTGCAACTGACTCAAGCATGGTTACCGCTCAATCCTGCTAATGTGGGTAATGCTTCATGGCACTTGGCACTAAATACAGCCGTCAGTTTTATAACTAACACGAACTGGCAGTCTTATAGTGGAGAAAACACGATGAGTTATTTGACACAAATGGTGGGGCTTGGGGTACAAAACTTCTTGAGCGCTGCAACTGCTTTTGGTGTATTAATTGCTTTGATGAAAGGCTTGACACGTAGTGTTACGCAAAGTCTGGGTAATTTTTGGGTTGATTTAACCCGTGCCGTTGTTTATGTGTTATTACCCATGTCAATTGTTTTTGCATTGTTTTTGGTTAGTCAGGGTGTAGTGCAAACTTTTTCAAGATATACTGATGTAACTACCTTGGAAGGAGCAAAACAAGTTATTCCTCTTGGTCCTGCAGCATCGCAAATTGCCATTAAACAATTAGGAACGAACGGTGGTGGCTTTTTTGGCGCAAATAGTGCACATCCGTTTGAAAATCCTAATCCGCTGAGCAATTTTTTGGAGATGTTGGCTTTAATATTGATTCCTGCTGCATTAACCTACACCTATGGCCTGTTTATCGGCTCTAAAAAGCAAGGATGGATCATCTTTGGAGCGATGTTTATAATACTCTGTGTCGGATTAGGGTTTTCGCTATATGCAGAATATGCCAACAACGCCGCACTACATATAGCGGGTTCGATGGAAGGAAAAGAGGTGAGATTTGGTATCACAAATAGTGTGATATGGTCTACAGTAACAACGGCCGTATCCAATGGGTCTGTCAATTGCATGCATGATAGCCTCACTCCTATTGCTGGTTTAGTCGCAATGTTCAATCTGATGCTTGGAGAAGTGATTTTCGGTGGTGTTGGATCGGGATTGTATGGTATGATTGCCTTTGTGATTCTGACGGTATTCATTGCTGGACTTATGGTAGGTCGTACTCCTGAATATCTGGGTAAAAAAATCGAATCATTTGAAGTTCGTATGGCATTAATAGCTGTTTTGGCACCGGCGGTTTGCATTCTTATTTTTACCGCGTTAGCTATTAGTACTCAAAACGGGCTTTCTGCATTAACTAATAAAGGGCCGCATGGATTATCCGAAATTTTGTATGCCTTTGCCTCATGTTCAGGAAATAACGGAAGTGCTTTTACTGGGTTGAGTACGAACACTCCTTTTTATAATGTGTTGTTGTCGTTGTGTATGTTAGTAGGCCGTTTCAGCGTCATTATCCCCATGTTGGCTATTGCAGGAAGCATGGCAGGGAAAAAGATTACACCTGTATCTGCGGGTACATTTCACACCGATAATTTTATGTTTCTCATTTTATTATTAGCCGTAATTCTCATTGTAGGCGGATTGACCTTTTTTCCTGCACTTTCTTTAGGGCCGATTCTTGAACAATTGCTTATGCATGGAGGAGTCACGTTTTAAAAAGAGAATTTGATGATCTGAGAATTTGTCAATTTGAAAATGCGAGAACATTAAACAAACAACACATATTATTATTCATAGTACGTTTTTAAAAATGAATTTCTTATGAGTACTCGAAATAAAAAACAATCACAACTGTTTACCATAAAACTACTTGTTCCGGCACTGAATAGTTCGTTCATGAAACTCAACCCCATAAAACTGATTAAGACTCCAATTATCTTTATCGTAGAGTTGGGTGCTATTTTAACGACAGGTATTGTTATTAAAGGTCTATTTGCAGGAGAATTTTCTTCTTTTGATTTTCAAGTCACGCTGTGGCTTTGGTTCACTGTTTTGTTTGCTACTTTTGCCGAAGCCATTGCTGAAGGACGTGGCAAAGCTCAAGCCGAAAACTTAAAAAAGAGCCGCACTCAAACAAAAGCTCGTCGCATTATCAATGGGAATGAACAGATGGTTTGGGCAACCGAACTATCGCGTGGTGATTTAGTGGTTTGCGAAGCGGGTGATGTAATTCCTGCTGATGGAGATGTTGTTGAGGGTATCTCAAGTGTGGACGAATCGGCCATTACCGGAGAATCGGCTCCAGTGATTCGTGAAAGCGGAGGCGATCGTTGTGCTGTGACTGGTGGTACGAAAGTGTTGAGCGACCGCATTGTTATCAAAGTAACCTCTGAACCCGGCGATACCTTCCTGGATCGGATGATTGCATTAGTGGAAGGCGCCAAACGGAGGAAGACTCCTAATGAAATTGCATTGAATAACTTACTTTTAGGATTAACGATTATTTTTCTGATTGCGGTTTTCACGTTACCGCCGCTTTTTAATTATTACACATCCATAACGAAGATAACATCATCGTTGAGTATGACCATTCTTGTATCTCTTTTGGTTTGCTTGATTCCAACTACTATAGGTGGATTGCTAAGCGCCATCGGAATTAGTGGAATGGATCGTTTGTTGCAAAAAAATGTGATTGCTATGAGCGGAAAAGCCATTGAAGCTGCAGGTGATGTTGATGTGTTGATGCTTGACAAAACGGGTACCATTACTTTGGGCAATCGCATGGCAACTGATTTTATTTCTGCTGATACAGTCACAAAAGAAGAGCTTGCCAATGCGGCTCAACTCTCATCCTTGTCGGATGAAACTCCAGAAGGTCGTTCGATAGTCATTTTGGCTAAGGAACGGTTTAGACTGCGTGAACGAAAAATTCAAGAAAATGATATAACCTTTGTGCCTTTTACTGCTCAATCGCGTATGAGCGGAGTTGATATCAAACTTCCTGACGGGAGAATCCGTTCTATTCGGAAAGGAGCTTCCGAAGCCATAAGAAAGTTTGTACAAATCAATGATGGTTTTTTCCCTCAAAATGTCAATGAGAAGGTTCAGGAACTTTCAAGTCAAGGGGCTACTCCTTTGGTGGTAGCGGAAAATGGTCGTGTATTGGGTGTCATTCTTCTCAAAGATATTGTGAAAGGAGGTATTCGGCAACGTTTTTCCCAATTGCGTGCTATGGGGATTAAAACCGTGATGATTACAGGCGACAATCCATTGACAGCGGCTGCTATTGCTGCTGAAGCGGGAGTTGACGATTTTATGGCGGAAGCCAAACCCGAAGACAAACTTTCCCGTATTCGTTATGAACAAGCACAAGGTCATTTGGTTGGAATGATTGGAGATGGTACAAATGATGCACCTGCTTTGGCACAAGCAGACATCGGAATTGCGATGAACAGCGGTACACAAGCGGCTCGTGAAGCCGGAAATATGGTCGATTTGGATAGTAACCCCACTAAATTGATTGAGGTAGTAGAGACAGGAAAACAACTTCTTATGACGCGTGGAGCACTTACAACTTTCAGTATAGCTAATGACGTGTCAAAATATTTTGCCATTATTCCAGCCATTGCTTCAGGACTTTATGTAGGTTCAAATGGTCGCGGAGTTTTGTCGGTGCTCAACATTATGCATCTTGCCACACCTCAAAGTGCTATTCTTAGTGCCGTCATTTTCAATGCCCTTATCATCATCACGTTGATTCCGTTGGCATTGAAGGGAGTCAAGTATCGTCCTTTATCGTCAAATAAGATTCTAGCAAAAAACCTGTTGGTTTATGGATTGGGAGGATTGATTGTCCCTTTTATCGGCATTAAATTGATTGATATGTTGTTGCAGATATTGCATTTGGTATAAAAGAAATGGTAATTGGTAGTTGGAAGGAATTGGGAAGATAAGGAATTATGGAAGTTAAATCGATATTGAACCGTGTATTATGTGTCTGAAAGAGGATTTCAGAGGCTCCCTCTTCTTTGGTAATGTCAAATGAAACGAGTCCCGATGTTCGGGACGAGTTCCATACGTCCTTTAAATAAAAACAAATTATTCATGTATGAAATAACAACGCGACAATCTAATGTTGTCAACAAATACCTTAAATATATCGACTTGTTTATGAGTCATCTAAAATTTAATCAGATGAAACCTAATCTTTTCAACGCACTATTATTTGGTAGTGTTATGCTAATGATACTTACCTGTACATCTCCAAAAGGAGATCTTACTGCTTCGGTATGGAGCCTTGTGTCGGTAAGAGTTAAAGGTGGAGATAAAATCCTGACTCCGAATATTGACCACATTCCTACCCTGAAAATTTCTTCAAACGGAACAATCAGTGGAACGACAGGATGTAACCGATTTATCGGCAATGTTGCTGTGACAGAAAACACCTTAAAATTTGGTGGCATAGTTGCAACTCACATGTTTTGCTCTGACGCGATGGAAATGGAAATAGAGAATGCGCTACTAAACACATTCAATTCGGTTGATAATTACACGATTGCAAACGGGTTCCTTTTACTCAAAACAAACAGTGAAGTTTATGCCACCTTTCAGTCGTCATTAAGTACGCGTTGAACCCATATAGAGAGGGGAAACGCACTATATTAGTCAATTAAATTACAAACAATGAAAATGTGCCCCGCAAAATGGGAGAGTTCGATCCGAACTTATAAAATAAATAAAGTTAGATGAAACGAATCCCGATATTCGGGACGAGTTCCATACGTCTTTTAAAAATAAATCATTCACGTATGAAAAAACCATTATTTACTTCTATCAAAATCTTGCTGGTTTTCACGTTTCTCTTAGGCGTGATTTACCCGTTAGCCATCACAGGCATTGCGCAACTGTTGTTTCCCCATCAGGCAAACGGAAGTATTGTTATGATAAACGGTCAGCCAAGAGGCTCGAAACTTATTGGCCAAACTTTTAAAGATCAACGTTATTTTTCGTCGCGACCTTCTGCTTGCGATTATAATGCTGTTCCTTCGAGTGCATCCAATCTCGGACCAACAAGCGATTCGTTGAAAATATTGATCAAAGTACGTCGTCAAGCTTTCATTGCCTTCAACCATCTTCCCGCAAATACAATGGTTCCTAATGACATGGTGTCTGCATCCGGTAGTGGACTTGATCCTCACATATCACCTGAAAGTGCTTATCTTCAGATGGATAGGATTTGTTCCATACGCAGTTATTCGGCTTCACAACGGCAGTTGGTGCGGCACCTCATCGTGAAACATACGGAGACTGCTCAGTTGGGTATGTTGGGAGACTCACGTGTCAATGTATTGGCTCTCAATTGTGACCTAGACTTATTGAAATGAAATAAGAATAGTGAGTATCTCTTCTTTTGTTTAACGAACATATGAATATCAATAATATAAAATCACTTGTTGTTTAAATGTATTACGGGTTTATATACTATCTTTGTTTCAACGTGTGTTGAAATGTTTTTTTGAGTATAAAATGATCAATAATGAATACTTACGACGAGAATCGCCCTGATCCTGATGAATTGCTGGCTTCACTCAAACAGCAAGATGAAAAAAACAGGCATGGAAAACTAAAAATCTTTTTCGGTATGTGTGCTGGTGTGGGCAAGACATACGCGATGCTGCAAGCTGCACATGTGGAAAAAAAGAAACCGACCGACATTGTGGTGGGTTATGTTGAAACTCATAAGCGTGCAGAGACTGAAAAATTGGTGGAAGGACTGGAGGTGATTACTCCGTACATCATTGAATACAAAGGAACTCAATTTAAAGAGGTGGACATTGATGCCATAATCGCCCGGAAGCCGCAACTCGTTTTAATTGATGAATTAGCTCATACGAATGCGCCTGGGAGCCGTCATACAAAGCGTTATCAGGATGTTCAGGAGTTGTTATATCATGGAATCGATGTTTATACCACATTAAACGTGCAACATATTGAAAGCCGAACCGACACTGTTACACAAATCACAGGTGTACCTATTCGCGAAACCGTCCCTGATGAAGTACTGGAAGTTGCTGATGAGATTTCATTAGTCGATATAACTGCCGACGAGCTTTTACAACGTTTTGCCGAGGGAAAAGTCTATACGCCGGATCGATCTCAGGAGGCTATTCGCAACTTCTTTCGTAAAGGAAACATCACGGCACTACGTGAAATGTCATTACGCTTAGTAGCAGACAGAGTGGACAAGCAGTTGAGAGAATATATGCAAAATCGGCGTATCCCCGGTCCATGGAAAACAGGAATCAGACTTATGGTAGCTATTGGACCAAGTCCTTATTCCATGTGGTTGATTCGTTGGGCAAAAAGTCTCTCTTATACGATGGATGCCACATTGACAGCCGTGTATGTACAGAAAGCCGAACCTCTTTCCGTTGTTGATCAGGAGCAATTGAATAAAAACATTGCTCTTGCCAAACAACTTGGTGCACACTATCTTTCCAATTCGGGCGAAGATCTACCAAAAGCCATTCTGGAGATGGCTCAACGTGAGAACATTACCCATATCATTGTAGGAAAATCACAAAACGACAATTTGGCTTCTTATTTCAAACGAAGCCTTGTCAGCAAGTTGATTCACGATAGCGGTGATATTGACATTTATGTGGTCGGAGCACAAAACGTATCCAAACCAGTGAAGAAAAAATGGATCAATCCGACTGATTTTCGTACTGGGCCTAAAGGGTATTTCATAAGCACATTGTTCATCTTGTCTGTAGTGATGATCTGTTTTTTCTTCAAAAGCATCATTGAATATCACATGGTGTCTTATATTTTGCTTTTTGCCGTATCGTTGATTGCCCTCTTTTACAGCACAGGTCCCATACTGTTGTCAGCGACTTTAAGTGCTTTGTTATGGGATTATTTCTTTATTAATCCTCCTCTTACGTTTTATATTGACAAGCCTCAGGATGTGATGATGTTTGGTACCTTTTTTTCGGTATCCATCATCATTGGGGTTCTGACCGCCCGTCTGCGAAGCCAGCAACGTTTGGCCAAGGATCGCGAACAACGTACTAGCGCTTTGTATGAATTATCGAAGGTACTTTCGTCGGCATCAGGAGCCTTGGAAGTGATTGAACAAGCTACTTCTTTCATTCGCAAATATTTCAAGATTGAAAGTGCTATTTTGTTGCGGGAAGATGACAATATGTTGCAACCTACTGTTTATCCTATGTCTCCGTCATTGACATTAAAAACCTCAGAGCAAAGCATTGCCACATGGGTGTACAAACATATTCAAAAAGCGGGAAAATATACCAATACGCTTCCGGCCACTGACCTTACGTTCTATCCGTTGAATGGTAAACGATTAAATACCGGTGTTTTGTTTATCAAGTCTCAACAGAAATTCAGCGGTGAAATGGAGATGTTTTGGGATACCTTGTGCGTGCAGTTGACCAATGTTTTGGAACGTGAGTTGCTGAATGAAGTCACGCATCGCGCCTCCGTATTGCACGAGTCGGAAAAGTTATATCAAACCCTTTTCAACTCGATTTCACATGAATTACGAACACCTGTATCCACCTTAATGGGATCCTCGGAAACCTTATTGCATAGCGATGCAAATTCCACATTACAACATCAGCTTGCAAAAAACATTTTTGATGCTTCCGAACGATTAAACAAGTTGATTGAAAATTTGTTGAACATGTCTCGTTTGGAATCCGATAACATTAAACCCTTTATGGATTGGAACGATGTGCATGACCTTGTGAATAAAGTATTTGCAAATTTGCATGACAATCTGGAACAATTTCATGTGGAAGTGGTCATTCCTGATGATATGCCTTTGGTAAGATTCGATTTCGGTTTGATGGAACAAGTCTTGCACAATTTAGTCTACAACGCTACACAACATGCTCAACCTAAAACAACTATCCGTGTAAAGATGTATTATGACGAACCAAATTTTGTATTACAAGTGATGGACAGAGGAACAGGTTTTCCACCGGAGTCCATTCCTTATCTTTGCAATAAGTTTTATCGGGCAGGTAATCGCACTACCGGTGGCACCGGACTTGGTCTTTCCATTGTGAAAGGTTTTGTTGATGCTCATCAAGGAACAATCCATTTTGAAAATAGGGCACGTGGCGGAGCATTGATTACCATCAAGATACCGACACAAAAATATAATATGACAGAGGTTTAATACTGATGTGGTTCATCAGTTAATCAATTAATCAATCATTTGATTACTCACATGGAAGAAACCATACTTGTTATTGACGATGAAAGCGCAATAAGACGGTTGTTGGAAATCACATTGAAGGCAAATGGCTACACAATTTTGGAAGCTGCCACAGGCAAAGAGGGATTGCACATAGCCGCCAGTCACAATCCGAAATTGATTCTTTTGGATTTGGGCTTACCTGATGAAGATGGTCAATCTATTTTGCGGAAACTGCGCGAGTGGTACTCATCTCCCATTATTATTCTTTCGGTACGTAGCTCTGAAGAGGATATTATCCGTGCTTTGGACAACGGAGCGAATGATTATTTGACTAAACCCTTTCGTACTGGTGAGCTTTCCGCACGGGTTCGTTCTTCTCTTCGATTAACGGCACAAGGTGACAACAACCATCAGGTGCTTGTTTTTGGAAACATAGAAATGGATCTGATCAATCATACGATTAAAAAAAACGGTGAGATTGTGAAACTTACTTCCACTGAGTTTTCGCTTCTGGCTCTGATGGCTAAAAATGCAGGGAAAGTGTTGACCCATACCTTTATTCTAAAAGAAATATGGGGCTATGGCTATCTGGAACAAACGCAATATCTCCGCGTGTTCGTCGCTCAATTGCGTAAAAAGATTGAAGATGATCCTTCATCTCCTTCACTTATTATTACAGAATCCGGAATTGGATATCGTTTTTCAGAGTAATGAATGTTTGATTGCAACCCTTTTTCCCCCTGACATGTGTACAAAACGAACCAAAAAATCTACTGCTGTTGATTCAACTCTGGCATAAAAAAGCGAGATTATCCTTTTACGGACAATCTCGCTTTTTTAATGCTTTGATTACTGCTTTTTAATTGTTTTCGTTTACCTTGTAGATACCGACATTGTCTAAATCAAAGTTGTCAATATAGGAAATGTGTTTATTGATTTCTGCTGCGGCAAAGTTGACATAAATCTCAGCAGAACGTGCAAACATATCATCGCGTGAGGCATCAATAATCAACAAGTTACTCATCACTAAGTGACCTGCTATTTCTACCAGACGACGTGCCATAAAATCAATATATTCCATGTTTTTTGTGTCGGTAACTTGGCTAATTGTAGTTTCAAAAGCGTTGGTCAATGTTTTTAACCGATTACGTAAGCCCTCGAAGGCAGGGTTGATGGGTTGGGCTTGGTATTGATGCAGCTTGGCAATATAAGCACCATTAGTTACAAAACGGATAGCTGCAACTACCTGCAATTGAGATGTGCCTTCATAAATCGTCAGGATTCGGGCATCACGATAAATACGTTCACAGGCATAGTCTTTCATAAAGCCTGAACCACCATGTATCTGAATGGAGTCATAAGCGTTTTGGTTGGCATATTCGCTTGCAAACATTTTTATCAATGGGGTTAACATGTCAGCAAACTTTTGATATTCTTTTGCTTCTGCACGTTCTTCTTTGGAAAGAGAGCGTTCTTCTGCAACCAGGTTATATGCCTTGTACATATCAACAAAACGGGTTGTTTCGTAGAGCATGGCACGCGAAGCATCTAACTTTGCTTTCATGATGGAGAGCATTTCGAAGACAGCTGGGAATTCGATGATTGCTTTACCAAACTGTTGACGTTCTTTTGCATAAGCCAATGCAACGTCGTAT
>Ga0326727_10028207_pt1 | contig 10229 bp, 9 predicted proteins | sample MB2enrmetagenome_FD_207643 | JGI IMG/M metagenome (GOLD analysis project Ga0326727, IMG submission 207643) | Lab enriched peat soil microbial communities from McLean, Ithaca, NY, United States - MB29MY | ecosystem: Environmental > Terrestrial > Soil > Wetlands > Peat | place: USA: New York...
ATTTGCTTGTCGAATTCATCATCCACAATGAATTCCGCATTCTTCTTTTCTTTGACGATTCTGTGTTTTATTTCATCGAAGAAGATCGGATCTCCGATCATCAACTTTTGAGCTTCGAATATCTTTGCTTTATCGCTTCCAAGTTTCTCAAGCGTGGTATTGTAGATCTTGTCAAGCTCGACAGAAGATCGTTCGATCGACCTGCGAAGTCTCTCGAGCTCGGCGGAAGGATCGTCTATCGTCAGCTCCTGGATGGTGATGCCGTCCTTCTTCAAGACCACTACTTTTCCGATCGCGATCCCCGGCGATGCAGGAATGCCATGGAGCGTGATTTCCTGTCTCATATCACCCCGCACCATAGACGAATCCGTTCTAGTTGCGGCGCCTTCAATGTTTGAAGGCGTACCTCCTGTTTTTGACGATTCATAACTCTGGCTCATCGAATCCTCTGTCAAAAAAATCTACGAGCGTGGCGAGCGCCTCTTTTTCATCTTCGCCGTTGAATTCGAGCAGTATTCTGGCGCCTTGCTCGGCCGCAAGAGTCATGACACCGATAATGCTTTTCCCATTCACGCGGTATCCATCTCGTTCAAGAAAAAACTCCGACTTGAACTTCGCGGCAAGTTTAACCAGCGTTGCAGCCGGACGGGTGTGAAGCCCGAGGCGGTTCTTTACAACAACCTCTTGTTGAACCATGATGTTCCGATTTCACTATCCCGAATCATGCCATAGAAAAGACTTCATACAGATGACACAGATTCGACGGATTTTCACCAATCAATATCCTTCTGCTCTTTAAATCCGGGCAAATCCGTTTCAGCCATGCAATCCGCGTTCTATTGCATTTTCCGGGATCATGTTCCGTTTTGATCAATGCGTTCCGTCTTAGCCGGGAAATTTCCGAAAATTCGTTCATGTACAGTGAGCTTTCATATCGATCAGAATTTTCTCAGCACAAGTGAATTTGCGAGTTCAACAAGCGCATTCTTTCCGTCCGACTCCTTGATCGCATTCAAGCTTGACAAGGCACGATGCGTGTAATCGACCACATCTTTCTTTGCGGCTTCAAAGATTCCGCATTCGCGATATGTCTCTCTGACTACAGCCACATCGACTTCGTTAACAAAAGATTTTTTATATGCACGATCAACAATATAGAATTTCTGATCATCCATCATTTGTTCAGCCTTTAAAAACAAGAAATTCTTCTTCTTCTCGACTACGTCCAGCCCGAGCGGCTTGCCGAATCTATCGCAATCGCCTTCCAAGTCAAGCATATCGTCCAAAATCTGGAACGCAATCCCAAGGTTCAGTCCAAAAGTCCCGAACGACTTGACCTCCTCCTCGGTTCCACCGCCGAAAAGTGCTCCCAAGCTCCCTGCAGCCATCAGTAAAGCTCCGGTCTTCCTTGAAATCATGTCGATGTACCGGTCCATGGTCGCTCCGTTGCCCTTGCTCAGACTTTCATCAAGCGCTTGCCCGTCACAAACCTTCTTTACTCCTTCGTTGAAAATCTTTAGCCCTTCTCGAAGTCGTTCCTTGCTGCACTTTTCAAGGCAATCGTACGCCAGCGCCATCATCAGGTCGCCGACAAGTATTGCGGTATTGACGCCGGCATTGACATGGACCGTCGCCTTCCCGCGCCGCGTGTCCGCATTATCCATTATGTCATCGTGAACCAGCGTAAAGTTATGAAGAATTTCAATCGCGACTGCACCATGAAGCACGTCGTCGTTGAATTTACCGACAGCTTCTGCAGAAAGGATTGTGACTAACGGTCTAATCCTCTTCCCTCCCATCGAAAAAACGTACCCGACCTCGTCCTTCAATGGCGAGTCGGCTACCAGGACGAGCGAGTGCGAAAGCCCAGCCTCAATCTCGGCAGTTCTTCATTCCGTAACTCTGACAATTCTCGTAATCATGCAAACTCAACCTGATCAATCCTGGTCAGGAAGAAAATTGATTGACCGTCGTCAACTTTGCTTTCTTCAACTCCTCTAAATTTTTACTGCCGGTCAGAAACATGACGCCTTTCAACTCCTCAAGCCAGTCATCGAACTCCTTCACCAATTTTCTCACTCCACCCTTGTCGAGTGCCTTGAGAAACGGCTGCGCCGCCGAACAAATGTCTGCACCGAGCGCGAGCGACTTAGCGACGTCGATACCATCTCGGATCCCACCGGAGGAGATAAGCACGATTTTCTTCCTTGAGGGGAGCGCGTTCACCTGAGTTAAAGCATCTGCCGTCGGTATCCCCCAGTTCCAGAACTTCCTGCCGATAAGCTGTCCGGTTTGTCGAAGCGTCTCAATAGCCGCCCAGCTTGTTCCACCTGCTCCAGAAACATCGATCGCTGCGACTCCTGCGTCGATAAGTTTTCCTGCAGCACCGCCGCCGATCCCGGCACCAGTTTCTTTCACTATTACCGGAACACCAGCTTGCTTGACGAGATTAGAGATCCCGTCTAATACTCCGCGAAAGTCTCTCTCGCCTTCAGGTTGAATAAGTTCCTGCAGCGCATTCAGATGAACCGCCACTGCATTCGCTTCAACCATATCTATGATCCTGCGAAAATTTCTCAGTGCAAATCCATCCGCAACCTGTGCGGCTCCGATGTTGCTCATCACGAAGATATCTTTTGAGATCTTCCTTACAACCTTAAAAGTCTCAAGGTAATCCTCGTTTTCAAGGGCCTGCCTCTGACTGCCAACCCCCATGCCAATATTCTTTTCCTTGCAGAACTCCGCAAGGGTTGAATTGATGTATCCCGCGCGATTGAAACCGCCCGTCATCGATGAGACTATTATAGGCGCGGAAAAATTGAAAGAGAAAAGACGGGCGCTCGTATCTATCTCCTTATGATCGATCTCCGGCAAGGCGTTGTGGACAAACTCGTATTTCTCAAAGCCCGTCGACTTGAAGTAATCAATCTTCTTATTCAGGACAATATCGACGTGGCTCGACTTGCGCTTTGCAGTCTGATTCATTCCCGCATGACCGGTATCTCGTTTTGAAATTGGCATGAGCACATAAAAAAATAGCCGTAATCGCAAAAATAAGCAAGGTTGGGCAGTAACTCAATTTGGGCTGTTTCGCCATGTTGAACCATGAACCGCAGCGCTCCAACGCAGGTTTGTTGCAGCATCTAGTTTTCAGAGCCAGAAACGAGTTCGTTGCGACAGACTGAATCACGACAAAATTTTAACTTCCAGATTGAATTGGCACAAGCATACCGATCTTCCGCACATTGGAATCCTGAGAGTAGGAATTTATTGGGTGTTTGGAACTTGGAATTTAGAGTCTCGTACGCTCCTTGTTGCCGGTATTATTCTTTCACTGGCACCAACAACAGCGGGATCTTGCTCGACTTACTCACTTTCGGAGTCACGCTCCCATTCCAAAAAGCCTCGGCGCCCCTTTTGCCATGTGTCGCAAGAATGATCAAATCTGCTTTGATACCCTTCGCTGTCTTCAGAATCGCGGAGTCCGGTTTGTTCCTCGACGTGCTCGACGTGACTTCTATCCCTTCAGATTCGATCTTCCTTTGAAGCTGGACAAGATATTTCTCCGCATCAGGCACGATCATGTCCATCATTTTAGCAGTTGTTCCGGGAAGAAGGCGGTTGGTAGTGCTTAATTCGCCGGACATTGTTCCGAACTGCGGAATCGCAATCAAAAGATGAATTCTCGCACCGCACATCCTCGCGAGCATCGAAGCATAAGCGAGCGACTGTTCATGATCCGGATCTCCGTCAAGCGGGACGAGAAAATTACCAAAATTGGATTCAACGATTGTCGATGATGGATTCACTAATAGAACTGGAACATTCCCGAACGAAATTACCTGTTGAGCGATGGAACCGTAAAGAATGCCGCGAAGCCCGCTGCTTCCGTGAGTGCACATGATAACTAAATCCTGATTGAGCTCCTCTGTATGATCGGAGAGGCTCTGCGACACATCTCTTACGCCGGCTTCGTGCACGTGAAAATCGACATCGATTCCCTTGAAAATATTTGAGGCTGCAGTGGCACGAAGATACTTTTCCGCCTGGTCCGAACTTGTCAAATGTCTTTGGCCGTGGATTTTCTCCGGCGGATCCTTTTCAATTACATGGATCAAAGTAACCGAGGCATTTATTTTTCTTGCAAGCTGTCCAACTATCGGCAGCACGGCTTCAGCCATCGAAGAGCCGTCAAGGGGAACAAGCAGTTTTTTTATCGTCGAGTTATCCAAGAAACACCTGATAGATCAAATAGAGATTCAATAATATGATGAGACCGGCCATGACCGACACAGTAAGAGTTGTCATCTTCCTATTGACGAGAACACCCATGATGTTCTTGTTTCGTGTAAACACTATCAAAGGTACAATTGCAAACGGGAGTCCGAAACTCAACACAACCTGGCTGATGACGAGCGTGCGAGTGGGATCGAGCCCGATGGCGATGACGGTGATCGAAGGAATAATTGTGACCAGTCTTCTCAACCAAATCGGAATGTGCCTGTGAAGAAATCCTTGCATGATAACCTGTCCAGCACTTGTTCCTACTGTGGATGACGACAAGCCCGATGCGAGAAGAGAGACTGCAAAGATCCAGCTTGCCGCTTTTCCCAGCAAAGGCTGGAGAGTCATGTGAGCATCTTCGATGGTAGCGATACTTGTGAGACCGTGTCTATAGAACGTCGCCGCAGCCATAATGAGCATAGCCATGTTGACAAGACTTGCAATCCCCATTGCGATAGTCACGTCCAGGATCTCATACCGAAAAAGTTTGCGAAGCTTGTCCGGCCTCTTGACAACGATTCTTTGCTGTGTCAATGCCGAATGCAAGAAAATCGCATGAGGCATCACTGTCGCTCCGAGGATTCCAACCGCAAGAAGCACGCTTTCGGTTCCAGAAAACTCCGGGACAAAAGTATGGTACACAAGAATCTTCAGGTCAGGTTTGTCAAGGATCGTTTCCAAGAGATAGCTTATCGCTATCACGCTGACCATTAATGTGATCGCAATCTCCAACGGCCGGAAACCGTAACGCTGCAAGCCGAGAATCAAGAAAGTACAAATTGCAGTCAATATCCCGCCGACAATCAACGGAAAACCAAAAAGGAGGTTAAAGCCGATTGCAGCTCCCAAGAATTCGGCAAGATCCGTTGCCATCGCCACAATTTCCATCAGAATCCACATACTGAAAACAACAGGCCTGCTGAAATTATTCCGGCAATGTTCGGCAAGATTGTTTCCTGAAGCGATCCCAAGTTTTGCAGAGAGAGATTGAATCAGCATCGCCATCAGATTGCTGGCAAGAATCACCCACAACAAAGTGTAGCCGAACTCCGAGCCGCCTTGTATATTGGTCGCGAAATTACCGGGATCGACATATGCGACGCTCGCGATGAAAGCAGGACCTAGAAACGGAAGTAGCTTTGTGATCAGTCCTTTTTTCGATCCACCCGATAATGTTTCACGAGCAGAATCCCTCGTCCTGACATCCGTCTGACTGATCGATGCAACAAATAAATTCTTGAGTTCTTTTGTCGTAAGTTGTTCCTTCACCGGAATCCTCTCTGCTAAATATAAGGCAACCGTTCTCAAATTCCACCTAAAACCAGAAACGGAAAAGTCAGCTTCTCTTGGAACCTTCAAGCGGGAGAGTTGTTGTCTTTCATATGCACAGAATCACCAGACACATATTAATCTTGGCGTCCTCTGTTGCTCTAGTCCCTCAAATTCTCCTTGCCTGTGCGTGCGGTTGCAATGTATTTTCTGTCGGCGCAAGATGGATGATGCCGATCTCGGAAGGTCTAAGGATGTACATGATTTACAATTACATGGATCAAGCAGAAAACTGGGGTAACTGGCAGAGCGCGGCAGCAGATCTGAACGATGACAAAGATATAAGAACAGATTTTTATACTTTGGGTTTTCAATACATGACGGACAGAGATTGGGGCATCATGGTCGAAGCTCCAGTTTGGGACAGATATTTCAGAACGACGAACGATGACGGCGACGTTTTGTCGGTCGACCACAGATCGGTTGGAGACGTTCGCGTAGTGGGAATGTACACCGGAATGTCGGAAGACATGTCAACGGGAATTCAATTCGGATTAAAGCTTCCCACTGGACCTTTCGATCAATCGCTCCTGGATAGGGATACTCAAATTGGAACGGGAACGACAGATTTGCTCTTAGGCGGTTATCAGATGGGACAGGAAGATAGCTGGGGATGGTACACTCAAGCGATGTGGGAACATTCGTTTGACATGCGCGACGGCTACCGGCCTGGAGACAGCTTCGATATCAACGTGGGAGTTCATTACGACAAGCTCGTGAGACAATTTAAGATAGTTCCAATCCTCCAGCTTATAGCTTCCTTTCGCGGCGCGGATAACGGCGCAAATTCCGATCCCGCGAATACCGGTTATGACAGATTGTACGTTTCCCCAAGCATCGAAATAATCCCAATGAGTCACTTCAGCTTATATATCGACCTCAGAATTCCCGTTGCAACGCATATGAGAGGCTACCAGCTTGTCGCCCCTTCACTCGTAAGCATAACAGCAGAATACGAATTCTGAGCTATCTTACAGAATTCTAAAATTAAAATTCCCTTTTATTCCCCAATTATTTTTACCACCACTCTTTTTCTTCGCTGCCCGTCGAACTCGGCATAAAAAATTTGCTCCCACGGACCGAGGTCGAGTCTTCCTTTTGTGATCGGAAGAACAACCTGGTGATGCATCAGGGTCCTCTTCAAATGAGCGTCGGCGTTGTCCTCGCCCGTGCGATGATGCCTGTATTCCGGCTTGAACGGCGCAACCCTTTCAAGAAATTCCAACAGATCCTGTTTGAGCCCGGACTCTTCGTCATTCACCCAAATCCCGCTCGTGATATGCATTGCGCTGACCAAGCAGAATCCTTCCTGAACCCCACTTGCCTTGACATTTTTTTCAACATCGGATGTGATGTTCACAAGCTCTTTTCTATTTTTTGTGTTGAACCAAAGATATTCCGTGTGTGATTTCATCTTACGCTCATCTGTACTGTTTCAAAAATCCCAGTCGATCTTTCAGCTGTGAGGCGGGAATCAGTAGTTTGTCCTTTCCATAAATTGCGTCTTCCGGATCGGTGAATGTCAGCTCGAAATCTTTGCTCATGATTATTGCTTCTTCGGGGCAGACTTCTTCGCAAAAACCGCAGAAGATGCATCGCAGCATGTTTATCTCAAACAATTCTGGGTATCGTTCCTTATCGAGCTCCGTTTCAGCGGCCTGCACCTGAATTGCCAACGGCGGACAAACGCGAGCACAAAGTCCACAGGCTACGCATCGCTCCACGCCTGTTTCATCCTCCACGACGAGCACAGGCCTTCCGCGGAAGATCGGCGGTGGAACCCAGCGCTCCTCAGGATACTGTCGCACAAACTTCGGCCGAAAAAATGCACGTATCGTTATCGACATGCCGCGGATTATTTCCGGGAAATAGAGCCGCGCCCAAAGCGACATCTTCTTTTTTATTCTTCCATTTCGATTCTGTTGCATCTTAACCTAACAATTTCCATAAACGCCGTCTATTTACAATCTGATTCCGTTCCATTATGTAATATCATGCAGACAGACTTTACTTATCTGAATGCTAACAATGCAGCACCGGTTCCAAGCAAATTCAGGAACGCGAGCGGCAGCCAAACTTTCCAGCCGAGATTCATCAATTGATCGTAACGAAATCGCGGCAGCGTCCACCTTATCCACATATAAATAAATATGAAGATTCCCGTCTTCGCCAAGAAAGTCACAACCTGCACGGCTGCAGCGGCATTTGGCTGCATCGCAGAATAGTTTACAAAGGGAAGCGACCAACCGCCGAAATACAATGTCGCCATCAGCGCGCTCGACACGATCACGTTCGTGTATTCAGATAGAAAGAAAAGTCCCCACCTCATGCCGCTGTACTCAGTATGATAACCGCCGACGAGTTCAGGCTCCGCTTCCGGCAAATCGAACGGCAGCCGATTAGTTTCGGCAAAGGCTGCCACCACGAAGACCAAAAATCCGAGCGGCTGATAAATTATGTTCCAGAATCCTCTGCTCTGCGCCTCGACAATCTTATCAAGCCGCAACGTGCCATCAACCATCAGCACACCGATTATGCTTAGCCCGAGAGACAACTCGTAACTGATCATCTGCGCCGATGAACGCAGTCCACCCAACAGCGAATACTTGTTGTTGGAAGCCCAGCCGCTCAACGTAATCCCGTAAACTCCGAGCGACGACATCGCGAGGATGTAAAGAACCCCGACATTTACATTCGCGATCATGAGGTTTATTTTCTGACCACCGACCACGATGTAACTCCCGAACGGAATCACGGCGAGCGCTGAGAGTGCAACTGTAATTGAAATCACCGGCGCGAGTGCGTGGACAAATCTGTTTGCCTTCACGGGAACGATAAGCTCTTTCAAAACCAGTTTCAGAATATCTGCAACCGGCTGAAGGAGTCCCTTTGGACCGACACGATTAGGTCCGATCCTGTCCTGCATGTAAGCGCTGACCTTGCGCTCGAGTAAAACCAAATACGCAACAGTTCCGAGAATTACCAAAATCAAAACAATTATCTTGACTAACGCTACGATCGCTATCACCGGTTACAAGCTCCAAACAAATTCAAAGCTCCAATTCTCGAACTCCAATTCAGTCGCTTTGCCTTAATCTTTTTGAAATTCGTAGCTTGTTTGGAACTTGGAAATTGGTGTTCAGAATTTTCATTCAAACGAGTGCTTCTTCTTTCGCTTTTTTCAACAACGCTCCACGGGTGCCGAGCTTTGTGTACGACAATCCTTTGAAGCTCGGGATGGTTTGAGCGATTTCTTCAAAGACTCTTTCGGCGGACTGATATCTCATCTTGCCGCCGAGGAGATTTCCAATAGCCGAAATGATTTCCCATGAAGACCGCACATCTCGCCGCGTACCTTTGTTCCATTTATCGAACACGCTGCCGAATTTGTCCAGCCGGCTCAAGTTAAATCTTCCCGGGACACGCTCTTGCTCAAGGGTCGAAAGCGCGGGCCTCTCCAGCTGCACTCTTCCGAGGAAATTCACATATGTCCCGTGCTTCTCGGCGAACGTCGCGCTCGGAAAAACTACATCCGCCAGCTGAGTGGTCCTCGTCCCGACCCAGCTGCTGGCAATCAAGACATCTAATTTCGCAAGCCACTCCTCCAACTTCTTCGACGTTGCCACATCGTCGTCCATGACGTAAAGTGCTTTTATCTTTCCCGAACCAACCAGTTCAAAAATCTTATTCACGTCGACCCCTTTGGGGGACGAAACGCCAACTTCGGACGCCCCGTAAGCGTTTGGAGTCTTGTCGGCACGAATGAGGAAATTGTCTTCGTCACCTTCCACAACGTGCTTCAGGAAATCTATATTCGCAGTTCCGAGAATCTGCCTGGCGAACTTCTGAAGGAGGTAATTGTCTTCGACGGAAGAATACGGTGAGCCTATCAACGCAATTTCATCCTTGGAAAACGATTTCAACGCATCCGCAGCGTGAGCAAGTGCCTCGTCCCATCCGACTTCCTGAAGTGCGCCGTCTTTTCTGACCATCGGCGAACTCAGCCTCATCGCAGAATTGACATGCTTGAAAGAATTCAACCTCCCGTTATCGCACATCCAGTAGCTGTTGACATCGGGATTGTGGCGCGGCGTCAGGCGAAGTATCTCGTTGTCTCTCACCCAAATGTTAATATTGCAGCCGCGCGCGCAGCCCATGCAAATTCCTTCCGTGGAAGACATCTCCCAGACCCGCGCTTTGAAGCGGAATTCACGATTGGTCAACGCACCGACCGGACACACGTCGATGACATTCATCGAATAAGGATCGTCAAGTTCTTTTCCCGGAAAAGTGTCGATAAAAACTCTGTCGCCGCGCTCCACGAAGGTTAAAGTCGGATTTTTAACAATCTCATCCATGACGCGAATGCACCGAGAACACAAGATGCATCTTTCCGCATCGTAGACGACATTCGGGCCAAGCGGGACCCGTTTCGGCTTCTTGTTTTTGGCTTCCGTGTAAGCGCTTTGGCCAGGGCCATGGGAATAAGTGTAGTCCTGAAGATTACATTCTCCCGCTTCATCGCAGATGGGACAATCGAGAGGGTGATTTATCAGGATGAATTCGAGAATTGCCTTTCGAGCCTCGAGAGCCTTGTGGGAATTCACGTGTACCAC
>Ga0326727_10028208_pt1 | contig 10229 bp, 9 predicted proteins | sample MB2enrmetagenome_FD_207643 | JGI IMG/M metagenome (GOLD analysis project Ga0326727, IMG submission 207643) | Lab enriched peat soil microbial communities from McLean, Ithaca, NY, United States - MB29MY | ecosystem: Environmental > Terrestrial > Soil > Wetlands > Peat | place: USA: New York...
CGCTACGTGAGCCAGAATACCGGCCTGATCCTCGTCGCGCTCTCGCGCATGCTGCGCGAGCGCCCCAAGGGCTGGGTGCCGGGCGACGACTACGACGGCTTTCTGGTCGACTCGACGCGCGACGCGTTGAGCGTGCTGCGGCGCGCGGGTCAGAGCGATGCGACGTGGTCCGCCGTCGGTGCGCGGACGGCCGAGCATCCGCTGAACGGCTTCGGCCTGAAGATGTGGAACGGCGTGCCGTTTCCCGGCCTGGGCGATCCCTTCACGCCGCACGCGCAAGGTCCGTCGGTCACCCAGAGCTTTCGCGCCGTGTGGGACATCGGCAATTGGGATGCGGGCGGCATCGTGGTCCCCCAAGGTGAATCGGGCGCGCCCGGCTCCAGCCACTATCGCGACGGAGCGCCGGTGTGGCTGGCGGGAACGCTCGTGCCGCTGCCCTTCGGGTCTGCGGCGGTCGCGCGGGCCACGACGTCGACGCTCACCCTCGCGCCCTGAGCCTTTCGCATGAACGACTTCGTGCGCCGCAACTTCACCCGCACCGGCACGCTGATCACCTTCGCGTTCGTGCTGGTGCTCGTCGCCGGTTTCACCTGGGCCGCGTATTTGGCCAATTACGGCGCGTCGGACGCGCGCAACGCCTTCGACTATCAGTCGGCCGTGGTCGCCGCCGAACGCGACTCCGAAGTTTTGGTCATCGAGCAGTTCGAACATCACAAGCCCGAAGCGCAACTCGGCTTCGAAGAGAAACTGCTCGACGAGGACCTCAAGAACATCGACCGGCTCGCCGAGAGCGACGCGGAACGTGCGCCGAACTTCGGCTTCCCCGCCGACCGCAACGACTTCGAACATCTCGACGACGACTTGAGCGCCCGCGAAAAGGCCGGCCACGCGCGCTTCGAGCACGCGCTCGATCAAAACGAACTGGTGCGCAAAGCCTCCAACGCGCTCTTCGCACTGGTCGCGCTGGTCGCGCTGCTCTTCACCTTCGTGCAAGCCCGGCTGCAGCGGCGCATCGAGGAAGGCCGTTCGGTCGTGGAGAGTTTGCAGCGCGCGTTCTTGAGCCGGCGCAAGGAACTGCCCAACGTGAGTTTGGGCACGGTGCTCATCTCCGCGACGGCCGGCTTCGATGTCGGCGGAGACCTGTTCGACGTCTACGCGATCGACGAACGTTACGGCGCCTTCTTGATCGCCGACGTCAGCGGGAAGGGCGTGGACGCCGCGGTCGACACCGCCTTCATCAAGTATTCGATCCGCACGCTGGTGGCCGAATCGCGCGACCCCGGCCGCACGCTGACCCGTTTCGCGGCGCTCTTCGAGCGCAACATCGAACGGCGCGAAACGTTCGTCGTGCTCTTTTTGGGCGTGATCGACACGCAGACGGGACACGTGCGGTACGCCTCCGCCGGTCACGAACCCGCGTGGGCACGCTTGGGCGGCGAGATCGTCAGCATCGCCCCAACCGGTCCGATCGTCGGCATCATGGACGACGTCGAATACGAGACCAAGGCCTTGCGGCTGGCCGCCGGCGACGCGATCCTGATCACCACCGACGGCCTGACCGAGTCGCGCGACGCGCGCGGCGCACAACTCGATGCCGACGGCGTTGCGGGCTGGTTCGGCGACGCCGAAGGCACGGGTCAGCAGATGGCCGACGGCATCGTGCAGCGCTTGCGCCGGCGCAGCCCGCGCATCGGCGACGATCTGGCCATCTTACTCTTGCGCTATATGCCCAAGCGCGGGCCCGACGCGCGCCCGCTGCGCGGCCGCCTGCGCGGACCGCACGAGCCGCCGGCCCGCGTGCCGAAGTTGCCCGGATGACGCCGCTCGCCGCACGGCTGCGCGAAGCGCTGCTGGCCGGCCGCCGCCGCCCGGGCGTGCGCGGCGCGGGCGCGCCGGTGAAGCGCCGCTCCGACGGCTTCGAGTTTGCCGAGCTGCGCGAGTACGTCGACGGCGACGATCCGCGACGCATCGATTGGGCCGCCACCGCACGTGCGGGCGGCTTGCAGACGCGCGTCGTGTTCGAGGATCACGCCTTGACGCTCGCGGTCGCGCTCGACGGCTCGGCCTCGATGCTGGTCGGGCGTCGCGAGAGCAACGCGGCGCGCGCGCTCGGGGCGGCCCAGTTCTGGTACGACGCGGCGATCGATGCCGACCGCTGCGCCCGCGCGACCGCGGCCGGCCTGATCTTTCCGCGCACGCGCGGACGCAATGCGGCCCGGCACTGCGCCGAGGAACGCGATCCGCCCGGCGCGACGATGGGCGGCGCACTCGATGTGGCTCTGGCCGCGTTGCCGCGCGACGCCCACCTGCTGCTGGTCTCCGACTTCTTCGAACTCGACGCGCTGGAACTGCGCCTGCGCGGCTGCATCGCGCGCTTCAATACGCTCGCGCTGATTGCCGGCGATCCATGGTCCGGCGGCCTGCCGCTGGGCGGCTTCGTGCGTTTGCGCGATGCCGAGACCGGACGCGTCGAGCGCCTCTACATCGGCAAACGCGAACGCGAGCGCTATCGCGAAGCGGCGGCCGCGCGCGAACGCCGCGTGCTCGAGCGGCTGCTCCAACTCGGCATCGCCGCCGCCGTGCTCGACGACGCGGGCCCGGCGACCGCGCTCTTCGAGGCGTTGGGCGTCGCCAAGCGAACTGTGCTGGCGCTGTGATCGATCGTCGCTCGTTTCTGCTGACCGCCGGCGCCGCGAGCGCCGCCGCGCTGCTGCCGCGCGAAGCCGTGGCCGCGTCCACCGTCTCGGTGCTCTATGCGGGTTCGCTGGTAACCGTCTTCGAACGTTCGCTGGTTCCGGCCGCGGCGGCGCTGGGGCTCGAGGTGCACGGCGAACCGAAGGGCAGCGTCGAGCTGGCGAAGCTGATCTCCGGGGGGCTGAGCAATCCGGACGTGTTCATCTCGGCCGATCCGGTCCTGATCGCGGGGCTGATGGGTCAGGCCGGCGGCGGCTTTGCGTCGTGGTACGCCACCTTCGCCTCGACGCGCATGGTCGTGGGCTATTCGCCGAGGTCGCCCTTCGCGCGCTCGTTCGTCGAGGTCGCCCGCGGCGAACGGAGGATCGCCGACGCGCTGCTGCAGCCGGGCTTGCGCATAGGCCGCACCGATCCCGCGCTCGACCCGAAGGGCTATCGCACGCTGATCGTGGCGCAGTTGCTGCAGCGCGACAGCGGCGTGCCCGAGTTTGCCGAGAAGCTCTTGGGTAATCCGCGCAATCCCTCGCAAGTCTTGCCCGAAGAGAGCATGCTCGTCCGGCTCGAGAGCGGCGACCTCGACGCGGCATTCCTGTACTCGACGGAGAGCGCGGTGCGCCGCTTACCCGCGGTCGAGTTGCCCGCGAACGCGAATCTGGGCAATCCGGCGCTGAACGCAACGTACGAGTCCGTCTCGGTCGTGGTCGACGGGGTCACGCGCAGGAGCGGTGCGGTCGCCTATGCCTTGACGATTTTGCGCAAAGCGCCGAATCCCGAGGGCGCGGCGAGCTTCGTGGAATTCCTGTTGACGGGGCGCGGCAGATCGCTGCTGAGCGCCTCCGGCGTGCGCGTGATCGCGCCCGAATTTACCGGCGATAGGAGCGCGGTCCCTGCGAGCTTGCGCGCGGCACTGGGCCTCGCGGACGCCGCCGCGCCGAAGTGAGCTTCGCGCACCCGCTCTGGCTCATCGTCGCGCTGCTGCTGTGTGCCGGCTTCGCTTGGCTCTACCGCACGTTCGAGCGGCGGCGCGAGGCGCAGGCGCTGGCCTATTCCAACCTCGAGTTCGCGCTCGACGCGCTGCGCCCGTCGCGCATTCCCGGCGCCGCGCTCTTCGCGGCGTGGCTGATCGGAGCGGGCACCCTGGCGCTGGCCTTAGCCGGACCGCGTTTCACCGCGCACGTCCCGGTGCGCGATGCGACGGTCATGATCTGCATCGACGTCTCGGGCTCGATGCGTTCCACGGACGTCGAGCCGACGCGCTGGCAGGCCGCCAAATCGGCGGCGCGCGCCTTCATCGACGCGGTTCCCGAGGGAACGCGCGTCGGCATCGTGAGCTTCTCGAGCGATGCGGCGATCATCCAAGGCCCGATCTCCGACCTCGACGTCGTGCGCGCCAGCCTCGACCGCATTCCCTATCCCAACGGCGCGACCGCCATCGGCGACGCGCTCAACGTCGCCGCCTCGCAGATGCCGCCGAAGGGCCGCCGCGCCATCGTGTTGCTCACCGACGGCGTCAACAACCGCGGCTCCGATCCGGTCACCGACTCGCAACAGATCGGCGCGCGCGGCATCACGATCTCGACGGTCGGCGTGGGCACCAACGATAGCGGACAGCTGATCCCGGGCACGAGCGAACCCGCGGAGATCGACGAGGACGCGTTGCGCGCGATCGCCTCCAACGGCGGGGGACACTACGCGCGTGCCGGCGACGCCGGCACGTTGCGCGACGAATTCCGCAGCCTGGCTCTCGAAACGGTGTGGGAGAAGCGCCGCGTTGAGGCGGCCCTGCCCTTCGCCTTCGGCGGCGGCGTGCTGGTCGTATTGACCTTCCTCGCCGGCTTCGCGCTGGGCCGCTTTCCGTGAACGAACGTCTGGCTGGAGCGCGGGTGGATTACGATCGAGACGCGCTCGACGAAACGTCGGTCGCGCACGATCCGTTCGCGCAATTCTCGCGCTGGCTCGAGGAAGCGCTCGCCACCGAGGGCCTGATCGAGCCCTACGCGATGACCGTGGCCACCGTCGATGCGGAGGCCAAGCCCGACGCGCGCGTCGTGCTGTTGCGCGGCTTCGACCAGCGCGGCTTCACGTTCTTCACCAACTACGCGAGCCGCAAGGGCACGGAGCTGGCGGCCCATCCGTTTGCCGCGCTGCTCTTCTTTTGGGCGCCGCTGCAGCGCCAGATCCGCATCGAGGGCAGGGTGACGAAGCTCGACGCCGGTGAATCCGACGCGTACTTCGCGCGCCGGCCGCGGGGCCATCGCTTGAGTGCTTGGGCGTCGCCGCAGAGCGCGCCGGTAGACGGCCGCGCGACGCTGGAGAAGGCTATGGCCGAAGCCGAGGAACGCTTCGCCGGCGTCGAAGTTCCTAGGCCCGAACACTGGGGCGGCTATCGCGTAGCGGGCGACCGCTTCGAGTTTTGGCAGGGACGCCGGAACCGCGTCCACGACCGGCTCGCCTATGTGAAGGTACCGAGCGTACCGGCGGCCGATCCGGGTATGCAGGACCAATGGCGGATTCTGCGCCTCGCGCCCTGAACATTCGGCCAACAGCCCCCTACCCGGTAAGGAGTGAACCTCTTTGAAACGCTTCGTTCTCTTCGCTGTGGCGGCGTCGGCCCTGACCGCCGCGGCACTCGTACCGCACGGCCACGCAGCCTCGACCGCCTTTGCGGCGGCGGACGGCAAAGCCGTGTACACCAAGAACTGTTCGAGCTGTCACCAGGCCACCGGACAAGGCCTGACCGGCACCTTCCCGCCGCTGGCCAAGAACGACGTCGTGACCGGCGATCCGAATAAGGTCATCCACATCCTCCTCAACGGACTCAACGGACCGATCAAGGTCAACGGCACGTCGTACAACAACGCGATGCCGCCTTGGAAGGGCACGCTGAGCAACGCCGAGATCGCGGCGGTCATCACCTACATCCGTTCCTCGTGGGGCAACAAGGCTTCGGCGGTTACCGAAGCGGACGTCGCCAAGGGCAAGTAGCCCGCCCGGGAGCGTTTCGCTCCCGCTCGTCGAGATCGGCGGCGAGTCCGTGCCGCATCGCGCAGGAGCGCGAGCGCACGGGCTCGCTTTCGTTTTCAGCGTTCAGCGTTCAGCGTTCAGCGTTCAGCGTTCGGCTCAGCGTTGGGCGTGCTTTGCGCGCGTCGCCTCGAGCGTTTTTGCGATGCGCGCGGCTCGCGTCTCGGGCCGCTTGGCGTCCACGATGGCGCTCACGTACTCTCTGCGGTGCGAGTAGGAGAAGCGTGCGAAGGCGTCGCCGAGGCCTGCTTCGTTCAGGGCCGACTGAAGGTCGGCCGGGAGCGCGACGGTGCGCGGTTCGTCGTCGCGAGTCAGTTCGACGCGCACGCGTTGCCCCGGCTCGACGCCCGCCGCCGCCCGGACCTCGGCCCGGACCGGCACGTAGAAGCGGCCGTCGTAGACCGCGGCGGTGGTGCGGTAGGCCGCGCCGTTGATCCGCACGGAGAGCGGCAGACGCTTGCGCGTTCCGAGCGCGGCCAGCACCTCGCCCGGCACCTCGAAAAACGTCGTCGAACCGGCGTTGCCGGAGCGCTCCAGGAGGACCTCGAGCGTGTGTGTCTCGGCCATTGCGGCCCCTTCGCGCACGCTGCTGCGACTCTTGCCGGAAGGCCAGCGGGGCGCCGTGGCCAAAAACGGAGATCGTGCTTCCGCGGAAGGTCTTGGTGATCGGCTCGGGCCCGATCGTCATCGGGCAGGCCGCGGAATTCGATTACGCCGGCGTTCAGGCGTGCCGCGCGTTGCGCGAAGAAGGCCACTACGTCGTCCTGGTCAACTCGAACCCGGCGACGATCATGACCGATCCGGAGATCGCCGACGCGGTCTACCTCGAGCCGCTGACCGCAGCGTCGCTGGAAGCGATCATCGAGCGGGAGCGGCCCGACGCGCTGTTGCCCACGCTGGGCGGCCAAACCGGGCTCAACCTGGCCGTCGAACTGCACGAAACCGGCGTGCTGGAGCGCTTCGGTTTGGAACTCTTGGGCACGCCGGTCGAAACGATCGTGCTGGCCGAGGACCGCGCGGCCTTCAAACAGGCGATGCTGGCGATCGGCGAACCGGTGCCCGCCTCCGTCGTGGTCACCGATGTGGAGAGCGCCGTGCGCTTCGCGGACGAAGCGGGCTATCCGCTGGTGGTGCGCCCGGCCTACACGCTGGGCGGCACGGGCGGCGGCGTGGTGCGCGATGAGGCCGAGCTGCGCGAGACGCTCGCGACCGGCCTTGCGGCCTCGGTCATCGGCCAGGCGCTGGTCGAAACGTCGTTGTTGGGCTGGAAAGAAGTCGAGTACGAAGTCCTGCGCGACCGCGCCGACAACTGCATCATCGTCTGCAACATGGAAAACGTCGATCCGGTCGGCGTCCACACCGGGGACTCGATCGTGGTCGCACCGTCGCAGACGCTCTCAGATCTCGAATACCAGTTGTTGCGCAGCGCGAGCCTAAACGTGATCCGCGCGTTGAAAGTCCAGGGCGGTTGTAACATTCAGTTCGCGCTGCATCCGGAGCGCACCGAGTACAACATCATCGAGGTCAACCCGCGCGTCAGCCGCAGTTCGGCGTTGGCCTCGAAAGCGACGGGCTATCCCATCGCCAAGATCTCGACCAAGATCGCGCTCGGGTACACCCTCGATCAAATCGAAAACCCCGTCACCGGCGTGACCAAAGCGGCCTACGAGCCGACGCTCGACTACGTCGTGGTGAAGATCCCGCGCTGGCCCTTCGACAAATTTCCGCGCGCCGACACGCGCCTGGGCACCCAGATGAAGTCGACGGGCGAAGCGATGGGCATCGGGCGCACCTATCAAGCGGCACTCATGAAGGCGGTGCGCGGCCTCGACCTCGGGCGTCAGACGCTGACCGGAACCTCGGTGGCCAACTGGGGCGAGGACGAACTCGACAACGCCCTGCTGGCGCCCACGCACGAGCGCCTCTTCGCTTCGGCCGAAGCGATGCGCCGCGGGCGCACGGCGGAGTCGATCGCGACGGCCACGGGCATCGATCCGTTCTGGCTGTGGGAACTGCACGAGCTGGTCGAACTCGAGGAGCGCCTGCGCGCCCAGCCCGCGGCCGCGGACATCCGCCGCGCCTTCGAGTGCGGCTATTCCCGCGCGGGCATCGCGACGCTCACCGATTGCGGCGACACCGTCTCGCTCTTCAATCAAGAGGTGGTCGCGGCCATCGGCGGCGGCGGCGAGGCGGGCGGCGCGGCGTTCCGCATGGTCGACACGGCGGCTGCCGAGTTTCCCGCGCGTTCGCCGTATTACTATCTGTCGCGCTACGAACGCGACGAGATGCGTAAGCCCGCCCGCGAAGCGATCGTGGTGGTGGGCAGCGGGCCGATCCGCATCGGCCAGGGCATCGAATTCGATTATTCGTGCGTGCACGCGGCGTGGGCCCTGCGTGAAGCGGGCCGCGCCGCGGTGGTCGTCAACAACAACCCCGAAACGGTTTCGACCGACTTCGACATCTCCGACGTGCTGGTCTTCGAACCGCCCGGACCCGACGAGGTGCAGGCCGCCTACGACGCGACCGGAGCGACGGGCGTCATGCTCGCCTTCGGCGGACAGACCGCGATCAATCTCGCCGCCGAACTCGCGCGCCGCGGCGTGCGCATCGTGGGCAGCGACCGGCGCAGTTTGGACATGGCCGAAGATCGCGCCAAGTTCGAAGCGGTGCTGGCGCGCCTCGGCGTCGCGCGGCCCGAAGGGCGTGCCGCGACCTCGTTCCGGCAGGCGCGCGTCATCGCGCGCGAACTCGGCTTTCCGGTGCTGGTGCGCCCGTCGTACGTGCTCGGCGGCCGCGGCATGGAGATCGTGTACAACGAAGGACAGCTGGCCTCGTACGTCGAGACCGCGCCGGCGATCACGCCCGGCGCGCCGTTGCTGGTGGACAAGTATCTGCGCGGGCTCGAGGTGGAGGTCGACGCCGTCTACGACGGTGAGGACATTCTGGTTCCGGGCATCTTCGAACACATCGAACGCGCCGGCATCCACTCCGGCGACTCGATCAGCGTCTATCCGCCGCAGATCATCGACGCGGCGATGCAGGAGCGCATCGTCGAGGTGACGCGCGCGATCGCGCACGAGCTGGAGACGCGCGGCTTGATCAACATCCAGTTCGTCATCCACCGCGGCGAACTGTTCATCATCGAAGCCAATCCGCGGGCCAGCCGGACCGTGCCGATCATCTCCAAGGTTACGGGCGTCAATCTGGTTGCGGCCGCGACGCGCGTGGCCTTGGGCGAGAAGCTGCGCGACATGCCGTACGGCACGGGCCTCACGCCCGCGATGCCCTACGTCGTGGTCAAAGTTCCGGTCTTCTCGTTTGCGAAGATGCGCGGGGTCGAGACGATCCTCGGGCCGGAGATGAAGTCGACGGGTGAGGTGCTGGGCATCGACGCGAGCTTCGCGGGCGCGCTGCGCAAGGGATTCATCGCCGCGGGCATTCGCGTGCCCGATCCCTCGGATCCGTCGGCGACGCGGCGCATCTTGGTGTCGATCGCCGATGAGGAGAAGAGCGAGTCCGTCCCGTTGCTGCGCCGCTACGCCGCGCTCGGCTACACGCTGGTCGCGACCGCCGGCACCTACAAACTGCTCAGCGACAACGGCATCGCCGCCGAGCGCGTCAACAAGATCGCCGAAGGCTCGCCCCACGTGCTCGACGCGATCGTCGCGCGCAGCGTCGAACTGGTGATCAACGACGCGCGCGGCCCGCGCGAAATTCAGGAGGGCTATCGCATTCGCCGCGCGGCCGTGGAAGCGAGCGTGGCCTGTTTGACCAGCCTCGACACGGCGCACGCCTTGGTTCAAGCTTTGGAATCGTCCTCCGGGCCGCCGCGTTCGTTGCAGAATTACCGCGGAGCGGCCGTCACTCCCTAAACGCGTTGCGCGACGGGGATGACCACCTTCACCGCCGTGTGCGTGGGCGAGAACGCGGCGACTTTCACGTCGACGAGGCCTTGCGCGAGATTCGCTTGGCGTAAGACCGCCTTGGGTACGGGCGAGTCTTTGCCCTTAGGCGCGATGAGCCAGAGCATGCCGCCGTTTTAGAGTTGACCGAGGCCTGTCCGTGTCAAGCCACCGATGAATCGTACCGGTAACCTACCGTCGCGCCAAATGAGAATCTTACGCGGCAGGCGGAGCCGGGACGACCAAACCGTGCGGCGCAGAGATACCCGGCATGCACGAGCTCGCACCACTGACAGCGGCGCAATAATCCCATGGTACGACTGGAGTACTTCCTTTGGTCGTTTAATCTTGGATGAGCTGAGATTCTCTTCGTTGCCTTCCTGAGCGCGAAGGTCACCGACGCTCGCCCGCGACAAGATTGGCGTCGCGTTTGAAGGTTCCATTTAGGCTGTCGCGAACAACGCCCGTGACGCCCCTCGCACCCGGAGCGAACATCTTGAACCACTTTCAATCAATTTATGTCCCAGCGGCATTGATGATGGTAGCAGAAGTTCTCGGGTCACCTACTGTTGCAAGCGCTGCGAGCCGACCGACGCCTAGCCCAGACTTCTC
>Ga0326727_10028209_pt1 | contig 10229 bp, 5 predicted proteins | sample MB2enrmetagenome_FD_207643 | JGI IMG/M metagenome (GOLD analysis project Ga0326727, IMG submission 207643) | Lab enriched peat soil microbial communities from McLean, Ithaca, NY, United States - MB29MY | ecosystem: Environmental > Terrestrial > Soil > Wetlands > Peat | place: USA: New York...
TAGCGGCCCGCGACGTGCCCTTGCCGGTCCACTAAAAATTTTGTGAAATTCCATTTGATGCCCCCAGTGCCGAAGATCCCGGGTTTGGCGCGCCTCAAGAACTGGTAAAGAGGGTGGGCCTGGGGGCCGTTGACGTCGACTTTTGCGAACAGGGGAAAGCTGACCCCAAAATTTTTTTCGCAGAAAGCGCCGATCTCTGCCTCCGTGCCCGGCTCCTGGGCGCCAAACTGGTTTGAGGGGAATCCCAGCACCGCGAAACCGCGCTCCCTGTAGGTGCGGTAGAGCTGCTCCAGTCCCGCGTATTGCGGGGTAAAGCCGCATTTGCTGGCGGTGTTCACAATGAGCAGAACCCGCCCCCGGAACTCGTCCAGGCTCACCGGGCGTCCGTCCAGCGTGTGGGCCGAAAATTCATAAACCGACTGCGCAAGCTCTTCCATTGGCCAGGAACCTCGCATAAAGAGGATGTCATGTGCCACTGAGCTGCGTCTAAAAGGGATGCTGCAGTGTCTGGCGGGTTGGAAAAGCGTCCCAACCCGTCTGAGTCCGGTAGACTGTGGGTTGGGTCCCATTTGCCGGGTCCCCGGTAACAGATATTCGTTACCGGGGTGGCGATGGGGTCCGGCCCAAGTCCGAAGGCGGCATGCGCGGCAGGGGATTTTTCTGGAAAGAATCGATTTCCGAGCCGAAGGGTACCCAGGTGGTTTGGGCGGGGTGGCCGCGGTCCAATATAATCAGTCTTTCCGCAAGGCAGGACCAGATTTTGAGCAGTGAGGGTGTGCTTATTCTTCCCGTGAAGACGAACTATGGATCGCACCAGTACTTGTGCTCGCCGCAGGGCTCCCGCCCGGTGAAGATCAAGCACACTTCCATCTCCCGCGCCGCGCGGACCACGAGTCGTCTGGCGCGCTTGATGATCGTGCTCGTGCTGGCGCTCACCGCCGGCGCAGCCCTGGCCCAGCAGCCACAGACCATCGATCAGATTCGGGTCATCGGCAATCGGCGCATTCCCAAGGAGACCGTGCTGGCGCGGCTCTTTACACACCCCGGCGACACCTACGACCCGATTTCGATCGAGCGCGACTTCAATTCGCTCTGGAACACGGCGTACTTCGACGATGTGCGCATCGAGCGCGAGGACTCCGAGAAGGGCATCATCCTGAACATCTTTGTCCGGGAAAAGCCCACGATTCGCGAGATCAACTACAAGGGCCTGAACGCCGTCTCGCAGTCGGACGTGCTCGACCGCTTCAAGAAGGAGAAGGTCGGCCTGTCGGTGGAGAGCCAGTACGATCCCTCCAAGATCAAGCGCGCGGAAACCGTCCTCAAGGACATCCTGTCGGAACACGGCCACCAGTTTGCCACCATCAAGACCGAGGTCAAGACCATTCCCCCGGCCTCCGTGCAGGTGAACTTCAACATCAAGGAAGGCCCTACCGTAAAAGTGGGCCAGATCAAGTTCACCGGCAACCAGCACCTGAGCGGCCTGCTGCTGCGCCGCTCGATGAAGAACCTGAAGCCCATCGGTATTCCGTATTCGGTCGTCTTCGAGAATCTCTTTTCGCAGACCTTCGACGCCTCGAAGCTGGAGGAAGACACCGAGCGCGTCCGCCAGGCCTACCGCGACAAGGGCTACTACAACGCCGCCATCGAGGAGCCCAAGACGCAGATTCGCGACCAGGGCGGACTCAACTGGTTCACCTTCCGGCCCAACAAGGGCAAGCGCATCGACATCCTGATGCCCATTGAAGAGGGCGCGCGCTACCGCCTGGGCACCATCACCTTCAGCGGCAACAAGGCGGTGAGCAACGTCCGGGCGCTGCGCGGCACCTTCGCGGTCAAGGACGGCGACTGGTTCAACGCAACCATGATGGGCAAGGGCCTTGAGAACCTCAAGAAGGCTTACGGCCAGTTGGGCTACATCAACTTCGGCGCCATTCCCAAGCCCAGCTTCGACGAGCAGAAGAAGACCGTCTCGCTGAATATCGACATCGATGAAGGCAAGCCCTTCTATGTCTCCCGCATTGAGTTCACGGGCAACACCATCACCCGCGACAAGGTCATCCGCCGCGAGTTGATGCTGGAAGAAGGCCAGGTCTACAACTCGCAGTTGTGGGAGTACAGCCTGCTGCGCCTGAACCAGCTCGAATACTTCGAGCCGCTCAAGGTGGATCAGGATTCGGAAGCCCACCAGGATGCCGAGGCTGGCACGGTCGACCTGCTCCTGAAGGTCAAGGAAAAGGGCAAGAACTCGATCGGCCTGAATGGCGGCGTCAGCGGCCTGTCGGGCGCGTTTCTGGGCGTCAACTACCAGACCAACAACTTCCTCGGTCTGGGCGAAACGCTCAGCGTGCAGGGTAACCTGGGCAACGTGAGCCGGCAGTTCATGTTCGGTTTCTCGCAGCCTTACCTGCGCAACCGGCCCCTCAATCTCGGCTTCCAGATCTTCAACACCAAACAGGACTACAACGCGGCCAAGAACTACCAGGCCACCAGCGGTGCGTCGGCCAATCTGACTTCGGCGCAGCAATCGCTGACGCAGAATTACAACCAGTCCTCCACCGGCTTCAACTTCTCGCTCAGCTATCCGCTCAAGCGGCACGCCTTCCAGCGCGTTGGCTTCACCTATTCGCTGACCAGGTCGTCGATCACCGCGTTCTCGACCGCCTCGCAGACCTTCTTCCAGACCATCAGCTTCCGGTCCGGCATCCAGGGGTCCAATGCGCTGGCCGGCATCGTGAACAGTTCGGCCTCGTTTACCTACATCTACAACACCATCAACAACCCCATGCGGCCGCGCACCGGCAAGGAATACACGGCGGCGCTTCAGGTGGCGGGCATCGCCGGCAACGTGCGTTACATCTCGCCGGCGGTGGCTTACAAGCAGTTCATCCCCATGCACTATCTTCGCCCGTCGGCCAACGGGCGCAACGTGCTCGGCGTGCGCGCGCAGTTGGGTTATGTGCAGGGCTTCGGCGGCGATGTGGCGCCGCCCAACAACCGCTTCTACGCCGGCGGCGAGGGCGAGTTGCGCGGCTTTGACATCCGCGGCGCCACGCCCTACGGCTACGTGCCCAATCGCATCACCGTCCAGTTGACCAATCCGGACGGCAGTTGCGTGCCCCGCGATCCGAACAACCCGCAGTTGAACCAGTGCATCCAGGTGCCTCTGCCGGTCTACGGCATCGCTTCAATCGGCGGCGACACCAACCTGACCGCCAATGCCGAGTACAGGATTCCCATCGCCGGGCCGGTCACCTTCGCGTTCTTCGACGACTTCGGCATCGACACGGCCCTGAACAAGGGCCAGTTGAAGCAGAGCCCCGAGGGCTTTGCCACGCTGACCGCGCCGCTCTACGGCTGCCAGACCATCAGCAACGGCGCCTGCCTGAGCGACATTCACGGTTCGCAGGTTGGATTCCGGAGGGACATCCGGCCCATCACCGGCACCAATTTTCTTCCTCGCATGTCCACCGGCGCCGAAATCTCGGTCATCATGCCGGTGATCAATGCGCCCTTCCGGCTCTACTACGCCTATAACCCATTGCGGTTGTACGAGCGGCCCTATTGCAACACCGTGAACATCGCGGGGAACAAGGAGAGCTGCTCGGCGCAGCTGATTACCCGCGACCTGTTCCCGCAGGGCGGTGCAGGCGATTACACCTACCAGGAGGCGATCGAGGCCTACGGAGCGCGGAATCTGTTCCGCGAGCCGCGCAAGACCTTCCGCTTGACGGTATCGACCACTTTCTGAGCACGCCCCGGCCTGACGCCGCATGGCAGTCAGGCCCGGTTGGAATTCCGAAGGAGCTTTCTACCCGCATGAAACACCCGATCGCACTTTTGCTTACCCTTGCCTCAGGCCTTGCCCTGAGCGCCTCTGCCCAGTCACCCCAGGCCTCCGCTCCGGCCGCACCCGTCAAGATCGCCGTCATCGCCTTCCAGGCGGCGGTAGGCCAAACCAACGAATTCCAGCGCAACTTTGGCGACCTGCAGAAGAAGTACGAGCCCAAGCGTCAGCAGCTCAAGACCCTCAGCGACGAGATCGATAGCCTGACCAAGCAGTTGCAGGCCCAGGGCGACAAGCTGAGCGCCGCCGAGCGCGCCAGCCGCACCAAGGCCATCGAAGACAAGAAGAAGCAGGTGCAGCGGATCGGCGAGGACGCCCAGAACGACTACCAGCAGGAGGTCCAGCAGGTGTTTGGCGGCGTGGCCTCCAAGGTTGGCGAGGTGATGGTCTCCTACGCCCAGCAGAATGGGTACACTCTGGTGCTGGACGGCAGCGAAAGCCAGCAGCAGGCGCCCCTGGTGCTCTTCGCAAGCCCTTCCACCGACATCACCAAGGCGGTCATTGAAGCCTACAACGTGAAGTCGGGCGTGCCCGCTCCGCCAGCCCAGCCGGCGGCCGCCGCGCCCAAGCCGGCTGCCAAGTAACGGGACCGCGCGCAGACGGCAAAGTTCCAGGCAACTTCCAATGCCGGCAAAAGGCCCCGCGATGCGGGGCCTTTCCCATTCAGGGACCTGGCGGAGATGTCGAAGACGTCTTCTCCAATCGCGGCAAAATTCACGGATTACCCGTTTGACGCTCCCACTTGGCGCTCCTATAATCCATCTAGTTCCTGCTGACGTCTCCATTCGCGTCTTTTTCTGCCTCTGCCCATCCGGCGCAGAGCCTCCCAAAATCGGGGTGGAAGAAGGGTCGTGAGGTTTCTCAGGAGGCACAGGCTCGTCTCCGCGATCAAACGCGGACAGACCCACAGGAATTCCGAAGGAGCTTTACATTCGCATGAAGCGCTCGCTTGCACTTATTGTTACGCTGGCCTCGGGTTTTGCCCTGAGCGCCGCCGCCCAAACATTGCCCGCTCCCGCCGCCGCCGCGGCGCCTGCCGGTCCCGCCAAGATCGCCGTCATCGCCTTCCAGGTGGCCGTGGCGCAAACCAACGAGGGCCAGCGCAACTTCGCCGACCTGCAGAAGAAGTACGATCCCAAGCGCCAGCAACTGAAAGTTCTAAGCGACGATGTCGACAACCTGACCAAGCAGCTCCAGGCCCAGGGCGACAAGCTGAGCGATGCGGAACGCGCCGCCCGCGCCAAGACCATCGACGAGAAGAAGAAGCAGTTGGAGCGTCAGGCCGAGGACGCCCAAAACGACTTCCAGCAGGAGATGCAGGAACTCTACAACGGGCTCGCCTCCAAGGTCTACGACGTTCTGGCCAGCTACGCGCAGCAGCAGGGCTTTACCCTGGTCCTGGACGTTGCCCAGCAGCAGAATCCCGTGCTCTATGCCAATGAGTCCACCAACATCACCAAGCAGATCATCGATGCTTACAACGTGAAGTCGGGCGTACCCGCGCCTCCGGCCCAGCCGGCAGCGGCTCCGGCTCCGGCTCCAGCCCCGGCCAAGCCGGCCGCCAAGGCGCCCGCCGCCCACTAGGCACCGGCAGCTTGAAAAGCTCGCAAAGGCCCCGCAATGCGGGGCCTTTGACGTTCCCGGACAATTGTCGAAGAACCCTGGAATCGTGTTCTGCTGGACCGCGCAATCCCCTGCCGCTATTTCGGACCCAACTGTGGAAAAAATTGTGGATTACTTTTGCGAATCAGGCGAAGAAACTGGAGGTCCCCCTCTTGCCAAAAGCGGTTCATCTCTGGTAGGCAGGGAAACTCCTTATTTATCAATCGGTACCTAATGAGCGCCGCATCCCGCGTCCCTGTCGGCAGCAGCCGGGATGTTTGCACCGCGTTGTTACGGTTATCCACAGTTGCGCATGAACAAATTGTTACTGAAGTGTGTTCCCGATCACAAATGCCTATCTATTTCTGTGCGTCTACACCGACGCGCAGGACGGCCAGAAACGCTTCCTGCGGAATATCCACCTTGCCGATGCGCTTCATCCTCTTTTTGCCTTCCTTTTGCTTCTCCAACAGCTTGCGCTTGCGCGAGATGTCGCCGCCGTAGCACTTGGCCAGCACGTTCTTGCGCAGCGGGCTCACCGTTTCCCGGGAGATTACCTTGGCGCCAATGGCTGCCTGGATGGCGACCTCGAATTGCTGGCGGGGAATCAGCTCGCGCATCTTCGAGACCAGGGCCCGGCCGCGCTCGTAGGCAAAATCGCGGTGGACAATGATCGAGAGCGCATCCACGGGTTCGCCGGAGACCAGGATATCCAACTTGACCATCGGCGATTCCCACTCGCCTGCAAGCTGGTAGTCCAGCGAAGCATAGCCGCGGGAGATGGACTTGAGGCGGTCGTAGAAGTCGAGGACGATCTCGTTGAGAGGCAACTCATAGGTGAGCAGCACGCGCGTGGGGGTCACGTACTCGAAGTTCACCTGCTTGCCGCGCTTTTCTTCCACCAGTTTGAAAATGCCGCCGACATACTCTTCGTTGGTGAGGATCTTGGCGTTGATCACCGGCTCCAGGATGGAGGTGATGTTGGTGGGATCGGGCCAGCGGGAGGGATTGTCGACCTCGACCACGCTGCCGTCGGTGAGGGTGATGTGGTAACGCACGCCGGGGGCTGTGGTAATCAGGTCCAGCTCGTACTCGCGCTCCAGCCGCTCCTGGATGATTTCCATGTGCAGCAGGCCCAGAAAGCCGCAGCGGAAGCCGAAGCCCAGGGCGACCGAGCTCTCCGGTTCAAAAAAGAAGGAGGAGTCGTTCAGGCGGAGTTTTTCGAGGGCATCGCGCAACAGCGTGTGCTCGTGCGAGTCCACGGTGTAGAGGCCTGAAAAAACCATGGGCTTGATGTCCTCAAAGCCGGGCAACTGCGCCGTGGCGGGCCGGGTATCGTCGGTCACGGTGTCGCCGATCTTGGTGTCGCCCACATTCTTGATGGTCGCCGCAAAGAAGCCCACCTCGCCGGCCCTCAGTTCGCCGATCTCCACTGGCTTGGGCATCAGCACGCCCATGGACTCGACCTCGAACGTTTTGCCGTTGGACATGAAGCGGATCCGCTGACCCTTGCGCAAAACGCCCTGCATGACGCGTACAAGGACGATCACGCCGCGATAGGCATCGAACCAGGAATCGAAGATCAGCGCCTGCAGCGGGGCCTCAGGGTCGCCTGTCGGGGGCGGCAGGCGATGCACGATCGCTTCCAGCACCTCCGCCACGCCCTGGCCGGTCTTGGCGCTCACCGGGAGGGCATCGGTGGCGTCCAGTCCCACGGCTTTCTCGATGGCCTCCTGGGTGCGCAGGATGTCGGCCGAGGGCAGGTCGATCTTGTTGATGACGGGAATAATTTCCAGGCCGTGGTTGATGGCCAGATAGGCGTTGGCCAGGGTTTGCGCCTCCACCCCCTGGGTGGCGTCCACCACCAGCAGCGCGCCCTCGCACGAGGCCAGCGAACGCGAGACTTCGTAGCTGAAGTCCACGTGCCCGGGCGTATCGATCAGGTTGAGCTGGTATGTGTTCCCGTCGTGCGCCTTGTACATCATGCGGACGGCGTGCGCCTTGATGGTGATGCCGCGCTCCCGTTCCAAATCCATGTCGTCCAGAATCTGGGCCTGCATCTCCCGGCCGGTCACTGAGCCGGTCAATTCGAGCAGACGGTCGCTCAACGTCGACTTGCCGTGGTCGATGTGGGCGATGATCGCAAAATTTCTTAGGAAGCGAGCGTCCATTTGGGCTTGGTGAAAAGAGGCTTTTGCGCGCTCCAGCGCGCGTTGCCTCCATGGCATAGCTTATCATCGGCATAGAGCCTTTCGCGGCCTTTGAGCGGTTCTCCGGTTCTCGTACCCTTGCCCGCGCCTTCCAAGGTGTTCTTTCATTCCGCCCGCGCGACGAAATCCTGTCGCCGGAGTTGCCGGGGAAGAGAACACCCGGCGGCAGGGGATTCGACGCAGAGCAATCGGAGAAGCGTCGCGCGGCGGCCGGACAACGGCATCTCTCATGCACATTGGCTTGATTCGGTATCGATCTCTCGGCTGCTTCGGGCTGGCTCTTTTGCTGGCAGGCTGCGTACCCACTACCACCACCACAGCTTCCGGCGGTGCGGAGCCGCAGGCCACCGCACCCGCTCTCACCGCCGCGCCGCCCGCGCAGGCGCCGCAGGCCGCTGCCCAAGCCGCGCCGGCGCCAACCATGGAGCAGCGCCGCGTGCGCTTGCTCGTCCAGCAGGTGGAGGACGCCTACGCCCATGGCGAGGCCGACTACCACAAGGGGAGATTGCTCGAGGCCAAACAGGAGTTCGATCGCAGCGTGGACCTGATGCTCTCGAGCGGCATCGACATCAAGAACACTCCTGAGTTGCAGGAGGAGTTCGACCGCATCGTGGACGCGGTCAACGCGCTGGAGATGCAGGCCCTTCAGGAAGGCAACGGCTTTGCACCCAAGGTGGAACCCACGCCGGCCGATGTGGCCAGCGATGTCACCTTCGAGGTGGACCCCAACATCGTGGCCAAGGCCAAGGCAGACCTCGCCACCACCAAGTCCGATCTTCCCCTGGTGATCAACGACTATGTGGCCACCTACATCAACTTCTTCGCCAACACGCAGCGCGGTCATAACACGCTGCTGCACTCCTTCCAGCGCGCCGGACGCTACAAGGCGATGATTCAGCGCGTCATGGCCGAAGAGGGCGTGCCGCAGGACATGATCTATCTGGCCGTCGCCGAGTCGGGCTTTCAGCCGCGGGCGCTCAACGGGCACTCCGGCGCCGGAGGCATGTGGCAGTTCATGCCGCACGGCAACTACGGGCTGGTCCGCAATGCGTACGTGGACGAGCGTTTCGATCCGGAAAAATCCACGCGCGCCTCAGCCCGCTACATGAAATTCATCTACGACGAACTGGGCGACTGGTACCTGGCCATGGCCGGTTACAACTGGGGCACCGGCAATGTGCAGCGCGCCGTGCAGAAGACCGGCTACGCCGACTTCTGGGAACTGTACAGGCGCAACAATCTTCCCGCCGAAACCAAAAACTACGTGCCGGAAATTCTGGCGGCCATCATCATCGCCAATCATCCTACGCAATATGGGTTCGACGACGTGACGCTCGACCCGCCGGTGTTGACCGACACGGTGACCATCAACTACCCCGTTGATCTGCGCCTGGTGTCGGATCTGGTGGGAGCGCCGGTGGAAGAGTTGATGGCGCTCAACCCCAGTCTGCTGCGGACGATGACGCCGCCCGACACTTCCTTCGATCTGCATCTGCCAGCCGGCGGAGCAGCGGTGTTCGAGCAGCGCATCGCCGAGATTCCCGAATCCAAGCGCAACGCATGGCGCTACCATCGCGTGGTCGCGGAGGATACGCTGGCCTCGGTGGCGCGCCAATATCACGTGACGGTTCCGGATCTGGCCGCGGTCAATCAACTGCGCGAGAGCGACAGCATTCAGGGAGTCGATGCGCTGGTGGTGCCGGTGGCCCCGGCCGCGGCGCAGTCTGCGCGCACGCTGCTTTACACCGCGCGCAAGGGCGATACGCTGGTGAGCATCGCCGATCGCTTTGGAGTTTCGCTTGATCAGTTGCGCCGCTGGAACAAGGTGGCCGGCATCAAGGTAGAGCCGGGCCGGCGGTTGCACGTGGGCGAGTCAGCGAATGTGCCGCGCACCACGGCTCGCGGTCATCGTCGCGGCGCTTCTCAACTGAGCGCGCGTACGCGGGAAGCCGCGCCAACAAAGGGCGAAGCCTCCGATCCCCCGACCCATCGCGCGCATGGTGCGCAAAAAAAAGGCGGCTCTTCGGCCGAGAAAAACAGCCGTGCGAAAAGCCGCGGAACCGCGGATGGCGCGAAGAAAGGCGCGACTGCGAGTCCAAAAAACTCCCGCGCGCAAGAGCCCTCCGCGCATTCCAAGCCTCGATCCAAAAAACAAAAATAGACAGGGACCTCATTACACACTTGTCATTTGATGGTGTTTGCGTGCAAGCTATTGCTACAATGGCTTCCGCGAGCGGAGCGCAGTTGTCCGCCGTGTGAAGTAGGAAACGCAAACAAGTGCAGCGGCAAGCCGCTGGAGGCAATGGGATGGAAGAAGTGTTCAGGATGTACGCAATGAGCGACGGCGAAGCGAATGCCGAGCCCACAGAGCTTGACCCCGATCACGACGAAGACTTTGAAGAGGATGAAGAGGTTGAAACCTCCAGCGTGCTTACCTCCTCGGATGACGATGAGGGAGTGGCTGAAGAAACAGTGATTGTGGTTACAGAGCAACCCGTAGCGAAGCCGGCCGTCAAGAAGGCCGCAAAGAAAGCTCCCGCAAAGAAGGCTGCCAAGAAGGCACCGGTGAA
>Ga0326727_10028210_pt1 | contig 10228 bp, 7 predicted proteins | sample MB2enrmetagenome_FD_207643 | JGI IMG/M metagenome (GOLD analysis project Ga0326727, IMG submission 207643) | Lab enriched peat soil microbial communities from McLean, Ithaca, NY, United States - MB29MY | ecosystem: Environmental > Terrestrial > Soil > Wetlands > Peat | place: USA: New York...
AGCCGGATGGCGGCCTCGTTTTGCGCAGCTTGCGCTATCGTTTCCGATCCTGTTCCCTGGATGGGCTCGATGTGCTGTTGTCCTTTTGGCAAGAAGCTAATCTCCTCGGACGTTACCAACTTCGTTGGTCCGCCCAATTGGAATTTCCCCCCTCCACGCCAAACGAGTCACAGGCGCAAGGGGGTTAGTGACCATCCCCATTGTACAATACGATTGCGCTGGAATTGCGCCAAAATAGCGTTCAGATGAAATCGCCAGCCGATTATACCCTATTGAAATCTCGGCGCTTTGTAGCCTGGATTGCGCCAAGATTGCGTCCTATGTTGTGCATAATTGCGTTTCTGCGCAATCCTTCCGGCGCTACTCCGGGGTATGGCCGGAATCCGAGCGGACCGGATTCAGGCACGCGGCGTGCCAACTATTTTTTCACGGGTCGACAAATGTGAGAACCCAATCTTCCCTGCGGTTCACTTGCGAAGCGTGGCGTGGTGATGGACCGGGAAACTGTCAAACCATGGTGGGCACCCAAACGAAGCGGATGCGGGCACGCCACTTGCCAACTATTATTCGCCGGTCGACAGATGTGAGAACCAACCGCTGGATAGAAACAAAGGGACGGATGCCAACTTGCCGTCGTAGTGAAGGGAGGGCGGCTGGTCAACCGGAGGTTGGCCAGCCGCCGTTTTTTGGGGGGACTCACTTTCCGGGATAGCCCGCGTGGAGGATTTGGTCGGCGGCGCGGAAGATGCGTTGGGCTGACCGCTCGGTGAATGTCTGGCCTTGGCCCCATGATTGGATGTAGCCACGGCTGTATTCCGCTCCTGGCAGGCCAAGGGACTCACAGCACAACAAGGAAACGGCCTCAGCTTCCATTTCGCGGATGTCCCGTGGTGTGCGCTCGGTGTCCGAAAGGTCGCCTTCATCGGTGTGGCCAAGGATGATGTGGCCGACCTCGTGGAAAAGGGTCTTAACCGGGAGAGCGGCAATCGGGCTGACCGCGATCTTCCGGCCACGCTTTGCATAGCCCTGGGTGTTGCCGTCCAGGTCCTCGAACGGTACACGCTGGATGTCCAGCGCGGCAAAGGCTCTCTCTTCGTTCCATTCCGGGATGGCGGGCGGCTGGTATTCCGCGCCTTCGGTCTGCGCAAGAACGAACCAATGGGCCTTGTAGGCGAAATGGGTAAAGGAAAATTCCTCTTCCTGGTCGGTGCCGTCGTCTTTCTTAAGCGTCTTGGTGCGCTTGCAAATCAAAGGCATACATAGGGTCAGCGCCTTCTCGCCCTTCCTCACAAATCGGCCAAGCTCTTTCCACTTCGGAAAGGTCGCCAGCGGCCCCGGCTGGATTCCGCGCATGATGCACTGGAACAAAGCCAAGAGTTGATTTCCGAGTGAGTAGTTGCGAAAGCGGCTGTAGGCTTCATGAATGAAGCCGGGCTTCTTCACGGCCTCATCCAAGAGGGCCGCCCATGAAACCATAGGCTTTCCTTGCGCGCCTGTTGGCGCATCCCCTGTGCGAACCTGCAACGAACCCTCAACATTAAATTGACCTCGATTGGTCTGTTTGATTTGCTCGATCATTTGTTTTTTCTCCTTTTCTGCGCCCGTTTCTCGCGGGGCACGAAAAGGGCGAGTGGGGCCTGCTCGCCAGTGCCAAGGGCTGCCTTTTTGCGGGGGAGCCAAGAAACTTCGCTCTTCGATCAGTTTCTTGGGGGAACCACAAACCCGGAGGGTGTCCGTCAACTGACGGACAAAGCAGAAGGCCGCCGTGCCGCCAGCGCGCAGGCGTCTTTCCCATCTCGCCGTGCCCGCGAGAAAGCGGTGCCAGAAAAGGACAATGGGATGGGGAAAACTCAGGCCAGACAGCAGGAAAAAAGCACTAGTTTCAAGTAAACAAGTTTGTTTGCCTGTACGTTATAAGGTACACAAACCAACCCGCAAAGGAGATGAAATGCCGGGATATAAAATGGGCTGGCGCGGCGCGGGGCACGCGGCACAGATTGAAGGGTCGGGGCTTGCTGCCGGGTCAGAACCTTCAGAGGCAAGTCAAAAGGCAAAGGTCAAAGCGCAAAAGGCAAAAGTAAGGACAGGCCTATGTTTGCGGCTTTTTTGGGTCGGGGTTGGCAAAGGGCCGCCGACCTCAAAAGCAGGTCCTTGCTACGCTTGCTTCTACGGTTACCACGGTACAACGTGGGGACGTAAATCACCTCTTTCTTGTCTCGCGAGACTATACCAGCCCCGGACAACAAAACGGCCGCCCCAAGAGTGAGTCGATGCTGAAATAGCACCTTTACTCCCAATAGCGTAGGCCCAGAGTCTCATTCTCACAGCAGGCGGAGTACAGCTCCTTCCACAGCGCTGCCAGATGATCAATTACGGTCGAGATGAACTTAAAGTCGAGATTGAGACACTCATCCTGCCCAACCTTAGTGATACTGATATGCGGTGAGTGGCGTTGGACAGCTTTCCGAACGTTTTCCGCGTTCTTTCCCTGCGTGATCGAAACATCGCCATTTGCATGCGCGATGCAGTTACGAATCTCGTAGTAATCGAGGATGCTATCCCAACGAGAGTGCATGTGAAGATGAACGCCGAAGTTGGCTCCCAGGAAACGGTCAGCCTTCCTTACGCCTTTATTGTTAAGCCGGTCCCAGGGTTTTGGCTTTGTGAGCGCGGCGTCTCTGTCGAGGGCTTTGCACAGATCGACAAGGGAACTCTCGAAGAACGAGCAGGCAGTCATCAGAGCGCTTGCGTAAACAATCCGAGGGAACGTATTGTGCAGCCTGTCAAACTTATTTTCATCAATCTCGTCCTTTTCGTCACCTTGCAGTCCTTCGGCAGGAATGGTTTCCTCTACCCGTTTGATAAAGGCCTTTTGCTCCTGATCTACAAAACTCTGGACCGACGACAGGTAATCGTGTAGATCTCGCAATCGAGACTCTGCGAGAAGCAACGGCACCAGCCCCCAACCCCGCATCTGGTCGGTAGTTGACGGCGTCGACCTGGGACGACTATTCATGTGGTGCTGAGAGACGGGTTCCATCGCGTTCCTCTCTGCGTTAACATGCGGTGGCAGAGGTTACGAGGCATTATGCGGGGGATTGACTCCGCTTTCGGGGCCGCATCCACGGTCCGCACTACGTTTGCTTCAGTGCGTTTTAACAATCTCATCGATCCTATCAAGAATGAAATCGTAGACCTCTTGCATTTTGGGGATATTCGTTTCGTCCACGTAAGCCTTCAGCGTCTGGTCACCGGCTTCTTTGAAAACCCCAAAACCCAATAGTTCCTTGCGCAGCTTTTTCAAGGTTTCCGGGCCGAAATCACTTAGATGGCTAAAGAGGAAATCAAACTCGCCACCAGACCAACCGTAGCCGTACACGAAGGCAGCGCTGCCATCTGGGAGCTGTGCCCCAACCGAAAAGCGTACCGTCCCCCAAGTAATCCGATGCCCCCTCTCCTCAGCTAGGTCCAGGACTCTCTCGAAAAACTTGGCAATGCCGGGGTTACACGCTTTCAGAAAATCGGTTCGGTTTGTCTTGGGAGGCGGTCCGACGATTTTCTCGGTCAGCCCGATCACCCTTGGCACCAGGACCTTTTGGCCCTTGCCGACGAATTGTTTGATCTCCACCGCCAACACCTCGACGTCTGCCATCTTCTCATTCAAGAATTCAACCAGGCGGCAAAGCTCGCGGGGCGTCTCATCAGTTACGAACAGCAGCCGGACTTTTCCAGATCGAAGGTTGGATTTCACCAGTTGCCAGTAATCCTCAATGGCGGAGTCCTCATCCCTGCCAACCAACTTGCGAATCGCATCATCTAGCGAGGCTCCTTGTCTCGAGGCCGTTTCTGCTGCAGCCTGCCGCAGCTTGTCCATCCCCCAGTATTCAACTCCATTGGCAGCGTAGTCGAGCATCTGTGCCACAACTTCACGTCGCGCTCGCGTGTCAGAGGCCCGTTTGCATTCGACAAAGGTGGGAATCCCGTCCTGATCCAGAAAGAGGTGGTCGAGGCGCAATCGTCCACCCTCGTCCTCACCCCCTGGCACACTCATTTCGCGCGCCACCTGCAACCACTGTCGAGGAGCCTCCGGGTCAATCTGGTCGCCAGGCAAAAGATCCGAATATCGCTCCAACAAGACCTGAAGATCTTTTTCGCTGGGGTATGTTGTCTCAACCATCGGCGTTAACCTACCTTCGCCTTCTCCGACGAGAAATATCTTGGCATCCTTCATTGAATCCTCCCATTGACTGGTCCCGCGATTTCGCTACTTTTTGAAATCGATCAAGTACGGGTTGCCCACGTCCAACTTGTTCCAAGGCCCGGTCGTCAGGGCGACGAACTCCGAGGTAGAGATCATATAAATGATCAATTCCTGCTCACTGTTCGCTACGACCACTCGCCCGTTGGACGAGACGGTGTAGGTATCATTGATCGAAACTGAGGACGGCGAGTACCCTTCATTGCTGGGGCCACTCTGGTCTGCTATCCCGGTGACGGTGCCGATTCCGTCGAAGCTCACAGAATCGACTTCCTCCCCCACTAAACCGGCTGGCTGTTCGCTCCCGCCCATGAGGTTCCCGCTCAGCGAGGCGTTCGTGAAGTTGCTCCCCGACTGCGGCTCCATCTTGCCGAAACTCACCATTGTGTCGGTTCCGACTATGAACGCCTTATTCTGGCTAACAAGGTAGAAGACCGGATTGTAGTTGCAGCTCGCTCCATCGCCTGGGACACACCAGGTAACGCTGCTTAGCGCTACGCGTCCGTTTGACGCCACGAGGTAGTCTCCAGTTCCGGTGTTCGAGGTTACCGTGCCAAAGTAATTGTCATCCGCGCTAAGGGTGAACGACCCACTGCCATTGGCGTTGATAAGCCCAGCTTGCGCCTCATAGTTCTCGTCCTCGATCCCCATCACAATGTTGCCGGTGAGCGATGAGCTGCTGAACGGGCCAGTTTGCAGCAGTCCTTGCCCAAACAGACCGGCGGACTCTTGCAAGAACAAAAATTCGGAAGCACTGACCACGTAAAAAACTAAGTCTACGGGGTTAGAAGCAGTACTGATTATGGTTGCAGTCCCGCGACCAGTGGACGTTACGCTGTACACGCTGCCAGCCGATATTGTCTCAGTAACAACCTGACCACCGTTGTTGAAGTCATACTCGCCGCTGGTGATGTTGCCGTTGCCGTCAGCGGCGAATACACCAGCTTCGGCTACCTGACTCCCAGAAAACCCGAAGGCATAGCTGCCATTGACCTCGCCAGTGGAGAACGCGGTGGCCTGTTGCTTGCGCAGCACACCAGACCCTTGGAAGAGGCCCAACCCACAGTTGGGGTAGGGTCCTTGGGATATCGGTCCAATTTCACAGTAGCTCTCGTTCGGATGGTAGAAGATAATGTTTCCGTTCCCATTCGATTGTAAGGAGAAAGCCAGCGTTACGGGGTTAGCAGATGTCAGATTAATGGTCATGGTTCCCAGATTGTTGGAAGCCGCACAATAGGTACCCGTGAAGGTATCCTGCGCTGGGCCAATCGTGGCATTCGTGTCCACCATCCCCTGCGTGATGTTGCCGTTGCCGTCAGCTTGGAAGCTGCCTACTACTCCTCCAAACGCGCCGTCTGACCAACCCGATAGCATCATCGCGTAGCCGCCATTGAAGTTTGCGTTGTTCGCGCAGGCAGCAGAGGCAGTGATTGTGATGCTCAGGCTGGCAGTGGCTGTGGCCTCTGGTGATTCAGAATCAGCCACAGTCACAGTGAAATTGGATGTAGAAGCTGCACTTGGCGAGCCTGAAATTACCCCTGTGGAGCTCAGGCTCAAACCAGCGGTCAGGCTTCCCCCCGTAAGGCTCCACTTATAAGGTGCAACTCCGCCTGTCGCCGTCAGCGTCTGGCTGTATGCGGTGCCTACCCCGCCCGCTGGCAAAGACGTAGTGGTAACGGTCAGCGTAGGTGCGTTCGCGGTCAGCGTGAAATTCTGGACTGCGTTGGGCGAGACGCCGTTCGAGGCGGTGAACGTTATGTTGAACGTGCCGCTGGCGGTGGGCGTCCCGCTGAGGGTGCCCGCATTGAAAGTCACGCCTCCGGGTAGCGTGCCTGACTCGGCGATACTCGGGGTGGGAGACCCGGTCGCGGTCACGGTGAATGAACCAGCCACCCCCTCGGTAAATGTCGTGTTGTTCGCAGTGGTTATGGCCGGAGCTTGACTAGTTGGACTGGGCTGATCCGAGCCCGGCCCGCTACATCCCGGCAAACACAACATAAGAAGAACGATCGATCCATACAGCAACACTGTAACCGTTCTACCTCCCCGAAGTACGAACTTTGGGGGACTCTTCCCGCCATTTGAGAGACTTGGGCTGAAGGTTGCGAATGGCATGGGATGCTCCTTTTTCCCCTTACAGCTGACTTCACAATTGAATTTGGCTAAAAAGTGAATAGCGGGCAATGGTACGGAGGTACGGAGATCCTTTTCAGGCCTCTGAACCCTTGCGTATAGTTCGGGTCGCGTTTTGCCGCACCCAAGTGTAGCGTCATTTTGCGCTACCTTGGCGCTAGAGGTGGGGGCTAGGTTCTGGAGTAAAATTCACCTGGAGGTCATCTCTATGAGAAAACGGTTACTAGTGGACGTGGTCGGGGTCAGTCTGATTATTCTACCCGGTCTTCTGGCGGCCCAAGACAAGGCGCCGGACAAAGCGGCCATCGTGGAATCTTTCAAGGCCAAGATGCTCGAGGTCTGGAAAGACCTTGACTGTCACAGCGGGATTAGCCACGCTAAACTGGAAAAGGCCTCGGTTTCTACCGGCAACCTCGTTTGGTACCGGATTGACCCGGTCCGCCGCAACCGAGGGGCACTTTGTACGGATAAGCACCGCCGCGACTGTGTTCAGTTATACGAGTTGGTGGACGGGTGGCGGAGAGCTTATCAGAGTTACACCCCCCTGAAAAATTGGGAGTTCGACGTCGCTTCCTCTGATTCCCTGGTTACACCTTACGTCGGGGTCTTACGATTCTACTACGTCACCTACGTTACTAGTCCTCACCTGACTTCGGACGAGGCCGAGCGGGCTAGTGATTTCCACGACGTCAAGATTTCTCCCTACGTTGATTCACATAGGGCTGGACTCACGGAAACCATATTTCAAGTGGAGAAGTTCGGGTATCACGACGGCCAGTGGGAGCTTTCTGACACTTCCTGTTTCGAAAGAATCTCCGGTCCGAGTGTGCTCTGTAAGTAATCGCCTGCGCCGCGGAATAAAACGAATCGGATCCACACCAGTGGTCAATGCTCCATGCCGTACCCTTCTGTGTGCTCATGTGACTGGCTCAGTGATTGGTGGTCGGCAATTTCAGCGGCGTGCCCTTGGGCTCTGTCACCCACTTCAAGCTCGGTTTCCAATGCGGACTGCTTCGAAACGTCGCGGCTCAATTGTTCGCCTAGTTTCTTTGCGTCATTCGTATAAATCTGCGCATCGTAGCGCCCTCGTGACACGGACACATACGCCAGGCGTGCATTGATAAGCTGATCGTGGGCCTGTTCGGTATCCACGTGCACCAGCACGTGGTCGGCGGTGGCTCCCTGGCTGCTGTGGCTGGTGACCGCATAGCCGTAATCAACATGCTGGTGTTCCCGGAGGTTGAACTGCACTTGCTGGCCGGAGTCCAGCCGAACTTGGACATTTCTTTGGGCATCGATCTGTTCGACGGTTCCGAGTTGGCGGTTGGCAATGTGTTGCTCGCGGTAGGGCGCGGTGAATTGCACGCGGTCACCGGTTGAGAAGTCCCTTTCCGCCTCGCGGTAAACGCTTACCCCATGCAATCGGCGCGGATCATAGGTGAGATGCTGGCCGTTATGCCGCTCGACAGTGAGTAAGTTTTGTTCCCGGTCAACGCTCGTGACATGGAGGTATTCCCCCGATTGGACACCTACCGCGTGACTGCCTCGCGTGTAGCGCAGGATGTCGCCCGGCGCGTACTGCACGGCCCACTGCCGGTCAGCTCCCGTCATGTCCTGGCGCGGCACCAGCACGCTCATCCGATGTTCCTGCTCTTCGACCGGACCTCTGGATTGCAGCTCGCGGTGGATTCGCTCGTTGATCTCCTGGCGGGATCGGTTGTCCGGTGATACAACCAGTGTCCGGTTGGGTTGCTCGGCGTAAGCCTTGGCGATGGCCTCCAGACGCTCTTCCCGGTTCGGGATTTCATGCACACGGCCCTGCTGCCTGAGATTGTCCATCGCCTCGTGCACATGACCGTGGGCGAGTTGTTCGACGGCTTGTTTCAATGCGGGGTCTTTCTGGCGAATGATTTCGTCGAGGTGCGCCGTTTGCATCCCGGCTTCCTGAAGCTGCTGGAATGGCCGCCCGGCCTCCACTCCCTGGTGTTGGCGAGTGTCGCCCGCGAGGATTACGCGGTCCTGTTGTTCCAGCCTGCGCAAGAATTCGTTAACCTGGCGCGTGCTCGCGAGGCTCGATTCATCCACGATGTACAAGTGCCGATTCCCGTCGTGATGGGGAGATTGGGCAAGGTGGCCCTGCAAGGTGGTCGCTTGAATGCCGGCGTCTTCAAGCTGATGGGCGGCGCGGGAGGTCGGCGCAAGCCCAGCGACTTGGTAGCCCTGGCGCGCGGCAGCCTCGCGGATTGCGGCTAGCGAAGTTGTTTTTCCTGTCCCTGCGACACCTTCCAACCCCACGACTTGATCCCGGCTGCTGAGGATTTCTTCGACAGCGCGGCGCTGGCTATTGGAAAGGTGGCCGTACTTATCAGATAACTCCTGGCGGATTTCTCCCGAAACCACTGGGTCGTGCCTTTCTTGGCCGGTTTGCATGCGGGTGATGTTGTCACGCTCGTAGTCAAGCATTTCGCGAGTGGTGAGGATTCGATCTGCACCATTATGACGCTCGCGGCCCACTTCGATGAATTCGCCTGACCGGAAGCGGTGCTCAATGTTTTGCCGGACTTCCCAAAAGCTAGACTCACCCATAGAGCGGCGTAGGGCATCGCGCACCAACGCCCGTTCATCCACCACCGCCTCACGCTCGATATTCCGGTCTCGGGCATAGGTGACGGCCTCCTGCGCGCGGGCTTCGCTCTGCCCGCTGAGCTGGTGGCCCCGTGCGGCTCGGGCCTGAGCCTCTTGCACTACCCGCTGCGGTTGGGAGCCGTATGCTGCCGCAAGCTCTTCGTGCCTGGCCCGCATTTCCTCGTGTGACAGTGACGACAGCTTCTCCTCGCGTGTCTGGTGTGCGGCAATCTGCGCCGCAGCAGCGCCGCGCAAGCCCTGGTCCTCAAGGTGGTCTTTGATTTGCTGGCGGCGCGGGCTGCTAGCGTTCAAGTACTCCTGAGTGTAGCCTTTGATTTCTGGCTGGCCACTTTTCCCCTGCTCAATTTCGTAACCGAGTTCCTGAAGGCGGTGGGCCAATTCGGAGCGGTAAATTGCCGTTGCGTACTGCTGGCTCTTGTAAAGCTCCTGGGGCTGAATCGCGTGGGTCTTTCCGTCTTCGGTTTCGGTGAGGTTGAAGAACACGGTGTGCGTGTGAAGCTGGGGGGCTGCGTAGCCGCCTACCGGCCTCGCGCTGTCGTGCTCGAATTTGGCCGCAACCCATTGGCCGGTGGTTTCGGCAGGGTGGTTGCGGCCTATGCGGGCTTGTATGTACCGTTCCAACTCGTCAAGCGCAACCTGCACACTCTCACGGTGCGCGTCTCTCACCCGCTCGTCTCTGCCGACCAGAGCCGTGAGTGAAACGCTTTTGGGTGCGCTAAGGGTAGCGTCCCACCCGGCGCGGTGTTCCATCGTGGTTACCTTATCGCCACGCTCGTTTGAGTATTCGCGTGCGACCTGGTGCTGTACCAACTGCTCGCCGGTGATGGGGTGTTGACCCTCGCTCAAGCGCTGGAAGTGTTCCTCCCGAACCTCGCCGCGAAGTCCGTATGCCTCGGCGAGTCTGCCGTGCCAAGTGCCCCGTATCCGGTCGTCTTCGGTATAGTAGTTTTGCTGGGCGTTCCCGAACTCGTCGCGGTGGTATGCTTGCGCCTGACCTGCACTTAGGGGTTTGGAAATTGTCATCATGGCTGTTCACTCGAAGAAACGACTGATGCCGCGCTTTGACGTTCGCTTGGCTTGCTCCTGACCTTGCTTTTGCTCGTGCGGGATGAGCTTCTGACCGGGCCCGCCACCGCTGCCGGTCCGCTCGCTTTGCGGTACAGGGAGTTCAAGGCTCGGTTGCCAGTCGAT
>Ga0326727_10028211_pt1 | contig 10228 bp, 10 predicted proteins | sample MB2enrmetagenome_FD_207643 | JGI IMG/M metagenome (GOLD analysis project Ga0326727, IMG submission 207643) | Lab enriched peat soil microbial communities from McLean, Ithaca, NY, United States - MB29MY | ecosystem: Environmental > Terrestrial > Soil > Wetlands > Peat | place: USA: New York...
CGGGGTCTCCGCCTTCTATGTCAGAGTAAAACTTTAGTGCGTTAAACACGGTCATCTCTTCAGGCATCGCGTTGTACTGCGAGAGATAGCTCATTCTTGTTCTTGCTTGACCTGACGTGGTTGTGTTTTGGTCGTCGAGAAGAATCTTACCTCTGTATGGCTCTAGTATGCCGGCGATTGTTCTAAACAAGGTTGTTTTGCCTGCGCCGTTTGGCCCTAAAACAACGTATATTGAGGGCTCCTGCAGTTTGAAGCTGATATCATGCAAGACGATTTTTCCATTGTACCCAGAAGATACATTATTCAATTCCAAAGTATGCACAGCAATTTACCGCCGATCTCTCAATAGATTCTAAATACTGATAAGAATGAAACTAATTAGTATTGTTCAACGTCAAACATTGAAACAATGGCAACATTCGCGGTTGAAAAGTCTCATTTTTATGAACAAAAGATTTAGACTTTCTGTGGCATGTGCAATTTAAACGAAAAGCCGTTTTGCACGATAAACTGAGAGTTATTGTTTGATTTTTCAGGGTTTATTGAGCCCCTATTTCAGTAAAAGAGCAATAATCAAGCTCTAATTGGCAAAAGGAGCAAAGCGCGGGATGTGGGATTTGAGCCCACGCGGCCTTTCGACCACCGACTTAGCAGGCTTACGGTAGTCCCAGAAAAGCTGCTTCCCTAAAGTGGCTGTCAAAAGTGAATGCTTCAGAAATCGAAAGCTCACGCATCAAAACAAAGCTCGTGCAGTCCGTAAAACTCCAAGATTTATGGTTTGATTTCTGAAAAATGTTGAGAGCTTTTTCGAAAAGATTTTCATCTATCCAGAAAACACGTACACTACTGCTTTTTTTGATTTTATCCATGAACATTGTTGCAGACATTAAATCTCTTCTTGACCGCAGAAGAGTAAGAGTTTCATCTAGCACATAATCGGTGGTTATGGAGATTCCGTACTTTCCACTGGCAATCAGAGAAAGGAATTTACAGGCTTTTTTGTGGTTTACATCATCTTCTACTTCTACGGCATACCAAGCGCTGGTATCAACGAAGATCAAGTGTTTTCCCCGTAAAGGAACCTATCATGTTCCTCTGAACCTGCGTCTTTTTTTCCTGTTTTCTTGGAACTGGGACCACATGTAAAGATGGGATCGTTTGGGTTAACGTTGCCTTGCACGGTAGCTCTAATTGCTTGGCGAAGAACCGCCTTAATGCTCATTGAATTCTTTTTAGCATATTCTTCCAACAGCTTATGTTCAGCTTCGCTTAATGTTGTTTGTACAACTTTCATCTTACATCATGCATGTAACATGCTAAATGAAAGATTTAAGATTTTCTTTAAAGAGGTTACAAATATGGCGCGGGATGTGGGATTTGAACCCACGCGGCCTTTCGACCACAGACTTAGCAGGCCTGCCCCCTACCAGGCTAGGGCAATCCCGCACAGGCAACAATTTTAGAGATGCTAAGGTCTGGATTACAGTGTAGAGTGTGGCGCTCGGATATTTTTGCTTTCTGTTTGTTGAAAAACGACAAGTCACACTGTTGAAGTATTAACAGGACGCATATTTTATGCTGCTGTGCGTTGCCTTGTTCCTTTATTACGCTTGAAGCAGAGTGGATGAAACTCGACTAATTGAAGAACTGAAAGCCGCTTTTAATGGGCGATTAACTCAGGTCAAGGTCACGGAATGTTAGCCGGCGAATAATCACGCCAACTGTCGGGGGACTGGTACTGTACTATTGGAGTGTTATCAAGGTCTTTTTCTTTTGGTTTAGCAAGCTCCTTCAACGTACCTATAAGTTCAATGTGGCGATTTTCGTCCCTTATTATGCTTTCAAAAATACTTTTTACACTATACAAATTTATGTTGTAGCGTTGATTGATTTCTTTAGTTAAGTGTTGCAGAGTTTGCATTTGCACAAAAATGTAGTATTCTTCACCAAGGGTGCTCTCCAAAAATATGAGCTTTTCAAACAAATCTGCCATAGATAGTTCGCCCTCTTTTTTTGCCGTCACCTCATTAAGATAATTGTTAACAGTTAGCCATACTGGTCCGAGGTTATTTGCGCAGTCTTTGGTTTTTACCTCTACACTAGCGATGCTATCACCTACGCCCTTGAGGGTTGTTGAGTGTTTTGAACTGTCTTGAGCTATGCTGAGCAAGAGCGTTTTTGCCAGGGAATTTTCAGTTTTCTCAGACAGGCTTCTGTACAAAAGAGCCGTGTTATATTCTAGCTTGCTCAAGCAACTTATGTAGCTAGCCATTGTTTTAGAATCATTCATTTTTGGTATTCTATCATACCTCAATTTACACAGAGTTAATGCTTAATAAAGAACTTATGAATCTGAACTCAATAATCTGATGTAACATCCTGCACAACCAAGAGAAACGATTTGTTGTTTGAATAAATCCTAGCTTTAATGTCCCAAAAGGATTAGAACCCACTCCCCTGTAACCACACTAAGCATCTTATTATCGCAAACCTCTCCCACTATAATTTCCTATCCTATCAGGCGAGTTTTGCTTGACCTGGGAGGAGAGTGGATACTTTTTAATTGTTAAAACACTAAACAAAAAGAGGCTATCCTTCTTTTCAGGAGCCTTTTCTTCAACAGAACCAATATCAATCAGCCTATATCAAGTCTCTTTTTACTGCGATTTTGAAGTTTAAGTGTCAATAACGCTTTTTATTAGCGCCAAACAATCAGTCTGCATTAAGGGAGGAAGAGAAGTGACTGCGCCTTCGCTTAGCGACACAATGAAACATACATGCGACAATCTTAGGCAGGGCGCAACCAAACAAGTCACCGATTATGAGCAACGCTTCTCAGTTTTGAAAGATGCCTACGATGGTTTGCTCGTGAACCTGATAAAGTCAGGCTTCAACCCGAAGGAGGCTTGGGAAACGGCTAAAGAATTCTTCGGTTCTGAGATCGTTCGCTTTGCGGGTATAGACGGCACCATGTATTCGAGACCGCTGTTTGATATGGTTATTTTTTTCGGCGGCGCCTACGCAGTAACAGGCACCATAAAATTCCAAGAAACAGCCGTGCCTCAAGTCGAATATGATGCTAAAACTATTCAGCAGAACATAGGCATATCCAGCGTCGTCCCTATATACGTAAACGAAATCACAGATGTTGACCACTCGTTTGCAGCACAAGAGCAGCCTGGCGAGGTTGACCCATCGAAGCCTGCTACAGATGAGGAAATAGCCAATAACTCGCTGATAGCTAACGCAATAATGACTTTTTCAGAGTACTATTTAGCCTACAAGCTTGCTGTTGACTCGGCGCAGAACATTAGGGTACTTTTATTGGACAGAAGCTTGTCAACGCAGCGTGCTAGCCTGCTTTATGAGACTAGGAAAACGGATTTTTGGGAAGCGAAAAGCACGCTTGTCGGCTATGTTAGCAGTGGACGGCAGTTTGACAGGAACGATTTAGCCATAGCGCGCCATCACGTTTGGAATAAGGCTTTGGGGTTGCCTGCTCCACGGGCGGATTACCTGCGTCACGCCATAACTTGCCTAGCTAAAGAAAACAAAACTTTAACTCAGATGCAAATTTGCGAAGCCTTAGGGATAACGGATGATAAACGTAAAAGAAGGGTTGAAAAAGCCTTATCAAGCTTAGTTAAAAAACGCATCCTAACAGGCACCGAGGGCATCTACGCTTTAAACGAGCAGTACGTCGATACTTGGGAACGCACAAAAAGTTTAACCATCGAGGTTGGCGACCAACTTTTTTCAACAAAAACGCCCACAGCAGAAACATCCGGCAGCATGAAAATAATCAAAGACGGCAAAGAGCACTGGTTAACCACCCTGGATATTGCCTTTTTGACGCTCTTCACTTTACAAATGCTAATGGAGGAGTGCTGGAGAAAACGCATCCTTCTCGTAGGCATCACGAAGGACACCTCAGCTAGGGATTTCAAGCGTCAACTTGTTCCAATAATGCAGAATGAAGGCTTACTGAAAGCCTCACTGGAAAATGAGGCGTTGGCTGCGCTTCCAAACACTGACCGCATGATTCTTCAGTCAGCAAGCATTTTTAACCCAGATAAAGTGTCGCCGCCCTGGAGCCTGATAGAGTATGATTCCGCTTTTAGAACCATGAAGCCTGATGCGGACAGGGGACAGGGCTATGTTTCGGGTCTTATTAAGAATAAGATTGGTTTAGAAAAGGCTTTTTTGAAGACTTATGTGCAGCTTAGCCAAGCAAAATCTGACCCTCTACTGCGAAGCAACGTGTTATTAATTGACCGATTAGCTTACGCCGAGTTTGACCAGAAGCCTGAGTGCCGTTTAGCTTTATGCTGTGAGATGAGTGATGGCACAAGAGAACCCGTGGAAGTCTTGCTCTACAAGGACAAGTCGGTACCCAACAAAATGCAGAACATGGTCATGAGCATGCTTGTAGCCATGGCGCCTTCGAATATTCCAGAGGCTTTTGGCCACAATAAAGCGTTGTTTGCGGCGGACAAGATTGCGAAATGGAATTACAGCCAATTTAAATGCGTTGCAGACTCCACAGCTATCTGGATTTTGAATAATCATAAATTGCGAAAGTTCATATTTTACATGAGCACTTTCCGTGAGAGGCGAGCAAGTATTGAACAAGCAAGAAGAGAAAACCGTTAACAAAGAATGCTTCACAGATTTTGAAGACAAGTTTCATGCCAGGTTAGCGGCGGTTATGCCCCGTTACGCTGGCGGCGAAGGCAGCGACTCAAAAGTTACTGGCACAAGCGCACGCTACCAGTGCCGAGTCAAAATCGAGTATCAAAAGGACCTGATGGGCTTATTGGAAGAGGGCATGCTGTTGGCAGTTAAGAATTTTAAGCCTGCAATCAGCGGCGCCGAGCGGTATACGCTTATGGAGATTAGCCGTGTTTGGCCTGAACACTTCGGATTACGCGGGCTCAGTGATCATGGCTATTATCCGATGCAGTTTGAAATAATCGAGCAGTCGGAAGCAGATTGGCAGACCGATGACAAGTCAACGATGATGATTCAGATTGACGCCATACCCATCAACTATGACTTAATCGTTAAGGATGATTGCGCGTTTGAGTTTGTTAAGGGCTTCTCATACCCCATAGTTGGCAGTCCCATTCTTATTTTGAACAGTGAAATGATTAACCGCATGTACAACCAGAAAATCGCAGCTCAATTGGGTATTGACACAGCAAAATCGGTTGAAGATGCCCGTGTTGACCCAAGGCTTGGTACAATTAAAATGTTCGAAGCAGCCAAAACGAAAATCCCCATATATGTTGACTTCGAAAAATTAATTCGATATCACTTCGGGGTTTTCGCCTTCACTGGCGGCGGCAAAAGCAACTTAATGTCCAACGTGCTAAGGCGTATAATGCTTCACGCGGAGAAAGACAGCACTAAAGTGGTAATCTTTGACATTAGCTGCGAGTACGCTTTTCTCTTGCTTGACGTGCTTGCTGACCCCACCGTGAAGGCTAAACTGGTTCTTGAACACAGAATCGATTCTTTAGAGCAATTCTTTAACTCGGTCGTTAAGCCACGGGAATACGAGAGTGATTTGCGAACGAAAGCTGGCTTGCAAGCAATCATGGACCAAAATAAACTCTCATATTACACTAAGCCCAAGCAGAAAATCCCAACTTACGGCCAGATGATGGAAGAGCTTGATGACCAAAGGAAAGATTCTGTTGGCAGACCACATTACATTAACGCTATTGACTTGATTCATGATGAAGTTCGCCAATGGGTTGAGAAGCAGGGCTTAAGTGAAAACCAGGAAGTCAGCGAAGAGTTTGTCTGCCGCATCGACGAGGTAGCACGGAATGCGATGGAAACTTTCAGGGTTAACGATAAAGCTGGGCTATACGCTTGGGCAACAACCCGATGCACCATACTGGACTTATTCAAGAAGCGCCAGCAGAACACCGACAAAGCCGCAGCAGGATTAACAGTTGAAGGCATACGGCAACTGCTCGAGGACAAAGACACAAAGCTTGTGGTAATCTCAATCAGCGACCCATACACCATCAAGGAACTCGCCATTGCTTTGACACAGGACTTACTTATACGTAGGAAACGCCGTTTCATGGTAAAACCGCAAATCCTACTAGTCTTCGATGAAGCGCAAGAGTTCATCAGCAGCAAAGAAGGCGGCATAGACGGCAAATGCTCCGCGCATGTGGAAACGCTGCTTCGTCAGGGACGCAAGTACGGTTTAGGCGTATGCATAGCCACTCAACGCATAGCATACCTAAACACAAACGCGCTCCAGCAGCTACATACCTACTTCGTCGGCACCCTCCCACGACCATACGACAGGGCACTGGTAAGTGAAACGTTCATGATAGACAAAGGCATATTAGAGAAAACGTTGGAGTTTGCGCCAGGCGAATGGCTCCTATCAAGCTATATAGCCACGGGAATGGAGAACGTGCCAATATTCATCAAAGCAGACAACGCCGAAAAAGAAATAGAGAAATACCTCTCGTCACGGACATAGATATCAAGTTTCATTTTTTTCGGATAAAGTCACCAAAATTTTCTAATGAATTGCTATCTATCAAGGTTGGGAAAATTTTTTAAACCGTGTGAGCACCAATTAAGTGAGGGAATAAAAGAATGAGCGATAAAGAAGATGAAGAGAATTATCTCGATTTCGATGAGATTAAAACAATCAATAATGCACTGAACAATTATAGAGGGCATTCAGAGATTAGGGATTGGCTATTGGAAAAATATCCAGAAAACAAAGAATTTTTTTATGACACAGAAAACGCATTTGATGATTTGCCTGTTACTTCTAAGCATACTTTAAGAAAAGCCCTTATCGATTATACCGAGCAGAAACCTTCACCTAAGGAGCTTGAAAATGTAGAGATGCTTTTGCTTGAACTTGAATGTAAAGAACACGTTATTCGAACAACTCATATAACTTTAAGTGATATGGGCGAAAACAAAGGAACCCCGCTTAAATCTATGTTAGACGTAAGCAAAATATCCGAACCATTTGAATTTGATTTTGAATATTGCGCTGTATGCGATGTGCGGCAGTACAAAGGAGAACTTACGCCATACGCTTCTAATGTTAACTTCTTAGAAGACATAGCTGAACTAGGAAGCTACCATGTGATAACTGAAATAAAAGAATCGATGGAACATAAAGAATTTGAACAAACGGTTAAAGAGATAAAAGATGCATTAGACATGGCAACTTAGCCGACTCTAGACAATAGTCCATGCCCTATTTCCAACCCAGATGACTGCGATTGAAGCTTGATTCTCCCATTTTTTAGACTTGCTATGGCCCCCATGATGCATGAACGAACGAAAACGAAGGCAGTGGGAGCGTATTTTGGGGTTGATTGGCTTAACTACCATGTTTTTTTGCAGTCGGACCAAACGATATGGTGAAAGCGGAAATTAATTTATATCTGGGAATAGCCGAAAATAGATATAAAGAAATACTCCAACACCAACAATAACATAAACCTTTGTGGTAGGGTTTTGAATGGTAGGAAAACTATCTAAACCTGATGTTGAATTCATGCAGCAGCTGCCCGTGTGCCGGTTAGCAACAGTAACCGAAGAGTGTGAGCCAGTCGTGAGGCCTGTTTGGCCCGTTTTTGACGGCGTAAATATCTATATAGCGACTGACCCTGAAACCCCCAAGTTGGAACACATAGAAGCAAACCCTCAAGTATCATTGGTCTTTGATGATTACGACAGAAACAACTGGACTAACCTCAAAGGCATTCGCGTGCAAGGAGAAGCAACCGTCCTGTGGAAAGGCAAAGAATACCGTTACGCGCATGAACTTCTCAAAGAAAAGTATCCCGAGTACCAAACTGAAGAAGGCGGCTGGAAAGAAGGCGACATACCAATAATCAAAATATTGCCAACATCTTTCACGAAATGGGCACAAGGCGAATGGAGAAAATAATCGCTCCTTAAAAAAATAGTTTCTTTCTCTGAATAAGCTAGCTATTTCCCCAGACCCATTTTTTAAGAAAAGTGGCCTACTTAAGTAAAAAAGCGGCTAGGTAAAAGGTATTTCAGGTCAAAGCGCCGATGTCTCCACAGCCATTTCTCATTTTTCATATCAAGCGAGCGCTCATCGGTTGTTGTCGGCTAAGGGATATCGGCTCATGGCAGCGAGCATTACTTCACTGAAGGTTTTTTTGCTGAGGTGTCGAGCAAAATCAGAAGTGGCTATTATCCCAACCAACACGTTCTTCTTCGTAACGGGAAGTCGTCTTATTTTGTACTTGACCATTTTCCTCGCAGCATCTCGCAGTGAGGAGTCCTCCTCGATTGTTATGAGCGGATCTGACATTACCTCAGAGACTTTAGTATCAAGCGGTTTTTTCTGTGCCATAACCCTTCTAACCAAGTCTCTTTCAGTAACTATGCCCTTAGCCACAACGCCCTCCATTACTACAAGATCACCTACATCTTGCTGGTGCATCAGCTTTGCAGCCTCAAGCACAGTCCCCTGAACATCAATTGTGATGACATTCGTTGTCATAAAATCTTTTACAGTCGGCATCATTTACAAAGTCTATAAACTATCGTATAAAAGTTTTGTGACTTCACAATTCTGGATACCTTAGAGTGCATTCCTACCCTCATGAAAAACTATTAATTAGTCGCTACTTTAACTTAATGTTGAGGTTTTAGTTTGTCATCTGAAAAAGCACCTGAGAAGGTAAAATCTGGGAATGTAATTTCTGAGAAAGTACTGCATTTTCAAGGAAAAAACAAAGACCTGAACCAGTTATCACAGCAGATCGTTCAGCAACTGAAAGCCGAAGGCTACAAAGTGCAGTCAACTACAGCGCCTTTGGGAATAATCATACAAGCACAGAAAGCGGGGATCCTGCGGGATATCATCACTGCGGACAGAGCGTTCACCATCCTCATAGCGGGGCAGTCCAATGACTTCACAATCCGTGTAGGCATAGGCAAGTGGATCCAGAACTTGGCAGTGGCAGTAGTCGAAACTCTTCTCATAACTTGGCTGTTCCTCTTCGTTGACGTGCCCGAAGTGCTGTGGACTCGCGAAGTAGAAAAAGGAATCATCAAAGAAATAACGCAGATCGTGGGTTAAACCAAAAAGACCAGCACACTTTTTCTCTTCTCCCTTTTTTTGAAGCTGATCTCTACTGGAAGCTTTGAAAATTGCAAAGCTGCAAACGGCAGTCGTGAATACGTTTTCGAACTAATACGCACGCGTCGATGATCTTCATTAAACAGTAGACTGCATCAAAATATTTATTTATCCTAAAAAGGCAGTTTCAAACCGCACCACGCGGGTGTGCCAAGAATATCCGCCACCTTGACGTGCTTGAGTCATGGGGGAAGTTGACCGTTCTCCACTCGTTCAGCTCTTCCCTAACCGCCTTCTGTGTCGCGGGGTCAAGACCTGGAAAAGACCAGTGCCGCCGCCCACTGTCCGAAAAAACCAAGATCTGCCTCCATTCGTCACGTGACTCGCGGGAGACTTTAAACTCGAACGTGAGCTCTCTTGCCACAAACCCACACCTGCTGAAGAGCACTGGTAGGTCAACTCTCTGTCGAGAACGCTGGGCCCAGACCTTTTCTATCTCCTCGGACGCCACCCCATGCTTCAAAAGCACCTCTCGCGTCTTTGCCCTGAATGCTTCCCGCACCTCGCTGTTCCCATCGACCCAAGAAGGCAGGCTGAGCGCGAATTCTCCGGACTCGGTCAAGAGCCCGAGGAGTCCCATAAGCACCTTTTCGGGCTCGGGGAAGTGCCAGAATGCTGAGTTGCAGACCGCGAAATCAAACTTCTGTCCCGCGAGAATCTGCGAGATGTCACCTGCATAGCCGTGGACGAAAACGATGTTCGAGGCTTTGGCCGCCGCTGCGTTCTCACTGGCCACGTTTAGCATCCCCTCTGAGAAATCGAGGGCTACGATCTTCCCGGTTCGGGCAATCTTCGCAAGCTTGAGAGTACACGCACCGGTCCCGCATGCGAGCTCAAGCACCCTTGAGTCCTCTTTTATGGGGAGTTGGCGGATTATTGCGTCAGCCACGGTGCCGTAGAAGTGCCACTTCTTCTCGTAGGAGTCGTACTGCCGCGCGCTGCCCTGTCCCGATATTACGTGTTGAAATAAGTCGGTGAGACTGCCTTATCTGCTCTTCCAATGTTTTGGGCTGCTTCTCGGTTCAGAACCAAGCACAGTATGCTGAAGAG
>Ga0326727_10028212_pt1 | contig 10228 bp, 8 predicted proteins | sample MB2enrmetagenome_FD_207643 | JGI IMG/M metagenome (GOLD analysis project Ga0326727, IMG submission 207643) | Lab enriched peat soil microbial communities from McLean, Ithaca, NY, United States - MB29MY | ecosystem: Environmental > Terrestrial > Soil > Wetlands > Peat | place: USA: New York...
CCACAGGGCCACCACGACAAAGACGGCACAGAATGCGGAGGTCAGCGCCGCCGCGCGAAATCGGCGCCGAACCAGCAGCAGGAGGATGAGCAGTACCGGGTACGTCTTGAGAAGAATGGCGATCGAGAGAGGCCACGCAACGCGCCACGCCGCCTGATTTTCGATCAGCGCTGTCACGGAAAGACAGATGAAAAAAGTGGTGATTATGTTGATCTGACCGAGATTCAGCGTCGCCGCTACCGAGTCGGACAGCACAATATAGGTGAGGCACACGCTGACCACCAGCGTCCGGAGTGCCTTCCGTTCGGGCAGGGGAATCAACTTTCTCAGAATCAGCCAAACCGTTCCCAGGAGGCACAGGTGACTCACGATCGTAAAGAGAATGAACGCCGTGTCGATCGAGAACAAGCTCAGCGGCCAGAGGGCTATCAGTGACGGCGGAGGATAAACAAAGGGGGCGATCCAGCGGTCCCAGGCCAGGGCGAAGTCATCGAAGGCCGCGTAACCGTAAGGTGTCGCGTGGTGGACAAACGCGAGCCGCGGCCCCAGATAGATGCCCGGGAAATCAATCACCTGGGTCGGCTTCAGAGTGAGCCCGGACCAGTAGATAAGGGGCAGATAGAGAAACACAAACAGGCCCCAGGGGAGCCACTCCAGCCGTTCGGACCACTCGCCGTCGGAATTGTGCGGAACGAGTGCCGGGCCGGTAGGGGAAAGCCGCGCACTGCGCCGGAGCGCGCGAGGCGTCATAGCAACGCTGCGGTAGTTACAGCGTCCGAACCACCCGCAGTCCTGAATAGCTCCCTGACAGGGGCGTGCCGACCGGCTGTTTCAAATACCGCGTGCCAGATCCGCATTCCTTCCAGCAGCTTTTCCCTCCACTGCCTCTGCGATTCGTTCCACCTGGGGTTTTCGTGCCACGCGTCACGCAGCGCCTCGCCGATCTCTCCGAAACATTCGTGATAGGTGTGTGAGGTCAGCGGAATCTCGCGAAGCGCAGCGCAGAAGCTGTCAGTCATGATCATGCCGTTGCGTTCGACATCGAGATCCTTCCACAGGTCATGCGGATTGCGTTCCTGACGCACCACAGGCTCACCGAAGGAAATGGCGTGACCGAGGTGTTCCGCAATGCGGTTGACCACGTAGCTGGCCCAGATATCGTCGTAGCGTCCATTCCACGGGCTCAGGAAGTAAGCGGGAATAACGTCGCGCATCAAGGCCGTATTTTGAGAATTGAATGGAGACCACGTTCCGGGCTGCAGCGTGAAATTGCGGCCTGGCCATTTCTGGTTGAACCCGCGAACCACAATCTGGCGCTCCATCCTCGTCAGAGCGTCGATATCCGGATTGTCGAGCCAGAAGCCTGCATTCACCGCAACCTTTCGTTCCGCCGGCGAGGAGCTCATGAACTGACTCTTCTCCTGCCAGCGCTGGCTCTGGGGAAACCCGCGATGATAAAACTCCACGCCATGGTCTGTCTCGAGTACCGAGCAGACATTGAAGAATCCCGACGTGGAGGAAAATGCAGGCAGCCCCACCGTCTTGCCGACGATGGAATGCAGTCCCACAAAGTCCTGGCCCATCACAAAATTGTCGTCGTCGATCGTGATGACGACATCGCAGCCACGCTCCCAGGCAAGCAGCATACCGATATTCCTTCGCTGAATCGAATCGAAGCGAAGGTGGTTCCACAGGTCCGGATAAGGGCGAAGGTATTCTTCCTGAGCGGGAATGTCGAGATAGCTCACCGGATAATACTGCTCGAGCGACCTGCAGAAGTCCGCCGTTTCGTGTGGGCTCTTACGGTCGCCGATCACGATCAGCTCAAGGTCCTGATGAGCGTAGCGCCGCGCGTTACGCGCATAGCTGGTAAGCAAAGTGGGAATATTAATGGTTGTCGTTACAAGTCCGGTTTTCATAAGAACTCTCCTAATCGATAGCTGCCGGGCCCAGAGCTGCGACGCGGTCGTGGGCAGCTGCCAGAACGCGCTGAAAGCCATCTTCCAGCGAAATCTCCGGTTCCCAGTCGAGAACGCGCTTCATTTCAGATGGATCGCAATAGCGGGATTGCACGCCCACGGGCCTGTCAACAAGGGGCCTGATTTCCGCCTGACGGCCGTCAAGGCAGGCGAACAGCCGCGCCACATCGAGAAACGTCGTGAGCTTCCCGGTGCCTATATTCAGACCCGAGCCGTCCCCTACACGGTCTATGATCCGCAGCATTGCCGTGATGCAGTCTTCGATATGCACAAAGTCCCGGCCCTGCTCTCCTGTGCCCCAGACGGTTACAGGATTATCACCTCGCGCCACCCGGTAAGCGATGGCCGGCACCGGATACGTCAGATCCTGATCTTCACCGTACCCTGAGAAGGGCCGAACGCAGGCTACGGGGATTCCATAGCGAGAAGCGGCCAGATGGCTAAGGTATTCTCCGGTCAGTTTGCTCCAGCCATAGGTCATGTCCGGCTGTCCCAACTCGCCGCCGGTGAAATCGATCATGTGTTCGCGCAGCGCCACGTGCCCTTCGGTCTTCTGAAGATTAATCGGATAAGCCGCGCTGGAGCTGGCGTAGAGAACCCGTCCAATCCTGTCCTTGTTCCGCGAGAGCCACAGAAAGAACAGAGCGTCTATCGCCAAATCCGCGCCTACTCCGAGCGGATCTCCATCGATCTTGAGTCGACCACCTACAATCGATGCGAGGGCAAAGACGTAGTCGAACTCGGGCAAGCGAACCGTATCGCCGCACGTGATGCGGCCCAGTTGTCTCAGCATCGTGACCGCGGCGTCTTCGCAAAGGAACGTTACCGCAACGCCCCCCACCGAATAAGTGATGAGCCCGCGGTCTTCGGATCTATTCTCAGCGCGCAGCCACAGATCGGGATGAAGCCCGGTGCTGAGGTCGTCGATAACCCACAGTTCGTGACCCGAATCCAGCAGCCGCCGAATCAGATGGCGGCCTACAAAACCGCAACCGCCCGTCACCAGAGTGCGCGTCACAGTGCGGACCTCACGAGAAGTTTCTCTCTGCTGCAAAGCCGTGTTTTTACGGCAATTCGGAAGTAAATGAAGTTCTGCATAAACAGATTGTGGGAAGCCCCCTCAGTGCGGACGCGCCACTGCGCCGGAATTTCCACGGCTCGCGCGCCCAGACGGATCGGCTTCAGGATAGTCTCGAGCAGAAACGCATGGCGCAACTCCTCCCATGCGATCTTCTTGACCCATTCCGATTTGAAGATGCGGAATCCATAGGTCAGGTCGGACAATGAAGTTCCGTACAGCACCCGGAACGTGCGCTGAAACATCCAGTTGAGGAAATACTTCGCGGGCTGGTACCCCTCAAACCCGTTCTTCCCGCCCCATCGGGTTGCAGTGACGATATCGTGGCCTTCTTCGGCCTTGGCAATCAGTTCCCTGACAACATGGGGATCGGTTTCGAGATCGCTCGCCATCATCAGCACGTGCGATCCGGACGCCCACTCGAAGGCATCTCGCATCGCGCCGCCGAGGAACGGCCTGTGCTGCTTGTGCAGCTTGATTAGTCTTGGACAAGCGGCTGCCAGTTCTTTGCATACGGCCATCGCTTCCGGGTCCGTTCTGTCGCATACGATAAGGAGAATTTCGCCGATATGGGGGCCATTCTCGGCCAGCAGAATATCCACAGTCTTGCGGAGAGATGTGGTTTCGTCCATCACGGGAAGTATTACGGAAACATCCATGTGTTCGCTCGACCTTGCGCCGGGGCTTCTGCGTATTTACTGCCTTGCTCCCAAACTGTAACTCACAGCAGAAGTGTTGTGAAGTTAGCTTTGTGTCCTTGATGACAAAGCAAGGTTAGTTAGTCCTTTGAAGGTAAGAAACCAGTCACTCATGCTGTTAGTCGACCGCTGCCGATCCGTTGGAAACCACCCGGACCTGACTCGCGTAGCCTGGCTGCCTGATATCGCTGCGGTAGGGAAATCGTAATTTGAGGCGGTTTACAGGCTCTTCAAAATAGGTCCACGAAAGACGGGCCAGTCCCCAGGCAACCGCCGTCATCGCAATGATGTACAGGCAGCGCAGAAAAAGATCAAGCGCGGGAGGGAAGCGCCGCCACACTGGATCGAGCCACGGAATGAGAATCTGATTGAGAGGCGAGTGGAAAACGTAGATAGCGTAAGCGTAGCGTGCGAATGAGCGCAGGAACCCGTTGCGCATGGAGGCGGGCCGGCTATCGACACACCAAAAAACCAGCAGGCAAAAGAAAGACGCCAGACCGGTCGCGCCGTAAAGCTGCATGGGCCGGTTCCATTGAAAGTTCCCCTGCATGGCAAAGGCGGAGACAACGATAGCCAGCGCCACGAGCAGGGCAAAGGGGAGCAGGCGATGCAGGATCGCCCGGAGCCGCGGTGTCCGCACGGCAATGGCGATGAACGCGCCGAGAGCCAGACCATCCATACGCGTCAGCGTGCCGCGGTACATGAATTCGTACCACCAGGCCGGCACCACAAAGGCTCGCAATATCGCCGCCCCCGCGGCAAATCCCAGCGTCAGCGCGGATAGTACTTCCTCGGAGTAATCCAGATGAGCAAAGGCCAGGCCATATAAAACTGCTCCTCCACGGCGAGGCTCTATAAATGGTCGACATGAAGGTCGCCGGCGGTATGATTCGGCTTCCAGTTCTGCAAATAAGTCAGATACCACCATGTGACGATTCCAGGGTATTTATGACGCCACAGGATGTGGTGCATCAGACCCAGCATTACCGCAAGGAAGGCAAAGTAGAGCGGAAAGATGCGCAGAGCGCGCCGGATATAAAAAGTGCGAAAGTAGCTCGTTGAATCAAGGCTGTCGAGAAGGATGCCGGTAATCAGAAAGCCGGAAAGGGCAAAGAAGAGATCGACACCGGCCAGCCCAGCCAGAGAACATTTTGCAGTTTATGAGCGAAAGGCGAGCTTGACGAGCCCAATACAAAACCGAAGTGGAAGATACAAACCAGAAGGATCGCGATACCGCCCAGGCCATCGAGTTCTGCGAGGTGGTTTTTTCCAGACGGCATACGGAAGAGAAAGTGTCGGGCTCGACTCAGGGCGAATCATGTTCGTCCCTGACCGCGCGTGCGGAAACGAACAGATTCGGATCGAGACCCGCCGAAACGTTACGGGAAGGCTGGTTCGTAAGGTTATTCACGGTAGTGTTGGGCATCTCAGTGACAGATTCGAGCGCCCATTTTGTAGCTCCCAGAATGACGTTGTCGAATACGTCGTTCTGGTCGCAATCGGTGCCGAAATAGATTCCCGCGTAATGCGGTCCCCGGATCATGTTGGAAAAAACGATGTTTCCGCGGCTGGGGGTAATGTCCAGTTCACGCGTAGTGAAATCGCCCGGCGCCGCCCCCAGCTCGATGCCGAAGTAATGGAACTTCTCGCTGGAACCGACGGCGTTGGCGACCAGGGTATTCATCCCGATCAAGTTGAACAGGCTGGTCCTGACCAGCTTGATCCCGCCACCGTAATTATCTTCCACGGTGTTCTGAAAGACGACGTTATAGAGAGCGTTATCGAGCGAGATGCCCGGCACTTTGGCCGCCGGAGTGCCATCGGCAAGACGCCCCGAAGGTTCGATTGTCTCCATCTTCAGCACGACATCCGGTTCGCCCCAGCGGCTGCCGTTGCGGCGCACAACATTCGCCACCACCACATTCGCAACGGAAGCGTCGTCCAGGCAAATCCCTTCTTTCGCATTTGCCGCGATCAGGTTCGAAGCGATGACATTCTTCACGCCTCCGTCGGAATACACGCCGCTTGCCTGGTTCCGCACCAGGCGGTTCGCGCGAATCAGGTTTCCAGAGGGGGGATGGCGGCGTGTCGCCAGAGGCTGTTGCAGCACTCCGTAGGATTCCGGGCCATAAATCGCGCGTGAGTCGGCGGCCAGATCCACTTCACGATCGGTGAGCAAAATGGCAGCGGCCAGGTTTGGTGTTCCTATGCCGTCCTCGATGCGGTTCTCTTCAATGACGCTCCCGGTGACTCCGCGATGAAGGATAATGCCGGCGTACTTCAGGCCGGAGATGTAGCCTCCCCGCACAGCTATCGCGTTCGAGGAACTTATTACAATACCTGCGCCGCCCAGACCGTGGATAGTGATGCCCGAAATTCGAATCCGTTGCGAGTTATGGATCAGAACGCCCGAATCCCCGCCCAGAAAACGGCCGCCCCGCAGGTCGATCCCGTTGGCATTTTCAATACGCACCAGGTATTGCAGCGCCGTTGCTCCGCGAAGTACCGCGTTGCCAAGATCGAGCCTGATGCCGGACCCGGCTATCCGCAGCGGCTGGTCTATCTCAAGAGCGGCCGATTGGACCCGGACCGACCTTGCGCCGCCGCCTGTCAGGAGCGCATTCAGCTCAGACGACTTGCTTCCCCGGAACTCAGTCTCCTGCGTGGCGTGAATTTCCAGTTTGTCCGCAAGTCCGGCGAGAGCGGGCACACTCTCCCAGGCGCGAATTGCCGACTTGCCGATCAGATCGAGATCCTTTGCGCGCTTCGTGATCTGCAGGTGGACCAGCGCACCGCCCAGCGGGCCGTAGCGAGCATCCCGCAGGTGGGGAAGATGGTAGACCTCGAATAGATCGACGGGTTCTATATCGGTGACCGGCGAGTTACCGGACGATTGCCCGCCCGTGAACTCGGCTTTCGAGGTGGAGGCGATCCGTGAGGCTCCCCGGCCTGAGCAGCCTGACAACCCAGCCGCAAGTATCGCGACGATGAGAAACGGTCGAATGTCGTAGCTCCTGTAACCAGAATTCAGGCCCAAGGTTAGCAGAACGCACGCCTGTAGGTCAGCTTCTAAAGGTTGAAATATACACAGTTGAATCGGCGTACGGTAACACCTGCGCCCCGCGCAGGAAAAGCTTCACCGGAAGTGACTCGGACGAGCCCTGCGGCGCCTCGACAGGCGATTGTTCGGAGGCCGCCCTCCGGTTTTGCCGGGCGCCTCCCTATGCAACCAGGTGCATTCGGTGCGGACCTCAAAATCCTGGATGAGCCCCTGCGGCTCGCGAACCAGAATCACCGTACTGCAGGCCGTCCCGCGTCCGTCTCGACCGTGCCGGCAATCTTCGCAATGACCGGCTCAGCGTAATCTGCAGCGGCGCCACAATGTCTGACTCCGTAACTTCGATTCTGCGCTCCACAGCCTCACGTAAGCCAAGCCCGACCGATTTCACCCACGCCTCCGCGCTACCCGACAGACGCACGTCGTAATTTCCCGGTGCGACATCGGCGAGGACGAACGACCCGTCGTTATTGATTTTGGTTCTGATGTCGCTCAGCCACGTGCCATCCAGCGCAGAAAGGCTAACCTGCATCTTGCTGAAATCCGGCAGTGGCTCGCCTTCGATGACTATGCCCCGTGAACTTCCACGAGAGGCTGAAGATTCAGTACCGCATCATCGATATCCCGGTCGACGATGCGGGGCCGCGTGCTGGCAAGAAGTGGTCTACACGGTTCCGGGCGAACCGCGCAGCGTCAACCCCGCCTTGGGAATCGGCTGGCCGCTCGCATCGGTGATGCGTCCTGCTACACTTCGCACTCGGCTTCTGGCCGAACGCAATCGCCGCGAAAATAATCGCCGAAATGAATAACCCTTTCATGCCCGTCCAGCCTGCCGATATTCTAATGCTAACCTGAGTCCGTGAATTGCCTCTACGACATCGACCCCGGCCCCGACTCACCGGAGGTTGTGCGCATGATCGTGGAAATCCCCCAGCACTCCGCGAATAAATACGAATACGATGGCAAACTGGGCGTTTTCCGGCTCGACCGCGCGCTCTATTCGCCGCTCCATTACCCGGGCGATTACGGCTTCATCCCCGGCACGCTGGCCGACGACAACGATCCGCTCGACTGTCTGGTGCTCGTGCAGCAGCCCAGCTATCCCGGCGTGCTGATCGAAGTGCGGCCGGTGGGCGTGCTCAACATGGTCGACAGCGACGAGCGCGATCAGAAAATTCTCGCCGTCCCTACGCGTAATCCGCGCTACGACCAGATCCACACCATGGATCAGATTTTTTCTCACGTGCGCCGCGAGATCGAACACTTCTTCACCATCTACAAGGAACTTGAAGGCAAGGTCACGACGATGGAAGGCTGGGGCGGTCCTCGCGAGGCGCGCAAAGCCATCACGGAATGCCGGCAGCGCTATCTGGATCTCAAGTCCGCGCCGGTCGGGGTGTGAACCGGCATCCCGAGCCCGTTGTTTTCGATCCCTTAGTAGAGGAGTGGTTCGCCCGCCAGTTCGGTTCCCCCACTGAGCCTCAGGTCGAAGGCTGGCCCGCCATACGCACGGGCGGCGACGTGCTGATCTCCGCGCCAACGGGGTCAGGCAAGACGCTGGCGGCATTTCTCATCTGCCTCGACGAACTGGTGCGCCAGGCGCGGAACGATTCGCTTCCCGACGAAACCCGCGTGGTCTACGTCTCGCCGCTCAAGGCCCTGAGTAACGACGTTCACAAGAATCTCGAATTACCGCTGGCGCAAATCCGTGAACTCGCGGCAAAACATGGCATACCACTGGCGTCGATCCGAACTGCCGTGCGCACGGGAGACACGCCCGCCGCCGAGCGCCAGCGCATGGGTAAGCATCCGCCGCACATTCTGGTAACCACGCCGGAGTCGCTCTATATTCTGATGACGGCCGAGCGTTCACGCGCCATGCTCCGCACCACACGCACCGTGATCGTCGACGAAATTCACGCGGTGGCGGACGATAAACGCGGCTCGCATCTGGCTCTGACGCTGGCTCGCCTCGACGCCCTGACGCCAACGCGCGCGCAACGCATCGGCCTCTCGGCCACCGTGAAACCCATCGAAGAGGTGGGGCAATTTCTCAGCGCGGGAAAGCCGGTCGCCATCGTCAACGCTGGCCATCGCCGAGATATGGATCTGGCGGTTCTCGTGCCGCGCGATGAACTCGGGCCCATCGCCTCGCATGAAATGTGGGCGGAGATTTATGATCGTGTGGCGGAACTGATCCTCGCGCATCGCACGACACTGGTCTTCGTCAACACGCGCCGGCTGTCGGAACGCGTGGCCCATAATCTTGCCGAGCGATTGGGCGCGGGCACGGTTCTGCCACATCACGGCAGTCTGGCGAAAGCATTGCGCCATGAAGCCGAAACGCGCCTGAAGAATGGGGACCTGCGCGCCGTGGTGGCGACGGCATCGCTCGAGCTTGGTATCGATATCGGCTCGGTGGATCTGGTGATTCAGCTTGGTTCGCCGCGATCCATCGCCGTCGCACTGCAGCGCTTCGGGCGTGCCGGCCACTGGGTGGGAGCGAAGCCCAAAGCGCGCATCTTCGCCACCACGCGCGATGAACTCATCGAATGCGCCGCGCTGATTCGCGCGCTGCGCCGCGGCGAATTGGAACGTATTGAAATCCCCGAGAACGCCCTCGATATCCTCGCGCAGCAAATTGTCGCCGCTGCGGCCTCGGAGCCGTGGGAGGAACAAGCGCTCTTCGATATGGTCCGCACAGCGTGGCCGTACCGCAACCTGCCGCGTACGGACTTCGAGCAGGTGGTCGAGATGCTCTCCGAAGGCATCGCGACGTCGCGCGGACGAAGTGGCGCGCTCCTGCATCGCGATCGCGTGAATGGTCGTGTAAGGGGACGGCGCGGAGCGCGCCTCGCAGCGATCACCTCAGGCGGGGCTATTCCGGAAAACGCCAACTACGCCGTAACCGCCGAACCCGACGCCCGCAACATCGGCACTGTGGATGAGGATTTTGCGGTCGAGAGTCTCGCGGGTGATGTGTTTTTGCTGGGCACGCACTCGTGGAAGATCAAACGCGTGGGTGCAGGCCGCGTGTATGTGGAAGATGCGCACGGCGCGCCGCCATCGATTCCGTTCTGGCTGGGTGAAGCGCCGGGCCGATCCGCCGAGCTATCTCACGCCGTTTCCGAAACGCGCGCGAAAATCATCGAGTCGGACGAGCCTGCGGAATTTCTACTCGCCGAATGCGCCCTCGATGAGGCCGGCGCCAAACAGGCCATCGTCTACGTGCGCGCCGGGGCCGCGGCGCTCGGAGCCTTGCCCACTGAGGACACCGTAGTGGCCGAGCGCTTCTTCGACGAAGGGGGCGGCATGCAACTGGTGCTGCACGCACCCTTCGGAAGCCGCGTCAATCGCGCCTGGGGGCTCGCGCTGCGCAAACGCTTCTGCCGCACTTTCAACTTCGAGTTGCAGG
>Ga0326727_10028213_pt1 | contig 10228 bp, 8 predicted proteins | sample MB2enrmetagenome_FD_207643 | JGI IMG/M metagenome (GOLD analysis project Ga0326727, IMG submission 207643) | Lab enriched peat soil microbial communities from McLean, Ithaca, NY, United States - MB29MY | ecosystem: Environmental > Terrestrial > Soil > Wetlands > Peat | place: USA: New York...
ATAAGGCCGGCGTATCTCATACCCGCCGCCCCTCGATCGTCACCGTCGCCCCGGCGCCGCAAGCCGCCTCAATCAGCGTGAACGGCAGCGCAGCCGCCACCAACGCCAGGTACACGGCGTCCTTCGCCAGCCGCGCGCGCCGGCCCTCCGCCACGCGCCGCACGCGCCGCGCCATGGGATCGAGCCCCGGCGCCAGGCTGCTGGCCAGCCCCGCCGGATTGTCGCGCAGCGAAAAGTATTTCTTCCGCACCACCTCGAACCCGCACCGCTCCATCAGCATCGCCACGTCGCTCGCGCGGAAGTCCCACAAATGCCGCGGCACATCCATGCCGTTCCAACGTCGCCCCAGCAGGCGGCACTGCCACGACGCCGCATTCGGCACCTGCACGATCAGCCGCCCGTCCGGCGCCAGCAGTTCGTGCGCCGCCCTCAGGTAAGCGCACGGATCGGCGAGATGCTCCAGCACGTGGAACAGCGTGAGTCCCGCCAGGCTTCCGGCGGCAAACGGCGCGGCCTCGAGCGCTGCGCAGACCGCCGGCACGCTCTGCCGCCGCCAAGCCATGGAAGCGGCCTCGCGCGAAATGTCGAGTCCCAGCACGCGGTATCCGCCCTCGCGCATCATTCCCAGAAACAGGCCGCCGCCGCAGCCCGCATCCAGCAGCTGCCCGCGTGCGCGCGATTCGCCTAGCGCCCGGCGCACGAAGCGCACGTGGTCGCGCAACACCAGCCGCCGGTAGCGTTCCTCCCATTTGCCTGCGGCGCTCTCGTCCGGCGCGAACCAGTAATTGCCGGGATAGTAGCGGCCCAGCGCGTCCGCGTCCGGCTGCGGGTCGAGACGCAGCAGCCCGCACGACCGGCAGCGCACCACCGAAAACCGCTCATTGGTAGTGTGGTACAGACGGTCGGACGCCTGGAACACCGCCTCGCACTCGCCGGTCCCGCAAACCGCGCAGGCGCTCATACCGTCTCCCGCAGCGGCATCCGGTTCGCCAGGATCAGCCGCCGCACCTCGCCCGCCGACAAGCGCCGAAAGCCGTTCACCGCCCTCCGCTTGCGCAACATGCGAGGCGCCAGGCGCAGCGCTTCCAGATCGCCGCGCACTAGCGCCCAGGCCATCGCCAGCTTGCCCCGCAGGCCCGGAAAATACGCCGTGTCGCCTTCGCCACGCGCCGCCTGCCACGCGCCCGCCGCCAGCCGCGCCGCCGCGTAGAACGGATTCAGCCACAGCAGGCTCCAGGGAAACAGCTTGAGCGCCAGCAGCAGGCGATTGCGCTCGATCAAGACCAGCCGCCGCGCCGAATCCTTCCCCAGCGTCGACCCGCGATGGTGCCGCACCACCGCCCGTGGCGTGTAGATGCACGCCCAGCCGGCGATGCGCGCGCGCAGCCCCAATTCGGCGTCGTCGCCATAGGCGAAGAAGTCCTCGTCGAACCCGCCGATCCGGTCGATCATGGCCCGCCGGTACATGCAGGCGCACCCGTCCGGCCACAGCACTTCCTCTTCGCGGTCGTACTGCCCGCGATCCGGCGCGCCGCTGCCGCGCCCGCGGTTCTGCCCGTCCGGCCAGATGGCGTGGCCCGCCTTGTCGATCCGCCCCGGATCTTCCCACACCAGCACCTTGCTGGCCGCCATGCCCACGTCCGGCCTCTTCGTGCAAGCCTGGTGGAGCGCCGCCAGCCAGCCTGGCTCGGCTTCGGCGTCGTTGTTGAGCAGCGCCAGAAAATCCCCCTGCGCGGCGGCTATCCCCTGGTTGTTGGCCGCGCAAAATCCGCGGTTCTCGCGGTTGCGGATCACGCGCACTCCGAACTCCCGCTCGGCCATCTCCGCCGAGCCGTCGCTGGACCCGTTGTCCACCACGATGGTTTCGAAACGCACGTCCGCCTGAACCTCCAGCGAGCGCAGGCAGGCGCGCAGCAAGTCCTTTCGGTTCCAGTTGACGACCACCACGGAGATCAATCGTCTATGCTAGCAGGGCTGGAACATGAAATCCGCTTCACGTTAAGTCCGCTTCACCCGCGCAACTTGGCGGCGCGCAGCCGCGTTTCACCCCGTAGGAGGTTGCAGCGATGAAACGGAAACTCTGGGCCGCTTCGGCGGTGTTAGCCGGCGCGCTTCTGACGGCTTGCGGCGGCGGATACGTGGTGGCCGCCTACGGTCCGCCGCCGCCCCGCTATGGGGTGATGGGCTACGCGCCCGGCCCCGGCTACGTGTGGACCGAAGGGTATTGGAATCTTTCCGGCGGCGCGTGGGTGTGGGCGCCCGGCCGCTGGGTGCGCCCGCCGCATCCGCACGCCGTGTGGGTCGGCCCCGAGTGGCGCCGGGAAGGCCGCGGCTACCGGTTCTACCGGGGCTATTGGCGATAGCGAGACTGCCTGAGGCGGCACGCTATAATCGGTCTGCATCCCGCCGCGCGTGGCGGCAGGCGGACAGGATTATTCCATGGCGCGTTGCTATCTGGCGTTCGACATCGAAACTTCCAAGGACGTTCCAGGCGAGGACTTCAACTGGCGTCCGTACCGGCCCCTGGGCATTTCCTGCGCGGCCACGCTGGCGAGCGGCGCCGCCCAGCCGCTCCTGTGGCACGGCCAGACGCCGGACGGCCTGCCCGATAAGCGGATGAGCCAGGCGGACGCCCGCGGGCTGGCCGCGTACCTGTCGAAAATGGCGGCCGACGGTTTCAAGATCCTCACCTGGAACGGGCTGGCCTTCGATTTCGACATCCTCGCCGAAGAGTCCGGCGCCGCCGCCAGTTGCGCGGCGTGCGCCCTCGATCACGTGGACATGATGTTCCACGCGTTCTGTTCCCTGGGCTACCCCATCGGTCTGGACAAGGCCGCGCAGGGCATGGGATTGCCGGGCAAGCCGCCCGGCATGAGCGGCGCCAAGGCTCCCCAGCTTTGGGCGCAAGGCCACTTTCAGGAGGTTCTCGAATACGTCGCGCAGGACGTGCGCATCGCCCTGCAACTTGCCGAAACCTGCGACCAGCGGCGGAAACTTCAGTGGATCACCCGCAAGGGCACGAAGGGCTCGCTGCCTCTCGCGCATGGCTGGCTGACGGTGCGGGAAGCCCTGCGGCTGCCGGAGCCGGATACTTCCTGGATGTCCGCTCCCATGCCGCGCCGCGGCTTCACCGCCTGGCTGCCGGCTACGCCCGCGCCCAACCCGCCGCCAGCTTCTTGATCCGCTCGACGGCTTCCAGCAGGTTGGCGAGCGAATTGGCGTAGCTGAAGCGGATGTAGCCGTCGCCGTACTGGCCGAAAGTGGCGCCGTCGAGACACGCCACGCCGCCTTCGCTCAGCAGAAAGTCGGCCAGTTCGCTGGATTTCATGCCGGTCCCCGTCACGTTGGCGAAGGCGTAAAACGCGCCGCCGGGCAGGGCACAGCGGAAACCGGGAACCTGGTTCAGACCCGCGCAGAAGGCGTCGCGGCGGCGGCGAAGCTCCGCCACCATGATCCCCACCGAATCCTGCGGACCCTCCAGCGCCGCAATGCCGGCGCGTTGCGTGAAGCTGGCGGTGCAGGAGTTGGAATTCACCATCAGCTTGCCAACCGCCGTAACCAGCCACTCCGGCATCACGCCATAACCCATGCGCCAGCCGGTCATGGCGTAAGTTTTCGAGAACCCATCCAGGATTATGGTCTTCTCCAGCATGCCGGGGAATTGCACGATGGATGCGGGCGGCTCGGTGCCGTAGTGGATGTTGCAGTAAACCTCGTCGGTCAGAACGATAACGTCTCTCTCGCGCAGCAGGGCGGCGATGGCCTCCATGTCGGCGCGCGGAATTACGCCGCCGGTGGGGTTGTGCGGCGAGTTGAGCACCACCATTTTGGTCCGGCCGCCGAGGCTCGCGCGGAAGCGGTCCAGGTCGACCGAAAACCCGCGGCTCTCCTCGAGCGGCATGGCCACCGGCGTGGCGCCCAGGTAGCGGACCATCGATTCGTAGATGGGGAACTCCGGATTGGGAACGATCACCTCGTCGCCGGGTTCCAGCAAAGCCATCATGGAGAAGAACAGGATCGGCTTCGCTCCCGGCACCACCGCGATATGCTGCGGCCCTACCTCGACCCCGCGGGTGCGCGAGACCTCCACGGCGATGGCGGCGCGCAACTGCGGATCGCCCAGCGTGGGCCCGTAGTGGGTCCAGCCTTCGTCCAGCGCCCGCTTGGCGGCGTCCACGATGTGTTGCGGAGTGGGAAAATCCGGCTCGCCGATCTCCAGGTGAATGACGCTGCGCCCCTGAGCTTCCAGCGCGCGGGCGCGGACCAGGACGTCGAATGCGTGCTCCACCCCGATGCGCTGCATCCCCTCGGCAAGTTTCATTGGTGTGTGGCCCTCCCGGCGCCTCCGCGCCGCCTCCAGTATAATCGGTTGCGGAAGGATCGGCAGGCGTCGGTAAGCGGAGGCAAGCGGATATGATGCGGCAGTTCGCGAAGCCGGCGGTTCGGCGGGGCGGAGAAGTTACCCGCGCGCAGCGAGCCCAACAGTGCGCGCTGCTGTCGGCGCTGGCCGCGCTTGCCGGTCTGCCGCTGGCTGCCTGGGCGGCTACCGGCGGTCAAGTCGCGGAGCGAATCCGCGCGGATGTGGCGGGCGGCCGGCCGGTGGTCGCGCACGTCGTCGTCGCGCTTTGCGACAACCTCCACCAGGGCATCGTGCCGGTTCCCAAGGGAATCGGCAATGGCCAGGACCCTCGGTCGAACCTCTACTGGGGCGCGGGCTACGGCGTGCGCTCGTACTTCTCGCGCCAGGCCGGTTACTCCCTGCGCCATCTTCCGGTTTCCGGCCAGGTCCTGGATAGAATCGTGCTCACCAGGGACCTGCCAGGTTCCGGCCGTCCGATAAAGCTGGTGGTGGTCGCCGAAGCCTGGGACGGCAGCGCGATTGCCGCGGCCATTAGCCGCTTCCTGCGCCTGGCGGCGGGATACGACGCGGAAACCATCGCTTCCCCTGCCGCGGGCCAGGCCGCCATTGCCGCCGGCGGAGATGCCGCCATCGTTGCCTATGTCGGCCACAACGGTCTGATGGACTTCGCCGCGCCGGTTCGCCCCGAGGCCCGCCGAGGCGCTCCTCCCCGAAGTTCGATCGTCCTCGCCTGCGCCAGCCAGCGGTACTTCTCCGACTTGATCCGTTCCGGCGGTTCCCACCCGCTTCTGCTGACCACGGGGTTGATGGCTCCCGAAGCCTATTCGCTGGAGGAAGCGCTGCACACATTCGCCGCCGGCGGATCGCCCCAGGAAGCGAGGCGGGCCGCTGCCGCCGTCTATGACCGCGTCCAGCGTTGCGGTCTCGCCGGCGCCCTGCGGTTGTTCGCCTCCGAACCGTAGAGGGCGAAGCCGGCGAGGGCAGCGGTTGCCGGTGAATCCTTCCCCGCCGCGAGGGCGTCTACTAATGGGTCTCCGGTCCGCGACGCGGCCTGCCCACGATTGAAAGGACACTCGATGTCACCCGCCGCTCAGCCCAATATCGACTCCGTTCTCACCGAAAATCGCGTCTTCGAATGCTCCCATGAGTTTCGCTCGCAGGCTCACATCCGCGGCATGGACGAATACGATCGCCTCTGCCATGACGCCGAAACCGAGCCCGAAAAGTTCTGGGGCGGGATCGCCTCCCAACTGCATTGGTTCAAGCCCTGGGACAGGGTGCTCGACTGGAATTGCCCCGCCGCCAAGTGGTTCTCCGGCGGCCGGATCAACCTCTCCTATAACTGCCTGGATCGCCATGTCCTAAGTGGCCGCCGCAACAAAGCCGCCATTATCTGGGAGGGCGAACCCGGCGAGGTGCAGACGCTCACTTACCAGCAACTGCTCATCGAAGTCTCGAAATTCGCCAACGTACTGAAGTCGCTGGGCGTCGCCCAGGGCGACCGCGTGGCCATCTACATGGGCATGTGTCCCGCGCTGCCCATCGCCATGCTGGCCTGCGCGCGCATCGGGGCACCTCATACCGTGGTCTTCGGCGGCTTCTCCGCCAACGCGCTGGTGGACCGTATCACCGACTCGCAGGCGTCGCTCGTCATCACCCAGGACGGCTCCTACCGCCGCGGCGCCGAGGTCAAGCTCAAGCCCGCCGTGGATGAAGCCGTGCTGTCCTGCCCGTCGGTCAGGAACGTGATCGTCTACAAGCGAACCGGCACGCCGCAAACCATGTTCGGCGGGCGCGACCACTGGTGGCACGAACTGATGGCCAACGCCTCCGACGAATGCCCCGCCGAGCCGCTCGACGCCGAGCACCCGCTCTATCTTCTCTATACCTCCGGCACCACCGGCAAACCCAAGGGCATTCTGCACACCACCGGCGGCTACTCCGTGGGAACTTACATTACCGCTAAGTGGGTCTTCGACCTCAAGGACGAAGATATCTATTGGTGTACCGCCGACATAGGTTGGGTTACCGGGCATAGCTATGTGGTCTACGGTCCGTTGCAGAACGGAGCCACCACCCTCATGTACGAAGGCGCGCCCAACTATCCCGAACCCGATCGCTTCTGGCAAATCGTCGACCGTCACAAGGTCAACGTCTTCTACACCGCTCCCACGGCCATCCGCGCCTTCATGCGCTTCGGCGTGGAGTGGCCGCGGAAACACGCCATGAAGAGTCTCCGCCTGCTGGGAACCGTGGGCGAGCCCATCAACCCGGAAGCCTGGATGTGGTACCGCGAAAACGTCGGCCACGACCGCTGTCCCATCGTGGACACCTGGTGGCAGACCGAAACCGGCATGATCATGATCTCGCCGCTCCCCGGCGCCACGCCCACCACGCCCGGCTCCGCCACGCGACCCTTGCCCGGCGTCTCCGCCGACGTGGTCACCCGCGAGGGCCAACCCGTGCCGCCCGGCGGCGGCGGATTCCTGGTGTTGAAGCGCCCCTGGCCCGCCATGCTCCGCACCATCTACGGCGATCCCAAACGCTACCAGGACCAGTATTGGTCGCAGATCCCCGGAATGTACTTCACCGGCGACGGCGCCCGCAAGGACCGCGACGGCAATTTCTGGATCATGGGCCGCATCGACGACGTCATCAACGTGTCCGGCCACCGGCTCAGCACCATGGAAGTGGAGTCCGCTCTGGTCGCCCACAATAAGGTCGCCGAAGCCGCCGTGGTCGCGAGGTTGGACGATCTCAAAGGCCAGGCCATCGCCGCCTTCGTCACCCTGAAATCCGGCCAGAAGCCCACCGCGGAGCTGAAAGAGGAACTGCGCGCGTGGGTAGCCAGGGAGATCGGCTCGCTGGCCAAGCCCGACGATATCCGTTTCACCGAATCGCTTCCCAAGACCCGCAGCGGCAAGATCATGCGCCGCCTGCTAAAGGAGATCGCCGCCGGCGGCGTAGTAACTGGCGACACTACCACCCTGGAAGATCTGTCGGTGATCTCGCGGCTCAGCCAGCAGGAAGAGTAAGTGCCCGGAGCGTGGCAGTTCCGCCGCCTGGAACATACTTGCCTCCGCCGCCTCCTTGGCAACCGGCCTCCTCTACGCCGGCACCGGCACCTATACGACATTTCCCGACGGCACCATCAGCCGGTTCGATGAGTTGGTGATTAGGGGCCGCCGGCCAGTCTCCAGGTCAGTTCGGATCGCCGGCTTCAAGTCCGGCGTCTGCCGCCGCGCTTCCTCCTCCGCCGGGTACGGCGGCTCCCCGGAATCGAAACGCCGCTGGTCCTCGTAGGCCATGGCCTCAAGCGGACAATCCCCATATCCGATTTGGGCCGGGCCAGCGGCCGATAGCACCAGGAAATCTCGCGGGCCGTCCTGGTTCAGCGCGAAATGGAGAGCCGGCGTTCCCCGTGAGCGGGTATACCGCCATCTGCGGCGACCAGTCGGGCGAAACACCGCCCCATCCAGCCGCCGAAGGTGGAAACAGGCAGCCGCCGATACTGCAACTGGTTTCAAACGGAGGTCGGGTTGGTGGTTCCCCCCATTCACCCGGGGGCGCGCGGGCGCAAAAACGAAACTGGTTAAGAAAGGAACCAATCGCGGCCTGAACGCTCACACACCGCCGCTGTCATCATGAAAGTTGTGGGCCCGGATTGAAGAAGAGCGGCGGCCGGTATCGTTATGAGGTCGCCCCCAGTGGCGCGTTGGATACCGTGTTCGCCGTGTACGCCGACGGTCAACCTCCCACCACGCGGCTCTCGGTCGGTCTGGGCTAGTTTCCGGAAAGACCACGGCCCCGATCCTGCAGACATCAAGCGGCGATAAGATCAAGCGGAACTGAGACGCAGTAGTAATCGTCCGGAATGTCGACAAAGACCGGTGCTTTCAAATCCCAGGATGTGTTAGTCTTGGTTGTCGTGACAGAGCTAGGTAGAATATTGCCACAGGATGTTCCCAATGGAAGTCATGGTGAAGACGCTTCTGTTCCTGGTTACCGCAGGCCTGGCGGTGGCCCAGACGCCCACGGCGGTTGCCCTTGTCAATCCGGGTTTTGAAGCGCCATATGAAGCGGTGAACGCCACCGTCACGACGATCGCCGGACAGATAGCGAACGGTTGGGAGGACAACTCGTCCTGGGCCAACTCCACACTTCAGTATTCCCAGGAAACCACGAACCCGCATAGCGGCGCCTCATGCCAGAAGATCGTCGCGGCCAACGGCACGGTTGAGCTCGTACAGCGATTCCAACTCCTCGCCGGCAATCTCTATACGGCGTCGGTGTGGATGCGCGGCGTTCCGGGCACAATCGGCAAGCTGTTCGTGGAGAAGGATGGTTCGCCTTACACCAACTACTTCTCAACCGATGTTGTCTTGACGAGTGCCTGGCAGCAAGTCTCGGCGCAAGGCTACATCGCCACGACCGAGCCGGGCATCCTGATCCTCTCGGCGGACTCCCCCGCTACGTTCTGGGTGGATGACGCCGCCGTCTCCTACATTCCGGGTACGATCGGGCCCGCGCCGAATCCGGGACCGATTTCGCCGTCCTTTTTCGGGATGCACCTGGACGACTTTGCTTACAACCCGCTCCGGAACGGCGGGTTTGAGCCGCCCTATGACTCGGTGGGCATTAACAACAAGATATCGGGCTATGTGGCCATGGACTGGGTGGAAGCGTCGGCTTCGTACGACGTGACGGTGGCATACTCCCAGGACACTAACAACCCTCACAGCGGAACTTCGTCACAGAAGATCAGCGTCAGCGCGGTGAATTCCGGAGGGGCGACGCTCATTCAGAGGGTCGGCGTGCTGCCGGGCGCCAATTACACGCTGACGGCCTGGGTGCGTGGCGACCCGGGCACGAAGCTGTATCTCACTTTGACACAGTGGGGCACCCCCTACACGGAGTACATACGCATTCCGGTGAACCCCACCAGCGACTGGCAGCAGGTCTCGAAGACCGGTCAGGTGAACGACACTGGCATGATGACGGCGGCGATCCTGGTGGAATCCCCGGGCACGGTTTGGGTGGACGACCTTTCCGTCACCGACGCACTGGGTCAGCCGATTGCGGGCGAGGTGCCGTGGCCGGCTGTCGGGTTCGGCACGCTGCGCTTGTGGGGTACCCCCACCACGTGGCACGACCTCGAGCCAGCCAAGGGCGCCTGGAATTGGGAGCCCCTCGATGGCCTGGTAACGGCGGCCGAAGCGCATGGCGTCAGCGACATTCTGCTGACTCTGGGCCAGACCCCCAACTGGGCGTCGTCCGATCCGGATGCCGGCAACACTACCCTGTTGGGCTCGGGCGCACCGGCGCCGCCGGCGGATATCCAGGATTGGCGCGACTACATTACCGCGGTGGCGCAGCGCTACAAAGGCCGCATTCGCTACTACGAAATCTGGAACGAGCCGGACGCCAGTTACTACACCGGAACCGTCGCGCAACTCGTCACCCTGACCCAGGAAGCCTACAAGATTCTGAAGGCCGTCGATCCCGGCAATACCGTCCTGTCCCCCGCCGTGGGCACCGACCCCGGATATCTCGATATGTTGCTGGCGGCGGGTGAGGGCAATTCTATCGACATGGTCGCCTACCATCACTACACTCTCACGGACCCTCCCGAAAGTGCCGGCCAAACCGTGGCGAATATCCGCCTGCTGATGGCAAAGTACGGGCTTGCCAAAGTGCCGCTCTGGATTACCGAAGGCGGTTCCGGCGACGACACAACGCCGGCCGACGTCGCACCCACGATCATCCCACGGCGTTTCCTGACGGAGCTGGCCTTCGGTTCCGTCCGCTATGACTGGTACGTGTGGGACCCGGCGTCGGAGTGGTGCGTGGGAACCGTGGAGAACGATC
>Ga0326727_10028214_pt1 | contig 10228 bp, 6 predicted proteins | sample MB2enrmetagenome_FD_207643 | JGI IMG/M metagenome (GOLD analysis project Ga0326727, IMG submission 207643) | Lab enriched peat soil microbial communities from McLean, Ithaca, NY, United States - MB29MY | ecosystem: Environmental > Terrestrial > Soil > Wetlands > Peat | place: USA: New York...
GGCGGGACGGTGCGCGATTTAGTCAGCGGTCTTCCGATCCGCGATCTGGACTTTACCATACAGGGGAATCCACTCCGGCTGCAGCGTGAGCTGGAACGGGCGGGCGCCAGCCTGCAAGCGGTAGACGACGACCTTAAGGTGCTCTACCTGCTTCTGCCCAATAACGTCCGCGCCGAGATCACCATGGCCCGCTCCGAGACGTATGAGAAGCCAGGCAAACCTCCCGCCGTCACCCCAGCCACGATCACCGAAGATCTGCGCCGGCGGGATTTCACCATCAATGCCATGGCGTTGTCCCTGAATCCCGGTTCCCGTGGTCTGTTGCTGGATCCCAGCAACGGCGCCGCCGACATCGAAGCCAAGCTGATCCGCATCCTGCACAACTACTCGTTCTACGAAGACCCCTCCCGGTTGATACGCGCCACCCGGTTTACCGCCCGCTTCCATTGGCCGCTGGAGGAACGGACTAAGCTCCGCTACGACGCCGCCAAGGAGAACAATTACATCGAGTACATCAATCAGCGAGCCGTCGGGATTGAGATCGAACAACTGGCGTACGAGGAAGACTCCCTGCACATCATGCGGGCCCTGGAAAAGGAAGATTGGCTCAAGATTCTCCATCCGCATTGGAGCGTCGGCAAGGTCGACACCGCCGGGCTCACACAGCTTACCAAGCTGAAGCAGCAGATGTATGAATTTGGCTACATGCCCGATACCGCGGCGGTGGTCTTGTATTTCCTGACCCGGCGCCTCACGGAAAAGGATGTTGCCGATATCCGCAAGCTCATCCCGCGGCGCGATCTGGTTGACGATTGGAAGCGGCTGGAAGACGATTCCAAGGAGTTAAGTAAGAAGTTGACCGGCAAGGAGGCGGCAACCCCCTCGCGCAGCTGGCAACTGCTTTCGGAAGCCAAGCCGGAGGCTATTCTTTTCACCCAAATCACGGCCCGGCAGCAGGCAATTACCCAGAAGATCGGCAACTTTTTCGGCAAGTGGAGACAAATCAAGCAGAAATTGCCACTGCCGGAAATGGTCGAACTGCGTATTACTCCGTCCCTGCCGGATTACCCGAAAATCTCAGAGGCTGTATTCCGGCTTCTGCTGGATGGCAAACTGCGCTCGCGCACGGAACTTTCGAAGTTCCTCAAGCCCTACGCCCCGCCACCGCCACCTCCACCACCCGCTCCGGCCAAACGCGGCAAGGCTGGTAAGACACCGGCGGCCGCTGGCGCACCAACTGGCCGCAAGGCCAAGAAAGCTGCGGCCGCGGCGGCGACAACGCCTGCGCCGCAAGCTGATCAGGTGCGTACTGCGGCAGCTCCTGCGCCAGCGGCGCAATCTGCGGCTAAGAAGCCGGAAGCCACGAAAGCGGACGCGAAGAAACCGGCAAAGAAGACGTCGTCCGCCGCCAGTACGAAACCTGACAAAAAGAAGAAAAAGAAATAAGGCGCTCTGCGGGGCGCCTCCTGCCTGAATTGCGGTAAAGGGTATGACATCCCACCCACCGCCCCAAAACCAGGGCCGAGGGTGGGGCACCCACGACTTCCCTGTTGGAAGGTTCTGGATTTCGAAATCCCAAATTTCCTCTGCGTCTCTGTGTCTCTGCGCTGGGTGTTTTTTACTAAGAACTTCGCCCTGCCAGTGCCGCCGGCAGTTTCTCGTAGATGGCGTCAAACGCTCCGTTAGACAGGATGACGACCAGGTCGCCGCTGCGCAACTCAGGACTGATTGCCGCCACAATCGCATCGGCATCGGGCAGGTGACGGGCCGTGCGCCCTTGGGCAGCTACGGCCGCAACCACGGCATCCACGTCGAGCCGTTCGGCGTCCATATATCGGGCGGCGCGAAACACGTCGGAGATTACCACCTGATCCGCTAAAGCCAGGCTCTGCGCTACTTCCTGTTGAAAGAAGTTGCGGGCCAGCGTGTTGGAGCGTGGCTCCAGCACGGCCCACAGGCGGCGCTGCGGATAGCGCTGGCGCAAAGCTTTCAGGGTTTCGGCAATCGCGGTGGGATGATGGGCGAAATCATCGATTATGGTGATGCCATCGATTTCTGCCCGTACCTCGAGGCGGCGTTTCACGCTACGGAAACGGCGCAATGCTTCCCGGACCTCGCCCGGTGTAATGTCATAGGCGGCAGCCATGGCTGCCGCTGCGGTAGCGTTGAGCACGTTGTACTCGCCCGCAAGTTCGATTTCAAGCTCGGCCCAGGGCTTCCCTTCCCGCAATACCCGCCAAGTGGTGCGCCGGGATTCAAAATTCAGATCAACCGCCCGCCAGGTTGAGTTTGCGCCCAAACCGTAGCGCTCCCGCCGGCAGAAAGCCCGCGCGAGACAGTCGTCCAAATTCTCCTGCAGGCGGGGATTCTCGCCGCCATCCCAGGCGACAATGCGTCCTCGGCGAGGCACCAAATTCACCAACCGCTTAAAGCTGGTCTTGACCTGATCGAGGTTCTGATAAATATCGCCGTGATCGAACTCGACGGCGGTCAGGATCACCGCGTCAGGGAAATAATGCAGGAATTTGGGCCCTTTGTCGAAGAAGGCGGTATCGTATTCGTCTCCTTCCAAAATGAATTGCGCCCCTTCACCAAGACGGAAGCTGCTGCCGAAATTCTCCACAATTCCCCCCACCAAAAAGGAGGGCGCCCGGCCAGCGGAGTGGAAAATCCAACTCAGCATGGAGGCAACCGTCGTCTTGCCATGGGTGCCGGCAACCACAATCGGCTCCTTGCCGGTGAGGAACTCGTCCCAGACCAACTGGGGCAGAGATTGAAAAGGAATCCGGGCGTCCAGAACATACTCCAGTTCGGGATTGCCACGGGAAATGGCGTTACCCACGATCACCAGATCGGGCCTGGGTTCAAGATTATGCTCGCTATAAGGCTGGCGGACCGGGACGCCAAGCTGCTCCAGAAACCCGGACATGGGAGGATAAGCGGCCGCATCGGAGCCGGTGACCCGATAGCCCCTTTGCTTCAACATGCCGGCCAAGGCGGCCATTGCCGTGCCACAGATACCAATCAGATGTATATGCCTGGAATTCATCTTGGGATCAGGAGGAAGCCGTACAAACCGCTGGCTCGAGGGTGGTGGCAAGCGCAAAGTCGTGTTCCACCACCAAAGAAGCACGCACGCCAAAGGCCAGCGTTAAGTTGCCGTGTTCCACATGGCCGGAGCGCGCGCCAAAGGCCACCGGAATATCAAGGTCACGAAGGCATCGCTGAAGTACCTCTAACAAAGTATAGCTGCTGCCGGCGGGCGCCTTGCAGTCTGCCATGTCGCCGAACACAATCCCGCGGACGCCAGCCATTTTCCCGGCAAGTTTCAACTGGGTAAGCATGCGGTCAACCTGGTAGGGCTTGGTGGCTACGTCTTCAATGAACAGGATAGTGTCTTCGGTTCGGATCGCATAGGGGGTTCCCAGCGACGCCACCAGCATGGAAAGACACCCACCATACAGCTTGCCCTCGGCCCGGCCCGGCACAACCGGCGTCAGCAGCGTCGAACTTTGCAGTTCGATATCTCCGCCGGTCTTCGCCCGCCAGGAAGGAATATCTACGCCGTGCGCGACGGCAAAACTGGTGGCGGCCATAGGGCCGTGAAACGTCACCAGGCCGGTCTGGTCATGAAACCAAGTCAACAGCGTGGTTACGTCGCTGTAGCCGACAAAGATTTTAGGATAGCGGCGGATTACCTCGATATTGATATGGGGCAGCAGATAGTTACAACCATAACCGCCGCGGGCGCAAATGACGGCGCGTACGTCGGGGCGAGCGAACATTTCTTCGAGTTCCCGGACGCGGCGTTGGATTGAGCCGGCAAAGAACAGGTCGGACGACAGGATCGAGTCCTCATAAATCGGCTCGTATCCCAAGTTGCGCAGGGCATCGCATCCGGCGGCAAGACGGTCTGCTTCCACCGGACTGGCAGGCGCAATGATGCCCACCCGATCCCCCCGGCGGAGGCACGGCGGCTTGATTACCGAACTCACGGTTCCCCTGCTCATAGAAAAAATTCGCCGCGACAATTCCCGCAAGCGCTCGCTTTCAGAAATGGAATTGGTTTCATCGACTGGTTTGCTCTCCCTCGGTAAAGAATGCCGAACCAAAGCAGATGAACATCTGCGTCCGCAATCCCGCAGGCTTGTGCCGGACCTCCCGCTCTATGCCGATAATGCCGCCCAAGACGACTGCCAGGAGAAGCCGCGACGGAATTCGCGCGTGAAAATGATCTCCGGTGGTACGGCTAGCGCATAGAAGAGATACATATTCGCGCGGATTGTAGCAGTTCAACGATAGGTTGTCACGATTTGGCATTTGGGATTTAGGATTTGGGATTTTTAGAAAATCAGAGGCTCACCTAAGCACAACGTGTCCAACGAGCCTAATCCAAAATCCTAAATCCGAACCCCCAAATAGTTTCTACTGGCGCCGGACATAGAGCCGGGCCGAAGGCTGGCCGGGAGCGGACACAATGGTCAACAACTTCAGCTCATCGGGGTGACGCTGCACTGCCTTCCACACCGGGTCATCCTCAGTCTGGAAGGCAAGAACGTAGCTGGTGGCCGCGCCGGGGGCCAGCAGGGCGGCGCGCCATAGCTTGTTATCCGTTTCATTGATGGTGCGGCGCAGAGGAAAGCCGGCGAACTCCAGCGCCGCCGAGTGATTTGCCGTGTACATCAATACGGTAGCGCCCGGCGGCAGACGATGAAGTTCATTGGCCAAAGTGCGATCGAAGAGCACGCGTTCCGCCGAATTGGCTCGAGCCTCCTGCAGGCAGATGGGAACGGCGCGCCAGATCATCAGATAGCTGCCGGCAGCAACGCTCAGCAACAGGCCGGCGGCGCCAGCCAGTACACCCCGACGTTGCCATCGCGAACCAATGAAGTACACTACGAAAGCCAGGAAAAGGGCAAATGCCGGCAGGAGTTGCAGTCCATAACGAATGTTGTAGTAGGAATAGGGCCACCACACCGGAAGGAAGACGGGAACCTCGCCCCAGGCAATAGAAAGAGTGTAAAAAGGCAGAGGCAACCACAGCAGCAGCCACGGCCATAACTCGCGTCCCCATACCAGCAGCAGTCCCGTCCCCAGTATGGCCAGCACAAGCCACCAGTTTTCCAACCGCCAGCGCGAGGGTGGCTGTTCCGTTTCGCGCCGGAGAGGGCTGGCCGCCAAGTTGAGCTTGGCAGATCTTAAGAAGTAGACCGCTGATGTTTTCAGATCATGCCACCCGGGATGACGCCAGCCAGGCCGCGGTGAATTGGCTTCGATTGCGCGCGCCGAATATGGACCGGTAGCGAACTCCAGCGGATTTCTCCAATACACGGTGTTGTAAACCAGCCACAGCGTGGGCGCGAGAGCGACAATGAGAACAAACTCGGCGAATAGAGGACGCAGAGGCGAACGCCAGAACCCAATGCGTCCTTCTCTCCACACCCATAGCACGGCGAATACAGCCAGGACAAACACGGCGGCGACAAACCAACCATCGTAACGAGTGAGCATGGCGGCAAACAACAGCCAGGCACACCGCCGGAGCGCACTTCGCCGCTGCGATTGGGCCGCCGCGCCCGCCGTTCGGGTCGCCCGCACGAACTCGCTGAAGAACACGGTGGCCCATAGGAACAGCGCCAAGTACAGCGGTTCGGTCATGGCGGTCGCCTGCAGATAGATCAGGTTGGGATTGGCGGCATAGATGAATACAGCACAGTACGCGGCCACCTGCCCTCCCGCATTGGCCGGCAAAGCGCCGCGGACCAGGCGGAAGATTCCCACCGCCCCTGCCACGTAGGCAGCCATGGAAGGAATGGAACCTCCCACGCCGCTCTGCCAGGCCCAATTTGCCAAAACAAACGGCATGATCAGGAGATGTGGCAGAGGCAGCCACACGGTTCCCAGTTGCGACAGCCCAGGGTTACGCGAATCGAAGACACGCCGGGCAATGTTGATGTGCGCGGTAGCGTCTCCATACGACAAGATTTCTCCGTGCCTTAGAAAATAGGCAAAAGAAACTAGGGAGATGGCCGCAACGAGTAGGGCCAGGTACAAGGTTTCAAGGTCCCAGGGGGGAGCTTCCTGCAACCCCGGGGCCGGCGCAGATGTGGTTATCGGCCGCGACTCAGCCGCCCCCGCAGAGGCTGGACGGGGCGGAAACAGGCGCTCGGTTATCCTCCTCACTGCCCCTCGATTCTGGCATCTGAGCCATCGGGTGATCGGGTGATCGGGTGATCCGGTGATCGGGTGATCTGCAAGAGCGCCCTCAGAACCTTCGATTATCAAATGCCTTCAGGCCATCAATTCTGAAATAACCCGTGAGACGAACCGAGAATACGGCTTTTGCCGCAGGTTTTCAGATCACCGGATCACCCGATTGCTCGATCACCCGATCACCCGCAAGCGCGAAGTTTCCTCTGTTTTCTTCTGACTTCCGACTTCCGAATTCTGAATTCCGCCTTCTAATCCAGGTGCGTCAATTCCCGGAATAACTGAAAACGGGCATCGATCTCCTCCCGGGTGAGTTGCATCAGACGTTCCGGTCCGAAGCATTCCACGGCAAAAGATCCCATCACCCCGCCGTAGAACATAGCCCGCTTGAATACTTCGCGATTCAGTTCCCCTTGGGAAGCTAAGTAGCCCATAAAGCCGCCGGCAAAGCTGTCCCCGGCGCCGGTAGGATCCACCACCTTTTCCATGGGCAGGGCCGGTGCGCGGAAAGGATGATGGCCAATGCCGGACGACTGGCCAAAGAATACGGTGGCGCCATACTCGCCGTGCTTAATCACCAAAGCTTTGGGACCCATGGCCAGCACCCGGTTCGCCGCTTGCGGCAGATTCGATTCGCCGGCCAGCATCCGGGCCTCCGTATCGTTGATCAGCAACACGTCGATCAAGCGCAGCGTCTGCTCCAGTTCTGCCCGCTTGCCCTGGATCCAGAAGTTCATGGTATCGCCGCCGACCAAACGCGCACGGCTCATCTGCCGCCGGACGCTGGCCTGCAACTCCGGATCAATATTGGCCAGGAAGAGGAAATCGCTATCCTGATAAGACTGCGGAATCGTGGGCCGGAAGTTCTCAAAGACATTCAGGTGAGTAAAATTCGTTTTGGCCTCATTCAGATTTTCGCCGTACTCACCCGACCAGAAAAAGCTTTGCCCGGTTGCGTGCTGAATGCCGCGCGTATCGACGGCACGCCGCTTGAGCACGTTCTCATGGTCCGCCGTAAAATCCTCGCCGACCACCGCCACCACCCGTACGGATGTAAAGTAGCTTGCGGCAAGAGAAAAATATGTTGCCGAGCCCCCGAGAACCTTGTCTACTTTGCCGTAACGCGTCTTGATGGCGTCAAAGGCAACCGACCCTACCACCAGCATGGCCATCTAGGCACCCGCCTTCCTTTCGGACCCTTGAGACGCATGCTGGGCCCAAAATCTTCCCAACAGCAATCCGAGTTTCTGTTTCGTCTCTATGGGGATCTTATCCGCTTCGGTGAGGACGGCGTATTGCAACGCCGACCCGCACGAACAAGAGCGCCGCCTGGGCATGGCGGCAACCGCCTGGCGGACTACCCGGGTGGCATTTTGTGCGTTTTGCTTCAACACCGCCAAGATTTGCTCAACCGTCACGGCATCGTGCGCCGGGTGCCAACAATCATAATCCGTAACCATGGCCAAGGCGGCATAACAGAGCTCCGCTTCGCGGGCCAGCTTGGCTTCCTGCACAGCGGTCATACCGATGATGTCCATACCCCAGCTGCGGTATAGGTTGGACTCGGCTTTGGTCGAGAACTGGGGACCTTCAATACAGATGTAAGTTCCGCCTAACTTATGGTTGACGCCAGCCTGGGTGCAAGCCGAGACGAATGTACGGGCCACCTCCGGACACACCGGGTCGGCAAATGCGATATGCGCGACCACTCCCTCTCCGAAGAAAGTGGAGACTCGCGATTTGGTACGGTCCACGAACTGGTCGGGAATAACAAAATGGGTAGGCTGATGCTCTTCCTTCAGCGATCCAACCGCAGAGAGCGAAAGAATCCGCTCCACGCCCAACTGCTTAAAGCCGTGAACATTGGCTCGAAAATTCAATTCGTGTGGCAGAATACGATGCCCCCGTCCGTGACGGGCAAGAAAAGCTACTTTCCGGCCTTCCAGCAGGCCGAGGATATAAGCGTCAGAAGGAGCGCCGAACGGAGTATTTATGAAAACCTCCCGGGTCTCGGTGAGCCCGGGCATAGAATACAAACCACTGCCGCCGATGATACCGAGTTCCGCCTGTTCCACTCCCACCCTCCTCCACGAGAATCGTGAAAAGGAGGATTATAACAACCGGGAGCGTTAGCTCATCGGGTGATCTGGCGATCAGGTGATCCGGTGATCGGGTGATCTGAAAACAGGCGCGAATCTGCAGGTGCTTGACTTAACCTGAATCGCCGTCCGAGGACGTGACCGGTTTGCCGATCGCCCGACCACCGATGACCGGATCACCCGATCACCAGATTATGTTCTATTCGTAGACCTGTAGTTCTTTGCCCTTGGTCTCCGGCAGCAACAGCACCGCGAGGATCATGACCAAATACGCCGCCACGGCAAACGCGGCAATCGCATAACCCAGGGTGATTCGCGCACTCAGATATCCGACTAAGGCCGGGAAGAGGGCACCAATGCCACGTCCGAAGTTGTACGAAAAACCCTGGCCGGAGCCACGCAAACGGCTGGGAAACAGCTCAGTAAAGAACGCGCCGATGGGGCTGAATACCCCGGAAGCAAAGAACCCCAGCGGAAATCCCAAAACCAGCATCACGCCGTTGCTGATTGGCAGGTAGGTATAGGCAGTCACGGTCAAAAACGAGCAAACGGCATATAGGATCAGCGTTCGCTTGCGGCCTAAACGATCCGCCAGATACGCGCTGATCATGTATCCGACGAAAGAACCCGCGATGACCACAAACATGTAGGCGCTGGTATTGAGTATCGAAAGCTTGCGGACGGTCTTCAGGAAGGTGGGGAGCCACGTCGTGATGGCATAGTAGCCGCCTTGTGCGCCCACCGCCAACAACGAAGTGAGCAACGTGGTCCGCAGCATCTCCGGGCTGAAGATCGCGAGAAAATTACTCTTGCCGCCTTCGGCCGCGACCTTAGCGCGGGTCTTACTGAATACTTCAGGCTCGGGAACGTGGCGCCGGATATAGAAAACCAGTAACGCCGGCAGAATACCGATCCAGAACATTGCCCGCCAGGCGGTACTCGCCGGCAATAGCGAGAACAGCAAAAAATAGGCGAGGGCCGCTATGCCCCAGCCGATTGCCCAACCCCCTTGCACCGTGCCGACGGCTTTGCCCCGGTGCTGGGCGCGAATCGCTTCGCCCATCAGCACCGAACCGACGGCCCATTCTCCGCCAAAACCCAGACCTTGTAAGCCACGCGTGACCAGCAACTGCCCGAAGGAGTTGGTGAAGCCACTCAAAAAGGTGAAAACTGCGAACCAGACGATCGTGACTTGCAGTATCAGTGAGCGCCCGAAGCGGTCGGCCAGCAAGCCAGCCAACCAGCCGCCCACGGCTGAGATGACCAAGACGGCTGTTGCCAGCAGCCCTGCCTGGCCAGCACTCATGTGCCAAGCGGCAATCAGGGCGGAAATGACAAAGCTGTACACCATCACATCCATACCGTCCAGCGCCCAGCCCCCGAAAGTGGCTAGCAGGGTGCTGCGTTCGCGGGAGGTAAGTTCAAAGACCCAGGCGCGTTCCGGTTCGGTCTTCGCGCCCGCTTCTGTCATCTTCGTATTCATGCAGCCTCCTTTGGCTGCCAGGCGCAAGCTGCATCCTGCGCCGTCATGGGCAAGATTTGGAGTCCAGCGGCGGACACCCCCACGTACTTTGTGCGTGCTCAAGAGTAAAGCGAAATCGGGCCCAAACGTCAAGCCGATTGTTTTCACCCTAACAATTGTTTAACGGCCAGGCCAAGCAGCAGGCGCGCTAAGCATGCCCTTCCCCGGCACCTCTGAGAATAGCGCATCTGCGGAGGCCCCGGATGCCCGGTTCTTTTTCGAGTTGACGCTCATCTTATGTTGGTAACGTGCATTTTCACGCTATTCATGGCGTGAATTTTCACGTGCGGCAAGTCAGCGAGAAGTGGCTTTCTTCTCTTTGGCCTGCTGCGTATCGCTTGTTGCTCGGAGCAGAGGTGCCGCATGAGCGCTCTCTCCCGCCCGGCGCGCAAGGGTG